>Ga0315284_10001394_pt1 | contig 34493 bp, 29 predicted proteins | sample YL17G09_16_MG_FD_203696 | JGI IMG/M metagenome (GOLD analysis project Ga0315284, IMG submission 203696) | Sediment microbial communities from Yellowstone Lake, YNP, Wyoming, USA - YL17G09_16 | ecosystem: Environmental > Aquatic > Freshwater > Lake > Sediment | place: USA: Wyoming | collected... | reverse complement strand
CCGCTGCACTGGGCCGCGAGCTGGGGCCACTCGGGAATCGCAAAGCTTCTGATCGGGAACGGCGCGGACGTAGACGCAAAGTCCGGCGATGGCAGGACGCCGCTGCATTGGGCCGCGAGCCTGGGCTATCCGGAAATGGCCGAGTTGTTGATCGCCAAGGGTGCGGACGTGAAGGCCGAGGACAAAAATAGCTGGACGCCGCTGCACGGAGCTGCGGATCATGGTCACAAGGACGTGGCCGATCTGCTGATCGCCAAGGGCGCCGACGTGAACGCCAAGGACGAAGATGGCAAAACGCCGCTATATATTGCCGCAGAAGTGGGCCATAAGGACGTGACGGAGCTTCTGATCGCCAAGGGCGCCGACGTGAACGCCAAGGACGAAGATGGCAAAACGCCGCTTTATGTCGCTGCAGAACCGGGCCACAAGGACGTGACGGAGCTTCTGATCGCCAAGGGCGCCGACGTGAACGCCAAGGACGAAGATGGCAAAACGCCGCTATATATTGCCGCAGAAGTGGGCCATAAGGACGTGGCCGAGCTGCTCAGGAAGCATGGGGCGAGGGAATGAGGCGGGATCACGAACGTCGATTTTGCAAGGCCTCTTCTCGACGCGGGAGTCCGCGTGAGCTTGAATGGGCGCGGCTGGGACGAGAACTTCGCGATCCGTGGCAGATCCAATAGTCCTATCGTTCCCAGGAGCACCGGTGATATAATCGGAGACAGGGAAATGGACGTCATAGATTTGGCCGTCGCCGCGGATTGGGAATTCGACGCGGATTTTATTCGGCTTGTCAGGGAAGCGGCCATCCGGGCGGGCTTGACGATGCGGGCGATCTGGCCGGCCGACCTCGGAGAAACCGTTCGGCGTCTGGCCGCCGGAGAGATGGATATACGGTTCCTGTTCGACCGCGCCTCGGCGACCTCCCCGGAATTCCTCCGCCTGCAGGAATTCGTCCGCGGCCGAGGAAGGGACGTCCTTGACCCCGTCGAGAAGCTCCGCTGGGCGTCGGACAAGGCAACGATGCATCTGGAGTTCATCGCCGGAGGGCTGATGACTCCCAACACCATCATCCTTCCGTCTTTCGCGAGCCGTGACGATCCGGGGATCACGGAGGCCGACCTCGTCCCCCTCGGAAGCCCGTTCGTCATCAAACCGGCCAACACGACCGGCGGAAGCCTGGGAGTCGTGAAGGAGGCCAGGACGATCGAGGCCGTGGCCGCGGCCCGGCGGACATATCCTATGGACAAGTACCTCCTCCAGGAAAGGATCCAGCCCCGGGAGGAGAACGGGAAGAGGTTCTGGTTCCGGGGTTTCTTCATCCTGGGCCTTGTCCAATGCGCCTGGTGGGACGACAGGACCCACCTTTATTCCGAGATCACCTCTGACGATGTTGATAAATACGGCCTGCACGCGCTCTATCCCATCGTCCGCCGGATCGCCTCTGTCTCAAAACTCCGCTTTTTCTCGACAGAGATCGTCCGTGACGAAACGGGCCGGTCCATCGTGATCGACTACGTCAACGAGTCTTGTGACATGAGACTCCAGTCCGGCCACGTGGACGGGGTCCCCGACGCCCTGGTCGCGGCCGTGGCTTCCCGCATCGCTTCATTCGTCCGGGACGACCTCGGGCCCGCGAACGGAATGAACCTCAACCGTAGGGGGGGCATATGAAGATCCGCGGTTTTTTGATCGTCCTGATGATGGGCCTCGTCATCGTCTATATCATCTACTTCGCCAAAACGGGAGGGAAGAGCAACATCCGGACCATGGTCGACGCCTACGTCGGGGCGAAGATCGATCTGACCAAGGTCAATATGGAGCAGCTCGGAAGGATCATCCTCTCCCACATGGGCGGGGAAGGCCAAGTGCCGGCGGACCTTGCCGAGCTTAAAAGGTCCCAGCCGGGGGTCGGCGCAGGGTCTCTTGACGCTTGGGGACGGACGCTTACGTATGAGCGTCTTTCCGATTCGGGCTTTCGCCTGACATCGGCCGGCCCCGACGGCGCGTTCGGGACCGCCGACGATATCGTCAAAGAGTTTTAGCTTCCCAAAATCGCCGATAGGGTTTTTTAACTCGACGAATTTTGACATTCCGCGGGGGCCTGTGCTATAAGTCGCTTTTCGATCGTAAGATGAAGTCTGTAAGGCGTTGGAGGTCGGTATGAATCAAGGGCTTTCTCTCTGGGGTTGGATCTCGCTCGCGCTCGGCTGGGGCGCCATCCTGGGCTTGAGCTTCTACTGTATGTCGCGCGTTCTCTTCGGCAAGAAGAAAGCGGTCGAGAAGGGCGCCGGCGGCGTAAGCCGCGAGCGCTGGGCCACGCGGATCGGCCTCGTCCTCGCCATGGCCGGCAACGCCATCGGCCTCGGCAATTTCCTCCGCTTCCCGGCCAAAGCGGCCTCGAACGGGGGAGGGGCGTTCCTGATCCCATATTTTTGTGCTCTCATCCTCATGGGAGTGCCCATGATGTGGGTCGAGTGGACGATCGGCCGCCACGGCGGTGCGCACGGATACGGTTCGACGCCCGGGATGTTCCACGTCATGTGGAAGCACCGGGCCTCTAAATACATCGGGGCCTTCGGCGTCTTTCTGCCTATCGCCATCGCCGTCTATTACCTGTTCATCATGGCTTGGTGCCTGGGCTACGCCTGGTTCTCGGCGACCGGCAGGTATTTCGGGCACGCGAACCAGGACGCTATGTCTCATTTCCTAAAAGGCTTCCAGGGGATCGAGAAGAACGAGTACTTCTCCTCGTTAATCCCCGTCTTGATCTTCCTGGCCGTCTGCCTGGCCATGAACTACATGTTCTTGATCCGGGGGATATCCAAGGGGATTGAGCTTCTGGCCAGGTATGGGATGCCGCTTCTTTTCATCTTCGGCATCGTCCTCGTGATCCGTGTTCTGACGCTCGGGACCCCCGATCCCGCCCATCCGGATTGGAACATCGCCAACGGCATGGGCTTCATCTGGAACCCGGACCTCAGCCGCCTCACCCAGGGTTCGGTCTGGCTTGTGGCGGCGGGACAGATCTTCTTTACTTTAAGCCTGGGTCAGGGGATGATCCAGACCTACGCCTCTTACGTCCGGGAGAAAGAGGACATCACCCTGAACGGCTTAGCGACGTCCTCGGTCAACGAGTTCGCGGAGGTCATCCTGGGGGGGACGATTGCCATCCCGGTGGCCGTGGCCTTCTTCGGCCTCGCCCAGACCCAACTTATTGCCAAAGGCGGTGCCTTCGACCTGGGCTTCGTCTCCCTGCCTATCATCTTCCAGAAAATCCCCCTCGGCCAGCTCTTCGGGGCCATGTGGTTCCTCCTTCTCTTCATCGCCGGGATCACGAGCTCGGTCGCCATGCTTCAACCGCTCATCGCTTTCCTCACCGAGGAGTTCAAGATGACCCGGAAGAAGGCGGTCAACACGATCTTCGGCTTTTTGATCGCGTCGATCCTCTTCGTCGTCGTTTTCTTCAAGTTCGGCGTCCTGGACGAGCTGGACTTCTGGGCCGGCACATTTGGAATCGTCCTTTTCGGTGCTCTTGAGATCATCGTCTTCTCCTGGGTCTTCGGCATCAAGAAGGGCTGGGAGGAGATGCATAAGGGAGCGGACTTCAAGATCCCAGGCGTCTTTAAGTTCGTCATGAAATACATCACCCCCGTCTATATGCTGGTCATCTTGGGCGTCTGGACCTATCAGGACGCGATCGGCAAGTTCCTCATGAAGGGCGAGCCGGCGGAGCGCCATCCTTACCTTTGGGGAGCGCGCGTGCTTTTGGCGCTGATCATCATCGCCGTCTGTGTGATGGTCCATAAAGCCTGGAAGACGAAAACGGCCGGAGAACCGAGCGCTTAGACGGGCGGGGAAATCGAAGGGGAGGGCCCGCAGGACGTTCCGTCGTTTAGTTGGAGCATGTCCTCCTCCCTGCAGGGTATCCTACAGGGTTTTCCCGTCGATTCCTCCCCACGATTTTTATGGGGAATTTCGACGATTTTTTTGTCCATCTCCGTTTGATCATTCTGGGTACTTTTTGTTTATCATAAAGAAACAGTTCACGAAGCGCCCGTTCTATGGGGTGCCGCGGATGACGGCCAGCCTGCGGATTATGGGCTACGGAGTCAATCCTAAGCGGGTGCGACGGCTGATGCAGGTGATGGGGCTTGAGGCGATCTATCCGAAGCCGAGACTGTCGGCCAATGGGCCCGACCATAAGGTTTATCCCTATCTTTTGAAAGGAGTTACGGTCCATCGGCCGGATCAGGCGTGGGCGACCGATATCACCTACGTCCGTCTCACTCATGGATTCGTTTATCTCATAGCGATCCTGGATTGGTACAGCCGGCATGTCGTTTCCTGGCAGCTTTCCACGACACTGGACACCGGATTCTGTCTGGAGGCGCTGCGGAAAGCACTCCGGATCTCGAAGCCGGAGATTTTCAACACGGACCGGGGGCCGCAGTTCACGAGCGTGGATTTCACGGATCTTCTGGAAAACGCGGGGATCAAACTCGACTTTCGCCATTATCTTCGGGCCGGCCACTTAATTGATTATATATCATTAGGATACGAGCCTAGTTGTTGTACTACCTAACCGCCTCGATTTCGAGACCCAACGCTTTTAGGAGCTCTTCTTCGGTGCTACCCAGCCGGCAAAGTTTTTGAATCAGCTTGGTGCCTCCGGGATAAATATAGAAGGCTCGCCGGATGCCCCGAAGAACCTCCATCGCCCGGTCCAAGGCCATCGTCAGCCCGGATCGATGCATCTTCCGGGAGAAAAGCGAGAGATAAAGAAGAGCCATGACGCAGGTCAGACCATGCACTCGGATCTTCGATTCCGTCCAGTGATACATCGGCTGCCAGCGGATAAATTCCGGGCTCTTTGTCTGACGGAAGGCCGTCTCGATCTTATAGCGGTCCCGATAGGCCAGGACGATCTCATCCGTGCTCCATTTCGTATGATCGGTGAAAATGATGTTCTTCCCGAACCGACTTCGGTAATCCCGCAGCACCTGGGGATTCGTCCGGATCGACATCCGATACTCTTTCTTGAACGAGACGCGGATATCGAAGACCGTGGCGATGTGGCTTTCGACCAAGATGTCATCGACTGTGCGTTTGATCGAGTTCAGCGTTGTCCGGCCGTCGGCCTCAGCCAGACCCCGGCGGAGTTCCTGGAGCTTGGCCTTCGTCTTCCGGATCGTCCGGCTCAGCCAGTGGATCTTCTTTCGATAGGTCCAAGGATTGTAGGTCACGACGACCGCCCGTTCCCGGCCATAAAGCTCAAGCGACGTCCGATAGGCCTGAAGGGGTTCTTCCTCCTCGTCGGAGACTCCGATGTTCTGGTAATCCTCGAGAGGAACCCGGCAGAGATCGGGATGATGGTACGGCGAGAGAGTCCCGATAAACGGCAGCCCCGGGTCGGCGTCGATTCGGGCGATGTTCTCCGGCGCGTTGAAGCCCTTGTCGAAGATGAGCGTTATCCGGTCCTTCTTCTTCAACGACCGCAAGAGATTCCCCATCTCGGTATACAACTGGAACATGATCTTGGAGTCGTGGATGTTGGCCGGATAGGTCCGGTGGAAAAGCGGGATTCCGTCCTCCCGGTTGCAAAGAAGCGATAGCCCGACATGCCGGAGCTCGTGCTTCCCAGCCTTGGAATGCGCGTAACGGGCCAACTCGGATGGCGTTTTAGCGCTCTCAAAGGATCGCTACCCGGCGAATGGTCCGCTTGGCATTCCCTCAAGTTGAGGAGTGCGCCTGGGGAATTCGCCGAGGGGGATTTCCGCAACAAGAATCAGCGCGACGCACACTCTTCGCGTCCACACAGGCGCGGCCTCTGCAATTTTCCTTTAGGGAATATTTATCATGTGGCATGGCGAAGAATGGTGACAATCATTTTTTCAGGCGCAACGAAAGATACACCCATGGCTTGAGAATGTTCCACCAGTCTGTGAAAGGTTTGACTTTGGTGTAGGTGCGGTAGCTGACGGTCTGCGGGTAGATCTTGCTGACAGGCACTTCCACAACCCGGTAGCCAAGAAGCATCACCTTGATCGACAAGTAGAATTCGACGCTGGTGCGGCACAGCCATGATTGGTAGATGTCAATGCGTGGATCCTTGAGAATGCTTGTTTTGTACGCCCGAAATCCGTTTGTCCCATCAGTTGCAGGAAAACCTGGATAGATACACAGCAAGCGTGGATAGAGCCGCGTCGCAAAAGCGCGATGGCGCGGCATATTGTCTGGTGTTCCCCCTGCCAGATAGCGCGAGCCCTGCACATAATCCGCTTTGTCTTCTTCCAGCGGGGCAAGCAGGCGTGTAATCTCGGCCGGATCATCTTTGCCGTTGCCAGCCATAACCACAATGACGTCGAATCCATGTTTGAGCGTATACTCGAATCCCGTCCGCAACGCGTTGTCTAGATCTGTATGCTGTGGAATACTGACCACCATGGCGCCGTGCTGACGGGCCACCTCGGCCGTGCGGTCGGTTGACCCGTCATCAATAACCAGCGCGCAGTCCACCGCTGCGGGCATGCCGATGAGCGCCTTGGCAATGCGCTCTCCTTCATTGTACGCCGGCGCCAGCGATATGACCCGTCGTCCATCTTTTAGCATACTTTTCCATTGCCCACTATTATTTTACGCCTTTGATCATGCCAACTTTCCGCAATTCTTCCAGCGCTTTCTCAAAATACACTTCTGGCCGATCCTGACTTTGAATCCACTTGACATACCGCGCAAGCCCTTCTTGCCACGTATAATTTGGCTTCCAGCCAATGCCTTTCAGTTTTGTGTTGTCAGTAAAAAGATTGCGCAAGTCCAACGGGCGGAATTCGTTGGTTAGTTTTGGTTCCAGGTGCGGTTTGCCATACAGTTGGGCGAGTGTGCAGGCAAATTCGTGCACCGGTGTGGCAAGGCCGGTACCGACGTTAAACACTTCATAATTCGCCTTGGCGGATTCCATTACAAAAAGATTGGCTTCCGCAACATTTTGCACAAACGTAAAATCACGCGTTTGCTGACCGTCTTCAAACACAATCGGCTGTTTGCCGGACAGAATTTGCATCGAAAAAATCGAACAAATGCCCGTGTAGGGATTGAACAGCGACTGGCGCGGGCCGAAGGTCAAGGCATAGCGCAGCGCAATCGTGGGAATGCCAAATTCCTTGCCGAGCGCGATCGTCATTCGCTCATGTGCATACTTGGAAATCGAATAGGTGCCGGTAACATCGGGGAATGTCTCTTCATCAATCGGCAGCCCTTTCATGGGCGCACCGCAGGTTGGGCACAGTACATCCCAAATGCCTTTTTCCAATTGGGCAAGCGGCCTCATTTTGGGATGGCATGGCCCATGAGTTGGACATTCGTGTTTGCCTTCGCCGTACACCGCTTGAGAGGACGCGACCACAATCTTTTCCACCGGCAGCTTGCCGCCGCGAATAACCTCGAACATCTTTGCAGTGCCCGAGATATTTGTGTCGGTTATTTTGGAAATATCGGGCGAAAAACCGCCCCACGCTGCCTGATGAAAAACGCAGGTAACGCCGCGCAACGCCTTGGTCCAGTCGTCGAGGCTGCGGATGTCGCCCTGGATGAACTTGGCTTCCTTTGGAATCCACGCGGGCCTGCCGGCCGGATGCGTTGCCGGTTCGAGGTTGTCAAGGATCTTCACGCCATAGCCGCGCGCCAGCAGAAGATCCGTTATGTGCGAGCCAATAAGCCCTGCCCCGCCTGTCACCAATGCCGTGTTCATGTTGTCTTGTGCCTGGAGTGTGTGATTAGCCTACTTTGCCGGACTAAACGCGTGAAGAGCGCGGGCGACTTCCTCGACCTGCGGCCGGGTCAACTCCGCGAACATCGGCAGCGAGAGCACTTCGTCCGCCGCCTGCTCCGTGTGCGGCAGATCGCCCTTCTTGTAGCCCAGATCCTTGTACGCCTCGAGCAGGTGGACGGGAATCGGGTAGTGAATCCCGGTCTGGACCTGGCTAGCCTGCAGATGCTGCTGCAACTGCTCGCGCTGCTTCGTGCGGACCGCATACACATGGTAGACATGCCGTGCATAGGGCATTTCGGCTGGCGGCACCACGCTGCTGCCGGCCAGGAGCTCGCGGTACTCCTCCGCGTGCGTGCGGCGGCGGTTGTTCCATTCCTGCAATGTGCGCAGTTTGATGCGGAGCACAGCGCCCTGGATGCTTTCGAGGCGGTAGTTGTAGCCTTTCAGCACATGGTGGTATTTCTTCTCGGCACCCCAGTCGCGCAGCATCTTGATAGTCCGCACGTACTCGGGATTGCTGGTCACCACCGCGCCGCCCTCACCATAGGCACCCAGGTTCTTTCCCGGGTAGAAACTGAAGCACGCCATGTCGCCCATGCTGCCGCACCGGCGTCCTTTGTACTCGGCGCCGTGCGCCTGTGCAGCGTCCTCGATCACAATGAGTTTGCGCCGTCTGGCGATCTCGAGGATCGGATCCATGTCCGCCGGCTGGCCATAAAGATGGACGGGCATGATGACTTTCGTGCGTTTCGTGATTGCGGCCTCAATCTTGCTCGGATCCATCGTGAAGGAGACCGGATCAATGTCGATCAGCACTGGCGTGGCGCCCGTGTAATAGATTGATGCCACGGTGGCGACAAACGTGTGCGAGACGGTGATGACCTCGTCGCCGGGGCCGACCCCTGCGGCAAGCAGGGCCAGATGGAGCGCGCTCGTGCCGGAATTCACGCCGACGGCATACTGCGCCTGGCAGTACGCGGCGAACTCCTTTTCAAACTCGGCGACTTCACTCCCCAGGGCAAACTGGCAGCTCTCGACGACACGCAGTATCGCCGCGTCGACCTCCGGTTTAATGGTCTGATACTGCGCCTTGAGATCGAGAAAGGGAATCATAATCGTCTCCTTAGCCAAACGTTACGAGCGTGCCATGCTGTTTCATAGACTGTGTGGCGGCTTCCAGGATCTTGATCACGCGCAAGCCCGCATGGCCGTCGTTGATGGGCTTTGCACCCGTCTCGACGCACTGCACAAACGCCGCCGCCTCCGCCTTGAGCGCCTCCTGGGTGCTCAACTGCGGCGCCCACATGTCGCCCGTGCGATAGCCGACGAGCATCTGGTAGATGTTCTCGCGGTTGTCCTGCAGGACGATGCCCTTGTCGTACACCTTGATCTTTTCGCTCGGCTCGATGTCGTCGTATACCACCATCTTCTTGCTGCCGCCGATCAGCGTCTGGCGCACCTTCACCGGTGCCAGCCAGTTGACATTGAGATGCGCGATGAGCGGGCCGTCGAAGAACAGGGTGACATACGCCGTGTTCTCCGGCTGGCCGGCGACGTGGCTGATGCCCGTGGCGGACACGGCGCGCGGCCTGCCTGGCAGGACGTAGTCCATGATCGTCAGGTCGTGCACCGCAAGATCCCACACGACGCTCACATCGTGCTGGAAGAGACCGAGATTCACGCGGGTCGAGTCGTAGTAGTAGATGTCGCCCAGTTCCCCCTTCCGGACAAGTTCCTGGATTTTCCGGACCGCGCCCGTGTAGATGAACGTGTGGTCCACCATGATCTGGAGGTTCCGGCGCGCCGCCTCCTCGATGAGCTGGCATGCCTGCGCCGATGTCTGCGTCATCGGCTTTGCGAGGAAGACATGCTTGCCTGCCTTGAGTGCAGCGAGCGCAATCTCGAAATGGGCCGACACGGGCGTCGCAACTGCCACCGCATCCACATCGGGCCTGGCCACCAGGTCGCGCCATTCGGTCGTCGTCTGCACGGCCGGATAGCGCGCCTGGACCTTTGCGAGGTTCTGCGGCCGCAGGTCGCTCACCGCCACCACTTTGACGCCCGGCGTCTCCGAGAAGTTCCGGACAAGATTCGGTCCCCAGTACCCATAGCCAATCACACCGATGCCAATCATTGCTTCTTCTCCTTTGTACGGACATCGCCGCGCACGCGTGCCGGCACGCCGGCAATGACCGCATGGGGCGGCACATCCTTGGTTACCATCGCACCGGCACCCACCATTGCATGCTCGCCAATGGTGATACCGCACAAGATGATCGCGCCGCTGCCGATCGACGCGCCACGGCACACCCGCGTCGGCACCACCTTCCAGCCCGCCTCGGTCTGAAGTGCGCCGCTCGCGGTCGCCCGGGGGAACAGGTCGTTGGTGAACATCACACCATGGCCAATGAACACCTCGTCCTCGATCGTCACGCCTTCACAAACGAACGTGTGCGACGAGATTTTGCAGCAGGCGCCAATGACAGCATTCTTTTGAATCTCACCGGAGGCGCCGATTTTAGTGTTATCACCGATACTACATCCATACAGATTCACAAGCTCGGGTTGAAATATTCTAACATCCTTTCCAAGTTTGCCGGATTCTGCGATTGGCATAACTTTGTCCTCTTGCGCGGACTAAAAAATGGACACTCACTCCTACTCTCAGATTAACCTACATTATATCTTTGATTTTTTCCAGCGCATCCTCGGATGCTTTTTTTACTTCACGGTCTGTAAACAAATGGTCCCAGATTTCCAACTGCGAGATGACCCCAGCTGATTGCTGTGAGCCAATACAAAGTGGTGAAGTTATTGTGTTAATGGCTTTTTCTTTATTGACCTTCATCTCACCGGTCACATAGATTCAGATATTCTTGCCATCGTATGTCATCGCCAGCGCAACCCATTCTCCAAGCGCAGTCTTAGGTTCATAACTCAAATCGCAGAAGTACACACTAAAGAAATTTACGGCAAATTTGAACAAGGTCCCATCGTACCCTGCTTTGCCATATTCAGCCAACACGAACAGATTTTCGCCGGATGCGCGACCGACTTCGAGAACGGTTCGTGCCATGGCACCCGTCGGCAAATTGTCAACCTTAACTGGTAGCCGTAAGGACATCGTGAACAGTTTTCTAATGCTTCCAACCGTAAGGACATCGTGAACACTTGAAGGATCAAGCAATCGGATGCCTTGCTTTTCCAGCGCCATGGTATCAAGCGGCATGCTTGACAGATCAAAGACAAGTGCTTTATCAAACGAAAGGATAGGAATTTCCTTTTTTCGCGTTGTGGTGAATTCCCGCTCCGGACAATAAATTTCCCCTCCTATCCATATCGGTACTATATCTCCGGCCTGTTGGCCCTGTCAAGCGCCTATACTCATCCAGTACATTAGTGACACTGGGCAGCCTACCTGTCAAGCCATTTAAAAACCTTACTCTAGAGGGTATCGGCATGGTTAGGAGGGGGGATTCAGTGCCGAGAGGGGGAATTCATCACGTCCCGGAAAAAGCAAATTCTATTATTTATTTTATTTAGCTCTTCGGGGCCATGTGGTTCCTCCTTCTCTTCATTGCCGGGATCACGAGCTCGGTCGCCTTCCTTCAACCGCTCATCGCCTTCCTCACCGAGGAGTTCAAGATGAGCCGGAAGAAGGCGGTCAACACGATCTTCGGCTTTTTGATCGCGTCGATCCTCTTCGTCGTCGTTTTCTTCAAGTTCGGCGTCCTGGACGAGCTGGACTTCTGGGCCGGCACATTTGGAATCGTCCTTTTCGGTGCTCTTGAGATCATCGTCTTCTCCTGGGTCTTCGGCATCAAGAAGGGCTGGGAGGAGATGCATAAGGGAGCGGACTTCAAGATCCCAGGCGTCTTTAAGTTCGTCATGAAATACATCACCCCCGTCTATATGCTGGTCATCTTGGGCGTCTGGACCTATCAGGACGCGATCGGCAAGTTCCTCATGAAGGGCGAGCCGGCGGAGCGCCATCCTTACCTTTGGGGAGCGCGCGTGCTTTTGGCGCTGATCATCATCGCCGTCTGTGTGATGGTCCATAAAGCCTGGAAGACGAAAACGGCCGGAGAACCGAGCGCTTAGACGGGCGGGGAAATCGAAGGGGAGGGCCCGCAGGACGTTCCGTCGTTTAGTGAGGGCCCTGGTCGTAGGGTGAGCCGAGTTTTGTCCGGAAGATCCTGAACTTTCCTCCCGGCCCCGGCCGGATGTCCTGAACGAGTTCGATCCGGAACTCGACGCCGGCGCCCAGACAGTCAGAGGATAGGTCCTTGAGCGTGCGCAGTTCTTCCGGCCGGGGAGTGACCTCCGGAACGGCCCTCAGCACGACGAGGCCCTCCCGTTCCTGAACGATCTCATACCGCTCGATCCAGCGCGCGTGCTTATAGATGAGAATGGCCAGGGCGCTGGCGAAGAGTTCCCGGCCGCCCGGAAGCCGTAGATAATCGATGGCCCGGCCGGAGATCTCCTTTAGCGTGGGGAACGGTTTTCCGCAAGGGCAGACATCCGGCCCCCTGGTCACTTCGTCGCCGAGCCGGTATCGAAGGAAAGGTCTCGCCCGGTAATGCAGGGCCGTCACGATGACTTCGCCCCGGTCTCCTTCCTTCACCGGAACGCCGTCCTTCAGAACTTCGACGATCACGTTGTCTTCGCGCACGTGATAGAGGCCGGTCTTGCCGCATTCCCAGGCGATGACGCTCACCTCCTCGCTGTTATATGTGTCATAAGCCGGAGCGCCGAACCCTTCAATGATCCGGCGTCTCATGAACGGCGTGAGCATCTCCGACCCCGTGACCACGAAACGCGGCCGGTATCGGCCGCGGATGCCCGCGATCTCCACGGCGACCCGGTCCAGGACCGCCGAGTCGCCCGTGATGACGTCGGGCTTCCGGTCGAGGAGGATGCGCGCGATACGGCCCGGCGGTTCAGCCACGTGGATGCGGTCCTGGCGGTATACGCCCACCCTCTGGAGCGCCCGCCACACGGCCGGAGAGTCCTTGGGCGTCCGCGTGCTGATCAGGGCCATGAGGTCCGTGGGCCTCAAACCGAAGTCCCGCATGACGCGCAGGCGGAAGACGTGGAAGAGGAATTCGTCCGATCTTGATTTCAGGACGGTGAAGAGTTCGCCGGTGGAACCGGTCGTCCTCCGGACCGTGAGCTTGCCCGGGTCGAGGCCGCGGGCCGTGATCCGTTCCGGGGGTTCCGCCTTGAGGTCGCGTTTTTCGGTCAGCGGGACGAGGGCCAGGTCTCCGGCCGTCCGGATGTCCGCGGCTGAAATCCCGGTCCGGTCGAAAAGGTCCCGGTAATAGGGGACGTTCTCATAAGCGTGGCGAACGATTCGGCGCAGGGAGCGGTCCCGATAGGCGGAAAGCCCCTCTCGAGTCAAACGGGCGTGCCGGCCCGAAGACAGAAGCGTCCAGAGAGCGTGTCCTGCGGCCATTCCTTCAACCCTTGTCCACGTTCTGCTTTTTCTTCCTTCGACGGTCCAGATGGTCTTGTCCAAGCTCCCGTAAGAAGGCATAGATTATCACAATAGGACGCCTCGCAAAATGGAGAAAATGGCCCGAAAACGGTCCCGGCCGCCCTGGGGAAATCCGGCGGCTTGTATTTATTTCGCGTTTCTGATATGCTAAGTCACTCATTCCAGGAATGTAGATTCAAGGAGAGAGCGTCCGTTGAACAGATTCGGTAATGTTGACAGCAAATTCCGGTTCGTCATTCTCGCTTCGAAGAGAGCCAAACAGCTGCTCAAGGGCGCCAAGCCCAAGATCAAAACCAAGTCTAAAAACCCCATCCGCATCGCCCAGGCCGAGGTCCGGTCGGGGGTCGTCGAATACGAGATCCTGCCCACTAAAAAAGAGGAATTCCAGGAACAGGAAGACCGCGTCTTTGTCGGAGAAGGCCTGCACGACGAAGGGCCCGAGGCGGATGAAGGGCCCGCCGGCAAGGCCGAACTCGCCGCCGACGAAGGTCCTGAGGTCGATGAAGAGGTCGACGAGACCGAAGACGAAGCGGACGGAGAGAGAGAGAAGGACGAGTGAGGCCGGTCCCCGGTCAGTTCCTTGTCCGGTCCCGCCCGGCTGACCGGATCATCTGAACATAATCCCGGGTGATGAAGTCCGCCCTTGTGTGCCCCAGGGCCTTGGCGAACCTAACGATCTCGTTCCTCCTGCCTTCGAGCTCGATGAAGTTCCCGACGGATGTCTCGTCCAGGCAGATCTTGAGACGCCCCTTCCGGAGATGGGTCCGCCGCTTCCTGTACTGAAAGATGGGCTGATAGCCGAGCGCCCTCAGGATCTTCCGGAACTGCGGCGCGTTCCGGACCTCCGATTCGAACTCCTCGCGCACTTTGAACGACCGGGACCCTTGGGCCGGGCCCTTGAAGGTCAACCAGGACCGTTTCCCGATGGTCCTCAGCCGGAGGGCTTCCTTCTTGGCGAGAAGGCTTCCGGCGCGATCATCGTAGAACGCGTTCCTCTCGAGGAACCGCTCCCTCGCGACCACGCAGCCCAGGGCGATGAGCGTTCGCTTCATCTCCGAGGGGTCCTCGATCCTGATCTTGACTTCGATCTCGATCATTCCTTCACGTCCTTCTAAGGCGCCCGGCTATTTTTCCCGTTCCAGGATGAACCGGGAGAGCGCCCGTAACGCTTCGCGACTGGGGGATCCCGGGAAAAACCCCAAAAGGCTTTGGGCCTTATCCGAATGCTCGCGGGCCCTATCGTAGGCATAATCCAAGGAACCGCCCTCTTTCAGGAGATTGACGACCTCACGCGCGGCCACCACGTCGGGGTTCCTGCCGCGGACCAGGCCGGCCAGCCTGCCGGCGTCACGACCATCAGGGTCCAGGGCATGGATGAGCGGGAGCGTGATGCGGCCTTCGGCAAGGTCCAATAGGACGGGTTTTCCCATCGTCCTCGCGTCGCCGGTGAAATCGAGGAGGTCGTCGATGATCTGGAAAGCCATCCCAAGGTTCCTGCCGACGTCCTTCAGGAGGAATTCCTCCTCGGCGGATGCCCCTCCCAAAACGGCGCCGATCTGGCAAGCCGCTGCGAACAGAGAGGCCGTTTTCATGTCGATGATGTCCAAATACTGGGGCTCCGTGAGGGCCGGGTTCCCGCTGTAAAAATACTCAAGGAGTTCGCCCTCGATCATCCGGGCGGACAGGTCGGCCAGGATCTGGACGATCCGGCCGTCGCCGGCGCGAAGGGACAGCCCGATGGACTTGATGTAGAGGTAATCGCCCAGGAGGACCGTGATGTTGGGGCCCCACCTGGCATGGACCGATTCCCGCCCCCTCCGCGTCGGGGCGTTGTCGATGATGTCGTCATGGACGAGGCTCGCCGTATGGATGAGCTCGACGACCGCGGCCAAAAGGGTGTCCTCGGGCCCGGAATATCCCGAGAGCTTTGAGCAGAGAAGAAGCAGGGCCGGCCTCAGCCGTTTCCCCTTTTCGCGGAAGAGGTATCGGCCCACTTCCTGGATGAGGGGATTCGGAGATTCGGTCCAGGCTTTGAGGTTCCTGTCGACCTGGTCCAATCCGGCCCGGATCCCTCCGAAGGCCGCCTCGATAGGGGATGCGGCCTGTTCGGGGGCGCGGCCGGGCGTCGTTCTTTCGAGCGGCGTCATCGGTAGTTCGTGAACTGCATATGAATCCCGAGATCCTTGGACCGGAGGAAGGCGATGACCTCCTGGAGGGTGTCGATCTTGGCTGACGATACACGGACCTCGTCGCCCTGGATCGCCACCTGGGCCTTGAACTTCTCCCCCTTGACGAGCTTGACGATCTCTCTGGCCTTTTCGATGGGGATCCCGGCCTGGAAGGTGACGACCTGGCGAACGGTCCTGTTGGCGGCGTCCTCGACCTTTCCATAGCTGAGGGCTTTGAGCGAGACCTTCCTCTTGACCAGCTTCTCTTCAAGGGCCAGCCTCAGGTTCTTGATCTTGAAGTCGTCGTCGGCGATGAGGGTCAACGTGTCCTTTTCCAGGAGGATGTCGACCCGGCTGTTCTTGAAGTCAAACCGGTTTCGGATCTCCTTGAGGGCGACATTGACGGCGTTCGCGACTTCCTGGAGGTCGATCTTGGAAACGATGTCAAAGAAGTGATCCTGTCCCATGGTGGATATATCTTAGCATTGAACGCAGGGTTTTTCAATTCATGCCCCCGGGAAGAGCGAGAAGAAGTTACGGGTCGTGGCCTCGGCAAGCTCCTCGAGGGAGACGCCCTTCAGGGCCGCAAGGACGCGCGCCGTTTCCACGACGAAGGCCGGTTCGTTTCTCTTTCTGGCCCTGAAAGGAACGGGGGCCAGATAAGGGGAGTCGGTTTCTACGAGCAGCCTATTTAAGGGGACCTTGGCCGCGATCTCCCGGAGGCTTCCGGCCTTGGGGAACGTCAAGATCCCGGAGAACGATATATGGAAACCCATGTCGATCATCGCTCTGGCCGTTTCCCAATCCTCCGTGTAACAGTGGAGGATCCCTCCGCTCCGGAAGCCTTCTTCCCTGACCGCGGCCGCGACCTCCCTGCCGGCCAGCCGGCTGTGGATGATGGCAGGAAGGCGGAGCTCATCGGCCAGGCGGAGCTGGTCCCGGAAGGCCCGTTGTTGTTCTTCGGGAGTGGCGAAGTCATAGTGGAAATCCAGGCCGATCTCGCCCAGGGCGGCGATGCTTTGTCCCATGCCCAGGTCCCTGAGCTTTCGGGTGTCATCCTCCGAGAAAAGCTTTGCTTGGTGCGGATGGATCCCGGCGGCGGCCAGGAACGAAGGGTGTCCGGCCACGATCTTCAACGTCGCCCGGAGGCTTTTGTCCGAAGTGAGATCGGCGGGGCAGAGAACGGCCTTCACACCGGCCGCAAGGGCCCTCCGGATGACCTCATCGCGGTCGGGGTCGAAATCCTCCATGTCCAGATGGGCATGGGAGTCGACCCATGCCGGCCCTTCCGGCTTTGGATTCTGGGGGCTTTTGCCGTCCATCGTGTTCATGGCATTGAAACGGACATGGCGCGAAAAGGCGAAAAAAAGCGGGAAAGGCATGACAGGCATCGGTCGCCCGTCCTTTCTTTCCCGCTCCGGGATCTTACTGGGCCAATTTGGCCTTGAGCTCTCTCAGCGTGAGGGCTCCGAAGCTGACGAGCTTCTGGAGGAATTCTTTCTGGTTGAAGGCGTCGCCCTTGAGCTTCCGGTAATCCTTTTCGAAGTCCAGGATCTCCTGATAACCGATGTAGGGGAGTGCCGAGTCCGTCGGACTGAGGAGGATCTGGTCCCACTTCCGTTCGGCCTCGACGTCGGATTGGAATCCGCTGCGGACCATGTAGTTGATCGCCTGTTCCTTGGTCATTCCGCTCTGATGGATATTGAGCTCGAGTTGGAAATCGATGACGGTCTTGAGCTGGAGCTTGAGCTGGTTGAGGCGCACCCGAAGGTCATAATTGCCGTAGCCCGCGTTGATGAACATCTCTTCTGTGTAGACCGGCCAGCCCCGGAGCAGGGCCTGGTTGGCGTAGAGCCTTTTCACGATGGAGGGATCCTTCCTGGTGAAGAACGTGGGCACGAACGGTCCGGGGAACACTTTTTGGACGGTCAGGAAATCGAGATAGAAATTGTTGTGGTCCGTCATGAAGGCCTCTGCCTGCTCTTTGGTCCAGCCGGCAGGGACGGGCATGACCTGGAGGGTGTAGGTCCCGTCGGGCTCATAGGCCCCCGGGGCCACCAGGCGCGTCCAGACGACCCCGGCGGAAGCCGGAGGCATGGCCTCGACCTTGAGGTCCGCTGCGGGAACGTCGAAGAGCTTGCTCTGGATAAGGAAGGCCTTGATGTTGGCTGCGGAAGCGGCGATCCTGTTGACGAGGTCATCCTTGCCCGCGTGCTCGCTTTTGATCTTGTCCAGCACTCCCTTGATGACGATATTCCGGACCTCTTCCTCACCCCTCTGGGTGGTCATCTGCTCCAGATTGATGTTGGGATACATGACCCGGTAGAAGGGGATGCCGACGAGGAACATCTCGCGGCGGATGTTCTTGACGTCGGCGTTGCTCCTAGCGACGAGCTCTTCCATGGGGATGCTGCCTTGGGAGAGCATGCGAAGGATTCTCAGGTGCGTATCGGCCCCGAGCCGGAAGTTGCCCGTGGACTTGGCCAGGAGTTCGTTCTTGAGGAAGATCTGATAATCTTCCAAGGCGGCGATGACCTTGCCGATCTCGGCCTGGAAGCCGTTCCGGGCGGCCGCGGCGGCGGTCAGGATGGGAACTTCGGTCCTGTAGAAATCGATGATCGCGGGGATCTGTTTGATCGCCGTCTCGGTATAGATCTGGGCCGGCGTCTTCAGGTTCTCCTTGGCCTTCTTGATGAGTGCGGGCAGGAGCTTGGCCCGCTCCGTAGCGCTCTTGACCCTGGCATCCAATGGGGCGGAGTCTTTCATGAGGAGGCCGCGGACGCTGTTGAAGAAGATGTCATTGTAGAAGAGAGGGTTGTATTCCCAGGGGAGAAGGTTCTCGAACTTGACGAATTCCAGGTCCAGGGCATCCACCATTATGGCGTGGATGGTCTGGTTCTCGGGCGAAAGCTTGAACCGGTCCACTTTAGCCACGAGCTCCTTATTGAAGGCGTCCAGCGCGTCGTGGTGCTTTTCGACGGCGCCGCTGCCGAGGTCCTCGAGCCTATCGTTGTACTTGGTGAAGCCTGCCAGCGTCGCGGCGGTGGGGTAGAATTTCCACATGCCGTCCAGGTAGGTTTCTATCATTTTCTGGAACTTGGCGTCTTCCGGGGATTGGGCGTAAAGCGGGCCCAGGCCGATCAACACGCAAGCGAAGGCCAGGAGAGATAAGGCGATTTTCTTCATGGGCTCCTCCTCATCATGCAAGGTTGAATTGTCATCGCAGAAAAAATCGTATCATAAAAGGGGAATTCATGCCAATCGTTTTTCTTCCCCCCGGAGCCTTGCATGCGTCCACTTCGCGTTACCATCGGATGAAGGCCGAGGCCCAGGTGTATCCCGAGCCAAAGGCGGTCAGGGCGATGAGATGGCCCCTGCGGATGCGGCCGTCCTTGACGGCTTCGTCCAGGGCGATGGGGATGGACGCCGACGTCGTGTTCCCATAGCGTTCGATGTTGCGAATGACTTTTTCGACGGGGATCTTCAGCCCCCGGGCCACCATCTGGGAGATGCGGTCGTTGGCCTGGTGAGGGATCAGAAAATCGATGTCATCGACGGAGAGGCCGTTGTGTTCGAGTCCGGCCATGACGGCTTCGGGCATGCGCTGGCAGGCGTTCTTGAAGACGTTCTTGCCGTCCATGTGGGCGAAGAACTTCTTCTCCGCGATGAAACTTTCCCGAAACGTGGGTTTGTCCTTGCAGCTCGGCTTTTCCATCCAGAGGTCGGAGACGAAGCGGCCGTCCGAGAACAGGTGTGTCGACAGGATGCCCCTCCCGTCACCGCTCTCATTGGGTTCGAGGATGACGGCGCCTCCGCCGTCGCCGAACAGGACCGACATGTCCCGGCCGTCGTCGGAATAATCGAGGTTCGTGGACTGGACCTCTGAGGCGACGAGGAGGATCTTCTTGTAGGCGCCGGCCCGGATGTACTGATCCCCGACGGAAAGGGCATAGATGAATCCGCTGCATTGGTTCCGGACGTCCAGGGCGCCGACCGTTTCAAGGCCGAGCCTAGCCTGAACGATGACTCCGTTTCCGGGAAAATAATGGTCGGGCGAAAGCGTCGCCGCGATGATGAAGTCGATGTCCCCGGGCTCGATCCCGGCGTCGGAGATGGCCCGCACCGCCGCTTCGTAAGCCAGTTCCGCGCTGCCCACGCCCGGGTCAACGTGGTGGCGTTCGACGATCCCGCTCCTCTGCCGGATCCATTCGTCCGACGTGTCCATGACCTTCTCGAGGTCGAAATTCGTGACGACGCGGGGCGGCGTGAAATGCCCGATCCCTGTGATGACCGTTCGCCTGTTCATGGAAGGAGAGCATTATAATCAAGGCGCGCGGAAAAAGTAAAGCAATATTCCCTGGACGGCCGTTTTCTTGACTCGACGGGACGGAGGGAGTAACATTCCCGCGTGATGGAAAAGAGCGGAAAACGCTGTGCGCCCTTGGCGTTGGCGGCTTGGCTGGCTTTCGCGGCGTGCCTGGGGTCGGGCGGACAGGCCGACGACCTCCTGAAGATCGACGGATCGGTCAAGCCCAAGAGGCTCTCTCGCGGCGAAGAGGGGAGGATCATCCTCAAACTCAAGGTCCAGGAAGGGGTGTTCCTGAGCGCCCAGCCTTTTTTCATCATCGAGTTCGCTCCCGTGCCGGAGATCGTCTTTCCAAAGAATTTTTTTACGGTCTCGGACCTCAATATCGGACTGATCGAGGAAAAAAACGGGAGTACCATCGACCTTTCCAAGCCCATCGAGGTCCCGTTCACGGTCAACCTGGACGCCAAGACGGGCGGGCATATCCTGGAAGGAAGGATCAAGTACTTTGCCAGGTCTCCCCAAGAGGACTGGTGCTACAAAACGGCGTCCAAGTTCTCCGTCGCCTACTCGACCGGGACGACGGTATTCAAGAAAAAATAGCGCCTATAACAAGCCGTTCCGTTCGTACCATTGGACCGTTTCGCGGATGGCCTCGTCGAGGGGACGGGCGGTCTCGAATCCGAGGAGTTCCTTGGCCTTGCGGACGTCGGCCACCCAGCCGGGCTGCTTCATGTCGCGGTACTTGCTCCGGTTGAGCGGCGTTGGCTTCCCGGTGAGCTTCGAGACGATCTCTGAACCCGAAGCGGCCAGGTAAGCGGCCCACATGGGGACCCGGATGGGGAGGACCTTTTTCCCCATGGCCTCGGCCGCCGACCGGCCGATGTCCTCCCAGGAATGAGGAGTCCCGTCGGCGATATTGAAGACCTCTCCGGCGGCCGCTTCCGATCGCGAACTGATGTCCATGGCCCGGACCAGGTCATGAACGGAGCAGAGACTGAGATATTTCTTCTCCGGGCCGAAAAGGGGAAGGAGCCCCTTTTTCACGTATCTGAAGTATATGAGAAAATCCTCGTCCCTGGGGCCGTAGACGGCGCCGACGCGAAGGACCGTGACGGGGATATCCTGTCGGTAGCTCAGGGCCGCTTCCTCGGCCTGGAGCTTGCTCTTGCCGTAAGGAGAGACCGGTCTGGGCGGATCGTCCTCCCTGACCCCCCGGGCCGGTGAAGACGGCCCCCCCGCGGCCAGGCTGCTGAGATGGACCACCCTCGGCTTGAGACCCCGATCAAGGAGGCTTTGGAAAAGGCTTGCCGTCCCTTCCCGGTTTACAGTATAATAATCGCTCGATTTCAGGGCTTTGGTCAAACCGGCCAGATGAAAGACGACTTCGAGCGAAGACGGTAGAGTCGGGATGGAGAAAAGGTCCCCCTTGAGGATGTGGAGGTCGGGCTTCCCGGACAATCCCCTCAGCCGCCCCGGATCGCGGACGAGGACGAATATCTCGACGTCGCCCCGGCCCAGCAGGAAATCGATGAGATGGCTTCCGACGAAGCCCGTTCCTCCGGTCACCAGGACGTTCATGCCACGAATTGTATGAAATCCGGGTCCGGGGGTCAACGGACGGTCGGCAGAAGGAAGAGGAGGAAAGAATATGGATGTCTTCGATAAATGCATGAACTTCACGCGCGCCGAAGAGGCCCAGGCCGCCGACATGTATCCCTATTTCACACCCATCCAGGAGGCCAGGGGCAGCAGGATCAAAGTCAAGGGACGCAACATGATCATGGTCGGCTCCAACAACTACCTCGGCCTGATCGACCACCCCAAGGTCATGCAGGCCGCCAAGGACGCCATCGACCGTTACGGCGTCGCCACGTGCGGCTCCAGGTTCCTGACGGGGACGATCGACCTTCACGAGGAGCTTGAGATTCGGCTGGCGAAGTTCATGAAGAAAGAGGCCGCCCTCACCTTCAGCACGGGCTACCAGACCAACCTGGGGATCATCTCGACGATCGCCGGCAAGGACGACGCCATCATCACCGACAGGATGGACCATGCCAGCATCATCGACGCCTGCCGGCTTTCGTTCGCGACCGTCCACAAGTTCAAGCACAATGACATGTCCGACTTGGAGCGGATCCTCTCCGGCCTCGGAAAGGACACGGGCAAGGTCATCGTCGTGGACGGCGTGTTCAGCATGGAAGGTGATCTGTCCGATCTTGCGTCCATCGTGACCTTGGCCAGGAAATTCGGGTCGCGGATCATGGTCGATGACGCCCACGGCATCGGGGTCATGGGCAGGAACGGTCGCGGCACCGCCGAACACTTTGGTGTCGAGGCCGACGTCGACCTCGTCATGGGCACCTTCAGCAAATCCTTTGCCTCCCTAGGCGGGTTCGTCGCCGGGGACGCCAAGGTCGTTGCCTTCATCAAGCACGCGGCCCGTTCCCTGATTTTCAGCGCCGCCGCCACGCCCGCCTCGGTGGCCACCGCCCTCGCCACCCTGGACATCATCGAAAACGAGCCGGAGAGGCGTGAAAGGCTGTGGCAGGTCACGACGAAGATGAGGACAGGGTTTCATGCGATGGGCTACAACACGGGCGCGTCCCAAACTCCCATCATTCCGATCATGATCGGCGATGACGAGAAGGGTTTTATGCTCTGGAAGCTCCTCCGCGACGAGGCGATCTTCACGACCCCGATCATCTACCCGGCGGTCCCCATGGGGCAGGCCTTGATCCGGACGAGCTACTCGGCCGGCCACACCGAAGAGGAGTTGGACGTCGTCCTGAACGCGTTCCGGAAATGCGGCAAGATGCTGGGCATTATCTGATGGGACCCTCCGGGCCCAAAGGTCGCGGCGGAATGGGGAAGATTCCATGAGTGCTCGTTTCGTGAAAAAGACGGTTCGTCGGTTCATTGGCGGCGTCCTCCTGGCGGGGACGCTCGCCGGCGCGGCCGAAGCCGCTTCCATCATCATGCCTCTCGTCCAGGTCAAGGCCGGGATGAAAGGCCGCGGGAAGAGCGTCTTCGAGGCGGATAGGATCGAGGAATTCGATGTTGAGGTCCTCGGCGTCCTGGAGAATTTCCAGCCCAGAAGGAACCTGATCCTGGCCAGGCTCCGGGGGAGGGGCCTGGAGACGACGGGCGTCATCGAAGGCATGAGTGGAAGCCCCGTCTACATCGACGGCAGGCTCATCGGGGCCGTCGCCTTCAGCTTCCCCTTTTCCAAGGAGCCCATCGCCGGGATCACACCCATCGAGGAAATGCTTGCGGTTCAGCAGGCGGCCACCGACCGGGAGCCGGGCGACGCGGTCCCCATCCCCATCCAGAAGGGCCTAACCGCGGAGGACCTCCTCGGTTTGTACCGGTCGGCCTTTTCCCCGAAACTTGCGGCGATGTCCGCCTCTTCCTCCGCAGTCCCTATGAGCATTCCGGTCATCTTCAGCGGCTTCTCGTCCTCGGCCTTTGAGAACGCCAAGCCCTTTTTCGCCGGGCTCGGCCTTCAGCCGGTGAGGGCGGGTTCGGCCGGTCAGTCCATGGAGAAGCCGGCGCTCTCCGGTCTTTCCCTTTTGGAAGGCGGCGCCGTGGGCGTCCAGCTCATGGGTGGGGACCTGGATATGACGGCCGTCGGCACGGTCACCTACGTCGACGCCGGCAAGGTCCTGGCCTTCGGGCATCCCTTCTATAACCTTGGGGCTGTGGATTTTCCCATGACCAGGGCCAGCGTCATCACCGTTGTTCCCGGCCTCCAGAGCTCCTTCAAGCTCGCCGCCACGGGGCCGATGGTCGGCCGGATCTCCCAGGACCGGACGGCCGGCGCCTATGGCGAGCTGGGGAAAGCCCCCAAGCTCATCCCTGTCAACGTGAGGCTTGAGGGCGGGCTTTTCGCCAAGAAGGAGTTCAAGTTCAGGATCGTCAACGACAAGGTCCTCAGCCCGGCCTTGATGAACATGGCCCTCTCTTCGATCGTTACCAGCGAGGAGAGGGCTTACGGGAACCTCTCCCTGGAATTCGACGGGAACATTTTTCTGGACAAGGGATTGAGCGTCCATCTCGAGGACCTCTTCTCCGGGAATTATAACAGCTCCGGGACGAGCCTTTCCGGCATCGTCGCCGCCGTCGTCTACTTCCTCACCAACAACGAGTTCAAGGACGTCGGGATCTACCGGATCGACCTCAACATCCGTGCCCTCGAAGAGGCCAGGCTCTGCAGCCTGGAAAAGGTCCTCCTCGACAAATATGAGGCCTCTCCAGGCGAACGCATCCAGGTCAAGGTCTACTACCGCACGTTGAAGGAAGAGAGCCTGGTCGAGGAGGTCTCCATCCAGACCCCGGACCTTCCCGGCGGCTCGGAGTTCACCCTCTTCGTCGGAGACGCGGCCGCCATGCAGCAGATCGAACGCAGCCAGTACAGGATGCAGGATTATATTCCGCGAAACCTGAACCAGCTTATCCGGATGCTGGGCAACCTTAGAAAGAACAACCGCATCTACTTCAAGATCCTGGCCGCGAAACCCGGCCTGTTCCTGAAGGGTGAAGAGATGCCGAACCTGCCTCCGACGCTCAAGTCCATGTTCTCATCGCCCAGGGCTTCGGCTTCCTCCGCGACGGAGCTCACCCGGTCCACGTTGAGCGAGTCCCAGATACCCGTCCCCTATGTGTTCCGGGGAAGCGCCGCGATCCCCATCAAAATCCGAAAATAGGAGACAACAGGAATGAAAAAGATCGTCGTCCCTGGTGTCCTTTTAGCCGCCGTGTTGTGCCTGTCCCTCGAGGCCGTGGTCCCCCAGAAGTGGGCCCTCAGGAGCAAGGAGGATTTTTTGCGGGGCAAGTTCGACGGCGTGTCCCTGTCGTTCGATGGGGCCCTTTCCCTGGCTCCCAAGGAGGACAGGATCGTCGGTCCGACCGAGGAATTCTACCTGTCGCTCCTCCCGCTCGCAGACGGGTCCCTTTTCCTGGGGACGGGGCATGGGGGGAAGATCTACCAGATCAGCAGGGACGGCAAAACCGATCTCTACTTCCAGACCCAGGAGATGGACGTGACCTGCCTTGCCCGGGACTCCAAGGGGGTCCTCTTTGCCGGAACGTCGCCCAACGGGAAGATCTACAGGATCAAGGACAAGGGGAAAGGCGAGGAGTTCTTCAACCCCGCCGAAAAATACATTTGGGACCTGATGTTCATCGACTCGGGGGTCCTGCTGGCCGCGGTCGGGGAGGGTGGCGGGGTCTTTGAGATCAACACCCAGGGAGAGGGCCGTCAGGTGCTCAAAACCGAGGAAAACCACATCCTGTGCCTGACGAAAAGTCTCCAGGGCGACGTCATTGCGGGCAGCGGCGGCGGCGGGATGGTGTACCGGCTGTCCCGGGAGGGCAGGGTTTCCGCCCTCTTCGAATCTCCGTATGAGGAGGTTCGGAGCCTTGTTCTGGATAAGGACGGGAACATCTATGCTTCCGCCTCTGGGACGCCCACCAAGACGCGGAAGGATGAATCCACGGCCCCCGGGGCCAAGGCCGATGCGGATGTCGTCCTCACGGTCAGCGCTCCTTCCGGGCCGGGGGCCGACTCCCCTTCATCCCTGCCCTCCGGGACAAAGGAGCCGAGCGCTCTTTATAGGATCACCCCGGACGGAGTGGCCAGGATGCTCTGGAGCTCCGGCGATGAAATGATCTATTCCGTGGCCTGGATGGAAGATGGGAAATCCGTCCTGTTCGGGACGGGAAGCAGGGGCCGGATCTACTCCATCAACCGGGAGGAGAGAACGTCCCTCGTCCTTCAGGAGAACTCCGAGCAGGCCTACCTGCTCGTTCCCTTCGAATCGAAGACCTTCATCGTGGCCAACAACCCTTGCTACCTGGGCGTCCTCTCTCCCGAGCAGCGGTTCTCCGGGGAGTATCTGAGCCCCACATTGGACACGAAGACCGTTTCCAGTTGGGGGAAGATCGAATGGACGGCCGATCTCGGAACAGGGACGACCCTGCAGGTCCTGACGCGGAGCGGCAACTCCAGCGAGCCGAACCAAACGTGGAGCGATTGGTCGCCGCCCTGCCAGAAGCCGGGCGAGCAGGTCCTGAGCCCGAAGGCCCGGTTCCTGCAGTTCAAGGCCCTCTTCAGGACGGCCTCGGGAAAATCCTCCCCCTCGCTTCAGAAGACCGGGGTTTTCTACCTGCAGACCAACATCGCTCCGGTGGTCTCCAGTCTCGTGCTGCTCAAGCCGAACAAGGTCTATATCAAGCTTCCGGAAGAGGACGATGTGATCTGGGGGGTCGGCGGCAATCCGCCGGACCAAACCCTGAAGAAGGACCCTTCCACGAACCTCCTCGCCTCCAAGACGGTCGAGCGCAAAGGGTTCCAAACCCTCATCTGGGAGGCCTCGGACGAGAACGGGGACGCTCTGTCCTATGTCGTTTCCATTAAGATGGAAGGAGAGGCGGAATGGCGAGTTCTCCAGCCGAAATGGGAGGAATCGATCTTCGCCTTCGACACGCTTTCGTTCCCGGACGGGACATATTTCATCAAGGTCTCGGCTTCGGACGTGCCCTCCAATCCCCAGGGAACGGAGTTGAAGGGCGAGAGGACAAGTTCCCCTCTCGTCATCGACAATTCCCTTCCGATCGTCAAGTCCTTCTCGGCCGTCAGGAGCGGGGGAGGTCTGGACGTGACCTTCCAGACGGAAGACTCCACCTCCTACATCGAAGAGGCCAAGTATCTGGTCCGCCCGGACGAGTGGCATGTCGTGTTCCCTGTGGATGGGATCTGCGATTCTAGGGCCGAGAACTTCAAGTTCACCGTGAAGCTTCCCTCCGGCGCCGAGAACGTGATCACGATACGGGTCAAGGACAGCTACGGTAATATCGGGGTCTACAAGCAGACGTACTGACGTCCCCGGGCCGGATTAATTAGGAAATCCAGCCCACACAACTTACTTAGCCTTGACCCGCTCGCTGTACTTGTTCTCCCGCGTGTCCACGCGGATGACGTCCCCTTCCTTGATGAACTGGGGGACGTAAATGACGATCCCGGTTTCCATCGTGGCGGGCTTGTTGACCGCTGAGACGGTCGCGCCCCGAAGGCTGGGTTCGGTCGTGATGACCTTCATGTCGACGGAGTTGGGGAGCGTGACGCCGACCGGCCTGCCATCGTACATCTCGACCTTGATGACGATGTTGGGCATGAGGTAGCCGACGCCATCTCCGATCGCCTCGGCCTCGAGCCTTATCGTCTCATAGGTCTCCAGGTTCATGAAGAAGTATTCTCCCGCCTGCTGGTAGAGGAATTCCATTTCGACCTCTTCGAGGTAGGCTTGATCGACCCGCTCCTCGGACCGGAACCTGTATTCCATCTGGGAGCCTTCTTTGATGTTACGGAGCTTGGTCTGGACCATGGCCTTCCATCGGCCCGGCGTGATGAGCTGCATCTCCATGACCCTGAAGAGCTGCCCGTTCATGACGATGATCATGCCTCGGCGGATCTGTGTCGCGTCGATCATGTGACCTCCAATGTCCGGCTTTCTATTTCAACGAGAATTCTTTCCTTCGGGGTTTCAAAGCTCGACCCGAGCCTCATCATCAACCCGGATAATATACGCCCGGCCGCCGGCTTTTTCAACGGCCTCAGCCACCGGACCGGCGCAGCCGGGCGCATAGGCGAACATGCACCCGCCGCCTCCCGAGCCGTTGATTTTGGCGCCCAGAGCGCCGGCCGCTAGGGCCGCATCGATCATCTTGTCGATCTTGGGGGTCGAGATCCCCAGGTCGTCCCGGAGGACGTCCTGCTGGCGGGAGAGGAGCCTTCCGAACTCGTTGTCGTCGAAGTCCCTCGTAAAGAGCGTCACGCCTTCCTTGGTTAAGTCCCGGTTGACAAAGGCCCCCTTGAGGGGCTTTCGGATGAGAGGCTCGAGCTTGTCGATCTCCCGGACGGCTTCGCGGGTCAACGGCCCCTTGAGGTTGAAGGCGGGGAAGGCCTTCCTGATCTCGCCCAAGCCCAGGAGGACCCTGTCCTTGACCGAACCCAGGGTCCCGGTGGTGTCCTTATTTTCAAGGGAATTGCCCAGGACGAACTCTTTCAAGAAGGGATCGAGCCTCGTCACTTTCAAGGGATCGTCGAAGACGAGCCAGATGACCCCGCCGAACGCGGCCGTGTAGTGGTCCATCTTGCCGCCCGGCTCCCGAAACTCGGCGACTTCCGCCAGGAAGCCCAGCTCGGCGATCTCCCCGGGACTTTCGGCCCTCGGGTCGCCCCCGGCTTGGAGGAGGAACCTGTTCCAGGCAATGACCAGGGCTGAAGAGCTCGCCGTCCCGGCGTTTGTGGGGATCGTCCCCCGGACGACGACGTCCCAGCCCGAGGGGATGGCAACCCCTTTCCTCCGCAGGACGTTGAGGACGCTCCGGAGGTAATCGCGTTTGTTAACGTAGGCCAGTTCGCCTTGGAGGACGATCTCCTCGACGGCGCCAAGGTCCGGCAGGTCGATGACGAACCTCCGGTCGGCCCGCTTCCGGCCGCGGATGGTGATCCTCAGGTCGATGGCCGCTGCGATGACGTCCAGGCCGAGATAATCCTGATGCTCTCCAAAAAGGCAGATGCGTCCGGGCGCAGATATGCATAGATCGGTCATCATCATGGTTCATTCTAAAATCGACATTTTACCCGAAATCGTCCATCGATACCACTCCGGCCCTCAGAATTGCACGGCAAGGTTGATTTCCGGACGAAATTTTTTTATAACATAGGATACGAGTCATGCGGCTCGGGAACGGCGATTTCACGAAACGGAGGAGCGAATGAAGGCTTTCCGGCCGATCGTCGCGATGGCGGTCATCATTTTCTTATCGAATTCCTGTTCCGATGGAGGCAACGACATGGCGGACCTCATCCTTATGAACGGCACGGTCCATACGCTTGACCCCGCCCGGCCCCGGGCCGAGGCCGTCGCCGTCCGCGACGGAAGGATCCTCAAGGTCGGCACCGCGGCCGAGGTCAGAGGGCTGGCCGGCAAGAAGACCCGGACGATCGATCTCGCGGGCGGTTTCGTCCTGCCCGGTTTCATCGACAGCCACACCCATTTCCTCAACGGCGGGTTCTCCCTGTCCAGCATTCAACTCCGGGACGTCCGGACCCGGGAAGAGTTCGCCGCCAGGGTCGCGGCCAAGGTCAAGGAGCTCGGCAAGGGAGAGTGGGTGCAGAACGGCGACTGGGACCATGAGCTGTTCACGCCGGTTGAGCTTCCGCGCCGAGAATGGATCGACTCCGTCTCGCCCGAGAATCCGGTTTGCGTCAACCGGTATGACGGCCACATGGTCCTGGCCAACAGCGCGGCGCTCAGGATCGCCGGGGTCACGAAGTCAACACCCGTTCCTCCCGGCGGAGAGATCGTCAAGGACCCGAAGACCAGGGAGCCTACCGGCATTCTCAAGGACGCGGCCGCAGACCTCGTCTCCCGGCATATTCCCGATCCCTCCTGGAAGGAAAAGCTGAAGGCGGCTGAAGCCGCGCTGAAACATGCGGCCGAGCACGGCGTGACCTCCGTCCACGAGATGGCCGACGCCTCGAGTTTCGAAGTCTACCAGGAGCTCCTCAGGGAAGGCAAGATGACGGCCCGGCTTTATGTCTATATCCCCATCGACGATGTCGACATCTACGCCCGGTTGAAGCTGAAAACGCCCTTCGGCAACGATTGTCTGAAGATCGGAGGTCTTAAGGGGTTTGTGGACGGCTCGCTCGGTTCGACGACCGCTTACTTCTTCGATCCGTATACGGATGACCCGACGACCAGCGGCCTCCTCGCTTCCCAGATGTTCCCGGAAGGGATCATGGAAAAAAGGATCCTGGAGGCGGACAAGGCCGGTCTTCAAATCGCCATCCATGCCATCGGCGACAGGGCCAACAGCCTGCTTCTCGACCTTTATGAAAAGGCGGCCGCCCAAAACGGCCCCCGGGACCGGCGCTGGAGGATCGAACATGCCCAACATCTGAGGCCGCAGGACATCGCGAGGTTCGGGAAGCTCGGGATCATCGCCTCCGTCCAGCCTTATCATGCCTACGACGACGGCCGCTGGGCGGAAAAAAGGATCGGCAAGGAACGGGCCCGGACCACGTACCCCTTCAAGTCACTTCTCGAAGGCGGCGCGGTCCTGGCCTTCGGCTCGGATTGGACGGTCGCTCCGCTCGACCCGCTCTCCGGGATCTACGCGGCCGTCACCCGGGTGACATCGGACGGGAAGAACCCCGGCGGCTGGGTCCCCGAAGAGAAGATCTCCATCGAGGAGGCCATCAAGGGATACACGACGGGCGGCGCCTACGCGGAGTTTGCCGAGAAGGACAAAGGGACCATCCGATCGGGCAAGCTGGCCGATCTCGTCGTCCTCGACAAGGACCTTTTCAAGGTCCCGGCCGAGGGGCTCATGGACATCAAGGTCGTCCTGACCATCGTTGGCGGGAAGGTCGTCCATGACGGCCGACTCGCTCCGGCCGGCCCGCGGCCGTAGGGCCGGGGGCATTGGGGCGGGCCGTTCAACAGCCTTGCCTGGCTTAATGCTGTTTGATATGATACCTGTAATTTGCCGGAGTTGAATGAAAGCCCAGATCGAAACCTGATGGAAAAGATCCTCAGCCGGTTCGCTCCGAAGCAGAAAGAGCTCATCCCCATCCTCCACGCCGTCCAAGCCGAGTATGGGTATGTCCCGAAGGAATCAATCACCCGGATCTCCCGGTTCCTGCGTATCTCGGAAGGCGAGATCTTCGGCGTGCTGACCTTCTACAAGGGTTTCAGCCTCGAGCCGCGCGGGAAATTTCTGATCACCGTTTGTCTGGGAACGGCCTGCCACGTCCGCGGCGGGGCCAATATAGCCGCCGAGTTGGAAAGGCGGCTCAGGATCAAGGCCGGAGGCACGACCCCTGACCGGATGTTCACGCTGGAGACCGTCAATTGCCTCGGCTGCTGCGCCATCGGTCCGGTGGTCGTGATCGACGGGACATATTATTCCCATGTCACAACAAAGAAAGTCGACTCCATCCTGGAGAAATACCGGGCCGGCGAAGTGACGATATGAAAAAGCTGACGCATCCCGACGATCTTGCCGCCTGGAAGACAGAAATCTTAAAGTCGCGGCCGCCTTTCGAAAAAACGATCGTGGTGACCTCGGGCACGTGCGGCCAGGCCAGCGGCTCGCTCCAGATTCTGGACGCCCTGCGCCGGGAGATCGATCGACGTGGACTCGCGGATCGAATCGGCATAAAGGTCACAGGATGCCATGGCTTTTGCGAGATGGAGCCGAGCATCGTCATTTATCCAGAGGGCACGTTCTACAAGAAACTCGAGCCCAAGGATGTCCCTGCTATCATCGAGGAGACCATCCTCAACAACAGGATCATTTCCGGTCTGACCTATGACGACCCCTCGAAGGAACTGCGGTTCAGCCGGCAGAAAGAGATTCCGTTTTACAAGAAGCAGATGCGCCTTCTCACGGATAACAATTTTCATATTGACCCGGAGCGCATAGAGGATTATATCGCCCTGGACGGCTACAGGGCTTTGGTCAAGGCTTTGTTTGAAATGTCGGCCGAGGGCGTCATCGCCGAAGTGAAAACGTCCGGCCTGAGGGGACGCGGAGGAGCGGGCTTCTCGGCCGGCAGGAAATGGGAACTCTGCCGCGAAGCCCGGGCTCACCCGAAATACATCATCTGCAATGCCGATGAAGGCGATCCGGGCGCCTACATGGACCGGAGCCTTTTGGAGGGCAATCCGCACACGGTGATTGAAGGCATGATCATCGGCGCCCACGCGATCGGCGCGTCGGAAGGATTCATCTATGTACGGATGGAATACCCCCTGGCCGTGAAGCACGTCACGCACGCCCTCGAAATGGCCAGAAAATGCGGCCTCCTGGGCGGAAACATCCTCGGCGCGGAGTTCCATTTTGATATCCGCATCGTCCAGGGCGCCGGAGCATTCGTCTCCGGCGAGGAGACGTCTCTTATGGCTTCGATCGAAGGTCGCAAGGCCTATCCACGGCAGCGGCCGCCGTTCCCCGCTCAGGAAGGGTTGTGGGGGAAGCCGACGAACATCAACAACGTCGAGACCTGGGCCAACGTGCCATTGATCATCAACAGGGGCGCCGGCTGGTTCGCCGGGATCGGAACCGATAAAAGCAAGGGAACAAAAATCTTCTCGCTTGTCGGCAGAATCAACAACACCGGGCTGGTCGAAGTGCCCATGGGCCTCACCCTTCGAGAGATCATCTTCGACATCGGCGGAGGCATCAAGAACGACAAGGCGTTCAAGGCCGTCCAGACCGGCGGTCCTTCGGGAGGATGCATTCCCGCCGAAAAGATCGATCTGCCCATCGATTACGATACGCTTGCCCAGGCCGGATCGATTATGGGCTCGGGCGGAATGATTGTCATGGACGAGAATACCTGTATGGTGGATATCGCCCGCTACTTCCTTAATTTCACCCGGGAAGAATCCTGCGGCAAATGCGTTCCCTGCAGGGTCGGAACGCGCCAGATGCACGAGATATTGTTGCGCATCACTCAGGGGAAGGGCGTCGAAGAAGATCTTCGCGACCTTGAAGACCTGGCTGCGACCATGAAAACCGCCTCTCTCTGTGGCCTGGGCCAGACGGCCTCGAATCCGGTCATCTCAACCCTGAAATATTTCCGGGACGAATATGAAGCCCATATTCAGAGGAAAAGATGTCCCTCGCTTGTCTGCCGGGAGATCGTCTCGTCCCCTTGCCACTACATCTGTCCCATTGGGCAGGAAGCATCGACTTATATCGCCCTTATCGCCTGGGGGAGATATAGAGAAGCCTATGACGTCATCCTAAGGGATAATCCGCTGCCGTCGGTCTGCGGCCGGGTCTGCCATCATCCTTGCGAGAAGGTCTGCCGGGCCGGAGAGACCGGAGAGCCGATCTCCATCAGGGCTTTGAAGCGCTTCGTCATGGGCTGGGCCGAGAAGGAAGGTATTTCTTCGGACCTCCGACCTGCCGAGCCGCGTCGAGACAAGGTGGCCATCATCGGGTCCGGCCCGGCCGGGCTGACGGCCGGTTATGACCTTGCCCTCAAGGGCTTCCGGCCGACCATTTTCGAATCTCTGCCGGTCGCGGGCGGCATGCTGGCCGCAGGAATTCCCGAGCATCGCCTGCCGAAAAAGGTTCTGGCCAGAGAGATCGAGGCTATAAAGACGGCCGGCGTCGAGATCAAGACCAACGCCAAGCTCGGTAAGGATTTCACGATCGACACGCTGTTTCGGGAGGGATTCAACGCTGTCTTTATTGCTACCGGCGCTTGGAAATCGATGAAAATGGAAATTCCGGGGGAAGACGCTCAGGGTGTGATCCAGTCGCTCGAATACCTTAAAACTGTGAACCTCGGCCGGGACATGCCTGTGGGCAGGAGAGTGGGCGTCGTCGGCGGCGGGAACTCGGCTATCGACGCCGCGCGCGTCGCCATCCGCGACAAGCATTGTGAAAAGGTGACCATCCTCTATCGGCGGACGAAAACCGAGATGCCGGCCTTCCCGGAGGAAGTGACGGCCGCTATCGACGAAGGCGTGGAGATTGAGTTCCTCGTCTCGCCGGTGAAGATCCTGACAAAGAACGGTCGCGTTACAGGTGTGGAATGCATCCGAATGATGCTCGGCGAAAAAGACGCAAGCGGCCGTCGCCGGCCGGTTCCGATCAACGGGTCCGAGTTCAGCCTTGAACTGGACACTCTCATCCTGGCCATCGGCGAGCGTCCGGATACGACTTATTTATCCGCCAAGGACGGTATTGATACGCGCAAAGGGGAAAACATCGTTGTCGACGGCGAAACGTTCAAGACGAAACGCGACGGCGTGTTCGCCGGCGGAGATGCCGTGACGGGCCCGAATACCGTGGTCGAATCCATGGGCGCGGGCAGGATTGCCGGAGCGATGATAGAAAAATACTTGAAGGGCGAACCGCTTGACCGGACTTATGCCTTGATACGGCCGTTCAGATATATCGAGCCCGTGGAGCTCAGCGAGGAAGAACTCGAAAAGGCCGAACGACCGATGTCACCTCGCCTGAAGGCGGCCCAGAGGAAGAAAAACTTCAAGGAAGTCGAACTCGGGCTGTCCGAGGCGTCGGCCTGCGCGGAAGCCCGGCGCTGCCTGCGCTGCGAGCTGGAAACCCAGGATGGCCAAAATGCCCTGAAGATGATGAAGCTCACCGTCCATGGGCCGGCTAGGCCGGAGGAACCAGCGAAATGAAGATCCTCCTGGACGGACTCCCTGTAGAAGTCACGGAAAAGAAGACGATCCTTGAAGTCGCGCGCGAAAAGGGCGTCTATATCCCGTCCCTCTGCGATCACCCGCGGCTGGACTCGTTCGCGGGCTGCCGAATGTGCCTCGTCGAGGTCAAAGGGAAGAGAGGCTTTGTTCCCGCCTGCAGCAGCTATGCCGAGGAAGGCCTGGAGGTGATGACGACGACACCCGGGCTCCAGACCCTTCGTAGGAATGTCCTGTCTTTGATCCTTTCCGAGCATCCCAGCGCCTGCCTGATCTGCGCGGAGAAGGACAAGTGCGATGACCTGAAATCGACCATCCGTAAGGTGGGAGAGGTCACCGGCTGTGTCCTTTGCGGAGAGAACGGCCGCTGCCGTCTCCAGGATGTGGTCCGGGCGGTCGGGCTCGATAAACTGCAATTCCAGCCCGTCTACCGGAATCTCGAGATCCGCAGGGACGATCCGTTCTTCGACAGGAACAACAATCTCTGCATCCTTTG
>Ga0315284_10001392_pt1 | contig 34511 bp, 34 predicted proteins | sample YL17G09_16_MG_FD_203696 | JGI IMG/M metagenome (GOLD analysis project Ga0315284, IMG submission 203696) | Sediment microbial communities from Yellowstone Lake, YNP, Wyoming, USA - YL17G09_16 | ecosystem: Environmental > Aquatic > Freshwater > Lake > Sediment | place: USA: Wyoming | collected... | reverse complement strand
GGAAGCTGAACCGCACGCGGTTCCAGTTCGCTCAGACGATGGGACGCGAGCCCACCCGCGAGGAGCTCGCGAGGGCCCTCGACACCACGACTGAGGAGATCGACGACCTCACCGAGATGGGGCGGCGCGAGCCGCTGTCCCTGCAATCACCGGTCGGCGAGGACACCGAGCTCGGCGACCTGATCGAGGAGGTCGACTCCGATGCCGCCTTCAACGAGGTCGAGGACGCGCTGCTCCGCGAGGAGATAGGCGGCGCCGTCGAACGCGTGCTGGACGAGCGCGAACGTCATGTGGTCGCGCTCCGCTACGGCCTCGAGAACGGGCAGCCGCTCTCGCTGCGGGAGACCGGGAAGGTCCTCGGGCTCTCCGGCGAGCGCGTGCGCCTGATCGAGCGTGAGGCGCTGCGCAAGCTCCGCGACTCGAACCTGATCTCGGCCGTGACCGTCTTGTAGCGGCCCGGGTGACACGTTCCGAAGGGGCCGGCCCTCCTGGGCCGGCCCCTTCGTGTTCGGGATGCCACTTGCGCAGAGCGGGCCGCCGCGGCACCATCCGCATAGGGGCGCGGGGTCGCCGCGTGACCATCGTGGTTGGGAGGAGGTCGCATGGGCATCTTCCGCAGAGGCCGTGCGGAAGAGCCGCCGCCGGTCGTCACCGACAAGCCGGGGACCCTCCGCCGGGAGGTCCTGATCGCACTCGACCCGGTCCGGCTCCCGGGTGACTTGCTGGTGCCGCTCGAGGCCATCGGCATCGTGGTCTTCGCCCACGGCAGCGGCAGCAGCCGCCTGTCGCCGCGCAACGTCGGCGTGGCGGAGGCGCTGAACGGCGCCGGCATCGGGACGCTGCTGTTCGATCTGCTCACGGACGCGGAGGCCGAGGACCGAGCGAAGGTGTTCGACATCGCGCTGCTCGCCCGGCGGCTCGAGGCGGCTGCGAAGTGGCTCTCGACGTGGCCCGACATCGGTCAGCTGCCGGTCGGCTTCTTCGGTGCCAGCACGGGGGCCGCCGCCGCGCTGGTGGCGGCGGCGCACCTGCGGGCCGACGTCGCCGCGGTCGTCTCACGCGGCGGTCGGCCGGACCTCGCGGGACCGGACCTCGGGCGCGTGTCGGCACCGACCCTCCTGATCGTGGGTGGGAACGACGTCGAGGTGCTCGAGCTGAACCGCGAGGCCGAGCGGCAGCTCGGATGCGAGAAGCACCTCGAGGTCGTGCCGGGCGCAACGCATCTGTTCGAGGAGTCGGGGGCGCTCGAGCAGGTCGCCGGGCTCGCAGCGGGTTGGTTCGGGAAGTACCTGCCCGAGGGCGCCCGCGGGCACCGCGGTCCGTTCATGGGGAAGTCCGGGTAGTCGCCCGGTCAACCCTTGACGACACCCATGGGGCGCAGCCTCGCCACGCGCTTCGCGAGACCGGCGCCCTCGCACGTCGCGACGACCTCGTCGACGTCCTTGTAGGCGAACGGCGCCTCCTCGGCGAGCCCGCGCAGCGACCCGGCGCGCACGGCGATCCCGGCGGCCTCGAGCTGCGCGCGGAGCTCGAGGCCGTGGATCTTCTTCATCGCCGCGTGGCGGCTCATCGCGCGACCGGCGCCGTGGCAGGTCGAGTGGAACGCGCCTCCGCCCTCGACCCCGGCGAGCACGTACGACGCTGTCCCCATCGAGCCGGGGATCAGGACCGGCTGCCCGGTCGCACACAGGTCGCGGGGAAGCGCCGGGTCGCCCGGCGGCAGCGCGAGCGTCGCACCCTTGCGCTGAACGCAGAGCAGCAGGTCCTGCCCGCCGACGCGGCGCCGTTCGAGCTTCGCGAGGTTGTGCGAGACGTCGTAGAGGAGCTCGAGGTCGCGCGTGCCGACCGCTGCCGCGAACGCGTCACGCACGACCTCGGAGAGGAGCTGCCGGTTCGCGCGCCCGTAGTTCGTCGCCGCCGCCATCGCTCCGAGGTATGCGCGTCCCTCCGGCGAGTCGACCGGCACGCACGCGAGTTGCCGGTCGGGCACGTCGATCCCGTACCGCAGCATCGCCTCCGCCATCGTCCGCACGTGGTCCGTGCACACCTGATGGCCGAGCCCACGCGACCCGCAGTGGATCATCACGCACACCTGGTTCTCGCGGAGGCCGAACGTGTCGGCGAGCCCGTCGTCGAACAGGCGGTCCACGATCTGGACCTCGAGGAAGTGGTTGCCCGATCCGAGGCTGCCGACCTGCCCGAGCCCGCGTTCGTGCGCATGCTTGCTCACGTGTGACGGGTCGGCGTCGGGCAACGCCCCGCCGTCCTCGCAGCGCTCGAGGTCGCGCTCGGAGCCGAAGCCGCGCCGCACGGCGAACCGAGCGCCCTCGAGCATCAGCCGCTCGAGGTCGCGGTCGGAGCCGATCTTCCACACCCCGCCCTTGCCGACGCCCTTCGGGACGCGGGCGTCTAGCACGTCCATCAGCCGGTCGAGGCTCGGTGCGAGCCGCTCACGGTCGAGGTTCGAGGTCAGCAGCCGCACGCCGCACGAGATGTCGAAGCCGACGCCGCCCGGCGAGATGACGCCGCCGGCTTGGACATCGGTCGCCGCGACGCCTCCGATCGGGAAACCGTAGCCGAGGTGCACATCCGGCATCGCGTACGAGGCCTCGACGACGCCGGGGAGGGTCGCGACGTTCGCGACCTGCGCCAGGGACTCGTCCTCAAGGATGCTCGGGAGGAGCTTCGGCGACGCGTACACGACACCCGGAACCCGCATGCCCCCGGTGGGCTCGATGCGCCAGCGGTAGGGCCCGTCCTCGGTCAGCCGGTACCGGCCGCCCCTCGACGTCCGCGTCGTGGGCTCGCCCGCCATCGTTCCCCCTCAGTTCGAGGCGCATCCCGACCGTAGCAGGTCATCTAACGGTCCGCCCGCCGGCCGCGCCGGTGACGCGTTCGCCGGCTGCCCGGGTCGAGCGTCGTGCCGGTCGCTCAGCGCGCGCGTTCGGTCATCGCCCGGGCCTCGTCCACCTGTTTCCCGATCGCGGTCATGACGAGGTCGGTGAACGCCTGCAGGTCCGCCGAGGACGAGCCGTCGCCCTGCGGCGCGATCGGCTCCCCGAACGAGAGCGCGAGAGGGAGCCGCCACGGCCGGCTGAGGCGGAGGCCGTCGCGCGGCCATCGCTCCTGCGGTCCCCAGATGCCGACGGGGACCACCGACACTCCGGCCACCAGGGCGACGCGGGCGATCCCACGCTTGCCCCGCAGCAGTCCGGCGTCTGGATCGGGGTTGACCTTCCCCTCGGGGAGGATACCGGCGAGCGCTCCACCCCGGATCGTGCGGACGACCTCGTCGATCGCGCCGATGTCGCCCCGGCCGCGCCGCAGAGGGATCTGCCGGTAGAGCCTCAGGGCCCACGCGAGCCACCCCCGCTCGAAGAACTCGGCCGCGACGAGGAACCGGGTCATCCGCCCGCGCCGGCTCCCGACGGCCTGCGCGAGGATGATGCCATCGATCGCGCTCAGATGGTTCCCGGCCAGGATCGCCGGGCCGCGGGCCGGCACGCGGCCGATCCCTGAGACCCGCATGCGGAAGCACAGATGGAGGGCCACGCCCACGAGGGCGACGCCGATGCGCCACCAGAAGTTGAGCTCGGATCGCCCATCTCCGGCCACGCGCGGATGCTACCCCGTAGCATGGGCTGCGTGAGCGTGAGCCTCGACCGGATCCGCGACATCGCCTCGTCTCGCTACGAGGAATTCATCGATGCGCTCCGCGAGCTGGTGAACGTCGACTCCGGTTCGCGCACGCCGGAGGGTGTGAACCTCGTCGCCGACATCTGCCAGGCGCGGTTCGCATCGCACGGGTGGACGGTCGAACGCCGTTCGCACGAGCCGGTCGCCGGCGAGGCGCAGCTGGGGGACCTCCTGGTCGGGCGCCTCATGGGGTCCGGGGGTCCCCGGGTGCTGATGATCGGCCACACCGACACGGTGTTCGACCCCGGCACGACCGTGGAGCGCCCGTTCCGCGTCGACGGCGAGCGCGCGACCGGCCCCGGCGTCTCCGACATGAAGAGCGGCCTGCTCGTCGGGACCTTCGCGGTCGAGGTGCTCCATGAGGCCGGGTTCGACGGGTTCGGCTCCATCACGTACGTCTGCAACCCCGACGAGGAGATCGGCTCACCCTGGTCGCGCGAGTACATCGGGGAGGTCGCGGCGGAGGTCGACGTCGCGCTCGTGCTCGAGGGTGCGCGCGAGAACGGTGACATCGTGTCGGCGCGCAAAGGTGTAACCGACTACCACATCGAGGTCGGTGGCCGAGCCTCGCACGCCGGCGTCGAGCCCGAGCGGGGCCGCAGCGCGATCCTCGAGACCGCAAACGAGATCATCGCCCTCCAGGCGCTGAACGGTCGCTGGCCGGGCGTAACGGTGAACGTCGGGGTCGTCCACGGGGGAACGCGCACGAACGTCGTCGCCGAGCGCTGCACGCTCGAGGTCGACGTCCGCTCACCGCAGGAGGAGACGCTCGCGGCCGTCGAGGCCGAGATCGAGCGGATCCTGCGCGGGCACACCGTGCCCGACATCACCGTGAACGTCGCCGCCGGCAAGTGGCACCGCCCCATGGAGAAGAAGGGGGGCGGTGCGAGGCTCGCGGACCTGGCGATCCGGGTCGCGAATGACCTCGGTTTCGAGCTGGAGGATTCCTCGACCGGTGGCGCCTCCGACGCGAACACCACGTCGGCGGCTGGCGTCCCGACCCTTGACGGCCTTGGCCCGGTAGGGGGCGACGCCCACGCCCCCGGGGAGTGGATCGACCTGACGAGCGTGGTTCCCCGGATATCGCTGCTCGCTGGGCTAGTCTCCAGGCTCGGGACGATCTAGTCGGGGGTTCGCCATGGATGTCACGACCGTCCGGTTCGAGAAGCCGGAGGATCTGAACTTCATCCTCGGGCAGTCGCACTTCATCAAGACGGTCGAGGACCTGCACGAGGCGCTCGTCACCGCGTCACCGACTCTGAAGTTCGGCATCGCCTTCTGTGAGTCGAGCGGCCCGTGCCTCGTTCGCCGGAGTGGCAATGACCAGGAGCTGATCGACCTCGCCGTGCGGAACGCGGGGGCGATCGGTGCCGGCCACTCGTTCGTCATCACGATGCGCGAGGGCTTCCCCATCAATGTGCTGAACGCCGTGAAGATGGTGCCCGAGGTCTGCCAGATCTTCTGCGCGACTGCGAACCCCGTCGATGTCGTCGTCGGCCGGAGCGAGCAGGGCCGCGCGATCCTCGGCGTCGTCGATGGCAGCTCGCCGCTCGGGGTGGAGACCGACGAGGACGTCGAGGAGCGCAAGGCGCTCCTCCGCCGGTTCGGCTACAAGCTGTGAGCCAGCAGATCCCGCTCTCGCCGGAGTTCATGCGCGGCCTGAAGGAGGCCGAGGCGACCTACCGGTACCTGGTTGAGGGCATCCCGGCCATCCTGTACATCGATGCGGTCGACGACCTGTCTTCGAACCTGTACACGAGCCCGCAGATGGAGGCGATCCTCGGCTTCACGTTGGAGGAATGGCGGGGCGACCCCGGTCTGTGGGTGGCGCGGCTGCACGAGGAGGACCGCGAGCGCGTGATGGAGGAGAACCTCCGCTCGAACCAGAGGGGCGAGCCGTTCTGTTGCGAGTACCGGCTGATCGCCGCCGACGGCCGCGAGGTGTGGTTCCGTGACGAAGCGGCGCTCGTTCGGAACGAGGCCGGCGAGCCGCAGTTCTGGCGTGGCTTCATGTTCGATATCACCGAGCAGAAACGCACGGAGGAGAAGTTGCAGCAGAGTCTCGACATCCTGCGGCACACGATGGAGGAGCGGCGCGCGCTGCTCAGGCGCCTGGAGGAGGCCCAGGAGGAGGAGCGCCGCCGCATCGCTGCCGACATCCACGACGACTCGATCCAGGTGATCAGCGCGGCGGACCTGCGCGTGCAGGCGTTGCACCGCGAGACAGAGGATCCAGGACTTCGCCGCGATATCGCCGAGGTCCACGAGACGCTGAAGCTCGCGGTGGATCGGCTGCGGCGCCTGATCTTCGAGCTCCGGCCGCCGCTGCTGGACCGCGAGGGACTCGCTGCGGCGCTCCGCACCTACCTCGACGATGCGGAAGGCGGACCGGAGCTCACCGTCGACGACCGGCTCGAGGCGGAGCCGCCGCCGGAGATGCGCGCGGTGCTCTTCCGCATCGCGCAGGAGGCCATCGTCAACACCCGCAAGCACGCCGGAGCGGGTCGGCTCGACGTCTCCCTCGCCTCCGAGGACAGCGGCGTGCGGATGACGATCGCCGACGACGGCCGCGGGTTCGACGCGGGAGAGATGGTCGCTGCGGCGCCCGGGCACGTCGGGCTGCCGACGATGGTCGAGCGCGCGGAGCTCTCCGGCGGATGGTTCCGCGTGAAGAGCGCCCCCGGCGAGGGCACCGTCGTCGAGTGCTGGCTCCCCGTCCCTGCGCGCGCCGATTCCGGCGGGCGGTCGACCCCCGCCTAGCCCGTCGAGCTACGCGGGGGCGACGGCCGGCGTGCTCGCACCGACCGCGAGGCCCGTGTTGGGGTCGAAGAAATGGAACCGCGCCGGATCCACGGAAAGCCGCACCGTCCCGCCCGGCCTTACCCGCGTGCGCGCGTCGACCCGAGCGCAGAACACCGCGCGCTGCCCGCCGAAGAGGAACGCCTCCTCCTCGCCCGGCGCGTCCGACGCGGCCGCGATCACCTCGGTCGCGACCGGTGGCGCGTCGACGCCGAACAGGACGTTGACCTCCGAGCCGAGCTCCTCTGTGACGTCTGCCGTCACCTCGATCGTCGGCAGCGCCTCACCCTGCCACACGGCGGCGTCCTCGAGATCCGAAGGCCGGATGCCGAGGATCACCGTTCGGCCTGCGTACTCCCCGAGGTTCGTCTCGGGCGAGAGCGGGATCTCGAAACCGCCGAACGAGACCTTCCTGTCGACGACCGTAGCCTCGACGAGGTTCATCGGCGGCGAACCCATGAAGGCAGCGACGAACAGGTTCGCCGGGTGGTTGTAGAGGTTCTGCGGCGTGTCGACCTGCTGGAGTAGGCCGTCGCGGAGCACGGCGACGCGCTCGCCGAGCGTCATGGCCTCGACCTGATCGTGGGTCACGTACACGGTGGTCGTCTGCAGCCGCTCGTGGAGCTTCGCGAGCTGCGCCCGCATCTGTACCCGCAGCTTCGCGTCGAGGTTCGACAGCGGCTCGTCCATCAGGAACGCGACCGGTTCGCGGACCATCGCGCGTCCCATCGCGACCCTCTGGCGCTGGCCGCCGGAGAGTTCCGCCGGCTTGCGCTTCATGAGCGTCTCGAGCTCCAGGATCTTCGCCGCGTCCTCGACGCGGCCCCGGATCTGGTCCTTCGGCATCTTGCGGAGCTTCAGGCCGAAGCCCAGGTTCTGCTCCACCGTCATGTGCGGGTACAGCGCGTAGTTCTGGAACACCATCGCCACGTCGCGGTCCTTCGGCGGAAGATCGGTCACCTGCTTGTCGTCGATGTAGACCTCACCGGCCGTTACCTCCTCGAGGCCGGCCAGGACCCGGAGGATCGTCGACTTGCCGCAGCCCGACGGTCCGACGAGGACCATGAACTCACCGTCCCCGATCTTGAGCGAGACGTCGTTCACGGCAACGACGTCCGATCCGAACACCTTCGTCACACCTTCGAGGACGATCGTTGCCATCGTTACTTCCTCCCGGTCTGAGTGTCGCCGGTCTGAGTGTCGCGGGTCAGGCGGTCGTGGGTCAAGGCGGGCAGGACCTTCGACTTCGCCGCCTTGGAGGCGCCGATGCCGTCGAGGCCGAGCAGGGCCGCTCCGACCACCGGAGGGGCGGTGAGCACGGTGACACGCACCCCCGGCGCGACCCCCCGGAGGCCCTCCTCGATCCGCTCGAAGAACGCCGGGTCGCCATTGCGGAAGACGCCACCGCCGAGGACCACGTCGACATCGAGCCCGGTCATGCGGAGCTTGCGCATCGCCGTTCCGGCCATGAGCACGATCTCGTCGGCCTGCCGGTCGACGACGCCCCGAGCTACCCAGTCGCCCTCGGTCGCGGCCCGGAACACGAGCGGCGCGAGCTCTGCGAGCCGGTCAGCGCTCATCCGGTCGAAGTGGATGGCCTCCATCACCTGGTGGGGCCGCTTCAGCCCGAAGTGGGCCGGCACGAGGGTCGCGAGCGCGCTCTTCGGCCCCCGGCCGTCCTCCGCCCGGATGGCGTGCCAGTGCGCCTCACCGCCGAGCTGCCCGCCCCCGCCCCAGTCGCCGGAGATCAGGCCGATGGCGGGGAAACGGAACGTGCGCCCGTCGGGCGCGACGCCTGAGCAGTTGATGCCGTAGCCGCACACGACGCCGACACCCCACTCGCGCTCGGTTCCGGCGCGGAGCACGGCGAACGTGTCGTTGCGTAGGAGGTTCTGCTCGGTCCACCCTTGCTTGGCGAGCCACCGGAGGATCCGGCGATAGTCGGCGGGCAAGTCGGCGCCGGCGAGGCAGTAGACGCCGAGCGGCGCGACGGGCCGTCGATCGGGGTCGAGCCCGGCCTTGCGGTACAGCGCTCCCATCGCGGCGGCGACCCCGTCGAGGTACTCGAGCGGGCCGCCCCCGTCGTGGTCGAGGCTGCGGAGGCGGGCCGCTTCTACCACGGTGCCGTCGCGCGTGAGGAGCACTGCATCGACCTTCGAACCACCGCCGTCGACCGCGAGGACCGCCGGCCGTTTCACGGGGTGGTGTCCGCCTCGTCGATACCGACGAGGCGCGCGCCAGCGGCGCGCAGCCGCTCGACGATCGCGGGCACGGCCGCCCCGGTCGGTCCCGGCCAGCTGTGCATGAGTACGATCGCGCCCTCGCCGAAGGCGAGGGCGCGATCGACCGCGTCGTCCTCGATCTCCTTCGCCGTGCGCCACGGCTCCCAATCCTCGAGCTCCACGTGCCAGCGGACGTCGCGGTAGCCGAGCTCCGCGAGGGCCCCGAGCACCCGTGGGTCGTCGGCGCCATCGCCGAACGGGCAGCGGAACCAGGGGCGCGGGTCGGCACCGGTGATCTGGCGGATCGCCTCCTCGCCCTCCGTGACGTCCGCGCGGAGTCCCTCGTCGGAGAGCAGCGTCATGCGCGCGTGGAACTTCGAATGGTGGCCGACGAGGTGCCCCTCGTCTGTGATCCGCTTCGCGGCGGCCGGCTGCGACTCCGCCCACCGGCCCTGGACGAAGAACGTCGCGCGGACCCCCGCAGCCTGCAGCGCATCGAGGATCCGCTCCACGTTTCCCGGCGGGCAGAGGGGTCGGTCGGGATGCTCGGCGTCGAACGTGAGCGCGATGCGGGGACCCTCACTCACGGGTCGTCACCTTCGACGCACGCACGTACGTGCCGGGCGTGCGACCGCTCTTCACCGTCAGCCGCCATGCGAGGAGCTGCACCGGGAGGATCGAGACGGCCGGCATGAGCGCGCGGTCCTGGCGGTCGGTCGCGATGGAGTGCGCGCCCTCCGGCGCCTCGCCGTCGGGCGATATGACGAGCACGGCAGCGCCGGCTTCGACCAAGTCGCGCGCGAGGCCGAGGTCGAGGTGCTGGGTCTCCCGCTCGGTCGCCAGCACGAGCGCGGCCATGCCGGGCCCCGCGAGTTCGAGCGGTCCGTGGCGGAAGGCGGCAGACTCCAGCGACTCGGCCATGACGCCGCACTCCTTCAGCGTAAGGGCACCCATCTCCGCAGCGGCACGCGCCGGCCCGCGCCCGAGCACGACGGTCACGTCGCAGGCGCCGAGCCACTGCTCGATCTCGTCGGCGGTGGCCTCGGCGTCGGCGAGCAGCCGCTCGGCGGCCTGAGCCGCCTCCTCGGCCGCCGCCCGCGTCCGGTCGATGGCGGTGTCGACGTCGTCGCCGGCGAGCAGCCGCGCGACGGCGGACAGCGTGACGAGCGACGCGACGAACGTCTTCGTCGACGGGCCGATCTCCGGGCCCGCCCGCATGTCTAGCGGGATGTCGGCGCGCTTCGCGAGGTCGTTCGAGAGGCCGTTCGTGACCGAGACGACCACCGGGCGCAAGTGCTGCTTCGCGATCTCCGCGATGAGCTTCACGATCTCGGCGCTCTCGCCCGACTGGCTGACGATCACGAGCAGGGTCTGCGGGCCGAGGATCCCGCGTCGGAAGTGCAGGAGCTCCGCGGTGTCGACGTGGAGCGCCGGGACGCCGCGCTCCGCGAGCTCGTTGACGGCCGGGTAGCAGGCGTCGTAGGAGCCCCCCATCCCGGTGAAGATGATCGTGCGGGCGGCGACCCCCGCCTCCCGCAGCCGGTCGACGGTCGGCCGCTGGTCGAGGAGCGAGGCGGCGGCCCGGCGCAGGGCCTCGGGCTGTCCTGCGATCTCCGCCAGGAATGGGTCGGGAAACCTTCCTAACGATTGCATCGGAGCGAAGTGTACGATGCGGCCCGTGGGCGTGAAGGTGGTTGTCGTCGGTGCAGGAAGCACCTACACCCCGGAGCTCGTCGAGGGCTTCGCCAGGCGAACCGACCGCTTCCCCATGGACGCCCTCGCGCTCCTCGACATCGACCCCGAGCGCTTGGGGATCGTCGGAGCCCTCGCCGGCCGCATGCTGCGCAAAGCCGGATGGCCGGGCCGGCTCACGCTGACCGGGGACCGTGCCGAGGCGCTCGAGGGCGCCGACTTCGTGATCGTCCAGCTGCGCGTCGGCGGCCAGGCCGCTCGCCTGCTGGACGAGACGATCCCGCTTCGGTTCGGCTGCATCGGGCAGGAAACGACGGGGCCGGGCGGCTTCGCGAAGGCGCTCCGGACGGTGCCGGTGGTACTCGAGCTGGCGGAGGAGACCGCCCGCCGCGGCGCGCCGGGTGTGTGGTTCGTCGACTTCACGAACCCCGTCGGCCTGGTCACGCAGGCGCTCCTCGACGCTGGGCACCGCGCGCTCGGTCTCTGCAACGTCGCGATCGGCTTCCAGCGCGAGTTCGCGAAGCTGTTCGGCGTGGAGCCCGGGCAGGTGCAGCTCGACCACGTGGGCCTGAACCACCTGTCCTGGGAGCGCGCGGTGCTCGTCGACGGCGTCGACCGGCTGCCCGAGCTGCTCGAGGCCACCGAGGACCCCGACAAGGCTTCCGCCTACAGTGAGTACCTCGAGGAGTCCGGAGAGGAGATGCCGACGGAGGTCGTGCGGCTGCTCGGCGCGATCCCGTCCTACTACCTCCGCTACTACTACCTGACCGATCAGGTGCTCGAGGAGCAGCGCGGCGGGCACATCCGTGCGAAGGAGGTCATGAAGATCGAGGCGGGGTTGCTCGAGATGTACAAGGACCCCACGCTCGACGTGAAGCCCAAGCTGTTGGAGGAGCGGGGCGGCGCGTTCTACAGCGAGGCCGCGGCGCAGCTCGTCGCGTCGCTGCACGCCGGAACAGGCGACGTCCAAGTGGTGAACCTGCCGAACGCCGGCGCGATCCCGAACCTTCCCGCCGAGGACGTCGTCGAGATCTCCGCGCGGATCGCCCGTGACGGAGCGCACCCGCTGCCGACCGCGCCGCTCGCGCCGGAGATGCTCGGCCTGGTCCAGGAGGCGAAGGCGTACGAGCGGTTGACGATCGAGGCCGCGAAGAGCGGCAACCGTGGTGTGGCGCTGAAGGCGCTGATGGCGAACCCGCTCGTCCGCCAGTACCCCGTGGCAGCACCGTTGCTTGACGCGCTGCTCGAGGCCAATCGGCAGCACCTGCCGCGCTTCTTCCCGGGCTGACCGGCTCGGGGCTGGGCCGTCGCGCCGCAGGGTAGGGAAGGTACGTATATTGCGAATGGCGCAGGGATATCGGCGAGGGGGGATTCCGATGAGACGGACGTTGATCGGCTTCACGGCGATCGCGCTGGTGGCGGCGGCTTGCAGCTCGGGGGGCGGCAACACGGGACCGGTGGAGACGGTCAACCCGAGCGGCTCGCACGCTCCCGTGACGCTGACCGTCTGGGAGTACTGGACTGAACGTGAGCTCAGCAACCTGAACGATGTGGTGAAGCTGTTCAACCAGCAGTACCCGTGGATCAACGTGGACATCGTGCCCGGGAAGCAGTTCAACGACTACGTGCGGGGCATCAACAGCGGCCAGACGATCGACGTCGCGATCGACGCCGGGCCCGACAACGTCGCGAAGTACTGCTCCACGGGCGCGTTCGAAGACCTCACGCCGTTCATCTCGGCGTCCGGGCTGGATATGGCGAAGACGTTCCCGCCGGCTGCCTCGAAGTACACGAGCTACAACGGCGTTCAGTGCACGCTGCCGCTCCTCACCGATGCCTACGGCCTCTACTACAACAAGGACATGTTCGCGGCAGCGCACATCGACGGCCCGCCGAAGACCCTCTCGGAGTTCGAGGCCGACATCAAGAAGCTCACCAAGTTCAACTCCGACGGAACGATCGACGTCGCCGGGTGGATGCCGCTCTCGTCGTTCTACGAGAACTACAACTTCTACAACGGGCTGCCGTGGGGCGCTACGTGGTACACGTCCGACGGGAAGTCAGCTTTCGGCAGCGACCCGAAGTGGGCCGAGATGCTGCAGTGGGAGAAAGGCCTGATCGACTACTTCCACGGCTACGACAACCTCCAGAAGTTCTATGCAGACGTGGGCGGCCCAAACTCGGAGTGGTCCTCCGCGCAGGCGTTCGAGACCGGCAGGGTCGCCATGGCGATCGACGGCGAGTGGCGCGAGTCGTTCATCCAGAACGACAAAGCCAAGATCAACTACGGGACCGCGCCGTGGCCGGTTGCGGACGACCAATCTCAGCTCTACGGCTCCGGGCAGGTCGGCGGCACGATCGTCGGGATCCCAAGGACCGCGGAGCACCCCAACGAGGCGTGGGCCTTCGTGCAGTTCCTCACGACCAACACCAAGGCCGTGGATACGTTCGCAGAACTGCTGAGGAACGTTCCGACGACCTACGAGTCGCTGAAGAATCCCGTGCTCGTGAACGATCCGCTGTTCGCGACATTCCTCGATATCTTCCAGAACCCGAACTCGAGCTTCCCCCCGCTCACAACTTCCGGGACGCTCGCGAGCGACGCTCTCGGCACGTTCGTCTCCAAGTGGCAAGCAGGGCAGGTGAGTGACCTCCAACAGGGTCTGCAGGAACTCGCGAGCCAGATCGACCAGCAGTCACAGCTTGGCGCCTGACGCGGGTCGGAGGAGGGTGTGGCGACCGCTGCGGGTCGGGTAGGAAGCCTCCCGACCCGCCACCGCCGGCGGCGAAGGGTCGGGAGCAGCACGCGGCCGATGGTGCTGCTATTCATGGCGCCGTGGATCATCGGGTTCCTCGCGTTCATCATGTACCCGATGTTCGCGAGCTTGTACTACTCGTTCACGAAGTACAACTTGCTTCAGCCGCCGCAGTGGGCAGGGCTCTTCAACTACCGCTACATGTTCGCCCACGACTCGAACTTCTGGCTCTCGGTCCGCAACACGATCTGGATCGTCGTGTTCGGTACACCCATCCAGATCCTCTTCGCGATCGTGACCGCGGTGACCCTCACCCGGGTACGGCGGGGCGCGGGAGCCTACCGGACGATCTTCTTCATGCCCACCATGGTGCCGACGGTGGCCGCAGCGCTCGGGTTCCTCTTCCTCCTGGACCCGGCCGGGCCGATCGACACGATCCTGCGCCTCCTCCATCTGCCGCAGCCGCTGTGGTTCTCGAGCGCTCAGTGGGCGAAGCCGTCGCTCGTTGGGCTCGGGTTGTGGGGAGTGGGCGACACGATGATCATTTTCCTGGCGGCGCTCCTGGATGTGCCCAAGCAACTCTATGAGGCGGCCGACATCGAGGGCGCCGGCGCCTGGCGCAAGTTCAGGAGCATCACCCTTCCGATGATCTCGCCGGTGATCTTCTTCTCGGTGGTGATGGGCGTGATCGGCGGCTTCCAATACTTTACGGAAGCCTATGTGGTTTCGGGCGGGGGCCAGAGCCTTGGAGAGCCGCAGGGCTCGTTGCTCTTCTACTCCACGTGGCTGTACCAGCAGGGGTTCCAGTACACGAACATGGGGTACGCGTCGGCGTTGGCCTGGCTCCTGTTCGTCGTCGTGATGATCTGCACGGCCATCCTGATCCGCACTTCGAACCGCTGGGTCTTCTACCAGGGGGGGTTCCGATGACCAGCGAGGCCCACCCGAGGGCAGTCTCCGTGGAGATCAGGCGCCGTTCCGTGCCGCCCGACGTACGGGCCCGGCGGCTCCTGCTGTCGATTGCGAACCACTCTGTCGCGATCGCCGTGGCGATCATGTTCATCGCGCCCTTCTTCTTCATCCTGATCACTGCGCTCATGACCCGCTCGCAGGCGCTCACCAAGAGTTTCTGGCCTCGTCCCTTCAGCTGGGGCAACTTCACGCAGGTGTTCAACTACGTCCCTTTCGGCACCTACCTGCGGAACACGGTCGTCTACGCGGGTCTCTCGACGATAGGCACGGTCGCCTCGTCGATCCCGGTCGCTTACGCATTGTCGCGGATGATCTGGAGGGGCCGGCAAGCAGCGTTCCTGCTCGTGCTCTCGACGCTCATGCTGCCGAGCCAGGTGACGATCATCCCCCTGTACGTGATCTTCGTGCACCTCCATTGGGTCGGCTCGCTGAAGCCGCTTATCGTGCCCACGTTCTTCGGGGACGCGTTCACGATCTTCCTTCTCCGGCAGTTCTTCTTGACGATACCCGAGGAGCTGCTTGACGCGGCCCGGGTGGATGGGGGCGGGGAGTTCCAGATTCTCACGCGCGTGATCATCCCCCTCGCGAAACCGGCAATCATGGCGGTGGCGCTGTTCCAGTTCCTCTATTCCTGGAACGACTTCTTCGGTGTGCTGGTCTTCGCGAACACGCACACATATACGCTCGCTGTCGGGCTCATGGACTTCGTCTCCGTGACACATCGCAGTATCCCTTGGAACCTCGTGATGACGGGCTCGATTCTGTTCATGCTGCCCGTGCTCATCCTCTTCTTCCTGGCGCAGAGGGCGTTCATCGAGGGCGTCACGCTTACGGGCTTGAAGGGCTGAGGGCCGGCTTGACCGGCCCGGGTGGACTCGCGTTCCTGGAACATGTCGTCGAACGGAAGGAGGGCGTCATGCCGTACGAGGTGACGGTGAAGGAACTCCCGCCGCAGCGGGTGGCGGCGGTGAAGCGGCACACGTCGATGGCCATGATCGGCAGCACGGTCCAGCAGGGCTTCGTGACGCTGATGTCGACGATGGGGAAGGCCGGGGTCGCGCCGGCCGGCCCGCCGTTCATCGTGTACCACAGCGTGATGGGTCAGGGGGGCGACGGCGACATCGAGATTAGCATCCCGGTGGCAGGGTCCTTCGAGAGCGAGGGCGATGTCTACGGGGCAGTGATCGGGGGCGGGCTAGTGGCCTCGACGATCCACCGCGGGCCGTACGATCAGGTCGGTCCCGCATACCAGACGCTCACCGCATGGATTCCGGAGCACGGCCACGAGATCGCCGGGCCGTCCCGCGAGATCTACCTGACCGACCCTCAGCGGACGCCGAACCCTGCCGACTACGTGACCGAGATCGTCTTCCCGATACGCTGACTCGACACGGTCAGGCAGGCCCTCAGTCCCATCCCGCCCTCGGCGGCGCCGCGCCGTGAGGCCGGCTCCCTTCCCTCTCCACCGCTGGCCGGCCTGGGCTGAGAACCCGTTCACGGGCTCAGAACCCGTTCGCGGCGATGACCTCGCGCAGGAAGTGGCCCGAGTCCTTGATTGTGCGGCGCTGCGTGTCGTAGTCGACGCGCACGATGCCGAACCGCTTCGAGTACCCCTCCGCCCACTCGAAGTTGTCGAGCAGGCTCCACACGAAGTAGCCGCGGAGCGGAACACCCGCCTGGATCGCCCGTGCCGCCGAGCGGAAGTGCTCGCGCAGGTAGGAGCCCCGGCGCTCGTCGTGCACCCGACCGTCGGGGGGCACTTCGTCGACGAACGCGGCGCCGTTCCCGGTGACGTACAGGTCCGTGGGTCCCACGTCCGCGTGGACCCCGATCAGCAGGTCATGGAGGGCCCGCGGGTTGACGGGCCAGCCCGTCTCAGTCAGCTCACCCGCCTGTGGGACCTCGGCGATCTGGAACGGCGCCGCCTCCGCGTCGTGGCGCACGGCGACGTGCGAGTAGTAGTTGAGCCCGAGGAAGTCCGTCGGGGACGCGATCGCGTCCATGTCGCCGCCTCGCACCTCCGGTGCCCAGCCGAGGCGCTCGTAGATCTGGAGGATCTCTGTCGGGTAGCCGCGGCCGTAGAGAGGGTCGAGGAACCAGCCGGCCTCGCGCGCGCGGTGCAGGCGGGCGGCGTCCACATCCTCGGCCGACGCCGAGGCGGGATCGGCCGGCCGAACGCTGATCGTGATCCCGGCCTTCGGAACCCCGTTGGCCCGCAGGACGTGGACCGCGAGGCCGTGGGAGACGAGGAGGTTGTGGGCGACCTGGACGGCGAGCTTCGGATCCCGCAGGCCGGGCGCGTGCTCGCCGGTGGCATGTCCCTCGAAGGCCACTGCCCACGGCTCGTTGAAGGTCATCCAGAGCGCCACGCGATCGCCGAGCGCGCGGGAGACGACGTCGGCATACCCGACGAAGGCATCAACGGCCTCGCGCGAGCCCCAGCCGCCCAGGTCTTGGAGCGCCTGGGGCAGGTCCCGGTGGTAAAGGGTGACCACAGGGGCGACACGGGCTTCTAGGAGCGCGTCCACAAGGCGCGAGTAGAAATCGAGCCCGGCTCGGTTCACGCGGCCCCGACCCTCGGGGAGGATGCGCGGCCAGGAGACCGAGAAGCGGTAGGCCCCAAGCCCGAGCTCCCGCATCAGCGCGACGTCCTCGCACCAGCGGTGGTAGTGGTCGCAGGCCACGTCGCCCGTCTCCCCGCTCCGGATCTTGCCGGGAAGGCGCACGAACGTGTCCCAGATCGACGGACCCTTGCCATCCTCGTCCCACGCGCCCTCGATCTGGTAGGCGGCGGTCGCCGCCCCCCAAAGGAACCCGTCGGGGAACTGGACTTCCATGGCGTGAAGCCTAGTCAGCCGCGACCGGGACCGATGGCGTCGGCCTCGGCTCAGAACCCGTTCCCGGCGATGACCTCGCGCAGGAAGTGGCCCGAGTCCTTGATCGTCCGGCGCTGCGTGTCGTAGTCGACGCGCACGATGCCGAACCGCTTCGAGTACCCCTCCGCCCACTCGAAGTTGTCGAGCAGGCTCCACACGAAGTAGCCGCGGAGGGGAACGCCTTCCTCTATCGCCCGCGCCGCCGCCCGGAAGTGCTCGCGCAGGTAGGAGGCCCGGCGCTCGTCGTGTACCCGACCGTCGGGGGACACCCCGTCGTGGAACGCGGCACCGTTCTCGGTGACGTACAGCTCCACCGGGGTGTGGTCGGTGTTCACGCGCGTGAGCAGGTCGAACAACCCGTCGGGGTACACGAGCCAATCCATCTCCGTGTACTCGCCGTCCTCGCGGACGTCGGCCACGTGCCAGGGCTCGTCGTCCGGGTCGGACCGCACCACCGACCGCGAGTAGTAGTTCAGCCCGAGGAAGTCCGTCGGGGACGCGATCGCGTCCATGTCTCCGCCTCGCACCTCCGGCGCCCAGCCGAGGCGTTCGTAGATCTGGAGGACCTCCGTCGGGTAGCCGCGCCCGTAGAGGGGGTCCAGGAACCAGAGGACGTCCCGCGCGTAAGCTCGTTCCGCCGCGGCGCCGTCGTCCGGCTCCTCCGAGGCGGGCGCGACCGGCCACGCATTGACCGCGATCCCAACCTTCCGAGCGCCGTTCGCCCGCAGGACGGGAACGGCGAGGCCGTGCGACACGAGCAGGTTGTGGGCCGCCTGGACGGCGAGTTTCGGATCCTCTAGGCCGGGAGCGTGCTCGCCGGTCGCATATCCCTCGAAGGCCACGACGGCCGGCTCGTTGTGCGTGATCCACATCGCCACCCGGTCACCGAGTGCCCGGGAGACGATGTCGGCGTACCCGACGAAGGCATCGACGGCTTCGCGCGAGCCCCAACCGCCCCGGTCCTGCAAGGCCTGTGGCAGATCCCAGTGGTAGAGCGTGAGGGCGGGGGCGATGCTGGCCTCGAGCAGCGCGTCGACCAGGCGCGAGTAGAAGTCGAGCCCGCCTTGGTTCACGCGGCCCCGACCCTCGGGCAGCACGCGCGGCCACGAGACCGAGAAGCGGTAGGCCTCAAGCCCGAGCTCCCGCATGATCGCGACGTCCTCGGTCATGCGGTGGTAGTGGTCGCAGGCCACGTCACCCGTGTCGCCGTCCCGAACCCTCCCGGGTGTGTGGGCGAAGCCGTCCCAGATCGACGGCCCCTTGCCATCCTCGTTCCAGGCGCCCTCGATCTGGTAGGCGGCGGTCGCCGCTCCCCACAGGAACCCATCGGGGAACTGGACTTCCATCGTGGGAAGCCTAGCTGACATACTTCCGGTCAGCCGAGTCGCGGAGGGCCGAGGGATGACGAGGGTGGCGCTGTTCGGGTCGGGCTTCATCCAGAAGATCCACGCACAGGCGGTGCTCGACCACCCCCAAGGTGAGCTCGTCGCCGCGACGAACTGGCGGGAGGAGTCCCTCCGCAAGCTCGGCGAGACGTTCCGGATCCCCCGGATCACGACGAGCTGGTACGACCTCGTCCACGCGGACGACATCGACGCCGTGGTGATCTCGACGCCAAACGCGCTCCACGCTGAGCAGGCGATCGCGTGCCTGCATGGCGGGAAGCACGTGCTGGTGGAGAAGCCGATGGCGATGACCGTGGCCGAGTGCGACGCGATTATCGCGGCGGCGCGTGACAGCGGGAAGTCGCTCATGGTCGCGCACTGCTGGCGCTTCCACCCCTCGGTGATCGAGGTCCGCGACGTGGTCGCCAGGGGAGAGCTCGGTGAGATCGTGAAGACCCACGGCTACGGGATCCACAAGGAGTGGGGTCCGTCCGGGTGGTTCACGCAGCGGGCGCTCGCGGGCGGGGGCGCTCTGATCGACATGGGTGTCCACGCGATCGACACGGTCCGGTTCGTCCTCGGGGACCCCGAGCCAGTGCGCGTGTGCGCGTCGATCGGCACACACTACGGGACGTACGACGTGGACGACGACGGGATCCTCCTGATCTCGTGGTCGAACGGGACGAACTCGGTCGTCGAGTCGGGCTGGTGGCAGCAGCACCTCGGCGGCCTCGAGGCGGACACGGAGCTGTACGGCACGAAGGGGTACACGCGCATCTTCCCATCCCAGGAGCCGAGCCCGGACTACGAGCACGCACCGCAGTCCATGTACTCGGCCCAGATGGCCGAGTTCCTCAACGCGATCGCCGACGGCCGCCAGCCGAGCCCGAGCGGCGAAGACGGCCGGATCGTGATGCAGGTGGTCGAGTCGGCGTACCGTTCCGCCAAGGAGGTGTGATGTCGGTCATCCTCGGGGTGGACGGGGGTGGGACCAAGACGCACGCGCTCGTCACCGACGAGGCCGGGCGGGTCCTCGGCTCGTCGATCTTCGGCCCGTCGAACTGGGAGGACATCGGCCTCATCGCGGCCGGCGAGACCGTGCGGGCGACGGTGCTCGAGGCGCTCGCGGAGGCCGGGGCGAAGCCCGAGGACGTCGCCGGAAGCGTCATCGGCCTCTCGGGGCTCGACTGGGAGTCCGACCGTACACGTCTCATGAGCGTGCCCGACTCGCTCCGGCTCGCCGGGCCGGTCGACGTCGTGAACGACTCCTTCGTGGCCCTCCGCGCTGGCTCCAGCCACCCCTGGGGCGTGGTCGTGATCGCCGGATCGGGCGCGATCGCTGCGGGGCGGAATACCGAGGGCGAGGTGTTCCGCACCCTCGGCCTCGGCCAGGTCTTCGGTGATTTCGGCAGCGCGACCGATGTGTCGCTGGAGGGCGTGCGGGCCGTCGCGGAGGCCTTCACCGGGAAGGGGCCGGCCACCGAGCTGAGCGAGGCGCTGCTCGAGCGGACCGGCGTAGCCTCGGTGTCCGAGCTCCTCGAGGCGACGAGCAGGGGGCGGATCAACTACGAAGGGTTCGCGCCGGTGGTCGTCGAGGTCGCCGAACGGGGGGACGCCGTGACCCGCGGCATCCTCGAGGCGGCGGGCGTGACGGTCGCCGGCTCCGTGATCGCCGTGATCCGCCGTCTGCGGATGGAGGGCGACGAGTTCGACCTCGTGTTGGCCGGTGGGATGTTCCACGGAAAGAGCTCGATCCTGCAGTCGTCGCTCGAGGCGACCGTGGCGGCCGTCGCACCTCGGGCGAGGCCGGCTCGGCTTGAGACCGCCCCGGTCGTGGGGGCCGTCCTGCTCGCGATGGAGCTCATCGGTGTACGCGTGGGCGATGACCTACAACCGCAGCTCGCGCGGGACGCCGTCTCGGTCTTCCACCTAAGGGCGTCGTGAGCCTCGAGGACCGGTTGTTCCCGCTTACCCTGGAGAACGGCGCGGCGACGGTGCGCCTCGCCGACCTCCAGGACCACGTGGTCCTGCCGCTACGAACACCTGACGGCGGAGCGGGATCGGAGCGCGACGAGTTTCCTCACAGCAGATCTCGGATCCTCACCCATCCGCCGCTCCGAGCCGACCGGTTCGCCGCCACCCCCACGAGGATCGAGTACGCGCCGTCCGTGGCGCTCGCCGCGTGTCCGAGAGGATCCTCATCCCATCCGCGGAACAGGTGCTCGAGCAGGCGCTCGTCCGCGCCCCCGTGGCCCTCGGGCGTCCGCGGAACCCGGGTCGTCTCGCAGCTCCCGTCGAACCGGTAGACACGGATCTCGTCATCCGGCCGGTCCCAGCTCTCGATCGCCTCGAGCTCCATCCGCCCCGCCCGCCCGTTGAAGGCCGCTCGCATCCCCTCGTAGGTCATGTGCGCGTTCAGGGAGTAGGACATCGTGGCTCCGCGCTCGTACCGGACGATGGCCGCCATGGTGTCGTAGATGTCGATCTCTGGATCGAAGACGCAACCGTCCCGGTGGTAGCCGTCGCCCGGCTCGGCCTCGACGTACAGCGCGCGGAATTCGTTGTCCGCGGTGACGTCCCAGGAGAACTCGCACGTGGCCCGATGCGCGCAAGTCATGCAGCGCTCGCCGCGCTCCTCGCGGGTCGGGCCGTAGAAACGCAGCGCACCGCTTGCGAGTACCGCCTCGGGCCGGTCGGCGAGCCACCAGTTCACCAGGTCGAAATGGTGGGTGGCCTTGTGCACGAACAGGCCGCCCGAGTTCTCCATCCGCCGGTGCCACCGGCGGAAGTAGTCGGCGCCGTGACGGGTGTCCAGGTACCAGTGGAAGTCGACCGAGAGCACCTCGCCGATCGCCCCGGTGGCGAGTAGCTCCTTCGCCTTGGTGAAGTAGGGCGAGTAGCGGTAGTTGAACGCGACGCGCAGGCTACGTCCCGTGTCGCGCTCCGCGGCGAGGATCTCGCGGCAGGTCACGTCGTCGATGGTCATCGGCTTCTCGGTTATCACGTCGACCCCGGCCTGCATCGCCGCGACGATGTACGTGGAGTGTGTCGAGTCCTTCGACGCCACGATGACCGTATCCGGCGTCGCGCCGGCCATCAGAGCGTCGAAGGAGTCGAAGCCCGGGATGTCCATCCGGCCGAGCAGCCGGCGGGCGGCCTCCACCCGGATAGGGTTCACGTCGTAGAGGCCGACGAGATCCGCGACATCCGGGTGGGCCGTCAGGATGCCGTGGGCGAACATCTCGAGCCCGCGATCCCCGGTGCCGACGAGCGCGTAGCGTTTCCTGCCGCCGTCCACGATGCGATTATTCTCCACGACGGAGGCGGGCACCGACACGATGGAGGCGGGCGCCGACGCGAGGGAAATGGACTAGGCTCGGGTTGGACCCAGGAGCTCGGGTCGAGCTCAAGAAGGGGGTGTCTCCCATGAGATCACCGTTCACCCGCGCGGTCCTGCCCACTCTTCTCGCGCTGGTCTTAGCGACTGCTGGGACGCCCGCGGCGGCGGGGGACGGGGCGCGGATCCCGGAGCGGTCTTTCGCGCCCGGCACGCACGATGTGCCGGTACCGGGACCGCAAGGGGCGAAGCAGCTGCCGGCGCTGACGCCGGTGCCGCGTGACGCGCTGACGCTCGCGTTGAGGCGCGGGACGTTGACTGGGGCGGAATACGCGCTGCGGCGCGCGCAGTCCGTGTTCCACGCGGCGACGGTCCGGGCGCGGTTCGGCGATGTGGTCTCGCCCGATCCGGCGTCGGTCACGATGATCTTCCGTGACCTCGCGATCCGGATCGGCGACCTGCCCGCAGATCTCCAGAAGGTCGCGCGCTCGGTCCTCGCACGTCCGACCGACGGCGCCGCCGACCCGTACGGCGACGGCTACACGGTGGCCGAGGCCTTGCCGCAGTGCGCGGGCTCGTGGTGCGTCCACTACGTGACGACCACGGTCGACGCGCCGCCGGCGGTGGACGTCAGCCCCGCCAACGGCATCCCCGACCAGGTGGACGCGACGCTCACGACCATGAGCGAGGTGTGGGCGAAAGAGATCACCGAGTATGGATACCGGCAGCCGAAACCCGACATAACGTCGGCGAACCCCGGGCCGGACGGGAACATCGATGTGTACCTTGCCGACATCGGCGACTACGCGTACGGCTACTGCGCAAGCGACGACCCGAACCTCGAAAGCCCGACGTATCTGTACTACGACATGTCTGCCTTCTGTGTGTTCGACAACGACTACTCGCCGGCGCAGTACCCGACCACGAGCGGGATCCCGGCGCTCCAGGTGACGGCGGCGCACGAGTTCTTCCACGCTGTCCAGGCGGCCTATGACTGGTTCGAGGATAACTGGTTGATGGAAGGAACCTCCACCTGGATGGAGGACGAGGTCTACGACGGCGTGAACGACAACGTCGGGTACCTCCCCTACGGGCAGCTCGGCAAGCCGCGGATACCGGTCGACAAAGGCTCGGGATACGCGATGTACGGGAACTGGATCTTCTATCGGTTCCTGTCCGAGGCGTTCGGGCCAACCCCCGGCACACCGGACCCGACGGTCATCAACGACATCTGGGCGTACGCGGACGGCAGCGCGGTGGGACAGGACGACTACTCGACCCAGGCGGCAGCCCGGGTGATCTCGGAGCGGGGCCTGGTGTTCCGTTGGGAGTACGCCAACTTCGGCATGTATAACGTGGCGCCTCGGCTCTTCTACGAGGAGGGCGCGACCTACCCTGCGCCACCGATGACGCGGTCGTTCACGGTGACGAAGGCGAACGGCGGTGCCAGCGGAAGCGTCACGATGGACCACCTGACGAACGCGTACATCGAGTTCCGGCGCGGTTCGGGCGTCACGACTGGGGCGAAGCTGGAGATCGGTCTGAACCTTCCGCCCTACAAGACGGGTCCGGAGGTCTCGGCGGTCGTGTTCCGGACGGACGGTACGGCGAAGTTCCTCGTGTATGGGGTGCCGAAGGACGGCGATCTGACGATCAAGGTGCCGTTCGCGAAGGGGACCGTGAGCCGCGTGGTGCTGGTGCTGACGAACGCCAGCACCCGGTTCTCCTGCTGGACCGGCACGGTCTACTCGTGCGCGGGATCGCCACGGGACGATGGCTGGCTCTACTACTACGCGGCGTACCTGCTGAACTGAGGCCGGACGGGTGCGCGGGCGCGGGGCCGAAGGCCCCGCGCCCCCCCACCCGTCACCACGTGCGGAACAACCCCCGGTGCCCTTCGGAGCGCGCGGCGAACCCGTACTTCTCGTAGAACGGCGCGGCGTCCTTCGCGGCCATCAGCCCGATGAACGCGCCCGGCTTCGCGGCCCGCTCCAGATATACCATCACGGCGTCCATGAGCATCCGACCGAGGCCCCGCCCCTGGTACTCGGGGAGCACGGCGATGTCCTGGATGTAGAAGTACAGCCCGCCGTCGCCGACGACGCGCCCGCAGCCGATCGTCTCGTCCTCGTGGAGCAGCACGACAGAGAACAGCGCGTTCGGCAGACCGGCCGCCACGCCTTCGTCGGCTATCGCCGACCAGCCAACGGCGCGCCGGAGCCGCTGGTACTCCTCGACCGTCGGATCGCGCTCGACGAGTTCGTATCCGGTCCGTTCCACGACGCCAGTGTAGGAAGCGCCCGGCACCCCCGCCCAGCTTCGGTCCCGAGGTGTGGAGCGCGCAGTATCCGGCCCGTGATGCTCGAAAGGGCGCGATAGCGAGGTGCCGGCGTGAGTCCTCGTGCCCTGCAGGTCGATACGGATCCGTCCCCAGAACGTCTGATCGGCGTCCGAGGGATCGGCACCACCCACGTCCTCCACGGGAGAAGATGAGCGATCGTCGGGTGACGTCCGCCCTGGATCTCAGACCGCCCTCGCGATCGTTGCCGCTCGCGTTGCCGCTATGCATCGTGACGAGGCGGGCCTTGGGCAACTGCGTGTTCGCCCACTAGACCTCGTCACAAACGCCTGGAGTCCACGCCTTCCGCCTCACCTGCTGCGGCGACGACCGGATCCTGCCACCGGTTCGGGCTTCAGTCGGACTTGCCCCTCAGGCTGTAGCCGTACTCGCCGATCCAGCTCAGCGACTCCTCGGTCCCATCCGAAGGTTTGTACTCGAGCCCGACGAACCCCTGGTAGCCGCTCGCGTCGATCTCGGCGAGCATGTGCCGGTAGTTGATCTCCCCGGTGCCCGGCTCGTGACGTTCCGGCGCGTCGGCGATCTGGAAATGGCCGATGCGAGATCCGAGGGAACGGATCGTGGGCACCAGGTTCCCCGAGGTCCGCTGCAAGTGGTAGAGGTCGCACTGGAACAGCAGGTGCGGCGACGCCACATCGTCCAGGAGCCTGTTCACTAGCTGGATTGAGTCCAGGAAGAACCCGGGCGTCTCGATGGTGTTCAGCAGCTCGATGTGCAGTGTGAGTCCGTCACCGCCCAGGCGTTGGGCCGCCGAAGCGAGGTTCTCGACGAGGCACCGGTACTGCGTATCCCAGTCGAGCTCCTCCTTCCGCAGTCCCACGAGGCAGTTGATCTTCCGACACTGGAGCGCCTCCGCCGTCTTGAGCGCTGCTTCGACTCCGGCCTCGAACTCCTTGCGCCGGCCTGGGTCGACGGCTATCCCTCGCTCTCCGGCCTGGAAGTCGCCGGCCGGTAGGTTGAACAGATCCTGGCGTAGTCCCGTCTTCTTCAGCGCACGCTGGATGTCCTCCAGCTCGTAGTCGTAAGGAAACATGTATTCGACCGCCTCGAACCCCGCCGCGGCGGCGCGCTCGAATCGGTCGAGGAACGGAACATCGGGGAAGAGGAAGACCAGGTTCGCTGAGAACTTTGGCATGCGCGGATTCTACACGGCCGCCCCAACCCGCCGACTCAAGGAACGCGTTCCTCAGGAGAGCCACTCGAACGACTCATGGACGAGCGGCTCGTCTCGATGCTCCTCCTGCTCCTCCTGTTCCGCGTACCGGGCCGCTTCCTCGAAGAACGGCATGGGCTCGAAGCACGCCTCGGGCGGAAGCACACCGCGAGCGGGAACCTCACCCCTCAATATGCGGACGGCGGCGACGGTGAGGGGGATCGTCGTCGAGTCCAGGAGAGGACCCGGCCGGCACGTGAGGCGCGCCTGCCGGCGATCCCGCTGTCCGGTCGCGACGAGCGACATGCTCCAGCCCTCCTCATCTGCGGTCAGGTTCGCTGTGCCCAGCCAGCGACTGGGGTCGGCCGCGATCGCCTCCAGGAACGACCTTGTCGCCTCAGCGGTGCTGCGTTCGCCGCGTGAGATCACCTCGGCCTCGCCGAAGAGTAGCTGGGCCACCTGGGGCGGGGAGACGCTCAACACGCTCCGGACGCTCCGCACGCCCGGCAGGTACCGGGGGAGCGTGCTCGGCTCCGGCATGGCCACCGGATGGGCGGACACGGTTCCGCCTTGCGGCAGCGCGATCTCGATCGGATCCCGCAGCGGCTCGACCTCCATCCACCGCCCGTCGCGGTAGACGCGGACCGGTCCGCTCGCGATCTGAAGGACGAGCTGCCACGACGGGTCGACGCGCCCGGACGCGCGCAACCCGTCGATGGCTTCGACGAGCAGCTCATCTGGCAGTGCCAGGTGGAAGCGGAGCTGAACCTCCTCGATGCGGTCGAACCGCCGGCTCGCGTGCACGGCGAGGAGGTTGTCGAGGCCCGGATCGAAACCGATGCCCACCACGGCCACGATGCCTCGATCCCTCGCCACGGGGTCCAGCTCGAGCTGTTTCGCGGCCGTCCGTCCGTCGGCTCCGAGGTCGCAGTAGTTCGTGCCCGCGGCGATCGCCGCGCGAAGGCCGGGGAGCAGGACCTCCCACTCGGGACCCGCGGTGTTGACGACGATGTCATAGTCCGTCGCCACGGAGGCCAGGCCGCGTTCATCGTGGATGTCGACCTGAACCGCTCTGGCCTTCTTGCCGATCTCCGAGGCCACGCGGGTGAGCGCGTCTCGGTCGCGTCCGGCGATGGCGACCTCGGAGACTATCTCCGAGGTCGCCAGGTGTTGGGCCGCCACCGAGCCGAACCGGCCCGACCCTCCGAGGAGAAGAACCCGCACGAGCACCTCCCGAAGCTGACGCGTCCGGGCCATCTTCCCGCCATTCCCGGCCAGGGCTCGAGCCGCCTGCCAGCTTCCGGTCGGTTCGAGCAGGCCCACCAGCGGAGGCGGACGGGAATCGAACCCGCCTGAGAGCTCTCGCCCTCACACCGGTTTTGAAGACCGGGGGACCCACCAGGAGCCCTGACGCCTCCACGGTCGAGGATACCCCTCTCGCCTCGGGCGCCCCTGCGAACGCCACCCGCCTCTGCGGCGTAAGCTGCCCCCGAGGTGGGATGAGCGCCAGGGGGTGGTGCGGATGTCAGCGGTGACGGAGCACCTGAAGAAGCGCCGCGTTGCGTTCGAGGAGATCTCGCACGAGCGCGCCTACACGTCGATCGCCGAGGCGAGGGCCATGGGGATCGCGGCCGACGAGGTGTTGAAGACGCTCGTGCTGAAGACCGCCGGCGGCCATGCGATCGCGGTGGTGCCGGGCTCGCGCCGGCTCGACGTGAAGGCCTTCCAGAAAGCCGCCGGTGAGAAGCGCGCGCGCCTCGCGACCGAGGAGGAGCTGCAGGCGGCGTTCCCCGGCTATGAGCTCGGGGCGTTCCCGCCGATCGCCGGGCTCCTGGGCGTGCCCGCGTTCGTCGACCCCGAGGTCCTCGAGCACGAGACGGTCGTCTTCGCCGCCGGCGCTCAGACCGAGTCGGTGAAGGTGAAGAGCAAGGACCTGTTCTCGGGGAAGGGCGTTCAGGTCGTTCACATCAGCCGTGAGATGGAGGAGCAGCCCGACCAGTTCCTCCGGTAGGTCTCGGGGACCCTGCGGGGGTAGGCTCGGGGCGTGCAGACCCGCCGATTCGGTCGGACCGACCACACGAGCACGGTCGCCATCTTCGGCGCAGCCGCGTTCTGGGAGGTCTCTCAGGCGGAGGCGGACGCCGCGATGGAGTTCGTCCTCGCCGCCGGCGTCAACCACATCGACGTCGCGCCCTCTTACGGCCATGCAGAGGAGCGGCTGGGCCCGTGGCTCGCACGCCGCGGGATGCGCGACCGGTTCTTCCTCGGCTGCAAGACGATGGAGCGGACGAAAGAGGGGGCGGCCGCGGAGCTCGGCCGCTCGCTCGAGCTGCTCCGCACGGATCGGTTCGACCTGTACCAGATCCATGAGGTCACGAGCCTCGAGGAGCTCGACGAGGCGACGCGCACCGGCGGTGCGATCGAGGCGCTGCTCGAGGCGCGCGAAGCCGGGCTCACTCGGTGGCTCGGCATCACCGGCCACGGCGTCGACGCACCGGCGGTCTTCCTGGAAGCACTGCGCCGCTTCGACTTCGACAGCGTGCTCTTCCCGATGAACTTCGTGCAGATGTCGAACCCGTACTTCCGGGAGAACGCCGAGGAGCTGCTCAGCGTCTGCCGCGAGCGCGACGTCGGCACGATGGTCATCAAGTCGATATCGCGCGGCCCATGGGGCGATCACGCGGAGACGCACACGACGTGGTACCGGCCGTTCACCGAACCCGCAGACATCCGCCGCGCCGTTAACTTCGTGCTGTCGCACGACGTCACCGGTCTGTGCACCGCCGGCGACACAACCCTGTTGCCGCTCGTGCTCGAGGCGTGCGAGCGCTTCGCACCGATGACCGCCGAGGAGCGAGAGGCGTTGATCGGCGAAGCCAGCGCGTACGAGCCGCTGTTCACCTGAGCGCCTCCACCGCTGCGTCGGTGGCGTCCTCTACGATGGTCGGCGTGGAAGCGGCGTTCTTCGACCTCGACAAGACGATCATCTCCAGATCGAGCTCGCTCGCCCTGTCGCGCCCGATGTACCGGGCGGGGATGGTGTCGCGCTCGCAGATGCTGCGCGGCGCCTACGCCCAGCTCGTCTACCTCCTCGTCGGGGCGGATGAGAAGAAGATGGAGCGCCTGCGGGAGGGCATGCTCGCACTCACGAAGGGCTGGGACCGCCAGCAGGTCGAGCAGCTGGTGCAGAAGGTGATCATCGACGTGATCGACCCGTTCGTGTACCAGGAGGCGCTCGACCTCATGGCGCTCCACCGCTCCGAGCGTCGACGCATCTACATCGTCTCGTCGTCACCGGAGGAGGTCGTCCGCCCGCTGGCGCGCCACTTCGGGGTCTCGGGCGTCATCGCGACGCGGGCGAAGATCGTGGACGGCAGATACGTCGGCGAGCTCGAGTTCTACTGCGTCGGCGAGGGTAAGGCCGAGGCGATCCGCAGCCTAGCCGGGCGCGTCGGCGTGGACCTCGAAGGCTCGTACGCGTACTCGGACTCGGTTTCGGACCTGCCGATGCTCGAGGCGGTCGGCCATCCGGTCGCGGTGAACCCCGACAAGGATCTGCGCAAGGAAGCCGAGGCCCGCGGCTGGGACATCCGCGAGTTCCGCCGCCCCGTGCGCCTGCGCACGCGGATCGCGACCGCAGCGTCCAAGCCGAAGAACCAGGTCGTCGCGGGCACCGCAGCCGCGGTGGCCGTTGCGGCCGTCTTCGGCTGGGTGGTCCTTCGGTCACGCCTCGCTCCGCGCCGTTCCGGGGTCGGCTGACCTCTGGTCGCGTGCCCGAACTGGGTGGGCTAGGATGCCGGTGGTCGCCTTCGGGTGACCGCGAAGGGAGCAGAAACCCACGCGCGTCTTGCCGCGGGAGGCATGCTCGAGGGCTCGCTGGCGCGAGCCGGCGGGTCACCGAGCAAGTGCAGACAGCGCATGTTCGCTGCTCCCTTCGCACTTCTCGGTGGCGGGGCGCCGTTCGGTTCCGCGTGCCTAGCGGGCGGCTCTGGCTGAGGGGTGCTGTAGGCGGGTCGCCAGCCGCTCGGCGCGGCCGAGGGCCTGGTCGAGCCGACCGGCCTGGACGGCCCCGATGATGGCGAGCAGCTCGGTCTCGACACCCTTGGCGAGCTTGCCGGAGCCGAACCTGACGAGGGGGTCGAGACGCTCGACGATCTCCTGCAGCCGGTCGGCGGTGGAGGGCACGTTGGCGCGCGCGCGGGTGTCCACTGCCGGCCTATGCCGGCGCCGCCATTCCTCGAGCTGGATGACCCGACTCACGCCTCGAAGCGTAGACCCGGGGTCCGACATCACAAGCACCTCGGGTTCTCGTCGGTCGCGAGGGGAACGGAGCTCAGTCGGCGGCCGGAGGTCCCCCGGAGTTGCCCATCCATCCGCCGATGGTGAGCATCTGTCATTCTCGTGGCCTAGTCTGAAATCCGCCGACCTGGCGATTGTCTGCGGGACCCACCTCGCCTAGTCTTCCCGCTGCACGGCGGTGTGGCCGTGCGCTCCCCCCAGCACCTCTCCCTCGCTCCCCCCTGTGTCGGCGCTTCCCCGCGGATGCGCGTGTGACGGAGTGGATATGGAGGACGTGGCAAGGATCGTGCTCGGGCTCGAGGAGCACGCCGTGGCCGAGGAGGTCATGCACTTCCTCGACCGGACGGGCCGGGCCCGCGTCGTGGCGACGGCGTCCGACGAACGGCAGCTGGCGGAGGCGGTCCGGCAGCTCGAGCCCGACGCGGTCGTGGCGTCCCCGGCGCTGGTCGACGTCTCGCAGCCCCCGAACGGCAGCGTGCTGCTCGCGGTCGACACGAGCGAGTCGGTGCAGTCGCTCCGACGGGCGCTCCGCGCGGGGGCGCGAGGGTTCTACCTCTGGCCGGCCGAGCGCGACGAGCTCGCGGGCGCGGCCGCCGGGGCGCTGCAGCCGAGTGAGGCCGTCCGGCAGCTCGCGACCGTCATCGCCGTTTGGGGATCACGGGGTGGGAGCGGCGCGACCTTCCTCTCCACGCATCTCGCGGCCGCACTCACCCGGCGTGAGCGTGACTGTGTCCTTGTCGACCTGGATCTCACGTTCGGGGATGTGGCCGCCGTGTGCGGGATCTCGGCGGAGGAGACGCCCCGTTCGATCGCCGATCTCGCGCCGGTCGCGGAGGAGCTCTCACCCGGACGCGTCGACGAGGTGCTCTGGCGTCACCCGGATGGCTTCCGGGTGCTACTCGCGCCGGCGGACGCCACCGCCGCGGAGCAGGTGCGACCACCGGATGTGCGGGCGTCGGTCCACGCCGTTCGCCGCTCGTGCGACGTCGTCGTGCTCCATCTGACCCGTTCGATCGAGGGAGCGACGCGGGTGGCCCTCGACGTCGCCGACCGTGTCGTCGTGATCCTGCAACTCGATGTGCGGTCGTTCCGGGCTGCGAAACGCGCGATCGCAGCGACGGGGATCGAGGAGCGGTGCGTGTTCGTCGTGAACCGCGCGGCACGCTCCGAGATCGCGCCGGCAGACGTCGAGCGGGTCTTCGGCCGCCCGCCCGTTTCGGTGATCCCAGTGGACCGCAGCGTGCCCGTCGCGCAGGATCGGGGGCACCTGCTGCCCATGCGCGGTCGCACGGGGCGAGCGGTGGACCGGCTCGCGCGATACCTGCTGGAGGCATCGGCGTGACGCGTTCCGACGCGCTCGCCGAGGTTCGCCGCGGGCTGCACGAACAGATCCTGGCGCGGGTCGACGCTCGGCGCCTGGAGCAGGTGCCGGGAGCAGAGCGACGCCTGCGTGTGCGTGAGGAGGCGCTGCAGATCCTGCGGGAGGAGGGGCACATCCTCCCGCAGAGCACGCTGGCGAGGGTCGTCAACGAGGTTTCGGACGCGGTCGTCGGGCTCGGACCGATCGAGTTCCTGCTGAAGGACCCCGACGTCACCGAGGTCATGGTGAACGGGGCCGACGACGTATACGTGGAGCGGAAGGGGCGGATCGAGAAGGTGGTGGATGGTCTATTCGAGGGGGAGGAGGCCGTCCTCCACGTGATCGAGCGGATCGTTGCCCCGCTTGGCCTTCGGGTCGATGGGTCGTCACCTTGGGTGGACGCGCGACTGTCAGACGGCAGTCGGGTGCACGCGATCGTCCCGCCCCTTTCGCTCTGCGGTCCCACGCTCAACATCCGCAAGTTTTCGCCGGTGCCGTTCACCCCGGATGATCTGCTCGCGCGGCAAACGCTCGGACCGCGGATGCTCGCGTTCCTCGCCGCCTGCGTACGAGGACGCGCGAACATGGTCGTCTCCGGCGGGACGAGCTCGGGGAAGACGACCCTGCTCGGCGTCCTCTCGGCCTTCATCCCGGACGAGGAGCGGCTCATCACGATCGAGGACGCGGCGGAGCTCCGTCTGGCGAAACCGCACGTGATCGGCCTCGAGGCCCGGCCGGCGAACGTCGAGGGCAAGGGCGAGGTCACCGTCCGCGACCTCGTTCGCAACGCGCTGCGGATGCGGCCGGATCGGATCATCGTCGGCGAGGTCCGCGGCGGCGAGGCGCTGGACATGCTCCAGGCCATGAACACGGGGCACGATGGGTCTCTCTCGACGGCGCACGCGAACTCACCGCGCCACCTGCTCTGGCGCTTGGAGACGATGGCGCTGATGTCGGATGTCGAGCTACCGGCCGCCCACGTGCGGCAGCAGGTCGCCGCGGCGATCGACGTCGTCGTGCATACGGCGCGCCTGCGGGACGGCAGGCGGGTCGTGTTCGGGGTCGCGGTCGTGGACGGGGTGCGGGACGGCGACCCGGTCGTCACTGAGATCTTCGCCTTCCGGCCACGGTTCGGGTCGCGGGGTTCGTTCGTTTCCAGCGGCGAGGTTCCGGCGCTCGCACGCGTGCTGTCCGAGCGCGGCGAGCCGGTGTCCGACGAGCTGTTCGAGCCGGGTCCGGACCGCGCCGTGGCGGAGGGGCCGTGAGCGCGGGGCTGCTCCCAGCCACCCTGGCCGCCGCCTCGGGACTGTCCGTCGCCCTCGCGATCGAGGGAAGGGAGCGGAGGGCGATCCTCGTGCGGGCCGGTCTCACCGCGTCTCCAGCTCGAGCCCAGCGGAGGATCCGTGCGCGGATGGGTGGCTTCATGGCGTCCCCCGTGTTCCGGGTGCTCGCGATCGCCGGCGGGATAGGGCTGGGGAGCATCGTCGCGGGAACTCCCGGCGCTGTGGCCGGTGCCGTCGCGGGCGCGGCCGCCCCTGTCGCGGTGCGGCGGCGAGCCGCCGCTCGCCGGGCCGAGCGTGCGGAGTCGCAGCTCACCGGCGCGGTGGCCACGGTCGCGGACGGTCTCCGCGCCGGGCAGTCGCTGGTGCAAGCGGTCGCGTTCGCGGCCGACGAGGCGGAGGCGCCGCTCGGGCCCGCCCTGCGAGACGTGGTCGACCGCGCGGCGCTCGGCGTCCCGTTCGCCGAGTCTCTGCGGCGGTTGACGGAGGCTCTGCCCGGTCCGGACATGCGTATCGTGGTCGGCGTCCTAGGTCTGCACCACCGGACCGGCGGCGACCTACCGTCAGTGCTCGACCAGCTCGCCAGAACGCTCCGAGAGCGGCGCGCCGCGGCGCGCGAGGTTCGTTCGCTCACCGCACAAGCGCGGCTGTCGGGGGCCATCCTCGGGTTCCTGCCGATCGGCTTCTTCCTGTTCCTCTCGGCCACCTCACGCGGCGACATCGCCGCTGCCTACCACTCCACGGCCGGCGCGACTGCGATCGGGCTCGGGCTGGCGATGCAGGCGGCCGCTTTCGCGTGGATCAGGCAACTGCTGCGGGTGCGCGCTTGATCGAGCGTGCATTCGCGCCCGCGCTCGCGGCGGCTTCCGTCGTTGTGGCACTCGCCGCTGTGTCGACGCGGACCGACGGCAGACCGCTCGCTCGTCTCGGGTCGACGGCCGGAGGGTCGCCGCGCCATCCGTCGCGACGCCACCCGTCTCCGTGGTCGCTCGCCGCTCGCGTAGGCCGCACTCGCTTGTCCTCGCGCTGGCCCGGTCGAGACGATCTGGGACGCCGGCTGGCACTCGCCGGCTCCCTCCGGTCGGTCGACGAGCTGATCGGAGCGAAAGCGTTGCTCGCGGTTGGAGCGGGTGTCCTCGCGCTGTCTGCCCCCGGCCCGGGGCCGCTGCTGGCGCCGGTGCTCGTGGCCGCCGGGTTCCGGGCTCCGGATCTCGTGGTCGCCGCCAAGGCGCGTCGACGCGTCGAGGCGGCGAATCGGGAGCTGCCGCAGCTCCTCGACCTGCTCGCTGCGACCTCATCCGCCGGCCTGTCGGGGCAGCTGGCGCTCCGCAACGCCGTCTCGGCCACGGAGGGCCCGCTCGCCGATGAGCTCGGGACGGTGCTCCGGGCGGTCGACCTCGGCGCCCGCTGGCGGGACGAGCTCCACGCGGTCGCGGACCGGCTCGGGCTCCCGGACCTGCGCCGGGCGGTCGGCTCGCTCACACGCACCGGATCGCTAGGGACCTCACTCGCGGAAGCGATGACGCAGCTTGCGGCGGAGGTGCGCGAGGAACGCCGCGCTGCGCTCTCCGAGCGTGCCCGGAAGGCGCCCGTGAAGATGCTGTTCCCGCTCGTATTCCTCGTCCTCCCCGCCTTCCTCCTCCTCACGGTGGTGCCCGTGTTGCTCACCACCCTGCGATCGATCCGCTGAGAGGAGGTGAACCCGTGCTGCTATCGCTCTACGTGCGTCTCCGCATGCGACTCGAGGAGGAGGTGGCGCAGACGACGGCCGAGTACGCCCTCGTGATCCTAGCCGCGGCCGCCGTGGCGGTCGTCCTCATCGCCTGGGCGCGGTCGTCCGGCAAGCTGCCGAGCTTCTTCGACAACATCATCGATCAGGTGGCGGGGAGTGCGCAGTAGCCGTCTCCGGCACCGCGAAGGCGGCTCGGCCGTCGTCGAGTTCGCGCTCGTCCTACCGATGCTCCTGCTCGTGGCACTCGCGCTCGTGCAGGTTGGGCTGCTCGCTCGCGATGAGCTGTTGCTCGTGCAGGCCGCGCGCGCCGGGGCGCGCGCGGCCGCCGTCGACCCCGACGACGCGGTGGTGCGCGACGCCGCGGTCAGGTCGGCGCCCGGCCTCGATCCCGCTCGGGTCGCCGTCGAGGTTCGTCGGTCGGGAGAACGAGGGCAGCCCGTAACCGTCGTGGTCGTGTACGAGGCGCCGGTGCAGATCCCTGTCGTGGGATGGCTGTTCCCACCGCAGATCGAGCTCCGCGGGGAGGCGACGATGCGTCAGGAGTTCCCGTGAGCGGCGAACGGGGATCGGCGTCGATCGTGGCCGCCGCGATC
>Ga0315284_10001391_pt1 | contig 34513 bp, 22 predicted proteins | sample YL17G09_16_MG_FD_203696 | JGI IMG/M metagenome (GOLD analysis project Ga0315284, IMG submission 203696) | Sediment microbial communities from Yellowstone Lake, YNP, Wyoming, USA - YL17G09_16 | ecosystem: Environmental > Aquatic > Freshwater > Lake > Sediment | place: USA: Wyoming | collected... | reverse complement strand
GTCTGTGCCATTTTTGTTAAAAGAGGTCTGAGTTCTGGATTTTTAAAGGGGGGGGGACTTTATTTTCTTGTATCTATTTTATAGTATCTTTTACTTGTAAATCATTTTAATAATCAATTTTATTTTATTGATTATTAAAATAAATGGAAGATTAGCGTCGTTTACTTTGTCGTCGTCGTTTACTTTGTCGTCGTCGTTTACTTTGTCGTTTCATTTTACCATTACTTCCACCCAAATCGCGATCATCTGCAAATGTTTTCTTCTCCTTCCCCTTAATATCAAAATGTTTCATTTGCCATCTTTGAGGTCCAAAAATTTGCGGCGATGCCGATGCTCGATGTCCGCGATCGATATTACCCTCGTAAAATTGACCATCGGAATAGGTGAGCTTGCCTTTTCCGTGCATCTCGCCTTTATAGTAATCTCCATCGTAAACATAACCTTCGCGACCACGCATCGTGCCTCTTCCGTGTTTCAAACCGTACCTCCACTGTCCATTGTAAACACCATTGGTAGCGGCCATCTTGCCAAATCCGTGCATATAGCCGTTCTTGAATTCGCCCTCGTAAACATCACCATTGGGCCAGGTCATCTTGCCTTCTCCATTGGGCTCACCGTTAGTTAATTTTCCCTCGTATACTTCACCATCGGGCCAGGTCATCTTGCCTTCTCCATTGGGCTCACCGTTAGTTAATTCTAATTCTCCCTCGTATACTCGACCATTGGATAAAGTAATCTTTTGTTTGCTCATAATTTTATTTATATATTTACCTAATATTAAAAATTACATTCATATCTAACATTTAAAATTTTCTTTCGAGTAGCCAATTACAGCACAAGCAATTCTTTTTCCGGCATTTCCAGTTTTCAAACTTTCAGCATTGTTACCGTGCCCGCAGTCGTCTTCATCTTCGTGAATAATAAGTCCTCTTCCAATAATGTTGGATTTTGACCCTCTCAACTTTATAAAGTTGTCATAAAATGTGTACTTTGCTTCTCCTTTACCATTTGTTTGAATATTTCCTAAATCACCAACGTGCCTGTTTTTCATTCCAGGACATCCGTGGGTGTTTCCGTATGGATTGAAATGCGAACACATGCTGGTGCATTTATCAGTTAAATCTCCCGCTTCATGAACATGAAACCCGTGTTTGCTTTTTGGTTTTAGTCCAGAAATATTCAAGTCAATTTTTATTCGACCATTTGACACATCTTCGGTAAAGGCAACAGTTCCTTTAATGGCATCAGTAAATACGGCAATCGCATAAATTGGTTTTGAGTTCATGTTGTGGTATATTGTATAAAAATAGTATATAATAAGCAAAATAACGACAACGCTTATATATTTCAAGTAATATTTTACAAATGTTACAAATGTCATAATATAAAATTGATAATATAAATATAAATATAATTTAATACAATAAATTAATATACAAATACAACATTTCCATGACAGAAATGACGACGACAACAACAATTTCAAATATTTCTGGATTTTACATAAATTTAAATTCTCGTGTTGATAGAAAACTATACGTGGAACAGCAGCTCGACCTTCTTGGCATTCGCGACAATGTGAAAAGGTTCAATGCAATACATAATGTAAATGGCAGAATTGGATGCAGTTTGAGTCATTTAAAGTGCATTCAAATGGCAAAAGAACAAAATATGGAATGCGTATTAATATTGGAGGATGATGTATCATTCTTACTCCCGGATGATTTTGTTGAAAATGTAAATAAATTCTTGTCAAATCTGAAAAATAAATGGGATGTTCTTTTGCTTGCGGGAAATAACCTGCCCCCATTTACCACGAATGATGAAGTAAGCATTCGAGTTAGCCACTGTCAAACGACAACCGGTTACATTGTCAGACAACATTATTATGATACTTTGATTGCCAATATTAAAGAGGGTGTTGCAAAACTTATGAAAACCCCGGAACATCATTATTTTTTTGCAATTGATAAATACTGGATACATCTTCAAAAACAGCACCGCTGGATGCTTTTGGTTCCATTAATTGTTGTTCAGAGACCTGATTACAGTGATATTGAAAAAAGATATACCGATTACCAGCGTTTGATGACGAGCGTTGATAAGTCGGATGTGCGTGCTGCATTAAAATGAATCAATCAAATCAATCAAATCAATCAAATCAATCAAATCAATCAAATCAATCAAATCAATCAAATCCTACAATTGTCATTCTCATTGTTTTGAGTAACACACGGTTTGTTGAAGCCTTTTTATAATCTCCAACCACTTTTTTTTCGGTATCTACAATTTGTTTCAACAAGTCTGATTTTTTATAACACGATTTTATAAAGTTTACAAATTCAGATTTAGTTGTCTTCACTTTAAAAATATTTAATCCTGTACCATTGTGGTTGGCACACCATGGTAAAAAGTCACGATAATTATTTAATAATATGGATGTCAACACGTAATAGGCAAATACATTTGTATTCTCTCTATAAAACGATGTTACCATTTGTTTAGAACTTTCTGAATCGTCGGTAAGTACCTCATAATTTATTCCCATATAGTCTAAAATTTTTATGCACTGGTAGAGAGAAAAAACGCATTCTAAATGCAAATAGAAATCAATGTTTTTTTTAAATTTATAAAGAGTTCGAGATTCAAGAGATGGCGGCGATTTAAAATATGTTTGAAACACAACATTCATTATTCGTGCCCAAATCTCAGAATATGTTTCTGAAAGTTTAATGTTTACATCATCGGGTAGAGAGAATAGCGTTTTCAAATACTCGTCCGCGTGTTCTCTTCCTTCTGAATCGTCAAAATCAGCCCCAAATGCGTGCATTGTTTCGTGCATAAGCACCTTGAACCATTCTTCTTGTCTGTAAATAACAATTTCATTTTGTTTGTCGCAGCGAAATGTGTATCCCGTGTTTGCATTTTCAGGTCCAATGGACTGCCCCTTGGACGCAGGTATCTTTTTTTCAAAAGGAGTAAGATAAACATATATGTTCAAAGTTTCAACACATTTAGATTTATCGGAAATCATTGAGAGCCACATGTAGATGCGGTGCGCTAAAACTTTATAATGTGAAATTAAATCATTCATATTCGGATTATTTTTAAATATAACAAAGTGTAACCGAATGAGTCGTGCTTTAATTTTACATTCAAAAGTTAGAACTCTTTTTGATTCATTTGTTATATATTGTAATATTTCTGGTGTAATGTATGTGCTCGAAAATGATTTGGGACGTGGAATTTGAGAATCAATGTCAACCACTGTTTCTTGACATTCAAAACAGCCAGAATTTTTTTGTGTATTTACATATACATTAGCGTCATTCATTTTATCATACATGGTTGAATATACTTCCAGTAATTTTCGACTGTTTTGTTTTTCTTGTTTTTTTTGTTTTTCTTGGTTTTCACAATCACTTAACTTTTGTATTTCTATTTTTTCCGTTTTAACTCGCCGTTCCGGTTCTTCCTCCAACGGTTTTAATGTTGCATTTATATCATTTTTAAAAAGAGACTGTATAACTTTTTGCACAAGAAACAAATCCAAATTCATAATTAATATATATTTAATAAGTAAATAAATAATTTAATATATATATTAAATAGTTATTTATTTATTATATATTATTTATTTATATTCATTTATTTATTATATAACCAATATATAATAAATAAATAACTACAATAGTCGCAACAAAATAAACCATTACAAAGATGAAAATAAATTATTTAGGCGTGATACTAGTAGTATTGATGATATGTTTCGGATTTAAAATGTACAAGGATTCCGATTCGTTCAACTTGAGGTGTGTAATTTCAAAAGTGGATGGGAACACATATTGTGTGAGAGAACGGAGTAAATTAGAATTGGCTGCAGATTTATTGGCAGAAGCAACAAATAATATGAAAAAACTTGTAAAGTATGTCGGCGCAAATAACGCATCCAATCCTGCTGTCAAACGTTTGGTTGAAAATTTTAATCCTGATAAAGTTAGCGAAACGCTTCCAACGAGCGAGCACACCGCATATAGCGAGAACAAGGGCGAAAAAATGGCTTTTTGTTTGAATGAAGATAAACAGGGGACCAGGCTAATCGATTTAAGCACGCTTACATTTGTAGCTATTCATGAGCTTGCGCACCTTATGACTGCAAGCATTGGACACAAGGACGAATTCTGGGATAATTTTAAATTTTTATTAAATTCTGCAAAAAAATCAGGAATATATGAACCCGTTGACTATTCGAAATCGCCGGTGCAATATTGCGGAACGCGCATTGATGAAAATCCATTTTATAAATAGCGGAAACTTTTTAAAGTCGTTTCAAGAGTATTATAATTTTTATCATTGTTATCTGGATGGTTAATATGAATGCATGATAAATAAAAACATTTTTCTTCACAGTGATATGATTCTTTTTCTACACAATAATTTGAAGCAGAAAAATTAATAAATGTATCACACTCATAGTCGCCGCAAACATATGTAATGTATACACGATTTATCTTATCATAATAAGTATTTAAAAACTCATTGTAAATTTGACTTCCCCCAATAACCCACAGCTCGTCATACTTTGCAGATTCGCATTCGCAAAATGACATGGCATTGTTAATAGAAGAAAACACGTGTGGATTTCCGTCCAAATGTGATAAATGTGATGATGATAAAGAACTAGAAACGACAATATTTGTTCTATTTTTCAAAGGACGTCTATTTTCTGGAATGCTAAACCATGTATTTTTTCCCATGACTACGGCGTTGTTTCCAGAGCCAATTGTTCGTTTTGAAAAAAGCCGCATGTCTTCTTTCAAATGAGACCATGGCAAATTATTTTCAAACCCGATTCCATAATTTTTAGAAAATGCAACTGCAATGTTTATATTCATAATTAAATTATATTAATAATGTTATTATCATTAAATTATATTTAATATATATATCTATATTAACTATATTAACTATATTAAATAAAAAATATTATGAGTTTTACCAATCCAATTGAAGAAATATATAAATGCAGCATATTAAAAGAGGGTGGTGAAGGCGGAATTCCAAAATGCGTCTATGTTTTTTACGGTTCTGTAAAAGGAATTGAAAATGCACCAACATCTAAACAGTTGACACACTTATATGACCAATATGTTGAAAATGGTTCAAATTCTGAAGTATTTGAAAATGTTTTTAGCAAACTGGAATTAAAAAATGTATCAAAATATAAAATTAAAATACATTTTGTAAATTTTAAAATATATTCTGACGACACAATTGATGTTGTAAAGCGCAAGATTATGTTGGCAATAAAAGAAGCCGGAGATGAGTTTGATTCAGCGTACACATATGATGAGTTATATTTATTTTCAAAAACTCCGGTGACATTCGACTCCAATGAGGTTTATCAAGAGTTGTCCGATTTGGGAAATGATAAATCAGAGGAACTGGCTTTAAAGACATCATATTTAAAGGATTATTTGATGGGGTATAATCAGGTATCTGGAGAGAGAATTGATGTAAAAGATGTTTTTACCACTCTTAAAAAATTAAATGCGCAAAAATTATTCAAAGATGTTCCAATTGGGCAAAGCATACCCGCCAGCGCATATGTGAATCCATTTTTCATTGAAACGACCGCTGCAGTTGATAAAGTGTTAAAAAATACAAAAAATAAATCATTTGATTCTCGGCAACAGTTACTTTTACTAAATACAAAAAATATAATTCATCATACACTTTTTGCATGCTTTGCGAGTGATGTGTTGAAAATAAAAAGAAAGCCACAAGGCGAGAGTGACGGTGACGCACTGACCGCTGTTATTGAAACGTATTATCCTGTTTTATATTCAAAAGGAATAAAAAATATGAATGATTTGGAAGCTTCTGCATCAGAATTAAGAGATGAAACACAAAAACGAATCACATCTCCAGAATTCGAATTAAATATGAAACAAATAAATTTATTTTATGACATTTTTGAAGAGTCAAAAAAACCAAAATTAAAAACAGAAGATTCTGGAATTACAGCTATTGATATTGAGTTGTTACCAGACCAAAAATTTAATTTTCCATTGGAACTTTTATTCAAATTATTTCACGCAACAAAACAGTGTCAGATGATTAAATATAATCCGCCGAATCAAGATTCTATTCTCAGATTGTATACACAAAATTCTACAAAAGATGGTAAAAAAATACCATACTTGTTTATTCAATACCAGTCTGACTCAAATAAAATATTTGACATTCAACAAGTATCAAAAAAAATGACCGCATTTTCAAATGCAATAAATGCAAATAAAAAAAAGAAACAAAAAATGTCGACAACTCGTGTCAGCTTGTATATTATATATGATAAACCGGAAAGGCAACATGGTGTAAGACGCAGTGAACAAATTCCATTTATTTGCGAATTTGATGAAGCGGGTCACATATATATTCATTCTAGCTTTAAAAATACATATACAGAAGATGCAATTGATGAAATGATACGTTCGGCTGTTTCTCCGCATTTGAAAATAATTATTGATTTTTTGAATCAAAACGGATACAGGATGCGTGATTTTTATTCCATTTATGATGACAATGTTGTTATACAAAATATTGAATACTTGTCTATTTCAAAAGTTAATAATGTAGAACCGATATTGTGGAGTAATTATTATGGGTGCATTTCAAGTATGATGAAAGTTACTGAAAATAATTGGAATTCTGAAGACAAGGGTGTTTCTATGCAATACATTCGTGTTCCTAATTTTGATGAAAATGTTTTTCGAGTTGCGTATATTGAAATGTTGTATAATTCGGGATTTCGGACTAAAAAACCGGTGGTAGACTTGATGGTGAAAAATTTACTGGTTTCAAAACAAGTGGCGGAAAAAAGTTATAGCGAATTCAAAACAAGCTTTGATGGGAAATATGCAAAAATAATACAACAAAAGAAAATGCCTAAAAAAATATATGCTCGGAAAATTCCGGGATTTAAAACCCATATTATAAAAAGTCTGGGTGACACGAAGAATACAGTTACAATAAAAATATCAGGAATTAATAATATTTACATTTTGAATCCCATTCGAATATACATTGACTCGCTACTTCATATATTTGGAAATGATGAAAAATATATTCCAGTGCGCTTGGTTAAACAATTGTGCGACATTACACGTATGACCATTGGTGATGTTGCCGCCGTTGTTCCTTCCGCCGTTGTTCCTGCCGCCATTATGGCATCTGAGGTGGTAAAAGAAACAAAAGAAGAGGAAGAGGAAGAGGAAGAGGAAGAGGAAAAGGAAGAGGAAGAGGAAGAGGAAGAGGAAGAGGAAGATAAAGATGAGGAAGAAGAAGCAGTAGCAGCAGCAGTGCCGCCACTGGAAATAGAAGAAGAGGAAGAAGCAGTAGCAGCAGTGCCACTGGAAGTAGAAAATGAAGAGGAGGAGGAAGAAGAGGAAGAAGAGGAAGAAGAGGAAGAGGAGGAAGAGGAGGAAGAGGAGGAAGAAGATATTGGAGATTTTAATCTATTGGGAGGAGATGGCAATGGTGATGAATTCATAGGTGGTGCATTTGAATCTAATCCGGTATATAAACGTCTAAAAAATATGGAACCATTTCTTTTTAAAAATACGCCAGGGTATGCAACCAACTGCGGTTGGAGTGCACGGCGCCAACCAATTATATTAACCAAGGAAGAACTGGAGAGAATAGATTCTACAGATGCGAAAACAGGACAACCGTCATATTATGGAAAACCTTTGGAATACTCTAGTGATAGCGGTGGTGAAGGCGACGAAGAATTAGAAAATGGAAATAAAAAATATTACATTTGTCCGCGCTATTGGAATGTTATTGAAGAAAGGTCAGTTTCTCAAAAAGAAGTAGACGATAATCATCTACAAAAAAATATTGTAACCAAAGAAGAATCTTATGACCCAGAAAATAAAAGTAAATTTATTTTGGATTTAACATCTCCGCTAGAGCATTTTAAAACGGGTTCATATAACCCATATTTGCCAGGATTTTTGAAAACATTGAAAACCAAATCGGGACAGTGTTTGCCATGTTGCTTTACAGGAGTAAAAGGAAAAGGCAATGATGGAAATGATTTTGAAAATTATCAACTATTTAAAAAAGAACAAGAAGTAATTGAAAAATGTAAACAAAATAAAAAAGATGTCGAAACTTCTGTTTCAAAGGGACATGTTGTCCCTTTAAATCCCTTACAGGATGGGTCAGAGGGGAACCCAGGTTCCCCTAAACAACCAAAAAAGAAAAAATCAAAATCAAATTTATATGTATCAAAAGCGGATGCTGCATTTCCTCTTCAGCAAAATAATCTCGGATTTTTACCTCCTTCTCTCCAACTATTTTTATTTGAAAATGAAAATTATAGCAAAGAGTGCAAGTCGTCCAAGGGCGACATACTTGTAGATGATAAGTTGTGTGTTTTAAGAATGGGAACCGTGGAGGAAGAAAAAGATGCCGCAAATGTGAATAAAAATCAATATTTTATTTCATGTATTGCAAATATTTATAATTCATTGACAGACCAGTCACTTTCATCAAAAAATTTCAAACATAGGGTTTTAATACCCAGGTTAACTTTTGATAATTTCGTCACATATCAAAATGGAACACTTGTTGAAACATTTAAAAAATTTGAATATGTTGACAGAGAGAAGTTGCTTACGTATAAAGAAACGGACTTATTCAAAAAAATATTTACGGATGCTCAAGCTGTTGATGATGATGAAGATAATAAAGTTGTATTTTTTAAATCATTAATAATGTCGTATGAAAATTTTATAGACTATTTAAAAAATGATAATATTGTCATTGACTACACGTATTTGTGGGACTATATAACAGACTCGGTTTTGTGGTCAGAATTCAAAAAAAATGAAGAAGAAGGGAAGCGCATTCCACCCATTCACTTGAACGGATTAAATTTAATTATTTTAGAGTTGACGGAAAATAAAGATGAAGTAAATGTTATATGTCCAACGAATCATTACTCAAATGCAACTTTTGACCCCAGTAAAGCAAACATTATTATTGTAAAGTATGAAATGTATTATGAACCGCTCTACACTTATTTAAATACGTCAAAACGTAACATAGTTAGCACCGTATTATTTTCATCCATCAATTCAATAAAAGATAAAGATAAAGATAAAGAAATAAAAGAATTCAAAATTGCACTTACTAAAATTAAATCTTTTTTTGAAGTAGCGTGTAAACCTGCACAGCTCATAAAGTCAATTACTCAAAACAAATCATTTGATGAGATTGTTCAAATTTTGAAAGAAAGCAACACGCCAATAAAACAAACTTTTCGAGATGAAGACATGAAACAAATCATTGACTATTCTGGAAAAGCGGTTGGATTATCCACTGTAATGCATTTATCACACGGCGATAAAACGCGCCAAGTAAACGGAAACATATTGTGTAACCCATCCGCCATAAATCATGAATACGAACTTGTTTTTATAAATCGCGCGCCAACAATTTGGAAATCATATGAGCACACTAAAGAATTTGCATCATTCATATCTAAAAAAACAAAAGGACAAATTCCATGTGAACCAAAATGTAAAGTTGTAGACGACGGACACGTTATTGGAATAATGATTGAAACCAACCAGTTTACTCCGATTGGAAAACCAATTCCAGTTAGCAGCGTAAAAGATGATGGGTTAAAGGTTGTGGAGCTCGGTAACAGCATGAATGTAGATATTTCAATACTTCCTCAACTGAAACGCATGGGATTTGCATTCAAAAGAGATGCAGAAAGAACAGATGATGTTGAGAAAATACGTCTGGAAACGAACTTTTACAACGCATTTCGAAACATTGTTCGAATTCAACTCAACAGTTTCGAGTTTATGGAGTTGCGCAATTCCATTGAATCGCTCATTTATAAAACAGCAAAAACATCAGCAAAAACATCTGTAAAAGGTAAAATGGTGGACAATATAAAACAGCAATACGCGCTATACATAAAGAAGATGAATGAAATAAAGGTGCTATTAATGCGCTTAGCGAGTAAAAACGTCCAGTTTAGCGAAATTAACCCGTCTGTATTAAAAGACATATATGAACAAAATTCTGCTTTAAGCTGTGTCAAGGAGAACAGCTCCTCATGCAAAAAACTTGCATATTGTTTTTCTGTTGAAAATGAATGCGGGCTTTATATTCCAAAACGTAACCTTGTTGATAACTCGGATAATGAATACAAATACTACATTCGCCTGGCAGACGAATTATTGCGATACAGGCGCATTCGAGCATTCATGTTGCATCCGAATAAGTATTTGACATTTGATGATATTCATTATAATTTAAAAGACAATGAAATGTTATTATTTGAACCGGATTTGGCGAAGTATCTTTCTGAAAATAAACGCGCTGTTGCGATGAATGATTACATAAAATACAAGAGTTATTACACGACCGAAGGCGAAGAATTTATAGATGACGAAGATGGCGATGAAGATGATGGCGATGAAGAAGAAGGCGTCGACGTCGACTAATACACATACACATAATAATAATAACAAAATATTAAGATTAAAATAAAAAATAAAAAATAATTTATTTTTTATTTTGATATTTAATATTAATATTTTTATAACTTGGGACGATTAAAATCCCATATCATAATCCGGGTCAACTGAACCAAGATTTGACCCCTGAATCTTATCCAGCGTGCTCTGAATCGTCAGCTTATTTTTGCTGCACGGATTGAGCGGGTCTTCAGCTGCAATCTTGTCCATAAATCCTTGTATAACCGCTTCTTTTTCTTCTTCGACCGTCTTGTCCGCGGTGGCAACTTGTCCCATCTTCATAATCTGGGTAATGTCCAACATCACTTTGAATGCATTCGTTCCGTAAAACCCTTCTTGACCGCACATTACATTTGCTGAAATGCCGCGCACATGGTCAAGCTCCGCATGCCGCGCCGCTTTGAGAAACATCTCTGGCGTTTCCTCAAATGACGCTTTTGCAATTGGACCAATATCGTCATTATTAATTCCGTGTCGAAATATAGAAATCAGATTTGAACTAGATGTCATTCGGTCACAGAGCAGACTAATGTGGTGGTGGTTAATATACGTGGTATCAAACGCTTCATACAGCTCGTTGAACAGCGCCTGTCTCGCAGCTTCAATTCCAAGCACTCGATTAATCTCTTGAATGTCGTTGCTGATTGTTCGGCACGCGTCAATGTTTTTCAACGAAAGTATCTCCATAAAATTAGACCCGGTCGTATCTAGCACCCACGTCTCCTTCTTTCGAAACGTGTTGTTCTCTTTGGCAACCATGTCCACAACCTTACGAGCCAGCACATTCCGCACCCCTTTGATTCCCCTCAAAATAATATTCTTCATCAGCGCATCCTGAAACGTTTTAAGCTGGTAGATTTTATCCGTCTGGTCCAGCGTCTTTGGCTCCTTGTCCTTCTTCTGAAAATCCAACCTGATTCGAAACACCAAATTGTCGCTGTTGTAATCCGAATAAATGCACGACACCTCACTCTTGTCATTCTTCGAATAAACCGCTTTAATCGCAAAATGCACATCATCCATCGTAACCCGCTTCTCATACATGGACTCGCGGTCCATTTCCATTCGCAATATCCACTTGGACCGCTCCCGCTCGCATTCTGTCTCGTCTTCGCCCCCGACATCCTTCAACATCTTCTGAAACTCCGCGTACTGCGCCAAAAACCCGCTGTCTGCCGCAATCTTCGTCTCGCTCGGTAAATCGCTCGGGTCAAAACATATCTCTACACTTTTTACAATGTCCTCCAGTCGCGTCAACTCTATCGTAGGTATCAAATCGGCAGCCGCATCCTTGTTCGACTCATCACTCGGCTTCAAATAAATGGTGGTCGAAGGATTCTTCGTATTCTCAGACAACGACAGCAGCTCCTCAATTCGCGGAAGACCACGAGTAACTTGTGACTTGGAAGAATGGCCGGCTAAATGAAATGTATCGTTTAAAATTGCACCATTTAATACCGAAAATGTCCTTGTAATTTCTACAGTTAGGTCATATACCCATTCTGTTGGATTTGGTATTTCTTCAATGGTTACAATTTCATCAAAACGAACATCTTTGAATGGAACATTAAAACGTTCAAGAAGTTTACTACGATTCATTTTAGTATGGACATCTCCATATTTATCTGTAAATTTTGGAATTATATCACTTGTTTCCGTTGACAGTGACTGTAATTCTAAATCTTGTAACTTAAATTCATTGAGTCGTTCTTGTTTATATCCAATTAACATTGGAATTTCATTTGCAAATATTTTCGCACCATCAGCTTTCATGCTTAGTGTGTATCCCTGTAGAATATTTTTGGAACCGATATTATTAGTTAATTGAAGCTTATTTGTTTTGATTTTCGTATATATTCCAAACCAGTAACACAGAATGGATTGAATATTTTCCAGCAAGGTTCTTGATACACTGTATGCAGATATTCCACAAGATTTTTTACTTATACATCCATCTCCCGCAAAATATGCGCTGATTAGACCCTTCATGAATTCTTTATTGCTGTTAAACAGGAGGTAATTCACGCATTTGTTAGGAGACCCTTTTCCACAGAGGATGTCAAGGATGTCGGTTAGAACAATGGAATATATTCTCAAATCGGATGATGTCCATCCTACACCATTTTTATCGTTGTGAACATAATATTTTGTTGTAATATTCCACTTTTCCATCAAACGTTCAATCGGTGCAAAGAATTCGCGGCAGTTATTTGCAATTGAAATTTGTGTGCGCGTTGTGCACCCCTCTGCACAATATGCTCCAATCAAGTACCCGAAATCGAAATCGAGGGGAATGTGTTCGGGAATATTGCCTCCACCGATGAAACGCTTTTTCGGATAAACGATTCCAGGAACGAATAGTTGGCGCGCAGATGCAACATTTCCAGTCTTCTTATCAACATGTGGTTCCGTCTTCATTGCTTCCATGAATGTGTCGCTTCTATTGTAAGGAACTGTAAAATCCGTTTTTGCATGTTTGGACCACCAATAATGTTCACTCGAATACGAAAGTGCTTTATGCATCTCGCTTCCAAATGCGTATTCCGTTTTTTTAAGAATAGATGACACATCAAATTCGCGGACATCCGGCATTTCAAATGCGCGAATATTCACAGGAAGATAATCACCAACTTTGAGTTCTGAGCCATTGGTCGCCACCAGCTTATTATTATCATCAATCGTCAAAAACGACTTGGCTTTCGTGGCAATAACAGAACGACCATCCTTTGTAGTCACGCGCAAAACCGTATTTGTTCCATCCAAATTCACAACAGGATGGCGCGTGAGCGCTTCAACGCGCTTCCAGCTCGTGTTTCCGTCTTCATCAACAGATGGAACATAGACTTCCTCGTCATCATTCACGTACAACAATTTTGTATCATTTGGGTGTTCCTCGCTCTTTCTCGCTTTCGGAATATAGTTGTCAATGTATTCGCCAATTTTAACAACTCGAATGGCGCCGTCAATACGCAACAACAGCTCGGAATCGTATGCCACACTGTTCAAGGTGAGCTGCGTTGTCGGTTCACCAATACTCTGAGCAGCAATCATGCCAACCATTTCACCCGGCGCGACAATTGCGCGCTTGTACATGAGAACCATCATTTCCGCCAAAGCCACAACTGCTTTTCGATTGAACCGTTTCACCATGAGCAAATCGCGCGGTGTGAGCGAGTAATAATACATGATTTTGAAGAGTTCGGTGGGCGGCGCGTATTGTAGCTGTTCAAAACGCGCGTACGTTTCTTCGAGCAGAATAAATGTTTCCAGAGGCGTAATATCAACTTCGGAATTCTTATTGATTTTCTGCATGCCTCCAATATTTGCAACAATGTGTGAAAACGACAGCGGCAAATAAGCATCCGTTGTATTTTTATTCTTGAATACTTTTACGACAATGTCCTCGCGAACATTCATCAAATATTCAGTGTATTTTTTGGACTTTTCGTCGCACAGTTTCTGCTGCTTCTTCATGCGACTAAATGCAGTCTTTGAAAATATGGCTTTTAGTTCGCTCGTTGTTTCAGAGTCTCCGCCGACCGGTACGTAAAAGTGGGCATAGATTTCGTCTGGCGTCATTCCGATAAAGTTCATATTGGAGTGTTCAATTTTCACGGTGTCGATGCCGTCTTCGCCATAACTAAATTGAACAATTCGATTCTTGCTGTTTCGAACCGTCATGTCATATTCAACCTTGATGTCCTCCATACCTTTAATCAAGCGGCGCTGAATATATCCTGTTTGCGACGTTTTAACAGCGGTATCAATGAGACCAACACGACCACCCATAGCGTGAAAGAACACTTCCGATGGCGTGAGTCCAGCAATAAACGAGTTTTCAACAAATCCTCGCGCGGCAGGACCGTCATCGTATTTGGAATAATGGGGCAGCGTTCGGCTGTCGAATCCGTAAGGCACGCGCTTACCGTCAATGGTTTGCTGACCGACCAAACAAATCATCTGGGCAATATTCACTTTGCTACCCTTTGACCCAGCATTTACCATTGTAATGAAACGATTCGTCTTGCTCAAACTTTTGAGACCAATGTCACCTGCTTCACCGTTTGCCTTGTTCAAGATATTGGTAACGAGCAGCTCGAATTCTTCCTCATTAGTTCGTCCGGATTTGTTTTCAAAGGTGCCGATGTGAATGTTGTCAATAATGGTCTTCACCTCGAGTTTCTTGGTTTTAATGGAGTCGATGATTTTCTCGGTTGTTTTCTTATCGGAAATTAAATCGCTGATTCCGACACTGTATGCAGACGTCTTCATGTATTCCGTAATAATATTTTGCAAGTCGTCGATGAAATTTGCGGATGCCATATTTCCGAAATCGTTGCATATGCGCTGAATCATGCCATTTGTGCTTGAAGCCAAAACGCCGCTGTCAATGTGACCGCGCAAAATTTCTCCGTCTCGAATTTCTAGAACATTGTTTGAAGTTGCGTAATCGTCGCTTCCTCCAAACTGCTTGGTTTTGTATTTCATGCTGAGCGGCGGCAAAATCTGCGACAGAATTTCAAAATTGGTAATCTTCTTGGTGGGGTCGCTGAAAAGCGAAGCGTCGACATTTTTATACCCCATCAAAAGATTCATAGCTGCGCGCGCATCAAAAGCGCCAATTCCGCTTCGAGTAAACTGATATATTCCGAGTAACGAGTCTTGAAAAATGCCGATGATAGAATTGTTCTTCGCGGGACTAATGATTTGATACGGAACTGCGGCGAGTCCCTTCAACTCTGCTTCCGCTTCATCATCTTGCGGCATGTGCAAGTTCATTTCATCACCATCAAAATCGGCATTGTATGGTTTCGTGTCGCCAATATTCATGCGAAATGTGTCGCCCTGTTGCATAATTCTCGCAATGTGACACATCATGCTCATTCTGTGAAGGGTAGGCTGGCGATTAAATAGAACGCCATCGCCGTCCATCATGTGACGGTGCACCACATCGCCATTTTCAAGAACAACCGTGCTTCTGTCCATGTATCGCAGGGAAATATCGCCACCCGTTTTCTTCTCGAGAATATTTGCGCCGGGATAAACATCCGGGCCATTCAGAACCAGCTGTTGAAGAAAGTCGCGATTCCGATTATTTACAACGACCGGTTTTGTAATATTCATTGCAATCTTTTTCGGCACACCGAGTTCGCGAATCGATAAGTTGGGGTCAGGTGTAATGACAGACCTGGCCGAAAAATCAACACGCTTTCCCATCAAATTGCCTCTTACGCGACCCCCTTTTCCATTAAGACGTTCTTTGATGGATTTAAGCGGACGCCCGGACCGCTGTGCCACCGGCGCACAAGATGGAATATTGTTATCCACTTGGGTTGCAATAAAGTACTGCAGCAGACTTTGCCAGTCGTCGATAATTGCGGAATTCACAGACGGTTCATTCATTTTTTCAAGAAGCGTCTTGTTTGCTTTAATAATATTCACAATGGTGTGACTTATGTCATCTTCGCTGCGCTGGTTTCCATCCATCTTGATTGACGGGCGTACGGCGGGTGGCGGAATTGCCAGCACCTGACAAATAAACCAGTCCGGTCTTGAAAACTGTGGGCTAAATCCCATAAATGCAACGTCTTGGTCAGATATTCTTCTAAAAATCTTCAGCACGACTTCGGGTGTCATTTTCATATTCAGTTTTTCTTTAGAACCGCCAGAGCCTTCTTCTGCTTCTCCATCCCATTCTGCAAAAAGAGTCGCAAGATTTTCTTTTTTTATTTTTTTTGGAACGAGGCAGCCGCACCCGTCTTGAGTGTCATCTCCGCATCTTTTAACTTTGCTAGCCAGGTGGTGAACATGATTCCAGCGTTCGTCAGGTTTCATGTCCATGCATTCTTTATTGGATTCTTTACTTATGAGCAGTTTGCTGCATTTTACACATACGCATTTCAAAAGTTTAATAATAGTTGGAAGGTACTGATAATAAAATACGGGTTTCGCCAATTCAATGTGTCCGAAATAACCGGGGGTTTTAATATAATCTAAACCGTCCGTCGGACACTTGAGCCCGGGTTCTAAAACACCGAGGCGCGGGTCAAACATTCCTCCGATGACCGGCACGTTGTTTGAATAGGTGTCTCTGCTCGTAATTTCGGCAACCGAACATTTTCGAATTTCTTCTGGCGAAAGCACACTAAATTGAATTCCGACGATTTTAGAAGCTGTTTTTTTTGTCCAATTTGGTAGTGTCGTCATTTTTTGTAAACGAATGAAGGAGCTATTGATTACTATATTATTATGTCTATATTGTTTTATTCAATTTTATATTTTATTATAAAATTGTAAAAAAGTAATAAATTATTATAATTTCACATTTTTATTTATTTTATTCTTACATGCGAAGTTTACACTAATAAACAAAAATAATATTATTATTATTATTATATTTATATGTAATTGCAAATCACAACATTATATACTGCGTCATTATCAGCCTGTTTCGTAATGAGAAGCGGTCCTGCGCATCCATATATTTTTCCACTAGCAACAAGAGCATCGCATTCTTCTTTTGACGCATGAGGGTTTATTGGTTGTAGATTATGTTTATACGCACCGTGTCTCAAGATTTTACAATTGAAATGGGTAATGTGGATTACAAATGCATCTTGACAGTGAAGACATGTAAATACATAATCTTTAGACATTACTGTAATACAATACTGTATATATACTTTTATATTTTTTATTTTTTATTTTATATTTTATATTTTATATTTTTCAAATAATTCATTTTCGTAATATATTATTTAAAAATTGAAATAAATAGATGTCTACAAATACATGTAAGAACGCAAAGGGCAATAAATGTCACAAACAACACAACCACAAAATAAAACATCAAAAAAAGTAGCAACAATATCAACTACAACAGGCAGTAGTGCGTCGACATTATCATCGTCATTGGTTTCGAAAAAAAAAATGGCAGTTCCAGTTCTCGAATGTAAACGCGGTTTCAAAGATGATGGGGATGATGAAGAAAAACTCAGCAGTGAAGAAGAAGATGAAAGTGACGATTCTGAAGATGGTGACGGTGGTGAAACTGTAAATAAATCGTCAAAAAAATATAATATTTCGTCAACATTTAATGAAGTTGAATATGCAAAACTTCTTGCCGAGTTATTTCCTTCAAAGTATTCAAAGAAGAAAGCAACAACTATGGAATCATGGTCGGCAAAAAAAAAATCAAATGGTGTAAAAGAGAAAAAAGTCGAAAAACAAAAATGTGAAAATAATGTTGTTGATGCAAATACTCCAGTTATTACAACTTCTTCTCAGCCAACAAGAAGAATGAAAAAATCTGAAACATCAAAGTTGAATGCAAATTCATCGTCGTTAGCATCAGCGGAAGTGTCATCAACTGCAGCAGAAGTCCCTGATAAGTCTTCTTCTTCCGCCGCTTCAAATTCCAATGTTGTAGGAAATTATAATATTGTGATTAACATCAAAGAGCCATTTGAAGATTTGCTGGAAGAGGATGAGTACACATCTGACTTGGATGATTCTGTTTATGACGATGACTCGGCGTCTTCAAATGAGAATTCGAGCGATGAAACATATGATGAAGATGATGATACTAGTAGCGATTATGATGATGAAGATGATGATATCACTAGCGACGAGGATGAGGATGACAGCAGCGATACTGATGCTGAAGAAAGTAAATGTGAGAAGTACGGGGAGAAATACGAAACAAAAACCAAGTGTGGTTTTGAAAAGTGCAAACTTACCGTTAGGGGCAAAAATATTGTCGGTGATGAAAAGATAAGTGGTGTTTCTAAAAATAAGAAAACCGAGTTAACCAGCGATAAAGGCGATAATCATGAGTACGACAATTGCGATGATGATGATGGTGGTTGGGGTTCCGAAGATGAAACTACGATTCAGGCAATCAAGGCGCACATGGAGAAGTTACTTGCGATGGACAAAAATAATAAAATTGCGAGGACGACGTTGGCGCAAATGATTGACAAGGAAAAACAAATCAAAGAGGCAAGAAAGGCGAGGAATCGAAAGGTGATGAGGAAAAATGTGAGAAAATTTGGGCGTCTTTTGCACAAGAAGAATTCTGCAAATGATTTAAAGTATTTCAAAAAGCATTTGTCGAATGAGCAGCAAGTTAGCGTGTTGGGCGAACTTGAGGAGTTGAATAAAATGATGCTTGTAGAAAAGCCATACAGGTTGACACTGCTTGAGTCAAAGATTCCGAAACAGTACAAGGCAATTGCATTGAAGCGCATACAAAACTTGCGCTATATGGACCCGGGTGCCGGAGAATATTACAAGGTGAAGAACTGGGTTGATACGTTTATGACGATTCCATTTGGCGTAAATAAAACGTTGCCAATTACAATGGAAGTTGGTGTAGAGCAGTGTCATCATTTCATGGAGTCTGCCAAGGACCTTTTAGATTCGGCAGTGTATGGTTTGAATGATGCAAAGATGCAGATTATGCAAATGGTGGGTCAGTGGATTTCAAATCCGCAGGCAATGGGTTCTGCGATTGCAATCAAGGGACCCCCGGGAACCGGTAAAACGACGCTAGTCAAAGACGGCATTAGTCAAATATTGGGACGAGACTTTGCATTTATTGCGCTAGGCGGAGCAACAGACAGCAGTTTCCTTGAGGGTCATTCTTATACATACGAGGGCAGCACGTGGGGAAAAATAGTTGACATTTTGATTCGCTGCAAGTCGATGAATCCGGTAATCTTCTTTGATGAATTGGACAAACTTAGCGATACTCCAAAGGGTGAAGAGATTGCCGGAATTTTGACACACTTGACGGACACATCACAAAACAGTCAATTTCACGACAAGTATTTCTCAGAAATACATTTTGATTTGAGCAAATGTTTGTTTATTTTCAGCTACAATGATGAAACCAAGGTCAATCCGATTCTTCTTGACAGGATGTATCGCATTCATACAAATGGATACACTAAAAAGGACAAGACGCAAATTGCCCAAAAGTATTTGATTCCCAAGATTCAAACCGAGGTTGCATTCAAGCCAGACCAGATTATTATTCCAGATGAAACAATTGAATACATTGTAGAGCATCACACGCAGAAGGAGGATGGTGTTAGAAATTTGAAGCGTTGTTTGGAGATTATTTATACCAAGTTGAATTTGTATCGTTTGATGAAGCCCGGGACGAAATTATTTGACAAGGATGCGACATCAATTGAAGTTTCATTTCCGTTTACGGTTACAAACAGAGTTGTTGACATCATGATTAAAAAGGCAGAATCAACCTGTCCAACGTTCATGTATACATAGAATATCGTAGAATATTTATAGACACATAAATCGTTAAAATATTTAAATAGATAATTTAAATATTTTTTATTTTTTTATGGAAGTGGTGCAACAATGGGACATCCATTTTCAACCGTACAGCTATAACTGTATGCAATTCCCCAATGTCCAGATTTTAGAATGGTAACATTATTTATAATTTTTTCCGGTTCTGTTCGTAATACGGATTTACCTTTTAATCTAGCTAAATAACGGTCATACGAACCGTGTTTCATGTCAACACCCTTGCCTGGAGCAGACGTGCTTCCGGGTCGCATTCTTGTGAGCGATGTTCGGGTAGAGTTACCATACGACGGCACATTTGTTTTTACAACACCTGGGACTGCGCGGTCGCTCATTTGGTTCCAATTTACGCCGTACAATGACTTGGTCGGATTTATTATTGGTGGGATGTAAACGTTAAGTGCTGACTTGTTCATCGTGTATTCAGAAGATGGAACTCTTACCGTGTTTTCAAGGACTTTAGATAAATAAGGGTCTTGTTTCGGTACAGTGTTAGGATAAGGTTGATTATTGTAAACGGGATTTCCACATGCTCGACAACCTATAGGTTTTTCAGTTGACATTTTATTATTATTATATTAATATATGATTACGTTATTATAATAATATGTTATTTATATTTTTTAATTAATTTAATTAATTTATTTAACCATTCTATTTGGCTAAATAAATCATTAAAAAATTTTATTTAAAATTCGGTGGGACCCAATGTTCGATTGCCTCCGCGCTCGTTAATATAGGTCACCTGAGCTTGACTCAAGCAAGCGCATCCCATGCTATCAGAATATGTAGACGGGCAGCATTCTGGTTTGAATTTATTATCGGCGAAAAAGAACAGTTGACCTTCGGGTAAAGGAACCGGCGTTCCGACATTGTCCTTATAACTATTTAATTTATTTTCGTATCCCATTCCGTCTGCATAACGTTTTGCCGTTTTAACCCATCCCATTGTATATGAGTTGTCAATGTGAAGGTCATTGTTATTTAAATTTGTAAATCCTTCCTTTCCAGTATTTTTGGTAGCAGCATGTTTTTTGGTTGCAGCATGTTTTTTGCTTTCCATCCCTTCAATCAGGTTGTATTGAAAACAATCACAAAACATTACCAAACCCATCACCATACCAATTATAACGCATGCAATTATAACTTCAATTCGAACTTCGTACCCAAATATTTTGATTTCCATTTATATGTATTATTTATTTACTTTATACATATGTTAAAGATAAAAATAATTCAATAATTATAGTGTTATTCATTCAATTATAATTATAAATAAATAATTATAATTCCTAAAATAAAAAATAATTGAATAAAACTAAAACTAAAAAAAATCAACCATGAGGAACACTTGGAATACTCTTTGACGAATGCACGTTGAGTACTTGATTTGAAAATCCAATGAGATATCCCATGGGCACTGATATTATAAGGAAAAAAATAATTCCAGCAGCTGCCAATATGTCTCCTACAATCGGTATAAAAAATAATAATATAATTGCTGCAGCCATTGCAATTAATATAATGATTACGATTTCAAGTATCGACCCAATCAGACTTTTTATTGCTAAATATACTCCCAATAAAGTGTATATTATGGCCGTTAAAATGCCATTTGATTTTCCGACCATGGATTTTACGGTAATTATTGTCTCGATAAGCGGTGTCATTATATTCAATATTCTAGACATAATATTTGATGTAATGTCTGATACGGAGTTGCGTATTTTATTCACTAGTTCGCGCATATCGTTTACAATTTTTAGTATTTCGCCAACAGTTGCAGTTATAATGCTAATTGTATAATGAACGGGTATGAGTGCCATTTCCGATATGTCTGTCAATATATTTTGAGTGCATTCTGCAAAATTTTTTTCAGTATATTCCATTTTTGACATATTTTGAGGCGCATTTATCATTCCGGCGAACGGCATAATATTTGGTTTACATTTTTGATTAACCCAGTCTGCTCTTATTTTTGTTATATTTATTTTTATGTGAATGTATGTAACTAGTAAAATAAATGCAATGCATATTATGATTGAAAGAAATACATATTCGCCATATCTTTCTAAAAATGTTTGATTATCATATATATCCATAATTTTATCTGTAAGGTCCAAGTTTAATAAATTAGAATTCATTTTATTGATTTTTATTAGTTATTTTAATGGACTATTATTATTGTTATTATTGTTATTATATATGTTATACAAAATTATATTAGAATTATATTAGGAATTTGTATTAAAAATTATAGTTTACATAATACATGCACTTGTATATAGTTTCACCATGAAAATTCTTAGTTTTGATGTAGGAATAAAAAATCTAGCATATTGTTTATTTTCAATAAATTGTTGCAATGATAACTTGTTAAAAATAATAAAATGGGATGTTATAAATTTATGCGAGTCGTCGTCGTCGTTGAGTAAAACAAAATATACATGTTCAATGTGTAAAAAAAATGCTTATTATTATTTAAATTTAAATACTAAAAGTGAAAATGATACCTTTGAAAAAATAAACATACCCGAATCCGTCATGTATTGTAAAAAACATGCAAATGAGACAAAATTAGTTATAAGTGATGGTAAAAATAAACCAAAATCAAAGCAAAAGCAGCCTTATTTAAGTTTAATAGTTCCTTCTAAATCTAAACAACAAAATGCGTCCGACATTGATATGATTGTTTTAGGTAGAAATTTGAAAATTAAATTTGATTTGATTTTTAATGAATATGTGTCGTCAGAAAATGAATTATCCATTGATGCAGTTGTTATTGAAAATCAAATTGGACCATTGGCCGGAAGAATGAAGATGTTACAGGGAATGATTGCTCAATATTTTATTATGAAGAATGTTGAAAAAATAGAATTTATATCAGCTACAAATAAACTCAAATTGTTTAAAAATATAAAAAATAATGAAAATGAAACAAGTGAAAATTCTTACAAGTTGAGAAAACAACAGGGACAGCGCATATGCAACTCGCTTCTATCGTTTTATCCATCTTTGCAATCGTGGAATAAAGAATTTGATAAGCATTTCAAAAAGGATGATTTATCAGACTGTTTTCTTCAAGGATATTACTACATGTATAGCAACAGCATCTATAAAAAAATATTTGTATTCAATTTAGATTTATTTCTTCATCAACTTATGTTGAAAAATTAAAGAAGAAAAAAGATGTTTTTGTTTTATTTTTTTTGTTGGTATGGTTGACGTGGTTTGCATGGTTGACGTGATTTGCATGGTTGGCGTGGTTGGCGGCGTGATTTGCATGGTTGGCGTGATTTGCATGGTTGGCGTGATTTGCATGGTTGGCGTGATTTGCATGGTTGGCGTGGTTGGCGGCGTGATTTGCATGGTTGACGTGATTTGCATGGTTGGCGTGGTTGGCGGCGTGATTTGCTGCATGGTTGGCGTGGTTGGCGTGGTTGGCGTGGTTGGCGGCGTGGTTGGCGTGGTTGGCGTGGTTGGCGTGGTTGGCGTGGTTGGCGTGATTTGCGTGGTTGGCGTGATTTGCGTGATTTGCATGGTTGGCATGGTTTGCGTCATTTGCGTGATTTGCATGATTGGCATGGTTGGTGGCGGAATATCATTATATTTATATAGATTTTTAACTTCTTCATGTGTTTTATATAATAAAATTTTCTTATCGTTAAAATCACACCACGGTCTATGGCAACCGAATGACATTTCATTAAATACTTCTTCAACGGAAAAAAACGATGCATCATTTGATGTTGGTTTGTGAATCAAAACAGAATCGTAACATGAAAAATACACATCTTCTGCGTATTCATTTTTACCCTGTTTTTTCATTATTTCGAGCATTTTGCTTTTTTTTCTAAGGGATAATCCTCCATTTCCAACATATTCATTTTTATTGTAAGGGAAATGATTCCATGGTGCCCCTACATAATCATAATGTAAAAAATTATTTATTACATGTTTATATTTTTTAAATATAATGGAATCTGTTTGAAACATAAGAAATGTTTCTGTTGGAATGTAACTGTAAAATTTTTTATTATATTTGAGTAAATTATTATAGTCATCTATTGTTAAATTATCAACATTCAAGTTAATTAATGAAATGCGATTCACATGTTTACTTAATTTTTCATTAATTATATTTATTATAAATTTTAGATTTAAATTTCCATGAAATATTATAAATGACCAATCATCTGACAAATTGTTTAAAAAATTTTCCAATACATATGGGAGTGCTTTGTGTTCTCTGGGTTCAACAATAATTGCGGTGTACAACATGTTTTGATTGTTTTATATTATAACTGTTTGTATTGTATTTGATATACAAAATTATGTAATATATTTTATTGTACTTATATTATATTTTATTGTAAATATTAAAATTATATTTTTTATTTGTATTATAAATATAATTTAATATGCGTATGACTTAGAAATAAATGTTATAATTAAAATAATATATAATGGACCCGGAAATTATTGATTTAGGCTCTTTGGATATAGGAAGCGGAAATGGCGGAAACGGTGGGAAAAGGTCTGCAAACTTTGGAGGCGGCCTTGAACTACTGATGAATGATAAATTCAAATCTGGTAGTAATGATAAGTCAGGTTCTACTAATATTAATTTGGATGATATAACAAGTTTAGAAGATGATTTGCGTGAAATGGATTCATCTTCTTCAAGAAATATTAAGGAGTTACGGTCTGATTTATTCAACTCGTCATCATCATCATCAGCATTTAGCAATATAAAATTGTCAGATAGGCACGACCCATTTTCAAATAGCATTGGCGGTGATGGTGGTGGTGTCGGTAGTGGTGGTGATGCGGGAATTGGTGCATCAACGGCAATGTTTGAGGATGAAAAACCGACGTGGGATGGTTTTGGAAAATTCAATAATGTTCCGATGAATCCGGATGTTCCGATGGATTCGCAGCCACAACTTACAAAGGAAGAGTTACTTCGAGAGAAATTCAAGTATGTAAAAAAACTGGAAGATTTGGAAAAGAAGGGAATTCGTCTAACAAAAAAATATGATATGGAGTCGTCATTATCGGAAATGAAGGGTGAATATGAAACACATGTAGAAGAGCGAGAACGCAGAAACAGCGTAAAATTCCAAGGCAAAATGTTAATGGCGTGCATTACAGGAATTGAATTTTTAAACAATAAGTTTGACCCATTTGATTTGAAGCTGGATGGGTGGTCTGAGCAAATAAATGAGAATATTGACGACTATGATGAAATATTTGGAGAGTTGCATGAAAAATACAAGTCAAAAGCAAAGATGGCACCAGAACTCAAGCTCTTATTTCAGCTTGGCGGAAGCGCGATTATGCTTCACATGACAAATACAATGTTTAAATCAGCAATGCCAGGTATGGATGACATTATGCGCCAAAATCCCGAGCTTATGCAGCAGTTTACGCAAGCTGCAGTTTCATCCATGTCCCAGCAACAAAATCGTGGCAATGGCGGAAATGGTGGCGGCGGCGGTGGCGGTAGCGGATTCGGCAATTTCATGAACGACATTGCAGGAATGGCGTCATCGTCAAAGCCAGCGGCAGCAGCAGCATATTCGCATCAACCCCAGTACAATCCAAATCAGCAAATGAATATGCCAATGCCAACTGTTCCGCAGCGTCCTCCTCCTCCTCCAATTCAGACACAAGGAGACCGCGCGCCTCCGCCTCCCCGCCGCCCCGGCGATTTAACTAATGTCCGCCCCGATGTTTTGATGGGGCGAGGTGGTGTATCGCAAACGATACAGCAAAGTCTGCGCCCAGAAATGAAGGGTCCATCTGATATATCAAGCTTGTTATCTGGTTTAAAAACAAAAACGGTATCGGTTGATTCGGGAAGCAAGAATAATGGCGGTGGGGCTGGTGCCGTTGGAGGAAGTGCAATTAGTGCATCAGATTTGAATGAAATGAAAAATGATAATATGCCCAGCAAAAGTAAACGTAAACAAAAATCTGACAGAACGTCGATTAGTTTGGATATTTAAAAGGCTAGTGTTTGGGACTTAACTTCGACTTTTTCGGCTTCGATTTCTTTGATTTCTTCGACTTCGATTTCTTCGGCTTCGTCTAAATTTGACACTTGCATTTGTTGTCATCCTGTTTGCGTTTGTTGCATCTTTAAATGATTTTCGAGGAGTAACTCGAGTTGATGTAATTGTTGGTTTATTATGCATGGTTGTCGCATTTGTTGTCGAATTAAAATTTACAATACCGTTTAATATTTTCTTTTTGTTTTTATAACTGATATGCTCGTTATCTTTTATGAAATCAATTGCTTTTTTTAATACATTTTCTGCTTTCGAGTCAAAATTATTAGATAAATCAATGTACTGATTAGACGGGTAGTGCGATTTTGCTGTAATACTATCTCCGCTGTGAACAATATTATTTAATTCATCTCTCAAGTCACCGTGAGTAAATGTGCGAATTTGAGCGGCAATGCCTTTTTGTCTATCAGTGCAGCCTCCTTTATAATTTTTTTTTTTGTATGTCATATTATACTATATTAATATTTTAATAATTCAAATGCTAATATTTTAATAATTCAAATATTAATATTTAAATACATTATTACAATTTAAAATAATTAATAAAGTATGATAACAATATTATCTTTTATACCTCAAGACTATATTAAATCAGATAAAAATAATGACCATTTTAAAACAATCTCTCTATTTTCATCCATTAAAACATCTATATTATCCCAAACATTTACGAACTGGGAATTATTTTTAATAACAAATGTGCAAAATGTTTCTTTCGAAGATTCAGTTGAAGAAAGTGTTGACCCGAGAATCAAAATTATTTATACGCCGGATTCATATTTTAATTTGAATTCTCTCTATGACATTGATGATAAATTATATAATTCTAAATGTAAATACATTTCAATTTTTGATTTGGAACATGATGTATGGAATATAAATAAATTGCAATTTCAATATGATTTAATGGATATTCATAACTATGATGTCGTGGGGTGCGAATGCTCTCCATCAAATGAATGCGTTGATTTTAATAATGCACGAGTCATTAAAACACCACAGTTGTCACTTTTTCATTCGTGTCCATTTTTACTGACTACAATTTTAATAAAAAAAGAATTGTTTCAGCATTTTTATTTAGATGCAGGTAGGGGGCGACAAGCACCCCCCTACGACCCCCTCTGTGAAAGGAGGGGGTGTGGGGGAACTACGTTCCCTCAGGTTCCATTTGAACGCGACGTTTGTAGTGATAAAAATTTCACACTTGTAAACACTTCATTCAATACAATTATGGCACAGTTTCATTCACTTTTATTGTTTATGACACTGAAAGAATGTCAAATATTTTACATTGGTTATTCAAAATCAAATAGTAAACAACAAACAAATAATAATGGAAGAAATATTCGCATTATAAATTATTCTCTCATTGAAACATCAAACCAGCAAAAGTTGTCAAACCTACATGATAATAAAACATGCGACCACATTTTTTTTGTAAATTCAGAAAAATATCTTAGAGAGAAATATATGCGAATTAAAATATATTCTGATTTTTGTAATTCTGAAACATGCAAACAAAAGTATGAAACATTATGCAGTGTTCACAAAATGAATAATTATGGTCCGGATAAGTATTTGAATATTACAACGGGAAATACATATACTCACGCGATTCTTTTGAATTGTCCTATTGTGCCAGACATTTCTGTTCCGCCCGAATGCGTTCTCGGGTTAGCTTTTGAACCCATTCCATATTTGAGACTTTCATATGATTTTATTGATTTCGCAGATAAACACATTGGGACATACTATATTGGATACAAACATCCTAAACTTACTAATCAACTTTTTAAAGAACATCATGGTTTCATGTGGCATACCGACCATCCGCCAGAGCCGGTACGAGAAACAATGATAAAAAACTCAAATAATGTAATATCATTGATTATTTCTAAAAAATTGCAGGCACCTGGACACGTTTATCGTCATAAACTTGCAACTTTTATTTTGACAAATAACTTGCCTGTTGACATTTGGGGAAATGGAACTGCACACCTTGGTGCAAAATTTCCAAATAAAACAAATATAAAAGGACCTTTCAAAGATAAAGAACCTTATGAAGCATATTCTCTAAGCATTTGCATTGAAAACCATCGACATCCGCATTATTTTTCAGAAAAAATTAGCAACTGTTTTATTTGCAACACTACACCTGTTTATTTAGGATGCACTCAAATTGAAACCTATTTTCCAAATCAAGTCATACATTTAAGTGGAAATCTTCAAGAAGATTGCGCGCTATTAACGGAAATTTCAAAGAATCCGAGCAATTATATTCGAGAGATAAAACCAAAAGAAAATGATAATGTTTTGAATTTGATGAAAAATCTACCTTGGAAATTAAATGAATGAATAAATGGAATGAATATGAATAAATTAAATTATTATTTATGAGTTTAATAATTTAATAATATAAACATTATATAATTGCATGTATGAATTTAATTGTTAAAAGAGGTTTCACATTTGTATTTGTAATATTTACACTATTTTTTATTGGATATATTTGCCAATTATATAAACACACATTTATAAATTTGTCATTGGATGCAAAACTGAACATTGTAAAAAATCCATCAGTATTATATTTATTATCACCCTTATTTTTTTGGATAGCATCAAGAACATTTCTTTTTAAAAATGCAAATGGACCGCTTATGAACAACATAAATAATATATTCAAAAATTTAAATGAACCAAACATATTCAAAAAAATAGTTCCATTTTCTTCACTTTTAGCTATTATTACAAGCAGTTTGGTAACAGTGTTTTCTGGAGGTTCACTTGGTTCCGAAACCATAATTATTTATATTTCTATTTTATTACTGCTCTACATGTTTGATTATTTTAAAAATTATCTTGTAGAAATAAATATTGAAAATTTACTTTACCTTGGATACATATTTGGAGTTACAATTGCGTTCAAATCTCCATTGTCTTCTGCCATTTTAGTTTTAGAAAAATCATTAAGAAGTAACTCTAAAAAAATAGTGTCAAATTTTATTTTTTGTTCCATTGGAATACTTATCGCATATTCTCTACTGGATAAAAGTAAAGACATTTTCACTTCTCTTCCAGTTTCATTTACTTACAGTGCATCACATTTTTTGCAGTATTCATTTTTAGCCATTTTTTGCGGTGTCATTGCATCTGTATTATTTAAAATAATGACGGAAATGTTCAACACGGTGCAAAATCTTGTTACGAAAAGTAAAACACTGTTGAATGTTATTCCGATATTTTTTGGATTTTGTCTTGCAGCGCTCATAAATAATGTTAATGGAGGAACTGAAATGACTGGAGAAGGAATTACAATGGTAAATTGTGAATTTTCAAAAACTTGTGTATATGATTTCAAAATATTATTGGGATTTTTAGTAAATGTTATTTTAACTTTCATTTCGGGATGTTCGGGTGGACACAAATGGGTTTTTATGTCAATGGGAGGCGGAATTGGAAGTGTATATGATAATTTTACAACTCTCCCATCCACTCAAACAATTATTATAGGAATGAATTCATTTTTTAGCGCAATTTTGGGAAACCCGATTTCTTCCGCATTTATTATTTCGAGTCTTACAAATCAAAATTATGATACTTTACCAATGTTGATAGCAATGTCGCTTATTTCTTATTATTCATATAAACATTCAAATAAATTTATTGATAAATTTACAAGTCTCACTTTACCCGACGGATAATAAATGAATATTATTATAATATTATTATAATAAAGAACAAAATAATATAATATATTGTTATATTATATATTATATTAACATTAATAGTAACATGAAAAATAAAACAAAGAATAAAAGAATTAAAAAAAGTAAAAAAAATATAACGAAAAAAATAAAATATATGGAATCTGTTGGTGGAAATCCATTAAAAAAATCAACTAAAAATTCTAAAAATTCTAAAACATCTTCTCCAAAACCTTCTTCGGTTTTAGGTAAATCTGAATCTAGTAGTTCCAGTTCCAATAAATTAACAAAACCAGCACCTGAAGTACAACCAGAAGAAGTATCAGAAGCAGTACCGATGCCGCCAGCATTACAACCAGAAGTATCAGAAGCAGCACCGATGCCAGCATTACAACCAGAAGTTCAAGTAAATCCCGCCGCTGCTCAAGAACAAGTTTCTGCCGAAGGTGCTATTGCTCTTAATGAAGATGCTGCTGCTGCTGCTCAGGATGCTATTGCTCTTAATGAAGATGCTGCTGCTGCTCAAGAACAAGAACTTGTTGGTGCTCCTCCTCTTAATCCTACTATACTTCCTAAAGATAATATTAATGCTCCTGTTAGTGATTTACAAACTGAAACACTTTCTGCACCCGCCGTCACTCCTTCTTCTGATGATGCCGCTGTTGTTGCTGATATTACTGCAGATAATATTGATACTCTTTCTGATGCTGCTGCTGCTGCTGCTGCTTCTGCTGCTTTACAGAAAGAACAAGTTTCTACCGAAAACACTCTTCTTGTTCAAGAAAATGCTGATGCTGCTGCTGCTGATGTTGATGCTGCTGCTGCTGATGCTGATGCTGCTGCTGCTGATGCTGCTGCTGCTGATGCTGCTGATGCTAGTGCTTTACAGAAAGAACAAGTTTCTACCGAAAACACTATTGTTGAAAAAAATACTGATGCTGATGCTGCTGCTGCTGCTGATGCTGCTGCTGCTGCTGATGCTGCTGCTGCTGCTGATGCTGCTGCTGATGCTGCTGCTTTAGCTGAAAAAGCTGAAAAAGTTCAGTCTCTTAAAACTGAATTAACCGTCGTTATGGAAAGATTGAATGAATTAGAGGCTAAAATGGAAACTGCTGCTTCTTCTGCTTCTTCTGCTTCTTCTGCTTCTTCTGCTTCTTCTGCTTCTTCTTCTGCTTCTTCTTCTGCTTTTTCTGCTTCTTCTAGCGATATTCCTTCAGCGGTTGAAGAAGTGCCAACAACAATAAAAGGTGGAAAAAATAAATTAAAAAGAAAAAAAACTCTGTATAAAAGATACAATTCAAATACATCATTAAAACGAAAACATAAAACAAATAAAAATAAATAATATTTTTATAAATTTTTAAATTAAAAAGTGAAGATTCAAGAAGGGTTTGAAAATATATTTAAAAGCTGGTCAATGTAAGTCGTTTTATTTGATAATAGTTTGCACACACTATCCGATATTGCAAAAGATAATTCCACCTTGCAAAATTCTTTCGAAAACTGAACACCATACTTGTATAGTAACTTGTTTATTATTATCATATCTTCAGCATCTAAAAATTTATGACTTTCTTTTCCAAAATGGATTTCCGAATAAGATGAAATAATTTCAACCAATTCTTTTTTAGATTCAGGTGTTAAAATATCTTTCGGTTCAATTAAGTTATCTATCATGCAGTGCGCAACACTAATATGATTTTTTTCATATAAATTATGAAATAAATTGTATATTACATTTTGCAATTCTCTCGTCAACGTTCCGATAATTCCAAAATCTATGATTCCAAGTTTGTACGTGTATGGCGAGCCGTCGTCAACGTCATCATCATCATCGTCATCATCATCATCGTCATCATCATCATCGTCAGAACCAACTACTTTATTTTCTTTTAAAAAAAATACATTTCCAGGATGAAAATCTCCGTGATAAATTCCATCATAAAATACACTTTTGAAATTAAATTTTGCCAACAGAAGAGCATATTTATCTTTATCGTCTGTGTCAATTTGGGTGATTGTTTTTCCAAATATGCGTTCCATTACAATTACATTTGGAACTTTCCTTGTAATGTCGGAATACACTCTCGGTATTTTTATATAATCAAGTCCCGGTTTGTTCCACTTTGAATAAAACATTTTAATATTTGAAACTTCATTATCAAATGAAAGCTGGTCAAGTACGCTTTGTTTATTTTCACTATAAATTTCGTGCACATTCAAGTTTTTTATATGCGGAATAAGCATTGAAATTGAAATCAAATGGTTCATATGAAAAATTGCATTATGAATTTTATTATCAATTCCAATTCGCTTACATTTAATAATAACTGGTTTATCGTGTATAGTGCCTTCAAAAATAAGTGAAATCGTTCCTGATTTTATTGGAACAAATGGTTTTTTTATTGAAACCGAAAATTCATTCATTACCGATTGAAGAGAATCATGGTCAATTTCATATGAAGAATATGGCACATTGTCGGTAAACGTTGTGAGAAATGATGTAAGTTCATCTGTTAACAGGGGAGACTTTATTGTGCATGCTGCTTGAAAAAATTTAATGTAAAAAATATTCTCTCTGGATAGTTTTAAAGCAAGTTGTTTAATGTAATGATTATACTCCGTATATCCTAATTTATATTGAACAGTTTCTGTAGTCAAAATGAATATGGCAGATGAATATGATTTTAATATTCGAAATGCACTGACTACTTTTATTTTAATATTTTTAAACATTTAATAAAAAATTAAATATAATATATCAACTATATTTAATTATGTAATTCTTTCTGTAAATACTTTTAACCTACAAAACATTTTTTTTATCATCAATGCAACAGAATTTTCCATATATATAGGAGGAGGTTCATTTTTTTCATTTTCATTTTTATCATCACTATCTTTTAAACTGAATGTGAAATCGAAATGCAATTCATTATTTGAAATGAGATGAATGGTTAGAACGGAGTTATTTGTATACAACCGTTCATATTTTTTTGGAATTGAAACATCATTATTATCGTTTTCATTACAGACGTCGAAGCTATTAAAAACACAAAAACTATGCGGAGACGGAATAGAATCTGCCATCGTTATTGTGTGCATGAACTTGGGAGCAATTCCAAATTCTTTACCAATGGATTTAAATAAAAAAACCATTTCAATACTTTTGTCATTTTCCTTAATAACTTTGAATGAGTGAATAATATCGCGATTCAACTCATAGAGAAGTGTGTACATTTTGAATCCAATCATTGTAGAAATTGGAAATCCGTCATTGCGTGCATTAAAAACAATTTTATATGTTTTATCGGCGACGTTTATCACATCTTTATAAAGTGATACTTGGTCTTTATTGCACACCATTTTAAGTGTTGAAGAAGTCATTGTACTATTGTATTAAGTAAAAAAAAATAATATTATTATACGAATAATTACAAGTTATTTTATTATGTTTATTATTATTATGTTGTAATATTTATTCATATTCATTGAATTCTGTCATGAAAAGCGTAGGATAAGTGAATTCAACTTTTGATTTTTGCGCTTTTAAAAATAATGACTTGTCTCCAACCACATAAAAATTTGCCCTACACCTTGATATTGCCGTGTAAACTAATTTTTTGGAATTTTCATTTGTTAAACAATAGTTGTGCGCAGGAGAAACGATAAACACAATGACTGTTTCTTGCAGTCCTTGCATTTTATGAACACTGCTTGCGTAAAAAGGCATGAATGCGTCTTGAACATCTCCAGATGTAAGACCATCTTCTTCTTTCCCGGTTTCATATTTGATTGTATATTTGTAATCATAACCATCTTTTCCGTATCTTTTTACTTTTATTTTAGTTTGATGAATGGTGCCAACATCACCATTCACTCGAACATTATTCTCATCTTTATAATCATTTTCAGTTCTTATAACTAAATCGCCCTCGTGAAAAATGTGCGTGTGTGCACCTTCATAACGTTTAACAAATAATTCCTCACCATTTGGATTTTTAAGTTTTTGAATAATTGGATTCAGGGCGAATACTCCGGCAGTTTTTTCTCTTTGAACGCACATGGTGTGAATTCCGACTTTTTGCATCATCTCTTTTTTATATATTTCGGTAATAACTCGCTCAAAATCTTCAGGAGTTTTCGCTTCAATAAAAGTGGAACAAATGTTATCAAAATCATCATAGTGAACGCCATTTTGGTGGTTTAATTTCTCAATAATTGTTTTCAAATTTCCATTCTGTCGTTTTATATTTGTTAGAACGGTTGTGTCAAAAATCTTGGAATTTATAATGGATTCAAAAGGAGTTCCAGCGCTAATCGGCGGAAGTTGTTTTACGTCTCCAATTAAAATAAGCGAACATTTAAAGCGTTCGCAGGCGCATAATAGCTTGTTAAATAAGAACAAGTCAACCATTGATGACTCATCAACAATTATGATTGTCGGTTTAAATTTATTCTTTTTGTCTTTTAATGTAAAATTAAGGGCTCGATGTAAAGTTGAAAACATGATATTTCCGCTGAATTTTGAGTCACACTTGCAACTATTTTTCAAGTTCTTTTGCGCAAGACCGGTTGGAGCCATCACTGCAATAATGCATTCTTCCTCTCCTCCTCCTCCTCCTCCTCCTCCAGCTCGCAATTTATAATTCATGATGCAGTCTACAACTGTGGATTTCCCGGTTCCCGGAGGACCAGTAATGTTCAACAGTTGCATTTTATTCAAACGACATCCCCTTTTTATTGCTTCCACTTGTTCTGGTTCAAACTTGAACTCATCTTTTGTTTCATGCTGTTTCATTGTATAATTTTCAATGTGAGCATCAATGGCTTC
>Ga0315284_10001390_pt1 | contig 34514 bp, 29 predicted proteins | sample YL17G09_16_MG_FD_203696 | JGI IMG/M metagenome (GOLD analysis project Ga0315284, IMG submission 203696) | Sediment microbial communities from Yellowstone Lake, YNP, Wyoming, USA - YL17G09_16 | ecosystem: Environmental > Aquatic > Freshwater > Lake > Sediment | place: USA: Wyoming | collected... | reverse complement strand
AATAACGATTATGAAGAACGCGTTGCTGTTGATTTAAAATTCCTAATTTTGCCATATTGTTAACCATTTTTTTGGTCAACATATTTCAGGCATCGACAAGTGATGCGCATCTTACTTGTCACTCGTCACTCGTCACTAGTTACTGCTTAGTAGCCTTTTCAAGTTTTTTCAAAATGCTGAACATAAAGGTAGCTGCGACCAGACAACATACTGCAAAAATGCTCCACAATCCCCATAAAGGCAAAACATCCCAGAGTCCTGCTGCCTGTCCCATCAGGTAATTGCCACCGGCAACCGCGGCTAACCATCCTCCCTGCATCAAACCTTTATATTTAGGTGGTGCTACTTTTGATACAAAGGATATGCCCATAGGGCTCAGGAATAACTCTGCTACAGTCAGAATCAGATAGGTGGTGATCAGCCAATAAGTTGAAACTCTTGAAGGGTCTGGAGCACCAAGTCCGCCAAGCGATTTTGGACTGGGAAGACCCAGGGAAGCGATCATCAGCAACACAAATGCTAATCCAGTAATGATCATTCCAATTCCGATTTTCTTTGGTGCTGAAGGCTCTTTACCATTTTTATTCAGCCAACCAAATAGAATTATTACAAGGGGTGTCAAAACCACAATAAAAAACGGATTGAAGTGCTGAAACATTTGGGGAGTAAAAGGATTTGAACTGCTGAAATTAGAGAACCGGTATATAGCAATGGCAGCGAAAACAACGAATGATATGCCACCAATTAATCGTGTTGTGGAGGATGATTTTTTCTGCACCAAAAATATCAGACCCAGAACAGAAAGGAACAAAGGCAATAAGGTAAACAGATCAAAGAAAATGTTGGTGAACTTCCCTACACTGGTGGCCGTATAATCTCTTGCAAAATAAGTCATGGTGGCAGCATTCTGGTGAAAAGCCATCCAGAAGAATATCACAACCCCAAAAACCAAAAGAAGCGCAATGATCCTTTCGGATATCTGTTTCGATGTCAATTCGATTGTTGTTGTGGCATCATTGTTTTTTACTTTTTGTTTTTCGGTTACATCAGCATGTTTGTAATATTTTCGGAAAGCAAGAAAGATCACCATGGAAATGATCAGACTGATACAGGCAACACCGAATCCATAGTGATATGATTCAGAAAGTTGGTTCAGATAATTTTCTGAGAATGTTTTCAGGCTTTCCAGGGTAATATGGTTATCCTGCAGCTGGGCAATAGAAAGATATTCCTGGGCATTGGCCAGTTGCCCGCTGATGAACTTATGTGCCATGGCTGGTATACGTCCATCATAAGTGTAATTATGCGCTTTCAGGATATAATTATTAACAGCTTCCGCGGCAGTTGGGGCAAACATAGCACCGATATTGATGCACATATAGAAAATATTGAAGGCACTGTCTCTTTTTACACTATATCTGGGATCATCATACAGATTTCCGACTAATGCCTGCAGGTTGCCTTTAAACAGACCTGTACCTAATGAGATCACACCCAATGCCACATAAATTGATAACAATCCGGTGCCGAATTTTGTAGGGACAGAAAGAAGGAGATATCCTATAAACATCACAATGATCCCCAACGTCACTGTTCGCCCATAACCCAGAAGACGATCGGCAACGATTCCTCCAAGCAGGGGAAGAAAATAGACAAATATCAGGAAAGTAGCATAGATATGACTTGTCCTGGCAGCATCAAAACCATATTTCGCCTGAATAAACAATGTAAAGATAGCGATCATGGTATAATAGCCGAATCTTTCGCCCATATTTGCAAGCGCAGCAACAAATAGCCCCTTCGGGTGTCCTTTAAACATATAATTAGATTTTGGTTATTAATTATGTCTGTTGTTCACAAATATAAAAATCTTTTTCAACCCTTATCATGATGCTTGTCGCCCCTCAATCATCAAACCTGGAAAAGCGCTCACTCTTTGAAAAGAAAAAATCGCATTCTATTTCAGCGTTCTCATCACTATCGGATCCATGTACGGCATTTCGCTCGATGTTTTCGGCAAATACCTTTCTGATGGTCCCTTCCTCGGCCTTTGCGGGGTCTGTGGCACCCATGAGTTTGCGATAATCTGCAACAGCATTCTCTTTTTCAAAAATTCCAACGGCTACAGGACCTGAGGTCATAAAATTAACCAGACTCTCAAAGAAGGACTTTTCCCGGTGAACCGCATAAAAATGCTCAGCATGGTGACGATCGAGCATGATGAGCTTTAAAGCAGCAACATGAAATCCGTTAACGTTAATTTTAGCCAGGATGGGGCCAATATATTCGTGACTCACAGCATCCGGCTTGATGATAAAAAAGGTTTTGGTTCCGGCCATAATCTTCTCAAATTTGGTATCCAGGCGAATATAAGTAAATATTTGGCAAAGTTTACTGTGTCATAAGCGCGGGTTAACCTATGTGTTGAAATATTTTGAAAACTTGACAAACAAAGCTGACATTGAGATAAGAAGTTAATTAAATTTGACCTTGCTAAAAATGATTATGAACAACTTAAATCATCATATTATCTGGAACGATATCGCATCCACTCTGGAATTACTGCGAGTACCGGGGAAGCATGTAGCCGTTATCATTCATATTAATCCTGATGGAGATGCTCTGGGATCATCTCTGGGTTTGTTAAAGCTTGTGATTAAGTTAGGACATACCTGCACTGTAATTTCCCCCAACAATTACCCCGGATTTCTAAAATGGCTTCCGGGAACTGAACAGGTAATTATTCTGGAGGAATCACCTGCAAACGCAATGGATTCTCTGCAGAAGGCAGAAATTATTTTTGCAGTTGATTTTAACGAACTGAAAAGAGTTAAAAAATTAAATGATGCATTCATTGTATCAAACGCACATAAAGTACTTATTGATCATCATCCGGATCCTGATATGGATGTAAATTGCATATTGTCAGACACTTCTGCCAGTTCTACAGCTGAGTTGGTATACAGGTTTATCAAAGATGCCGGCTTGCTTCCGTGGGTTGATAAAGATATAGCCTCTTGTTTGTTTACCGGTATAATGACCGATACAGGTTGTTTCAGCTATAATTCATCCAGCAGGAAAACTTGGGAAGCCGTGGCAGAATTACTGGATTATGGTATTGAAAAGGACCGTTTATATTACCTGACTTATGATAATTATTCAACTGACCGTATGCGTTTACTTGGTTTCTGTCTGAATGAAAAAATGGAAATATTTCCAGAGTATTGCACAGGAATTATATGGCTTTCCCGCAAAGATTTACGCAGGTACAATTTTGAGCCGGGTGATACAGAGGGATTTGTTAATTATCCCTTGTCCATAAAAGGAATTCGTTTTTCTGCCCTTTTCATTGAAAAGGAAGATTATGTAAGGATTTCATTCCGGTCAAAGGGCGATTTTGCAGTAAATGATTTTTCGCGCAAGTATTTTAATGGTGGAGGCCACGCGAATGCATCCGGTGGAGAGTCATATACAAGTATAACCGAGACCATCAAACGTTTTAAAGAATTATTGCCTGCCTATAAAGATGAATTATCAAATTATGAAGGTTAATGGATTATATCTGGTTTTTATCCTGATGCTCTTCCACTTTTGTTCAGGAAATCAGGAAAAGACCATAACCAATGCAGAATTGCACAATACTGAGGAAGCTCTTGTTGGGGCCAATCGCATCCTGGTGAAAAAGGACCGGGAGAAAATCATGGCCTATGTGCGTCGCAATAACCTTACCATGAAAGAGACATCTTCAGGCTTATGGTATGGTATTGAAAGATACGGATTTGGAGTAAAGGCACAGGAAAATGCACTCGTAACCCTCAAATACAAAGTTTCTTTACTTGATGGTACTGTGTGCTATGATTCCGATTCCTTAGGCGTTAAGCAATTCACAATTGGAAAGGGGGGTGTTGAATCGGGACTTGAAGAGGGTGTGTTGTTTTTAAGCATAGGGGATAAAGCAACTTTTATCATGCCTCCACACCTGGCACATGGTTTGCCTGGTGATGGAAATAAGATTCCGGCCCGATCGATAATTGTTTATGATGTGATCCTGTTAAAAGCGGAACCCTGATACCATGAGAACCTCAATACCATTGCTGATTTTATCTGTAGCTGTCCTCGTAACCGGGTGTGGCAGATTGTCTAAGTATCCCGGCTTTAAGAAAGCAAAACACGGTATCTATTACCAGTTGCATACTATGGGTGAGGATACGTTAAAAGCTTACGCGGGAGATTACATTACCGTAAATCTGTCATATTTAACTATGGATGATTCGCTTTTTTTTAAGGGTACGCGAAAATTTCAGGTTAATAGGCCTGCATATGAGGGTGCCATTGATGAGTGCTTTAACATGCTTTCAAAAGATGAAAGTGCTACATTCATTATTCAGGCGGATAGTTTCTTTACAGCAACTCTCCGGACAAACTTACCCAGATTCATTGCTCCAGGTAGTCCTATGAAAGTAGATGTGGAAATGATTGAAATTCAAAAAGAAGATGAGTATGTAAAGGAAAAGGAAGCCTTCCTTTCTTGGATTGAAGATTTCGGAGACTATGAAAAAGTAATTCTTCAACAGTTTATCCGGGAAGAAAAATTAGATGTGAGTCCCTTACCTTCCGGTATTTATTACCTCAACCTGAAACCGGGTACTGGTAAAAAAGTTGAATTGGGTGATACCATTACTTTAAATTATGAAGGTCGTTTTTTAAATGGTAAGTTTTTTGATTCTACCATTAAACGCATGCAACCATTTCAGTTCGTATATGGAACGGAATGGCAGGTTATTAAAGGTTTGGAAGAGGCCATTGGTATGATGTGCGAGGGCGAGAAGGCACTTTTTATTCTGCCATCAGAGCTGGGCTTTGGCAATCGGGGATCATCAAATAGTTTTATTCCACCTTTTACTTCGTTGATTTTTGAGGTTGAATTATTAAAAGTATCTTCGCCCGGTAAAATCTAACGCAACCTTTTGCGTTTATATTCATCAATACTATATCAATCTGTGTTCTTAACTGCAACATATTGTCGCTATGATAGGATTTAACAGAGTATTATCAGTTTCTGGACAAACAGTCATGATTCTTTTGCTTGCCACAGGATGTGTGAAAAATGACTGGGAAGAAAGTGAAAAGCATGAAAAAGAAGTGATTCAGCGATATCTTACTGATAATAGTATCTCATCCGATGCAGAAACCGAGGGAGGCATTTATTATGTTGAAATGGTTGCCGGAACAGGATTATCCCCGGTTAAAGACAATTATATAGTTATCAATTATGTTGGCCGGTACCTCGAAAGCAATGCTATTCGCGAAACCAGTTATGATTCGCTGAAGGACGAATGGGATGCCGCTACATATTTTACATATTTTGTTTATGGTCCTGTAAAATTCAAATTCGGATATAGCATTGCCGGATTGAATGAAGGTATATCTCTTATGAAGGAGGGAGGCCAGGCTAAAATGGTCATACCCTCCGATAAGGCGTTCTATGATTTTAATCCGTTAGTATATGATATTGAATTGATTAAGGTAATAAGGGATCCGGTGCGTTACGAGGACTCAGTACTGCTTGAGTATCGCAACGCAAAAGGATTTGATGAAACCACGCAATATAAGGAAATCTGGTTTAAAGAGACTGTAACTCCTGATCCGGCTGACCAACGTACTGTACAGGCCAATGACACCTTGCTTTTCAGGTTTACAGGCAGGTTGGTTGATGGTTTTGGGAGCGTAATAAAAGATGACCGAATATTTGATACCAATGCTGATGATTCAGAGCCTATTAAGCTAGTTTATAACACCTCCCCAAAAAAGATATCGGGGATAATACTGTCGATTCCAAAAGGACTGATTACTGCATTGGATACCATGCGTAAAGGAACTCATGCAACAGCAGTATTGCCCTATACACAGGCATTTGATGATGACGGTCTGTACGACCCTATTCACGGGTATACTATTGTCCCGAAGTATCAGACAATAGTTTATGATATTGTTTTGGAAGATATCCGGCCGCCCGCCGGTAAGTAATCCTGTTTTATGCCATGAAGATGAAAACTGCCGGCTGACGTTTCAGATCGGGAGGCGGCTGAAGCCTCCAATCCCGGATTGGTTTTGTTCTGATCCACTCTTCAGAAAGGGTCAAATTGGCTGCAATGCATAAACGCGTACCCGGCTTACAATTCTCCAGCAAGGCTTCTATCAGTTGATTGTTCCGGTAAGGTGCTTCGATAAATATCTGTGATTGCTTTTCAACTTCTGAACGTTTTTCAAAATATCTGATTTTATTGTTTCTTTCATAACTCTTTACCGGTAAATATCCGTTAAAGGCAAAGCACTGTCCATTAAGTCCTGATGCCATTAATGCCAGGATAATGGATGAAGGACCAACCAGAGGAATCACATGAATATTGAGTCTGAATGCCTCTTCCACCAATTTTGCACCGGGATCGGCAACTGCCGGAACTCCAGCCTCTGAAATTAAGCCCAGGTCAGCGTCATAAGAATCGGAAAACAGGACGGGGATTTCCTGATCCTTCGTGTGTTCATTCAGGAAGTAAAAGCGAACCGAATCCAGGTTGTTTTTTAAACCGCAGCGGATAAGAAAACGGCGTGCGGTCCTTTCCTCTTCCACAACAAAATGGCTGAGTGATTGTATAATCTCAAGGTTACCGGCCGGTATAACCTGCACAACAGGGGAATCGCCCAGGGTGGAGGGTATAAGGTATAGGCGTCTTTCTTTAGTTTTCATGATACTTCATTGTTCTAACAATCTATAAAAATAGTGAAACTGCACCATTATTGAAATTTCAAAGCCAATTAGGCTATAAAAATCTCAACCCTTATTTTTTTTTTGCGTACAAATGATAAGTTTACCAGTTTCAAATGATTTGGCGTTATTTAACATTTATTATTTTTTTATTTCTTGAGGTTGCTGCTAATAGCCTTTCAGCACAGGAACCAAATTACCAGAGTGATATCATTACACAAGATAATGGTCTCTCCAACAGCTCAGTAAGTTGTATTATCAGAGATAAAACCGGATTTTTATGGTTTGGTACCTGGAATGGATTAAACCGTTATGACGGTTATGAATTGACAGTTTTTCGATTTGATTCCAATGATTCAACAACCCTTAGCAACAGTAAAATAAATGCATTATTTGAAGATGATGAAGGATTGATATGGATTGGAACGGATGATGGTTTAAATTGTTTTGATCAACAAACCGGTAAATTCAGGCGTTATTACTGTCAGAATAGAAATAACCTTACCCATAATAATGATCAGATTTACGGAATTACAAAAGATTCTCATGGATTATTGTGGATTGGAACCCTGGAAGACGGCTTGTGTTCTTTTAACCGACTTACCGGCAAGTTTAATCACTATCCCAACTTATTTTCACATGAAAGCAACAATGTTTTTTGTGTTCTGGCTGATAATCTGAACCCCGATATTTTATGGCTGGGGACAGCGGATGGTTTATTTCTATATGAAAAACCAACCGGGAGCTTTGTAAAAATAAAAGCAGGTACTGAAGATGCACCCATCTCAGTGCAAACTATGCTGCAAGATACTTTGGGTAATCTTTATATGGGCACCTGGGGCAATGGGTTACTGAAATATGAGAGAAAAACGGACAAATTGTTTTTCTGTTTTGCCGGAGAGAAGGATGTCTCAACTTTCAGGAACAGTATCATCAGAGCTATTATTCCTGATGATAAAGGCAATCTTGTGATGAGCGTGAGCGACCACGGCCTGATATTATTCAATCCCATAACCGGTAGAATAACAGATTGGGCAAGTAGTGAGGTAAACAACGACTTGAAAGACAAAGTCGTAATGTCAGTTTGTGCAGATCATTCTGGCATTTTTTGGATTGGAACTTATTTTGACGGGATCGTTAAGCTGGTTCCATTGATTAATTCATTCAAGCACTATGGAAGTAATGGTTCTTTGCCCTCCGTCAGAAACCGGGGAGGCGTAACTGCCATACTTGAAGATGCCTATGGATACCTCTGGCTCGGTACGCGATTCGGGGGACTATATCGGGTTGACCGGAAAACAAAACAATACAGGGTTTATAAACAACAATCTGATGTCATTAACGGATTAAGTAGCAATAATATACTTTCCCTAATTGAACTGAAAGAAGGAAACAGACAAATCATTTGGATTGGGACTGACGGAGGAGGACTTAACCGTTTTGAACCTGAAACAGGTAAATTTACTGTTTTTATAAGAAAGAAAGGAACGCCTGATAGCCCAAGCAGCAATAGTATATCTTCCATAGTATCCTATGACCAGGATCATTTGCTAATTGGTACAAGGGGCAGGAACCTGGGAGAGGGATTGGATATTTTCAATCTGAAAACCAGAAAATTTGTAAACCTTAAATACAATTCTGCCAATAACGTCAGTCTGGGTAGCAATAATGTACTTATTCTGTATAAGGATAAATCAGGTACAATATGGGTAGGCACGCGAAACGGGGGGTTAAATAAGTTAATTGTCAAAAATATTGATGCTGAAGATCCACGTGACATTGGGTATTTTGTCAGATATGTTAACAATCCCTCTGACCCGGGTTCATTGAATAATAATACCGTATATGCTATCCATGAAGATTCACGGAATAATTTATGGATTGGGACCAACAATGGCGGATTAAACAAATTTGATCGCCAGCAGGAAACCTTTACAACTTATTCACAGCATCAATACTTTAAGAACAATATTATTTACGGAATTCTTGGTGATAACAATCAAAACCTTTGGCTTAGCACAAACAGGGGCGTTATCGCCTTCAATCTCATCTCCAATGAAGTACATAGCTTTGATAAATATAACGGCTTGCAGGAAAATGGTTTTGTATATGGATCTTCCTTCAAATCAGCTTCTGGTGAATTATTTTTTGGAGGTATACAGGGATGCAATTCATTTCATCCCGATAGCATTAAAATAAATCATAAAGTTCCCGAAATTGTTATTACATCACTCAATTTCGGTGGAGAAAAGGGCCTAACAGATGTCTCTGCCCTGACAGGAAGATCCGCAATAGCTTCAAAACACTTAAAGATTCCCTATTATCTGAACGATTTCTCCGTAACTTTTTCAGCATTAGACTATCATATGCCTGCTAAAAACCGGTACAAATATAAACTTAACGGATATGACCAGGATTGGATAGAGACGGATGCTTCCCGCAGGTACGTGAATTATACCAATCTTTCGCCTGGTAAATATACATTTACGGTAATAGGTTCCAACAGTGATGATATCTGGAATTATAAAGGTACTTCTGTTGAGATTGTTATTAAGCCTCCCTTCTGGGGAACAACATTCTTCCGTATTCTTGTCATTCTGATTATTGCGGGTATTATTTCGTATTTCTTCCACTATACAATTAAAAAATATCGACAGGAGAAAATTAAAGCGGAACAGGAGGCCCAGGAATCGGTTCAGGATGAACGTTGGCAATTGCGGACACTGATTGACAGCATGCCCGATTTCATCTTCATAAAAGACAGGGAAAGCCGGTTTACTGTGGCGAACAAGAAGGTGGCATTGGTTATGGGTACCACACCGGAAAATCTTATCGGAAAAACTGATTTTGAATTTTATACACCTGACCTTGCACAAGGTTTTTACAATGACGAGCAGGAAATTATGAGATCCGGCAATCCCATGATCAATTATGAAGAACCAGCCTTGGATGAGCAGGGCAATCGGATTATCATTTCCACCACTAAAGTGCCCTATAGAAATAAAGCAGGTGAAGTAATAGGTATTGTTGGCATTTGCAGGGATATAACCCGCCTTAAACGAATTGAGATTCAACTCAGGAAGAAAACCGAAGATTTGCAGGAGACCAACAGACTTTTGGAAGAGAGACAGGAAGAAATACTTTTTCAATCGGAAGAACTGGCAGAACAAGCACAGAATCTCCGGATGATCAATACCGAACTGGAGCGTCTTAATCGAACCAAAGATAAGTTCTTTTCCATCATCGCACATGATCTAAGGAATCCATTCAATGCAATTATCGGATTTTCCGAATTGCTGAGGAACGATTTTTATGAAATGGACAACCAGCAGAAACTGAATTTGCTTGAACTAATCAATATTTCCTCAGAAACAGCTTATAACCTGCTTGAGAATCTATTGCAATGGGCTCGTACACAAACCGATAAGATTAAATACAATCCCGAGATCTTCGATTTATGCGAAGTGGTAAACCTGGTAATTAATCTTCATATTATAATCGCACAGAAGAAGCGCGTCACCTTTAAAAACGATATAGCTGCACTCACCATGGTTTATGCTGATAAAAACATGATAAACACTGTTTTACGTAATCTGATCAGCAACGCTATTAAGTTTTCCAAATCCGATGGTGAAATTATTATTTCAGCGAACCAAACGTCTGATTTTATTGAGGTTAATGTAACGGATAGGGGAGTTGGCATGAGCCGTGAAAGCCTGGGCAATCTTTTCCGGATAGATACTTATTATTCCACCTCCGGTACAATGGGCGAATCAGGAACTGGTTTAGGCCTCATAATTTGCAAAGAATTTGTTGAAAAGAATAACGGACGTATCAAAGCCGTCAGTCTGGAAGGGGCAGGAACAACCCTTAGTTTTACATTGAATGTGGCAAAATTGAATTGAACCGATGAATACTTTGGAGGGCTAATGCTGTTTTTCAATCCTGTAAAGTCCGGCATTGCTGGTTGGTGATCTTTCAGCCGAAACATATATTGTGCCATCTGAAGATATCATGATGCCCTCAGTCTGGACACCCCAATAACTTGAAAAATCAGTCCGTTTACCCTCTGTAAATGACAAATCTTCAGGAGAAAAGCTGGAAAATACCCAGATAAAAGGAAAAAGGGGAGTATATCCAAGCAATAACAATTCCTGATTTTCTGCTGACCAGACTGCTGCAGTAATCAGGCCTGATACATTCCATTGTTTTCTGAATTTGGCAACTTGTGTTCCCGGCTCAACAGACAGTGAGTAAACACGGGTTTGCAGGGTTTGCCAATCCTTGGTGAACAAGAAGATTGAATCTTCTGTGGCGATAAATGCCTCACAGTCGAACGGTGAGGTATTTTCTTCCATAGGAGTGAAATCAGTTTGGTCAGCATAACTGAAAGAGATAGTACCTGATGGAGTAATAGTGTCAGCCTCCATCAAAAGATCATCTTTTTTAATTATAAATATTCGGAGATCAGTCCTGTTTCCGGCCGCATTGTTGCCGAAATCACCAATATATATTTGATCTGTGTTTTGTGTAATATCCTCCCAGTCGGTATTGACAACATCCTTTACTACCACTGTGTTTACAATTGAATCCTGCTCGGTGCTGTAACCATATAGTGCAGGTTCGTTGCCACCGTCATTGTGAAACCAAATAAGACTTCCCAATCCTATCATTCCCGAGTTTTCCTGGAGAATGGTTGGCAATTCAACTAAATAGGAAAGAACGAGCGTTTCCACAGGTTCTTTCCGCGGAATGCAGGCTAATAACAATAACGAGATTCCAAGCATGGGAATGAGTATTTTCTTTTTAACCGGGTAAATCATCATAACTCTGAATTGGTATTATTTAATTTGACCTGGTAGAGTGGTACCCAAGCCAAGTAGCGACATCATCTTATCGAAAATCTCAGTATTCTCCTGAATTCCCTGAAAGCGTTTTGCTCCAGGTCCCCAGGCAAAAACCGGCACCATAACGCCGGTATGATTCACAGTACTGAAGTTGGCAATGATTGTTCCATTCTTATAATTACCTTCCATAATTGCCATTCCACCTGTTTCGTGATCAGCAGTAACAATTACCAGGGTGTTTCCATCTTTTTCGGCAAATTCCAAAGCTTTCCCAATAGCTCTGTCAAAATCAATTACTTCACGGGCCACATATTCCCCGTTGTTGGCATGCGCACCCCCGTCAATTTGTGATCCTTCGATCATGAGGAAAAAGCCTTTTTTATTGTTGCTGAGGATATTTATTGCTGTTGTGGCTGCGAGTGGAAGCATTTCTCCACGACCTTCAATGAACCCGGGATTATGCTCCGGAACATTTAATCCTGCTAATTTACCTTGTTTGATGTTTTTAATACTATCCATTGAATAAACTACCTGATAACCTTTATCGCGCAGTTCTTGCACCAGGTTGCGCTTATCTTTTCTGACAGTGAAATTATTTCTGCCGCCTCCGATAAATACATCAATGTCGGTTTTCACAAAATCTGTTGCAATAGCTTCATAATTATACCGGGATTTCTGATGTGCAATAAATGAGGCTGGTGTAGCATCTGTAATAGAGTTTGTAGAAACAAGTCCGGTTGATAACCCCATTTCTTCAGCATATTCAAGAATGGTTTTACAGGGAATAGTATCTTTGTTTACGCCAATAGCGCCGTTATAGGTTTTATTACCGGTTGAAAGGGCAGTTGCACCTGCACCGGAATCGGTAACATAGTCTGACATAGAATAGGTCTTGCTAAATCCAATACTATTGAATTTATTTAAATTGAGCTGGCCATGATTAACTGTCAGTCCGGAATATACCTGGGTGACTCCCATACCGTCACCAATCAGGAGAATTATATTAGTTGGCTTGTTGTATCTGTTAGGTTTGGTGTTTCTTTTCTGTGCATTACCTGGTAAATAAACAAATGCAAGAAGTGTAGCGATCGAGAGCAATTTGAAAAATCTTGAAAATTTCATGATATACGAAGCTTTTTAATTGATTTTTTATATTCTGTAAAATTATACTTTTGTAACACACAATTGACCAAATTCATGATGAAAAAATATAAATGCACAATTTGCGGTTATATATATGATCCCCTTGAAGGAGATCCTGATGGCGGAATTGCACCAGGAACAACCTTTGAAGATATTCCTGACGATTGGTCATGTCCTGTTTGCTGTGTTGCCAAAGCCGATTTCGAACCTACCGAATAATGAGGATCTTTAATGAATAAAGATGCTTCCCTTCCCTGCCCGATTAACTTTGGTCAGGCGGGGGTCAACATGACAATCAGCCGTTATTCCACCGGTATATTGCAAAGAACATCCAGTAATAACGCCCAGAATTTTTCTGAAGTTTTTATACTGATACGTTCTGAGGGTGAATGAGGATCCAATATGGTTGGCCCGAAGGAGATCATATCTAAATAGGGATATTTCTCCAGGAACAAACCACATTCAAGTCCGGCATGAATAGCCTTTACGGCCGGTTCGACTTTGAACAGGCGCGTATAACTTGATTTTGCAATACGCAGTATTTCCGAATCGGGATTTGGATTCCAACCCGGATATCCTTCGGTTTGTTCAACCATGGCACCTGCCAGTTTGAAGGTGCTTCTAACTGTATTGGCGATCTGCAATTTGGCAGTATTCACCGAGCTTCGCTGACTTGTACTGATCATAATTCGATTCATGGCTTCAAATTTAATCGAAGCCAGATTCGTAGAAGTTTCGACAAGATTGTCCATTACTCTGCTCCACGAAATAACACCATGTGGACAGGCATAAAGGGAATTCAAGAGCTTCTCCTGAACCTTCTTCTTCATAATCTTTTCGGGCAGTGCTGCGGGTTGAAGGTTAAACTGAATTTGGGGTTCATCAATAAGATATTCTGATTTAAGTATTCTGGTGTAGTCATGAAAATATTCTGTGAAAACTTCATTGTATTTATCCGGAATCACAACAATTGCATAAGCTTCACGAGGTATTGCATTTCTCAGGTTACCCCCCTCAAACATCGATAGTCGCGCACCAAACCGGTTTCTTGATTCCCAAAGAAACTGATTCAGGATCTTGATTGAATTTCCCCTGTTTTTATGAATGTCAGTGCCAGAGTGCCCGCCCTGTAAGCCTGTAACATCTATCCTGAAGGCTGACGAACCATCCGGAGTTCGTCTCATATTATATTTCAATGTGGCCACAGTATTCATGCCTCCTGCACAGCCGATAAACAATTCGCCTTCGTCTTCAGAATCGAGGTTGAGCAATATCTTACCGTTAAAAAATCCGCTTTCAAGCCCTTTTGCACCATTTAAACCGGTTTCTTCATCAACGGTAAAAAGGCATTCGATGGGGCCATGCTCTATGCTAGCATCAGAAAGCAAAGCCAGCTGTGCGGCAATCCCAATACCATTGTCTGCTCCCAGTGTAGTGTCCCGGGCTTTGACCCAATCACCGTCTATCAGAGTTTGTATCGGGTCGGTCTCAAAATTATGCGGACTACTGCTGTTTTTTTCACAAACCATATCGAGATGGCTCTGGAGACAAACAGTTTTCCGGTTTTCATGACCCATGGTTGCCGGTTTCAGGATCACTATATTACCGGTATCGTCTTTTGTGTATTCCAGGTGATGATTTTCCGCAAAACTAATGATGTAGGCAATTATCTTTTCTTCTTTTTTGGAAGGTCTGGGTATTTTGACTATTTCTTCAAAATACTTCCATACCGACAGGGGTTTTAGGGTGTTTAACCGTGCCATAATATCGTGTCTATTTTATCGATGGTTGCCATTGATCAAATATAAGTCATATTATTAACAGATCAGCAGACGAGGGGTTTTCAAAATTCTTTTAATTTTATACTTTCGCAGGGATTTGTTCAGGATTTGGATATGAATTCTTTAGCATTGGTTGTTTCTTTATGATCACATTCGATCTGATTCTTGTGTTTTTTGTGCTCTTATTCATTCTTATTTCGTTGTATAGGAATATATTGGGCATATCTTTCACTTTCCTGATCGGTGTGATAACACTTGGCATATTCGGAGTTCTTACGCCTTCAGAAATCATCAGCGGCTTTGGTAATGAACAGGTGGCTGTAGTGATTCTCATGCTGTTGTTCAGCGATGTCCTCAGAAAGACCAATATCATCGAATTCATCTTTGACCGTTTGTTCCATAGAACCCGGACCTACCGGGGATTTATAGGTCGTATGGTGCTAGCTGTTTCCGGATTATCGATGTTCCTGAGCAATGCTCCGTTAGTAGCCGTGATGATGCCCTATATTAACAGCTGGACAAAACGGAACCGCTTCTCACCTTCCAAGTTTCTCATACCGCTATCTTATGCTGCTATTCTGGGGGGGTCTGCAACCCTGATCGGCAGCTCAATCAACCTGATCGTGAATAGTATGGTTATCAATCAAACCATACTTCCCGACCTTAAAAGTTTGAATATGTTCGACTTTGCCTGGGTAGGTATTCCCATGATGCTTATTGGCTGGCTCTATCTCGTTTTATTTGGTAACCGGTTACTCCCTTCCAAAGCAGGAGTAGTTGATGAATTTAGTTCAAGTTCACGGGAATATGTGATTGAGGCTAAAGTACGATCCAGATCTCATCTCATCGGGAAAACCATAGGAGAGTCGGGGTTGCTTGAAATCCGCGGATTATTTCTGGCAGCAATTCTCCGGAAATCATTCCGGATCACTGAAGTACCTGCCAATGTGATACTAGATGGTGGTGATATCCTGATTTTTACCGGTGAAACAAGCAATATCACCGACCTTATCAACGATAAGTCAGGCCTGATACTTCCCGAGGTTGGTATGCTTACCCGGGTAAGGCACGCCAATGTCAACGAAGTTGTTGTATCACAGAATTCATCCCTGATAAACAAATCCGTAAGGGATTCCAATTTCAGAGGTAAATTCGATGCTGCCATAATCGCTGTGCACCGCAACGGTGAGAAAATTGAAGGTAAACTTGGCAATGTAATTCTGAAATCCGGTGATGTACTATTACTTTTTGCCGGTGAGAATTTTATAAGTCGGACAAAAGACACCAATGATTTCTATTTTATCTCAAAAGTAAGTGAATTTGTAAAACTCGACTGGTACAAATCGCTGGTATTGGTCGGAGGTCTGTTCATTGTAGTTGCCCTGGCTGCCCTGAATGTTATTTCATTATTTATGGGGCTGACTATTATGATTTTAATATCGATGATTTTTAAGGTCACCAACCCTAAGGACATTCCCAACAACATTGATTACAATCTGGCCATGGTAATTGTTTTATCCCTGGCACTCGGAACAGCCATGATTAAATCCGGCGCCGCCAATATGTTGGCCAACGGTGTTATTTCTGCATTTTTCCCTTTTGGTAAGGTCGGTGTTTTATTGGGAATTTATTTAATAACTGCATTACTTTCGGCTTATATTACCACAAAGGCTGCTGTAGCACTTGTATTTCCGGTAGCGCTAAGTGTGGCGCAGCAACTGGGAGTTCCCGGAACGCCCTTTGTACTTGTTGTGGCCTACGCTTCCGCCTGTACGTTCATCACTCCTTACGGACATGTTACCAACCTTATGGTTTATGGACCGGGAGGCTATTCATTCAGGGATTTTCTGAGGATTGGACTTCCCCTTACCTTGATTTACATGGTTGTAGCTGTTTCTATTCTGGCTATGGTTTACTTTTAAAGTGTTTTCCCAAAAATACGATAAAGTTTACCCACGGTTCCCCCTAATTTCTCATATTCGGCCCGCATTTTTGTATTAGTCTCCAGAACAAGATGGCTGTCAATGAACTCGAATTTCTGCTGTTGTGCCGATTCAAGTATTTTTATACCAAGAACCGCATCAATACCATTATTGCGATAGTCGGAACGGATAGCGCCCAGGAGCATGGTCAACAGCTTGGTTTTTCTTGAAGCGATCAGAATTCTTATAAAACCAAAAGGTAAAAGCTTACCACGAGCTTTCCTTATCCCATCTGATAACTCGGGCATGGCCAGAGCAAACGCTATTAATTCTCCAGGTTCATTATAAATAACCTTTACAAACCTGGGATTAATGATTGCCAGGTAACGGCTGGCAAAATAATCGATTTCTTTTGGAGTGAGTTCACTGAAACCGTAAATATGGGCATAGGTGCTGTTAATCAGTTCAAAAACAGGCCTGATAACTGGTCTGAGTTGTTTGCGACTTGTAAACTCAGCAAGTGTAAAATTATAGGTTTCCAGGGTCCTTTTATATATGGCCTTGTAAAAATCAGGAATCACCTTAGGTACAGGCAACTGGTAGTCCACACAATCTACCTCTTTGGTGTAACCACAATGAGCCATAAGATCGATCATATAAGGCAGACTGTAATTGGTAGCAATAACGACCGGCAGGTCAAAACCCTCTAACATGAATCCCTCAGGATCTTTATCGGAAAAACCGAATGGTCCGATTATCCTTTTCATGCCTTTCTGCCTGCACCATTCTTCAATACAGTTTGTTAGGGCAAGCGCAACTTCAGGATCATTAAAACATTCAAGGGCAAAAAAGCGTCCGTTTTCTTCATGATGAACGGTGTTGTATTTATGATTGATAATACCCATAATCCTTCCACACGGGATATTGTCACGGTAGGCGAGGAGCAGGATCGTGCTGCAATCCTGAAAAAATCGGTTTTTTGCCGGGTTGTAAAATCCCCATTCATCAAAATACAAGGGGTATACCCAGTTTTCATGCTTAGCGTGGAACTTTTCAGGGAGATAAATGAAAATTCTAAGGTCAGCCTTAGAGGCGACTTCTTTAATAGTTACCGGCATTTTTTTTACGGAAAGATATAAAAAAAGATATTCAGTGATATTGCCTGATAAAAGAAAACAATGAATTGGCTGTAAGAATAGCCATGATAATTCCGAAAAACACGCTGGCAAATGCGGCTCTTCACTTTTTACTCGTAGCTATCATTTCGACTGCCAAAAACACCGGGTGGGTGAAAAAATCTTGCCTTCGGTATTCAGTTGTTTTATAGCCTTTTCTGCTTCCTTTTTATCAATTCCGGTTAATTCAGCAACTTCTCCGGTTTTGAGAGGCTTAGCAGCTTTGGTCAAAGCAGTGAATACTTTTTCTTTTATTTCCATAGCAGTAATAATTTTAACATAAAGTTATTAAAAAAAATGAATTTATATTTGTGCCTTTCAATTTATAAGAAATGCAGGTTATTGAACAAATCTTAACTGCAAAGGTGGCTTCCGCAATTAGGCAATTATACGGTCAGGATTGCACACCGGAGCAGATACAATTACAAAAAACCAGACGGGAATTTGAGGGCGATATTACCTTAGTTGTTTTTCCCCTGTTAATAATGTCACGTAAATCGCCCGATGTTACGGCCGTCGACATCGGTGGTTACCTGCAGGACAATTGCAAGGAAATAGTAAGGTTTACCGTGTTCAAAGGATTTTTGAATCTTGTGGTAGCGGATAATTACTATGTTAATTATCTGAATTTTGCAGGTTCAAAAGGGAAGTCATACGGCAAGAAAAGAAAGAAGCATATTCCTGAAACAGTTGTCGTGGAATATTCCTCTCCAAATACAAATAAGCCTCTTCACTTAGGTCATATTAGAAATAATTTACTTGGATTTTCTGTAAGTAATATATTAAAGGCTAGAGGTTATAATGTGATCAGGACAAATCTTGTAAATGACCGAGGTATTCATATTTGTAAATCAATGCTTGCCTGGCAAAAATGGGGTAAGGGAGAAACGCCAAAGTCATCAAAAATTAAAGGTGATCATTTGGTAGGCAAGTACTATGTTTTATTTGACAACGAATTTAAGAAACAGGTTTCTGAACTGATTGCAGGAGGATCGACACAAGAAGAAGCTGAGAAGAAAGCCCCTTTGATAGTTGAAGCACAGGAAATGCTCAGGAATTGGGAGGCCGGGGATAAGGATGTCAGGAAATTATGGAGGAAAATGAATAAATGGGTTTATAAAGGATTTGCTGTTACATACCAGAGATTGGGTATCTATTTTGATTCAACTTATTATGAATCTAAAACATGGATTGAAGGTAAAAAATCAGTTTTAAAAGGAGAAGCTTCGCATATATTTGACCGGCAATTGGATAGTTCCATTTGGGTCAATTTGGAAAATGTTGGACTGGATAATAAACTATTATTGCGCTCAGATGGTACGTCAGTTTATATTACTCAGGATATTGGAACTGCAAAAATAAGACAGAAGAAGTATTTATTTGATAAAATGGTTTATGTTGTTGGAAATGAGCAAAATTATCATTTTAAGGTTTTGGCACATGTTCTTGAAAGTTTGGGATTTTCAGCCTTTAAATCTCTACATCACCTTTCTTATGGTATGGTTGAACTGCCAGAAGGTAAAATGAAATCACGCGAAGGAAAAGTTGTTGATGCAGATGAACTGATGGATGAAATGATCGATACTGCACGTGAAATGTCAAAAGAACTTGGTAAGCTCGAGGGGTTGAATGAATCGGAAAAGGATGATATCTTCAGAATCATTGGTCTTGGAGCTTTAAAATATTTTATGCTCAAGGTTGATCCGGTAAAGAACATGCTTTTTAATCCTCGCGAATCCATTGATTTCAATGGAAACACGGGGCCTTTTCTTCAATATACATACACCCGTATTCGCTCCGTTTTCCGTAAGGCAATTGAATTAAAGATTAGTATTCCTGACAAATCTCCCGAAAACATTATCCTTAATGATAAGGAGAAGAACCTCCTGAAGCTGATCCATGAGTTTCCCATGGTTGTCAGGGATGCAGGGGAAACCTTCAATCCCTCATTGATTGCTAATTTCATTTATGAGTTGGTTAAGGAATTTAACCAGTTTTACCATGATTATTCAATATTGAAGGAAGAGAATCCCGAAATCAGGAAATTCAGGTTGGTCCTCTCACAAGTAGTTTCGGGCATAGTGAAAAATGGTATGGAATTACTGGGTATTGAAATGCCCGAAAGAATGTAATATATTTGAACTAACAACTAACAACTACTTTTGATGTTCGATAATTTATCCGATAGACTAGAACGATCATTTAAATTATTAAAGGGCGAAGGCAGGATTACTGAGATCAATATTGCAGAAACCCTCAAAGAAATTCGTCGGGCCCTGCTCGATGCTGACGTGAATTATAAGATCGCAAAATCCTTCACCGACAATGTTAAGCAGCAGGCCCTTGGTCAAAAGATTTTGACTTCGGTGAAACCTGGTCAGATGATGGTTAAGATCGTACATGATGAACTCAGCGCTTTAATGGGGGGGTCTAATGTAGATGTAAATCTCAAAGGAAATCCCGTGGTTATTTTGATTGCAGGTTTGCAAGGTTCGGGGAAAACCACCTTTACAGCAAAGCTGGCCGGTCATCTGAAACAAAAACGCGGCAAAAATCCCATGTTGATTGCCGGCGACGTCTATAGGCCGGCGGCTATTGAGCAGTTGAGGATATTGGGACAGCAGATAGGAGTTCCCTTATATACCGAAGAAGGCAGTCGTGACCCGGTTAATATAGCAAAGGCAGGCATAAAAGAGGCAAAACGCCTGGGTTATGACCTTGTAATTGTTGATACTGCAGGGCGTTTGGCTATTGATGCAGAAATGATGCATGAAATAGAATCCATCAAGAAAAACATCGCTCCGCAGGAGATACTGTTCGTGGTTGATTCCATGACGGGTCAGGATGCAGTCAACACTGCGAAAGAATTCAATGACAGGCTGAATTATGATGGGGTTGTACTCACTAAACTTGATGGTGATACAAGGGGTGGAGCCGCATTGTCAATCCGTTCTGTTGTGGATAAACCCATTAAATTTGTGAGCGCCGGTGAAAAGCTTGAATCTATTGAATTGTTTCACCCGGAGCGTATGGCCGACCGGATTCTGGGTATGGGCGATATTGTTACTCTGGTGGAAAAGGCACAAGAACAGTTTGATGTTGAAGAAGCCCGGAAAATTCAAAAGAAAATAGCCAAGAACCAATTCACTTTTAGTGATTTTCTTGGCCAGATACAACAAATCAAGAAAATGGGCAATATCAAGGAATTAGCCAGTATGATACCGGGTGTTGGAAAAGCCTTAAAGAATCTCGATATGGATGATAATGCCTTTAAAGGAATTGAAGCCATTATTTTCTCCATGACCCCGGCGGAGCGTGAGAATCCTGGGGTTCTTAACGGAACCCGGAGAAAACGTATTGCCGACGGAAGCGGAACCAGCATACAAGAAGTTAACCGGCTGATTAAGCAGTTTGATGAAACACGCAAACTCATGAAAACGATCACATCCAATAAGAATCCGATGCGCATGATGGGCAACATGCCTTCTTTGCGCGGTAATTAATCATTAAGTTCAGAAGCATGCAAATCATTGAAGGAAAAAAGATCGCTGCAGAGATAAAATTGGAAATCGCCCGCGAGGTTGAACAATTAAAAGCTCAAGGTCGTAAGACGCCCCACCTGGCAGCCGTGCTGGTTGGCCATGATGGTGCCAGTGAAACCTATGTTGCCGGGAAAGTAAAGGCATGCGAAGAGGTTGGTTTTAAATCAACGTTAATCCGTTATGAAGAGGATGTTTCCGAAGATACTTTGCTGAAAACTGTGCATGAATTGAACAATGATAAAGATATTGATGGTTTTATAGTTCAACTTCCACTGCCAAACCATATATCAGAACAAAAGGTAATTGAGGCCATTGATCCCCGCAAAGATGTTGATGGTTTTAATCCTGTTAATCTTGGCCGCATGGTGCTTGGCCTTCCTGCATTTATATCAGCCACTCCTGCCGGGATTATTGAACTATTTAAAAGATACAACATACCTACATCGGGCAAAAGTTGTGTGGTAGTGGGACGTAGCAATATTGTCGGTAAGCCGATAAGCATTTTATTGTCGCAAAAAGCCGAGCCCGGTGATGCTACAGTCACACTCTGTCATAGCCGCACCCGTAACCTGAATGAAATAATCAAAGCCAGCGATATTGTTATTGCAGCTTTGGGTAAGCCTGAGTTTGTCAAAGCCGACATGGTCAAAGAAGGTGCGGTGGTTATTGATGTTGGCATTACGCGAGTAAAATCTGATAAAACTAAATCGGGGTGGAAGCTGCTGGGGGATGTGAAATTTGATGAAGTTGCCCCCAAATGCAGCTTTATTACCCCCGTACCAGGTGGCGTAGGTATTATGACCGTCGTTTCCCTGCTTAAAAATACCCTTATTGCGGCAAAAGGTGAAATTTACCCGTAACGAGAAATGAAAGTTCAGCTCTTCACATATCTATTGGTGACTGCCAGCTTTTTACTGAGCGGTTGCAAAAAAAATATTGATATTGAAGAGCAGCGTTATACCTGGTCAACGGAGGCACCATTAACCATTCCTTATCGCACCCGACTTCAGCGTTTCGAAAAGGCCAATTTATTACGCAACCATTCTTTTGAAACAGGAAGAACCTTTACGCTCGACAATTCAACGACTTCCTTCGTAATCGATGGTTGGCAGCAGGTTGGACAACATATACAATGGGTGGATACCCGCAAGGATAGTATGTATGCTCCTGATGAGGCCTGTTCGGGTTACCGGTCTGTGAAAATCGTCAGAAAAAATGCATATGAAACCGACGAACAGGGAGACGGAATAATGAGTGAGTTTATCAAGGTAATTCCTGGTAACTATAGCTTTTCATTCTATACAAAACTTGAAAATGTTTTTCCGGCAAAGGCAAGACTCGGTACCAAAATGTATGATGCAATAGAAGTAATCCTCCTGTTCTATGACCGGAATAAAATTGCCATTAATCCAAAGTTTAGGTTTCCACAGATCGATCAATATATTAACACATCTTTTAAATCGCTGTCATTTGCTAATTATAGCAATATACAATCGTTTGGCTGGGGCAAAATCATTGGAAAGTCAGAGTGTTTCCCTTTTCCCGAAGGTGATATACCTTCCGACGCGCATTATGTGAAAATATTCCTCGGTTTGAAGGGTAAAGGTACCATGTGGATAGACAGTGTGTCTTTTGCCTATAGTGACCGTAATTTCTCAATTGCTGAAAGAATGCGCAACTACACCGACACCACTTATTCATTGTATCAGGCAATTATTCCCACTCCAAAAAAGTACCAAAAAATGGAATCAGTTGTTTTTCAAACTTCTGATTTAGGCACTGAACAACAGCCCATGATTCTCATACCACCCAAAGCAGATCCATTGATTATTAAAGCTGCCGGCCTCATTCGGGGTGCTCTTCAGAAAAGTATCGCGGCAGGTGGAAATAGCACCAGGAATACTCCGGTAATTCAGATAGTAAGTGAATGCACCAATTTACAAATAGAAAAGTCAAAGCTTGTATTTAGTCTGGGTTCAACTGAATTGTATAAAAGATATCATGCCGTTATGCCTCAAAAAGACATTCGTCAGCATCCACAGGGATATTTCATTCATACAACAGGTGATAATCCTAATGTGGTGTTTTTAGATGGAAATAGCAACACCGGGATTTATTATGCAGCCCTTACCGTCAGGCAAATGATTGATAATAGGCAGCCTGTTTATCACAATGCGCGAATCATTGATTACCCTGATTTTGTTAATCGATACTTTGCCATAAAGGATAAGCAGTTTGCAAATACCAAACAGCAAACTGAAATAACTGAAGAGCTTATACAGTACAAATTCAACGGTACTTTCTATGAGCAGGAATCCAAGGATTATGATGATCCAACGGTATCGCAAAATGAAATATTTGCTGTGTATAGAATGCCCAGCTTCAGATTACCTGTTGATTCTACGTTGACATACTCTTTTCCTGTGCGTTACAGAGAAAATGAAATGCATTACTCGGATAGCAAGGAAAATCTTATACCATTCATCATTCCGGGATATCCTGATTTTTACTGTTTAATTGTACCACCTGCATTTCATAATCAACTGCTGGATTATTCGGAATTTCAAAATAAAGGTAATCACCAAAATAAGGAAATCAAGAGTCTCTATGCTGGTTGTTCTTTTTTCAGTCTCAATACCGATGATGCTGATATTAACAGGTATATTGCCTATGCAGGCGGCCAACCTGTTTTCATGGATAACTCCATGCAAATATTCACACCATGGGGACAATATGCAGGAAATGATCCATATTATCCAGGTAAGATCAGGTTATACAACATCTTCGAGCCGTTTGGCAACGCTGAAATCAGGGAGTATTTTTCAAAGCTTGACACCACTTTATTTTTTATTAATCAATCCGCGAATTCTGAGATTGATATCATCAGACTGGCCACGGCCGCTGATTTTGTCTGGAATGCCACAGCCTATTCCAAGGATTTTTCCTTGTGGAAAGTTCTTCAATCGCGTTATGGTGCTGAAACGTCCCGTGAATTGATCAGGTATGCTGATAAATATGGCCTGATGCTGGAGGTTTTGCTAAAAATGAAGGTTAGCGGACAAATACCCCGAAATCTTAAAAGCGGACAACAAATCCTGGCTGATCTCAATCAGCTGGTAGCTTCAATCGGAGAAGGGCTTGGTTCAAATCACAGATTGGTAAAAGAGCTTCAGATTTTGAATTCGGAATTTAAGAATCGACTGGGTAAGTTAACCTCGAATTCGCATTTAATGAATTAAAACCTCTATTGATCAAATAAACTGGTTTAGGATATTACTTTTTTATTAAATTAGCTGCTAACTATTCAGGCGATGTTTGGGAATTTGGATAATTATTTCGACGAAGATGAAACCCTGGACGTGTTGAAACGATACAGGGAGATGCTCATACGCCACAGCAGCAGTTTCTTCGATCTGGATGAATATGAGTGTCTGATCGACTATTTTGTAGAGCAATTCAATTTTAAAGATGCTATTAAAGCTGTAAGCCTTGCAATTAAGCAGCATCCTTATGCCTCGTCCATGAAGTTGAAATATGTTCAGTTACTGATTGAAACCGGCAAGCCGGCCAAAGCCTTAGGTGTTATTAAAAGTATTAGTGATTCCGAATCTTCAAATTTTGAATTATTTCTGGCTAAAGGTATTGCTCTGAATTTAACTGGTAAGCACAGGGAAGCCCAGTCAGAATTTATTCAGGCAATTCAGCTTTGTGATGAGAACAAGGACGAAGTGTCTTATAATATTGCGCAATCGTATATGCAAATTGGCCTGACTTCGCAGGCTATCAAATACCTGCTGCAGGCATACAAATACAATGAAGACAATATCCTTGTGTTGTATGACCTGGCATTGAATTACGAAAAACTTGATTGTCCCGAAAAAAGCATCCTCTATTATAACAAATACTTAGATCTTGATCCATTCGCCGAGCATGTTTGGAATAATCTCGGATTACTTTATTCAGGTTTGGACTATATTGAAAAGGCCTGTGAAGCTTTTGATTTGGCTATTGCCATAAATCCCGACTATTTCTCGGCCTACTTCAATAAGGCCGACATGATGGTTTTGAATAATAAAATTCAGGAGGCCATCCAGGTATATTCTGAATTATTGCTATGGGATAGCTCCAATACCAAAGCATTATGTGATCTGGGCAATTGTTTAGAGGAAATTGGCAATTATCAGCAAGCTCTTCAGTATTTTCAGCAAGCACTGGAAATATCAAAAGATTGCTCGGATGCCTGGTATGGATGTGGAATGCTCTATTTCAGGCAGAAGAAATTCAGATTGAGTATCTCCTCCTTTAAGAAAGCAGCCAGTATTCAACCAGCAAATTCCGATTACTGGTTTATGCTTGGTGAAGCCTATACAGGTATACGTAAACTTGATCAGGCGATTAATGCTTATTCCAAAGCCTCCGAACTTAACCCGCTTGATTATGAAGCCTGGATGGCTTGTGCTCACGTATTGTTCAGGAAAAAACGTATTGATGAGGCCATCCAATTGCTAATACAGCTTTATCAGTATAATCATGACAATCCAACTGTCAATTACAGGTTAGCAGCCTATTATACCTATCAGGGTGACCTCTCCAGTGCGCTTCGGTACTTTGAAAAAGGACTTTCGCTGAACTTTCAGGAACATAAGGAAATGTTCAGACGTTTTCCTAAAACTAAATCTTATCATGATTTTCAACGTCTTGTTTTACACAACGAGTACTTTAAAAGAATGCAGTAAATAATCCGTATTGTATGAGCATTAACCTTCCATATTTGCCTGAAAGGCCAGCCAAGCCCAGGAATAGTGGTATTACTATGATGATGGACAAGGGGCTGAGTACGCAGGAAGCAGTAAACTATCTTGAAAACAATGCCCAATATACCGACCTGATAAAATTGGGATTTGGTACTGCTGTGGTATGCAATAATGTAGAAGAGAAAATAGAATTATTTCATAAGGCCAATATTAAAGTCTATTTTGGAGGTACATTGTTTGAAGCATTTGTCATTCGAAACATGTTTGACGAATATCTGAAACTTGCCCAAAAGCTAAAGCTGACAACTGTTGAAGTTTCTGATGGGTCCATGTATATGCATCATTCGCAGAAGCTTGATTATATTAATAAACTTTCCAAGCATTTTACGGTTTTATCTGAGGTTGGTTCAAAGCAAAAAGGTGTTGAAATACCAGATGAAGTGTGGGTTGAAATGATGAAAACCGAACTTAATGCCGGGGCATGGAAAGTAATTGCCGAGGCGCGTGAAAGCGGAACCACAGGAATATATCATAGCGACGGCAGTGCTAACGTGGACTTGATTAGTCTGATTAATGCAAAACTCGACTCCACAGCCATACTTTGGGAAGCTCCTACTGGTAAACAACAAGCCTGGTTTATCAAGCTTCTCGGACCCAATGTGAACCTGGGAAATATAGCCTATAATGATGTTGTCCCCCTCGAATGTCTTCGACTTGGCCTCAGAGGCGATACATTTTTCGATTTCCTGCCTGCCGGACTTGTTAATCTGAGACCCGATTCGGAAAAATATCATCATTTGGATTAGCTGATTAACATGCGCTCTAGGATGAAATGTTATGGTCTGATAGGTTTTCCGCTTTCACATTCATTTTCAATAAAGTACTTTTCAGAGAAATTTGAACGTGAAGGAATAACCAATTGTTCTTATGCCAATTATCCAATTGAACATATCGGATTGCTTCCTCAATTGATTGCTGATAATGAAAACCTTGTTGGACTAAATGTAACAATTCCCTATAAAGAGCAGGTCATTCCCTACCTGGATAAGGTGGATGATGATATCGCTTCTGTTGGAGCGATAAATACAATTAAAATAATCCGACAGGGCGGAAAGATTCAACTTAAAGGTTATAATACCGACGTATATGGTTTTGGCGCTACTTTAAAACCCTGGTTGAAGGAGCATTATAGAAGTGCATTAATACTGGGGACAGGTGGGGCCTCCAAAGCTGCTGCTTTTGTTCTAAAAGGCTTGGGTTTTGAAATTATTTTTGTATCCAGGAACCCAAAAAACGATAAACAAATATCGTATGCACAGGTTACTCCTGAGATACTTGCTGTGGCAAGGGTTATTGTGAATGCAAGTCCTGCAGGAATGTATCCTGACACCAATTCCTGTCCGCCCATCCCCTATGAATGTCTGACATCAGACCATGTACTTTTCGATTTGATCTATAATCCACCTGAAACCAAGTTTTTAGCAATAGGAAGGAAAATGGGTGCCAAAGTGATCAATGGATTGCAAATGCTGCAACTGCAGGCTGAAAGATCCTGGAAGATTTGGAATGTTGATTGTTGATTGGATGAAAGCTACATCGAGGATAAAGACATCTCTTGTAATTTTGAACTGAACTTAATACCATATTTGTTGGCATTTTCGGGTTTCAGCTCAAATTTCATTTTGTCCTGTATAATGACAAAATTAATGGCTGCGCCATCATCTAAGGCTCCGTTCTTTTCAGTAATAATCAGAGTACTTTTGCCGTTCATGGCAGCAACGACCTCAGTAACCTGTTTTGTTCTGGCATATGGAACAAACAGAATATGACAGTTCTGAATTTCTGAGGGTGCTTTATATCTGATGATTTCAATACTTTGTGTTCCTACCTTTTTACCCTTAGTATAGGCTTCCAGTTCGACAGCTACCTCGGTAGTTCCCAAAATACCTATTATGAAATTCCCTGTCCGGTAATTAACAGGCCATTCAATAAGTCGTGAAAAATTGTAAATAAACAAAGTCTGTGCTTTAGGTATGGTGGTTTGCATATAAGCTGTTGAAACCATAAACAAAGCAATCAAAGTAGTAATTATCTTTTTCATTTCTGGAAGATTTTTTATCACTGTTGTTTTATACGGGGATTAGCAGAAAATTGTTCCTAAAATTTAACTCCTAAATAAAATTACTGATAATGTTTATCAATATCTATATTTTGATATCCTTTGGGTATTCCACGCAAATGAGTGATAAACCTTCTGCAGGGGCTGAGAATCCGGCTGTACTCCGGTTTTTTCCTGCCAGTATTCTTATAAAGTCGGTCTGACTGAGTTTGCCCCTCCCGACATCAATCATAGTGCCTACCAAAGCCCTGACCATATTTCTTAAAAACCGGTCAGCCCGGATAGTAAAAGTCAGTTTATGCTCATGGATTGTCCATACTGCTTCCTGAATATGACAGATATTGGTTTTAGCATTGCTGTGCAGTTTGCTAAAACTTGTGAAATCAATATAATCCTTCAGCCTGCCGGCCGATTGGTTCATAGCTGCCAGGTCAACTGAAGCTGAATAATACCAGGAACATTCAACGTCAAATGGGTCCTTAATCAGGCTTATAGTATATTTATAGGTACGGGAAAGTGCGCTATAACGAGCGTGAGCATTGGGTAATACACGGTATATATCCTGTATGGCAATGTCCTTTTGTAAGAGGGCATTAATTTTAAAAATAAAATCCGGTTTGTTGTCAAATATCTGACATTCACTATCGAAATGTGCCACATAAAATTGTGCGTGAACACCTGCATCGGTTCGTCCCGCTCCGGTGGTTTTTATACTTTCACGGGTAAGTGTCTTTAATGCTGCCTCAATAAGTGCCTGAACGGTTATGGCATTCGGTTGTAACTGCCATCCGTGATAATGGGTCCCTTTAAAAGATAATTCAATAAAATACCGGCTCATCCTTTCCTGATATACAGGTTCCAAAAATACTACATTATGTATTCTGATAATGAGTCAACCGGAATTCGCTTTAACAATTTTTAACAAAATAAAACATACAGTCAATCTGTAAATTAACATACTTTAACCATGTATTAAGAAAGGGATGGAAAAAAAAATTCTACTTTCGCCTTTACTATCTGATGATTGATTGAATTGTTGATTTAATGATTGATTTATAGCTTTTTAAAATTCAAATTTGTTTTTATTATGGCGGATATTTCTATCCAAATCAGGGAACTAAATGAGAAGATTGAGCGTGAAAGCGCCTTTATCGAAAGAATTGACCAGGAAATCAGGAAAGTGATCATCGGGCAGAAACATCTGATTGATGGCTTGCTCATCGGCTTGCTTTCCGATGGACATATTCTCATTGAAGGTGTCCCTGGTCTTGCGAAAACACTGGCCATAAATACTTTGGCAAATACAGTAAGTGCTGCTTTCAGTCGTATTCAGTTTACACCTGATCTGCTTCCTGCAGATCTCATTGGGACTATGATATACAGCCAGAAAAAGGAAGAATTCCATGTCAAAAAGGGCCCTGTTTTCGCCAACTTTATCCTGGCTGATGAAATAAACAGATCACCTGCCAAGGTGCAAAGTGCTCTCCTCGAAGCTATGCAGGAGAAGCAGGTTACTATCGGTAATCAATCCTTTGAACTTCCAAAGCCCTTTATGGTGCTCGCCACACAAAACCCAATTGAACAGGAAGGAACTTATCCTCTCCCTGAGGCCCAGGTCGATCGCTTTATGCTGAAATTGGTCATTACTTATCCGTCCAAGAATGAGGAAAGAATTATTATGCGCGAGAATATTGCAAAAGATTTTCCAGTGGCCAACCAAATTCTCACCACCGAAGATATTCTTCGGTCAAGGGAAACAGTTAAGGAAGTATATATGGATGAAAAGATTGAACAATATATTCTGGATATTGTATTTGCAACCCGGTTCCCGGCAGATTATCATCTGGCTATTTATAAGAACATGATCAGTTATGGGGCTTCACCCAGGGCTAGTATTAACCTGGCCAGGTCAGCTAAGGCTTACGCTTTCATCAAACACCGTGGTTTTGTTATACCTGAAGATGTTAGAGCGGTATGCCAGGATGTGCTGCGTCACCGGATTGGGCTTACCTATGAAGCAGAAGCCGAGAATCTTACTACTGAAGATATTATTACTGATATTCTTAATAACATCGAGGTTCCGTGATCATGAAAACAGGCTTCAGAATTATATTCATCGTTATGCTGCTTACTGCCAATTTATTTGTGATGCAGGGTCAGAATTTTATCGGCCTTAATTCTGCTGAAATTGCCGGTTTGATGAAGACTGTCAATCCGCAATTCAAACTTGACAAGAATGCAGTCAATCATACCTTTAAATACTTGAAGTATGTTGATAAAATTAGCGAGCAAACCATTCTTTTGTTTATGTCGGACAAGGATGAGTGCACCTATGTCCGCTGGATGTCGGACTATTCCAACTTGAACGATATGATTGAATCGCTTAATAAGAAATACAAAAAAAGCGGTACAAATACATGGTCGTTTGCTGAAAATGGTGAAGACTACTCCGTGACATTGGCGGAAGACGAATGGTATTTTACTGTTAGTTACCATAAGAATTAGTCATTTTTGCACGGTTGTGATGGAAACCACTGAATTACTGAAGCGAGTCCGGAAAATTGAAATCAAAACAAGAAGCCTTTCCAGGCATATTTTCGCAGGGGAATACCATTCTGCTTTCAAGGGAAGAGGAATGGCTTTCAGTGAAGTAAGAGAATACCAATATGGTGATGATTTCAGGAATGTCGACTGGAATGTTACCGCACGATTTAATCATCCTTTTATCAAGGTATTTGAAGAAGAACGGGAACTAACAGTCATGTTGCTTATAGATATCAGCGGTTCCGGAGAATTTGGATCGCAAAGCCGATTAAAAGCCAGTCTGATAACAGAGATTGCGGCTGTTTTATCCTTTTCAGCAATACAGAACAATGACAAAGTTGGTGTGATCCTGTTTTCTGACCGGATTGAACGTTTTATTCCCCCCAAGAAGGGCAGACAGCATATTCTTAAAATTATTCGCGAATTAATTAATTATAAGCCTGGAAGCCGGCTTACCAACCTGGCAGTCCCTCTTCGCTATTTGGTTAATGCAATTAAGAAGAAAAGCATCACTTTTCTGATCACAGATTTCATGGATCAGAATTATGAGGATGCATTGAAGATTGCAGCTAAGAAACACGATATGGTTGGGCTATGGATATATGACAAACGCGAAACTGAATTAACCGGAATGGGACTGATGAAAGTAAGAGATGCTGAGACCAGGGAAATTACCTGGATTGATACAACCAGTACATATGTTCGCCATGCTTTTCAGGAGATATACAGGAAAAAGCAAGAGGAAACAATTGACATACTTAAAAAGTCAGGAGTTGATTACGTGGCCATTGCCTCTCATGAGGATTATGTCAAGCCACTGATGCGGCTGTTTAGTAAGCGGGCAAAATAGTGTTGTTCATGAAATGAGAAATTACCTATGTTGATTTTACAATTGATAAATAAGGTCAAAAAGTTAATTCCGGCAATTATACTTATCCTGGGTTTATCAGTAACTTCAGCACAGGAAGTTAATATAAAGGCTGAACTTGATACAAACAGGGCATTAATTGGTGATCAGCTGAGATTGTCCCTGTCCGTCGAAAAGCCTGCAGATTTTGACATTGACTTTCCCATACTAAAGGATACGATTACCCGTAAAATTGAGATCCTCAGTGATTCTTTTACAGATACTACATCCGTTTCTCATGGAAGAGTAGCCTTTAGCCGCAATCTGGTAATTACTGTTTTTGATACCGGTTTCTTTAATATTCCTTCTTTGGATTTCGTGGCAAATTCAGGCCAATCGCATCATACCATCACTACTGTACCGGTGAGTTTTGAGATCTTGCCGGTTAAATCCGATTCGACCCTGCGAGATATCAAAAGTAACTTTAAGGCACCCTTAAGTCTGGGGGAAATATTCATGTACATTAAGGAAAATTATCTTTATGGTTTAATTGCCGTTGCGCTGGGTGTATTGATTTGGTATATTGTGCGTTACATCAGAAAGAAACTGGGACGGAGTAAAGATATAACCAAGGAAATATACGTTGAATTGCCTGAGGTAATAGCGTTACGGGAATTGGAAAAGATAAAAGATGAAAAGCCCTGGCTGCATAATAAGGTGAAGCTGTATCACATTAGATTATCGGAAATACTGCGCAATTATATTGAAGGCCGGTATACTATTATGGCGCTTGAACAAACTACCGAGGAAATTCTTCTTGCTTTGAAATTAAAGGATTGCAAGACTACGGATCTTAGATGTCTTGCTGGTATACTCAAACTTGCTGATCTGGTTAAGTTTGCCAAGGTAATTCCTGCTGAAGAAGAGAATACAGTCCAGGTTGATTGGGCGGCTGAATTTGTGCGGAATACTGCTTTGATTCATAGTAATATAACTTCAGAAAATGCCTGACTTGGAATTTCTACATCCGCATTATTTATACCTGCTTTTGCTGCTGATACCAGGCATAGCATGGTATGTATACCGGCACAACCAGGTTCAGGCAGATTTGCAAATATCTACGCTTAAACCTTTCAACCATATTAAAAAAAGTGTCCGGGTATATTTACGGCATGTTCCCTTTGTTTTAAGGATCCTTACCCTTACCCTTCTTATTGTAATTCTCGCCAGACCCCAGTCAACAAACCGTTGGCAGAATGAATCGGTCGAAGGTATAGATATCATGCTGGTACTGGATATATCTGGCACTATGATGGCTGGTGATTTCTCTCCCAACCGGATTGAAGCTTCCAAGGATGTGGCATCATCTTTTATCGCAGGCAGACCTAATGACAGGATTGGAATTGTCCTTTTCGGTGGAGAAAGCTTTACCCAATGTCCCCTGACAACCGATCATGCTGTTTTGATCAATCTCCTGCATGAAGTGAATGTTGGTATCATTGAAGATCAGACCACTGCCATCGGACTCGGTTTGGCAAATGCCGTAAAGAGACTGAAAGACAGTGGTGCTAAAAGTCGCGTAGTAATATTGGTGTCCGATGGCGTGAACAATGCCGGTTCGGTTGATCCGCTGACAGCTGCCGAAATTGCCAAAACATTTGGTATCAGAGTATATACAATTGGCGTTGGAACGCGCGGAATGGCTCCATATCCTGTAAAAGATGGATTTGGTAATATCTTCTACCGACAAATGGAAGTCGAAATCGATGAAGATATTCTCAGGCAAATATCTTCCATGACCAATGGTGAATATTTCAGAGCAACCAATAATCAGAAACTCAGGGAAATTTATTCTGAAATTGATCACCTGGAGAAATCGAAAATTAATGTGAAACAATATTCCAGGAAGTATGAAAAATATAGGATTTTTGCTTTTGCAGCACTGATACTTCTGATACTGGAGATATTAATCCGGAACACGGTTTTAAGAACAATAACTTAATGATGATTGGTTTGGTTATGTTTAGATTCGAGCATGAAGAATATCTGTTGATCTTATTTGTTCTACCCATTATAGTAGGACTGTATCTGTTATATTATTACAGGAGGAGAAGGAATATCACGAAATTCGGTGATCCGGAACTGATTTTCACGCTTATGCCTGATTTTTCACAATTCAGAAAAAACTTAAAATTCATTCTTTTATTGGTGGCTTCAACTTTTGTTATTATTGCTTTAGCCGGTCCTCAATTCGGATCAAAACTGACTGAGGTAAAGCGTGAAGGAATTGAGATCATCGTGGCACTGGATGTTTCCAATAGTATGCTTGCTGAAGATATTAAACCCAATCGCCTTGAAAGGGCAAAGCAGGAATTGACAAGATTGCTGGACAAACTTAATAATGACAGAATCGGCTTAATTGTATTTGCAGGAGAGGCTTATACTCAAATCCCTGTTACGAATGATTATCTATCAGCCAAGATGTTTTTATCAGGGATTAACACCCATATGATTTCAAAGCAAGGTACAGCTATTGGTGCAGCCATTGAACTGGCCATGCGGTCATTCGATCCGCAATCGAAAGCCGGTAAGGCCATTGTGATTATAAGCGATGGCGAAAACCATGAGAGTGGAGTATCGGAAGCTATAAAAAAAGCAACTGAAAAGGGTATTAAGGTATTTACGGTGGGTATGGGAACGAATATGGGGGCCAGGATACCTGTCAGTAGTAGTCCATTTAACAGAGACTATCAAAGAGATCACGACGGAAATTTTGTAATTACCAAAATGAATGAACCAATGCTCATGGAAATAGCCTCAACCGGAGGTGGTAAATACTATCGGGCAAATATGCCTAACTTGGGAATGAATAATATGCTTGAACAATTGAACAACATGAACAAAGCTAAGACAGAATACAAGGTATTTACTGAGTTTGAAGAGCAATTCCCTGCGCTAATCTGGCTGACACTCGGAGTTTTGTTCCTGGAGTTTCTCATATTGGAAAGAAAAAACAGATGGCTAAAAAACATCCCGTTGTTTAACAAGAAAAGATGAATGGTTATGAAACCAAT
>Ga0315284_10001389_pt1 | contig 34543 bp, 36 predicted proteins | sample YL17G09_16_MG_FD_203696 | JGI IMG/M metagenome (GOLD analysis project Ga0315284, IMG submission 203696) | Sediment microbial communities from Yellowstone Lake, YNP, Wyoming, USA - YL17G09_16 | ecosystem: Environmental > Aquatic > Freshwater > Lake > Sediment | place: USA: Wyoming | collected... | reverse complement strand
TACGCGGATTACGATGAAGCAGTGAAACGTACGGAACTCGCCGCCGAATCCGAACGCCTTGCCCGCAGACAGCTCGAGATGGCAAGCGTGTCATACCGTGAAGGCGCATCGACGGAAACTGATTACGACAATGCCCATGCAAGCTTCACGAGGTCGATATATGAAAGCACGATGGCAAATGCCGCCCTGTGGATCAGTATGGCAAAAATTGACTATATCATGGGAATACGAAGTGCCGGAGGTAACCATGAATAAAACAGTAATAGTTTCTGCGGCCCTTGTCCTGTGCTGTGCGGCAGGCTGCGGAAACGACCATGAACGCTCGTTCGCCGGGTCGGGTCTCATTGAGGCGACCGAAATCACGGTGAGCGCCGAAACGCCCGGAAAAATCATGAAGCTCACCTTTGACGAAGGCGACAGGGTGAAAGCCGGGGAAATGATTGCGGAGATAGACGTTGAAGAGCTGCAACTCCAGCGTGACCTCGCCGCCACCGATCTCGCCGATCTCGACTGGACCCGGAGAATTCTCGAAAAGGAAGCTGCGACCGCGAAAGAAGCGGTGTCGCAGGCATCCATTGCACTCGGCATCGCGGACAAGACTGATAACCGGATACGTAACCTGTACGAGCAAAAGATAGCGACACAGGAACAGCTCGACAGGGCTGACACGGAACTGGCGATGGGCGAATCGAGGGTCAGATCAGCAGAAAAACAGCTTGCGGTGATCGAGGCACGTCTCGGCTCACTCGAAGCGAAGCGGGAAAAAGTGGAGGCACAGTTCCGTCTCCTTGACAGCCGGATTGCGGATGGTCAGGTGAAATGTTCCGCGGACGGGACGATCATCGAGAAATATGTCGAGCCCGGTGAGGTTGTGAATTTCGGGTCGCCGGTTTGCACAATCGCAGATTTATCAACCGTCTGGCTGAAAATTTATGTCGGAGAGGAGATGCTCGGCACACTCCGTATCGGCGAAAAAGCGGGTGTCCGGATCGATTCCCATCCCGGGAGGACATTCGAGGGAATGATAACCTGGATATCCCCGCGGTCCGAATTCACACCGAAGAATGTTCAGACGAAAGATTCACGGGTCGAACTCGTTTATGCTGTGAAAATCACCATGGACAACCCCGAGGGTATATTCAAGATCGGTATGCCCGCCGATGTCTATATCGAGGGGCTGGAAACCGGCGGCGGTGACCGAACGGACAGACAAACCGGAAACCAGTAAAGGGTGCCGTCATGTCAGAAATAACAGTCGATGTGCTCAAAAAGTCCTTCGGTAAGATAACGGCGCTGAACGGACTTTCGTTCCGTGTTCCGAAATCCGTCATGTATGGTCTTATCGGCCCTGACGGTGCCGGAAAAACTTCATTTATGCGCATCGCCTCATGCCTGCTCCTCCAGGACAGCGGGACGGTGGTTATCGATGGATTCAACACGGTCGATTCCCCTGCCCGTATCAAACGGTCCATCGGGTACATGCCCCAGCAGTTCGGCCTCTATCCAGACCTGACCGTCGCGGAAAACCTCGCGTTCTTCGCCGACCTGTTTGGTGTCGAAAAAAAGGAACGCCGGAAACGGATGGAGCGGCTGCTCGATTTCTCACGGCTTGGGCCGTTCGTAAAACGTCGCGCCGGCAACCTCTCGGGGGGGATGAAAAAGAAACTCGCTCTTTCCTGCACGCTCATCCATACCCCGAAAGTCCTGTTCCTCGACGAGCCGACGACCGGAGTGGACCCTGTCTCGCGGGGCGAATTCTGGGACATACTCGCGGAAGTCAAACAATCGGGCACCACCATCGTCGTCTCGACCCCGTATATGGACGAAGCGGAACGGTGCGACATGGTCGGGTTCATCCTGAACGGCCGGCTCATTACCGAGGGGACGCCGAAGGAAGTGCCCGGATTCTTCACCGGCACTATCCTCGCGGTGAGAGGACCTGACATCGTGCGGAAAACGAGACATCTCGTATTCCCGGGAATTGTGACCGATGTGAAAACGTTCGGTGACAGGATACACCTGACTGTTGAGGATGCAGACAGCGCCCGGCCGGAACTCGTGGATTTTTTCACCCGCAGCGCTCTCGATGATTTCACCATCGAACGCGCCGCCCCCTCGATGGAAGATGTTTTTATGGAGCGAATGACGCATGGGAAATGATTATGCGATTGAAACGGCCGGGCTCACGAAACGGTTCGGCGATTTCACAGCGGTCGACCGGGTGTCATTCACTGTCGGGCGCGGCGAAGTGTTCGGTTTTCTCGGGGCGAACGGTGCGGGGAAATCAACAACCATCCGTATGCTTACAGGCATCCTCATGCCCACTGACGGAGCGGCATTCATCTCAGGAATCGACATCACACGTCATCCGGAATCGGCGCGGCGGCTCATCGGATACATGTCCCAGAATTTCAGCCTGTATGAAAAACTCACCGTGGAAGAAAACATGATTTTCTACGGCGGCCTCTACGGTATGAACCCGAACGCCATGAAAGAAGCCCGTGCGGCGCTGTACGAAAAGCTCGATCTGGGCGGGATCCGCAACCGGCTGACCGGGTCCCTGCCGCTCGGGTGGAAACAGCGGACCGCGCTCGCCTGCGCCATCCAGCACAACCCGGAAGTCCTGTTTCTGGACGAGCCGACAGGCGGGGTCGATCCGATCAGCCGCCGTGCGTTCTGGAATATCATCTATGACCTGTCTGAACGGAATGTAACGGTACTTGTCACAACTCATTACATGGATGAAGCGGAATACTGCGGCCGTATATCCATCATGTACGCTGGAAGAATATTGATAGCGGGAAGCCCTTCCGAACTCAAGAAGCGGTATGGTAAAAAGACCGTCGAGGATGTATTCGTCTCATTGATAGGAAACAACCATGCTCACCAGAATACTCGCCCTGATCAGGAAGGAAATTCGCCATATCCTGCGTGACCTCAGGTCGCTGGGAATTGTTTTCGTGCTACCGGTTATCATGGTCGTTCTGTTCGGGTACGCACTGAACATGGATGTCCGGCATATCCCGCTGGGTATCGTCGATCATGACCGCACACCGGAATCACGGGCACTTGTTGAGGCGCTCTGCGTTTCCGAGTATTTCGACGGTGTCCGCTTTCCTGACAGGACCGGCGAGGTGGAAGCGCTTTTCAAAAACAGAGTCATAAAAGCGGCGGTAGTCATTCCGAAAGGATACAGTGGTGACCGTTTGTCGCCACACCCGAGGGATGTACAGGTGCTCATCGATGGGTCTGATCCCACAATCGGGAATGCGGTGGACAATTACACTAACGCCGTTTTTGTTTCGGTACAGTCAACTTTCCGGTCAGTCCGGGTTCCGTCACCCCCGGTCGATGTACGGCCGCAGTTCCTGTACAATCAGGATCTCAGGGGATCGCATTTCATCATTCCCGGTCTCGTGGCGGTGATTCTCATGATGGTTTGCGCCCTGCTCACTTCGATAACCATCGCACGGGAAAAGGAGACGGGCACCATGGATGTGCTTCTCGTTTCGCCGGTACGCCCGCTCGAAATCATCGTTGGGAAAGTCATCCCTTATATCGGTCTGGCTTTTCTCGATGCGGCATTCATCCTCATGTTCGCAAAAATCGTTTTTGACATCCCCGTCCGGGGAAACCTCATGCTTCTTGTAGGATTGACCGTACCGTTCATTTACTGCGCGCTCGGCATCGGCCTTTTCATTTCGAGCTTCGCCTCGACCCAGCAGGTGGCAATGATGGCGGCGCTCGTCTCGACTATTCTTCCATCAGTAATACTGTCGGGGTTCATTTTTCCCATCTTCAGCATGCCTGCGCCGATCAGGGCGCTGACTCACATCATTCCGGCGAAGTATTATATCGTCATCATACGGGGCATTCTGCTGAAATCAAGTTCATTTTCCGTGCTCAGGGATGAGACACTTTTTCTCTGTGTACTCGGTACAGTGTTCGTGATCATTGCGACCATGCGGTTCAGGACAAGGGTGAAACAATGAAAGCGCTGAAATACCTGATACGAAAGGAATTCATCGAGATAAGACGCACCCGCTCGATGATCGCCATCACCCTGGGTGTGCCGATTATCCAGCTTCTCATCCTCGGTATGGCGATCACCGGGGATGTGGTACATGTTCCGACTGTCATTACCGACCTTGACAATTCATCGGCAAGCCGTGACCTGGTGAGCAGGCTTGAACATACCCGGTATCTCGATGTACGCCGCCGTGCGGGTGACATCCGTGAAGCCGAACCGTATCTCCAGCGGAACGACGCCATCATCGCGGTGACCATTCCACAGGGATTCGGGAAGGATATTATCAGGCGCACAAGTCCGGCGATTCAGATTCTTGCCGACGCCCAGAACACCAATGTTGCACTGACCGGCACGGGATATGTACTGCGGATACTCGATTCCTGGGCGCGGTCACGCGGAATCCCCTCACCCGCCTCTTCCGCTTCCCGTCAGATCATCTGCCTATCGAATGTCCGGTACAACCCCGAACTGAAATCCGCCCCGTTCATGATACCGGGCATCATAGTCATCCTGGTCAGCGTCATCACCGTCATTATGACCGCCCTCGCGATTGTCAGGGAACGTGGTGAGCGCGGTACATTCGAGCAACTCCTGGTGACACCCGTCACACGCATCGACATCATTCTCGGAAAGACCATACCGTTCGGCATCATGGGACTCATCGAGCTCAGTATCGCCCTCGTGGTCGCGAAGCTGGTCTACCATATTCCAATCGCCGGTTCCCTCCCTTTGTTTTATGGAATTACGCTCCTGTTCATGGCGACCACTCTCGGTATCGGCATCCTGATATCGACTGTGACAAACACACAGCAGCAGGCTCTGTTCGCCGCCTGGTTCATTCTCATGTTCACCCTCCTTTTGAGCGGTTTTTTCCTGCCCCTCGAGAATATGCCGGATTTCATCTATACAATCACCTATCTCAACCCGCTCAGGTACTATCTCACCGTTGTCCGCGAACTGTTTCTGAAAGGTTCCGGGATCAGGGAACTCTGGACTCAGTCCCTCGCTCTTTTTATCATCGCATCGGTTGTCCTGTCCGCAGCGGTCATACGGTTGAACAAGCGGCTGGGGTGAGAACGGCCCCGGGGTTATGGCTGTGATGACCATTCCTTTTTTAAATAAGAATAAAGACGTACTCGTTCACAGGGTATTACGTTCGGGAAGTGACATGTGACAGGGGCAAAAGAATCACGAAAATGAAGGAAAGAACCGTTGATGATTGTGCGATAACCAACAGGCCGGAAGAGAAGCGGTATGACTACTATAACGGTTTACATGTCCCGCTCTATTTTCTCGATGAGGCGGAACAACGCTTCCGGGGACCGGGCGGACCTGATGGCGGTGGTGACGTCCGTATTGTTCATGATGCGGGCGATCTGAGCAAGCGTCTTGATATGACGGCTGATCTTCAGTTTCGGAACGAGCAGGATCACCACGATATAAACTGGCTCGCCGTTGAAGGACTCAAAATTGATACCTTCCGGAGAGACACCGAGAGCGCCGACAATATCATCGATACAATCCACAGTGCCGTGGGGAATGGCGACGCCGTTACCGACACCGGTCGAAATGGAACTTTCACGCTTGAACACGGTCTCCAGTATTTCGTCGCGGTTTCTAAGGCTTATCTCATGTTCGGATATCAACAGATCGATGAGTTCCTCGATGGCTTCGAATTTATCTTCGGCTTCAAGGTCGACTTTGATGACCCGTTCGGTAAGGATTTCTGAAAGATTCATTATCGTTTCATCTCTTTTTTACCGATAATCCGCCGTAATCGGAAATTATCTTCACGTTCACGTTCATCGAGCGTATGGCGGATATACCGTATCTCATCACGAAGCCTGGGTATGAGCAGGATATCAAGCGCGTTGATTCTCCTCGTCGTTTTTTGAATCTCACGGCCGAGGCGCTTGAGCGCCGCTTCAAGCGGGGCGATCTCAAGGATCAGGCTGACCGCTTTCCGGAACCGGTCCCTGGTCTCAAAGATACGGAGGCTCATTCCGTACGCATGAATACCGGGTTCTTTCCCGTTGAGGCCGTCCACTGACTCGATACGCGGAAATTCCACTCCCCAGTTGATTTCCTTCATCATGGTAACGGTGACCTTTGTGTCGCTGAGCAACATGGCGGATTTGAGGCCTTCGAGGCCGTCAATCGCCCGTGCGGTATTGAGGCAGTGAAATGCCCGAACCATCTCCTCATGGAGCTGCTTCCGCTTCTCGGTGAGCGGCTTGACGAGGTCCATGAACTGCCGGAGAAGAACCTCACGTTTCTGCTTGAGCAGTTCCATCCCTTCCCCAGCCAGCCCGATCTGAGACTTACGGGACAGGAGGTTCATACGTGTCGGGCTTATTTTTTCCACAACTTCATGCCCATGATGACAGGTCAATATCTCCGATAGAGCCGTCACATACGGCGGCCTGTGGTTACCGTTTTTTTAAATAAAGTTTAAAGTTTTTCACCAGGCTTTTATACTTTCATCCGTTCCTTCAGTCCGGTGGTGTGCTCCATCGTTTAAAAGAACGGCGTCGTCACCCCGTCTTCCATGATCTCAGTAAAATACCGGCTGATCAGGTCCTTGGTGACACGGTTCAGTTCTTCCTCCGGGAATGTCTTTAATAACGTCCAGCCGAGGTTGAGCGTTTCTTCTATATCGCGGGGCCGGGCGCCCTGTCCAATCATCTCCTTCTCGAACCTGTCCGCGAATGCAAGGTACCGTCGGTCCATGTCAGTGAGCGATTCCTCCCCCATGATCGACATGAGACGGCGGATATCGATTCCCTCTGAATAACAGGCATAGAGCTGATTCGACAACTGACGGTGGTCTTCACGGGTTTTACCTTCACCGATGCCGTTGTTCATGAGCCGTGACAGGCTCGGAAGGACATCGATCGGCGGGAAGATGCCCTTACGGTGAAGCGCCCGTGAGAGAACGATCTGCCCTTCGGTAATATATCCGGTCAGGTCGGCGATCGGATGGGTTATATCATCGTCCGGCATGGTCAGAATAGGGAGCATGGTGATGCTTCCTTCGCGGTCGCGGAGGGCTCCGGCGCGCTCGTAGAGCGAAGACAGGTCGCTGTACATATACCCCGGATAGCCTCTCCGGCCGGGGATTTCCTCGCGGGCAGTCGAGACTTCGCGGAGCGCCTCGCAGTAATTGGTCATATCGGTCAACACGACGAGAACATGCATGTTTTTCTCGAATGCCATAAATTCAGCCGTCGTGAGAGCACAGCGAGGGGTGAGGAGCCGTTCGATGGTGGGATCGTCCGCGAGGTTCATGAACGAAATAACCTTGTTTTTGATGCCGGTTCTGTCGAAATGATCCCTGAAGAAGGAAGCCTCGCGCCGTGTGATCCCCATGGCGGCGAAAATGACGACGAATTTCTCATCCCTTTCGCGGACACGGGCTCCTTCGAGAATCTGCGCGGCGATCTCGTTCGCCGGGAGCCCGGCACCGCTGAAAATGGGGAGTTTCTGCCCTCGGACGAGCGTATTGAACCCATCGATTGCCGAAATCCCGGTCATGATGAAATCCTCCGGTCGCGCCCGTGACACAGGATTCAGGGGCGCTCCGTCAACCGGCAGACGTTTTTCCATGGCCACTTCGCCCATGTTGTCTATGGGATGCGCGGCACCATCGAAAATCCTCCCGACCATCTCCGACGAAACCCCTATCCTCGCCACATGCTCACGGAGACGGACACGGGTGGTATCCACATCCATTCCGGCGGTTTTTTCGAGCACCTGGATGAGCACATGCTCCGTCCCTATCTCCAGCACCTGACCGTTTCTCACTTCCCCTGTCGGCAGGATAATCTCCACCATGGCACCGAACGGGAGATCGTGCACCTGTTCCAGAAAAAGAAGCGGCCCGGATATGTATGATATCGTGCGATACTCTTTCGTCGACAAATCCATTTGTCAGTTCCCGTCTGTCACGTGTGGTACTTCAGTTTTCATAAAGACGGACTCATGATACTATCCCGTCGCCTCAGTATCAAGTTAAAAATTTTTCCATATCCTGATAAAATACGCCGATTTTTTCTCTGAATTCATCATCCGGATAGTTCTTGAGACCGGCAAGTTCCTCCCTGAGGGGCATTTCGAGAACCTCGTCGAGAGTGTGTCCATTCTCGAGATACTGCCCGATGCTTCCGTAGAACCTGATATGTGCATCGAGATACATCATCTGTTTTTCAGTGGAACAGAATGTGTCAACCTCGCTGAATGCGTTTTGCTGGAGGAAATCCTCCCTGAGCATCCTGCCCAGCTCGAGGGTGGCGCGATCCCTGTCCTGAAGGGCGTCGGGACCGACAAGCTGAACCACTTCCTGAAGCTCGGCGTCACGCTGGAGGATGGCGAGCGCATCGGCGCGGTTGCGGCCCCACTCTTCCCCTACATGGGTGTTGAACCAGCCCAGCAGTCTCTGGTCGTAGAGGCTGTACGACCGGTTCCAATTGATCGCGGGGAAATGACGGCGGTGTGCGAGGGAGCTGTCGAGCGCCCAGAAGTCCCCGACGACCCTTATCGACGCTTGCGTCACCGGCTCTGAATAGTCCCCGCCCGGAGGTGAAACCGCGCCTACAACGGTGACACTGCCGGTACGCTCCTCTTTACCGCCGACAACCGCTAACCCGGCGCGTTCGTAGAAATTCGCGATACGGGTCGGCAGATAGGTCGGATAGCCCTCTTCACCGGGCATTTCTTCGAGGCGCGACGAGATTTCCCGCATCGCCTCGGCCCACCGTGAGGTCGAGTCGGCGAGCAGAAGGGTGTGATAGCCCATGTCACGGTAATACTCGGCGATTGTTATACCGGTATAGACGCTGGCCTCGCGGGCCGCGACGGGCATGTTTGAGGTGTTGACCACGAGAACGGTGCGTTCGATGAGCGGGCGCTTCGTTTTCGGGTCTTCGAGCCTGGGGAATTCGAGAAGGATGTCGGTCATCTCGTTCCCCCGTTCGCCGCAGCCGATGTATACGACGATATCAACCTGCGAATGCTTGGCGAGCATCTGTTCGACAACGGTCTTGCCGGTCCCGAATCCGCCGGGGATGATAGCATTGCCGCCGAGGGCAAGCGGGAACAGGGTGTCGAATATCCGCTGGCCTGTTATGAGCGGCCTGTCAGGATCGAGCTTGCGCTTGACCGGACGGTCCTCCTTGACCGGCCAGTCATGGCTGAGCCGCAGTTCTGTCCCGTCCGAAAGCCTCCCGATAGTGTCCAGTACCGTATAATTACCTCCCGCAATCTCGTCAAGGGTGCCCCCGACACCGGGAGGAACCATGATATAGTGCCTGATCTCGGCCGTTTCCTGAACCATTCCGATTACATCGCCCGACACAAGCACATCGCCGGGACGTGCCGTCATAATAAATTCCCATGTACGCACTGTATCGAGCGGCGGAGCCTTGATCCCACGGCTGATGAACGTCCCGCTTATCGTCTCCAGCTTGTCGAGCGGCCGTTGAATCCCATCATACACACTGCCCAACAGTCCGGGGCCGAGGGTCACCGACAACGGCGCACCCCGGGTGACGACCGGTTCGCCCAGCATCAATCCCGATGTGTCCTCGTACACCTGGATATACGCCTCATCGCCGCTCAGGCGGATAACCTCGCCGATAAGCCCGAGTTCGCTGACCTCGACAATATCGAACATCCGGGCCCCTGGAACGCCTTTTGCGACAACCATGGGCCCTGCGACTTTGACAATACGTCCTGATTTTTGTTCCATTAACGGCCTGTTCCCTCTTGATAGCAATCCTGAATGAATCCACAGTCCCCACGGGGAGCCAACCTGCACCTCGCACCCTGTGAAAAGCCTCAATCACCATCGCCTAAAACTTGACACGGTACCCGATCGCCCTGTGAATGATATTCGCGAAGACTTCATCGCTGGTATGGACATACTCCCATTTCGATATGACCGGTATGCCGACCACAAGCGGAATGCTGCTCTTATCGATCCTTTTCTGGAGGTGACGAGGAATGTCCTGTTTCAGGGTTTCGTCGATCATAATGATACCGTTACGGCTGTCATTCATCTCGGCCTCAAGAATCTCATGAGCATCCGCCGGAGTCGCCGCTTCTCTCACCTGAACGCCGGAAAGCGTAAACCCGATGCCCTGTCCCGGCGGCACAATGACCGTAATATCATACATAGACAAGCCCCTTGCGGATCTGACCTGGACCAGCCCGGAACGCGATGCCGTTGATGATTGTCCGCAGGTTGGTCAATTCGATGAACTGCGCCCAGACATAACTGATAAAGACGCCGATTCCGAAAGGACTACATCTTCGATACATCTGCGTTTTACGGATAAATATCTCCTCGAAAAACCGTTCCATCTCATGAAGGAACCCGGTCTCCGCATAATAAATGATCCCTTTTTCCACCGCGGTATGAAATGGCGTCTTCTCAAGCATCTCGAAAGCCTCATCGAGCGAAGGACACCGGAGCATGTCATTCAGGAACGAGAGGGATATCTTTCCGCCATGCGCAAAATCGCGCTCGATGTCCCAGTCGCGGTCTCTCCGTTCCCAGATGAATTTGAGCACCGAAAGAACATTTTTCATGTCGATTTCAACACTGTAGACGTTACGGATAACTGACATATCTTCACTATCTGTGTAAAGGCGCTGCATGAGGCGTGAATAAAAATTCACCTCGAAGCGATTCAGAAGATCGGCCGTTTTATCGCGGTCACCAGCCTCACGGAGCGTCATGGCAAGGGTTTCGGCTGCAAATGGCAGGCGACGGGACAGAAGGGGGATCATGCCCGTGATGTCGGGAACCGCGAGTAAGGTTGCACAATCGCTCCTGCGAAGGGAACCGCAGGGGACGATCATATTCTTCACCTCCTGGAACGGAAGCCCTTTAGAATGGCCGAGCACGACCGACCTGATATTTTTGAGATCGAACGAGTACATGACGATACGGAAGGTCTCGAACGTGGTACCACTAGCCATATCTAACAAATCCGAAATCACCCGCGCGAAATAATCAGTAACACCATGTTCGAGACCTTCGCGCTCCCTCCTTCCCCCGAGCGCCCGCTCGATGTCGCCGCCATACCGTGGATTGTTGAGCAGATAGGTCGTCACAGCAACCAGGCTGTCCCCGCTCAGCAGATCCTCATAGGTATCACGGGTGAAAAGATGGCTGTGAAATCCCTTGATGCGGACATTGATATACTCGATGAAAGGAACCGGTATCATGAGGAGCCGTCTCCTTCCGATCCGAACAGGAGCCATGATATATCGGCATTTCCCTCAACTTTGAGCCGTGCGAGACGATGTGAAAGCGTATTATTCAGGACAGTTTTCCCGTCAGGCCAGTAAAACGCTATACCGCCGTGAACCGACGGGTCCTCCCCGAACCCGAATGAACGCCCCGACCGTTCGATATATGTCCTGACTAATTCCGCATCGACGGGATTCGCCCGCACCACCGAGCCGTCGGGAACATCTGCAATACATTCTAAAAACAGCGTTTCGAGCACGTGCCTGAAAAAATCGGTCCCCTCGATTTTCCAGATGATCGCTTCAATTGTGCACCATATGTTTTCGATCGCTTGCGCTTTCAGCCTGTAACGGCGTGCGTTCATCTGAAAGAGGATGCTGTTGTAACGGCGCTCACGTATCCGCCCGGCTTCGGACCGGACTGCAGCACAAACCTTGGCGTGAAGATCCTGTGCGTTTTTCTCTGCCTCTCGCCGGATCGCTTCAGCCTCGGTTTTGGCTTTTTCCAGAATGGAGGTGCGCTCATGAAGGGCACGGTCCATGATTATTTCGAGCACTTCGTTTTTATCCTTACGCCTAATACCGTTCCGGTTATATCATGATGATCATCGCCGCAACGACAAATCCCAGAATGACCATCGTTTCGGGGATGGCGACAAGAATGATTACAGTACCCGCGGTCTCCGGTTTCTCGACGATACTTCCGATACCCGCGGCGCCGATTCTTCCCTGTGCGAAACTGGTCGCAAGAGCGCAGAGGCCAACCGCCAGGGCCGCAGCGATATAGCGAAGGCTCGCTCCAACCGAATAATTGCCCGTTCCGGCCCCTTCAGTTTCCGCGAGGACAGGAACCGCTGTGACGAACATGATGGCACAAAGCCCTAACAGAAACATGGTAATGTGTTTCAAGAGTAATCCTCCCTTATTTTTTTAAATGGTTGAAACGCTTTCCCCGTTGCAACAAAAAACTTACTGAAAAATTCAACATAATGGAGCCTGAGCGAGTGAATCGTCGGAGAAAAAACACCCATGATAAAATTGATCAGGTGTATGCCGACTCCAACGAGAACAGCTATGATTATATTCTCCGACATCTCGGCAAGCCGGTTGGCTACCGCCGCAAGAATAACACTCGCCAGCCCGATCGCCATGATACGGCTGTATGACAGAATGTTCCCGAAAAGTGAGAACAGTTCAAGAAGTCCCACGGCGCCTTCTGACAAGACGACACCCGCCACACCCAGGGCACAAAAGCAGTATCCCGCATAACGCATAAAGAGCGGAAGACCAAGAAGCAATTGGGAGAAGATTCCGACCATACCGGTAATCACTATGATTTTGGCCGCACCTTCGAGTACACCCCTGGTATGTTTCATCAGGATGTTAATATAGATTTTCAGGGCGAATCCGAGAACGATATGGAAAATTCCAATACCGAGCGTAATCAGGAGCATGGAGACAATCGCCTGTTCACGATGGAGCCAGGGAGCAATTGCATGAAGGCCGAACCGGGCGCCAAAATTTCCGAGAAATTCACCGTAGAGAAATCCGAATACAACGGTTGACAGGCCGGCGGCCAAGGTGATGGTGCCGACATCAGACATTATGGACCTGCCTGCCCATTTCCACCTGAAAAGCCCCCCGATCACCAGTAGAACCAGTCCATACGCCATGTCACCGAGGATGATACCGAAAAACACGGGAAAGAACACTGCGATGAACGTGGTGGCATCGATATTACCGTATTTCGGCGGCGGAAACAGCTTCATGAGAATCTCCGACGCCTTGAAAATCCCGCGGTTGGCCAGCAGTGTCGGAATCCTGAGAATATCGAAATTGTTCATCATGACCCTGCCGAGATGGATATATGACCCGAAATGAACGTGAAGGATTTCTTCAAGACGTTTGTACCGGGCGAGCGGCGTCCACCCTGATATCACAAACGTGTATTTCGTGCGGACGAGACGAGGTAGAACACGGAGCTGGTTCAGCCGATTAGTGCAGATTATCTGTACGTACCGGAAAAGGGCTCCGTGCGATTTCTTTGCATCCGCTATCTGCTTGTCTATCGAGTTCAACTCGCTGTAGATCTCGTCAACGCGGTCGTTTATCGACTCAATGCTTTCACGGAACGTCCTCCTCCGGAATTCCCTGGGTATATGATACTCCGCCACACCCTCGTTCCCGAGGAGGTTCCGCACCGCTGTGAGATGGTCAGGCGTAACGATGATGAAAACCCCTGTTGTGTTGTCGGGCATCTGCTGGTGGATAATCATCGCATCCGATCCGGTGATTTCTCCGATCCGGTTTTTCAGTATGGGAAGCACCGATGACTCGCCCTCCTTAAGAATGAGGCCTATTTGCTCCATGTGCTCCGAAACTGCCCCTTTTTCAATGAGAGGGAGAAACGTATTGATGAGCTTCTCATATTGCTGAGCGCTATCGATATCCTGATGCAGGTTTTTCCTGTGACGTGCCAGATGTTTCACTTCCCTCGATACCGAAGTAATACGGTCATGAAATCCTTCCGGCCCCAGCGAATTCAGTTCGTCACGAACCATGTCAGTCAGCGGGTCGACCGGAGATTCGCATGTATTCAGGATGTCGAGGAGATCGTTGAGGGTTTCCAGAAGATTTTCATACTCCAAGCGGAGTTGCTCTTTTTTCTCATCGAGATGAATACGGTGCATGTGAGCGTGGTGGTCGCTCTCGACAGTTGGTATTTCATCAATCTGGACGAACCCGAAATCCTGAAGCACCTCAAGAGCCCCGTCAAGGTTTTCAATGAGTCCGACAATCTCGATTTTTGCCATCGGTTCTATCATGGCGCCGCAAACCACCATTTTACTGTTTTCTATTCGACAAACGAATCCAGCAGACCTGAATGCCAGTGAGGTACAAAGCGACCAAGTATGGAGTCAACGACCTTCAGGTGGTTACACTCGATGATACGTTCGAGTTCACGGATTTTTTCCTCTTCAACCGTTCTGAGTTCTTCCAGGTCGTCATCGATCGATTCGAGGAGTTTTTCCCGCTCGGTTTTTTCCTCTGAGACAAGCTCTTTCCGTGTTTCCTCGATGAGACGTTCGGCGAACAGATGTGCTTCCTGGATCATGTCTTCCGCTTTTTTCCGTATCTCGTTTTCCTGTTCGATGATTTCCGCTTCCAGTTCGAGTATATCCGGAAGAATCGATCCTTTATTGAACATGCCCAGGCTACCCGTCATGTAACAATTCTCCTCGCAGCGTTCCTGAAAAAACGGCATAAAATGATTATTACCGGTACACATCCCCCTTCAGAAGACTGTATCGGCAAGGTAAAAAAAACGGGTCTCAATCGAGGAAAATATCCGAGTCCCGAATATGTTAAATAAGGTGGTTGTCAAACATCACACCCGTTCGACATGCATCATATTTTAATTGTACAATAATCGGGGACGGTTGTCAAGCATTTTACTTTTACCCGGATAATTCATGAATTACAGTGAGTTTATACGGTATTTATTGATTGCGGATTGCGGATTGCGGATTATGGAGCGAAACATTCTTAAATGATTTCAAATCCTTTAAATACATTATGTTCTTTCTTTGCCTGCCCAAAGAAAGAACCAAAGAAAAGGCACAACGGGGCAAGCCCATTCTTCTTTTCTTTCGCCTGAGAGACTCGTCGCGCTGGCGCTCTGACGCAGCGGAGACGGGTGCAGGGACAGAGTGCCGGAATATTTAAAATATTCTTAAATGTGTGAATAATTCGACTTAAAAAAGAATATTGGCGAGTTTTTTACGATATTCACCCACAAGCGGGTCGTTTTGCCCGAGCAGGGAGAATATTGAAAGCATCCCGTCTTTTGCCTTGCCATCCGCGTATGAGCTGTTTTTTGCGATTATCGAGAGAAACTCATCAAGTGCCTCGTGGTACATCGAGGAAGCCGCATAACAACATCCGAGATTGTACCGCGCCTCAAGGTCATCAGGATTGACGTCCGCTGCTTTCTTGTTGCGCTCCCATCCTCCCGAACCTGCGCATACCTCGGAAAAACGGAGATGGGCGAGAAGCTCGGCGGCTTCCGGATAACGTCGGTCCGTCTCCTCGACAGCACCGAGCAACTCACGGGACTGTTCAATTTCGCCATTCTTGATCGCGATAAGAGCCAGACCGATCAGGGCTCCCGCATTAACCCGATCGGTTTCGAGTATTGACCTGTACAGAGCCGCGGCCTCATTCTTTTTCCCCTTTCGCAGCAGACCATCAGCTTGTTTCAACATGTCATCCGACTTGCTCCCCGCGAACTGTGCAAGAATTCTGGTGATTTCATGTTCCGGTATGACGCCGATGAATTCGTCAACCAGTTCGCCATCCTTGAATATTTTGACCGCGGGTATGCTCTGGATATTGTAATACATGGCGAGTTCCTGGTTTTCGTCCACATTTACTTTCGCCAGGACAGCCCTGCCGTTATACGAGAGGACGACCTTTTCCAGTACGGGGCTGAGCATCTTGCAGGGTCCGCACCATTCAGCCCAGAAATCCACAACAACAACCGCGCTGTGGGAAGCTTCGATAACCTTTTTTTCAAAATCATCCGCGATTACGCTATATATAAGATGTCTTTCATCCATTTTTTCTCTCCGGTGATATGATGCCTCTCCTGCTAACGGGTAATTTGTTTGATTGTATACCGTATCGTTCCGTTCGGAATTGTTATTTCGACTGTTTCCCCCACTTCCCTGCCGAGAAGGCTTCTACCGATGGGCGAAACAGTGGATATTTTACGTTGTCCAAAATCGGCTTCATATTCATTGACAAGAATATAGTACAATTCATCTCCCGTTACCAAATCCACAAGATCAACCCGTGCACCGATATACGCTCTTTCGGATGAGATGTCCCTGTCATCGATGATCTCGAGATTGGCGAGCATCACCTCAAGCTGGTAAATCCGTTTTTCAAGCTTGTGCTGCTCTTCTTTGGCGGCGTCATACTCGGCGTTTTCCCACAGGTCTCCCTTTCTTCTCGCCTCCGTTAAAGCCTTGATGACTTCGGGTCGGCGCACACGCTTGAGGTGCTCAAGCTCTTTGTATAGTTTCTTCTCGCCATTCCGGGTCAACTTGACAGGTTCCATGAACACAATTCCTCTTTTTCGATACCAGATGTACAGAGTAATTCGCTTAAACGCTGAACCGTATGGTCAGGATATCACCGTCCTGAACAGGATAATCTTTCCCTTCTATCCTCAGGAGTCCATGGTCACGGGCATCCCTGAGCGACCCGGCCTGTATGAGGTCGTTGTACGACACTGTCTCGGCACGGATAAAACCCCGTTCCATATCCGAGTGAATGATACCCGCGCATTCCGGTGCTTTTGCCCCCTTGTGTACCGTCCAGGCATGGACCTCTTCCGTCCCGACCACTGTGAAAAAGGAAATCAGCCCGAGGTGCTCGTAGCTCATACGAATCAGACGACCGAGCGCCGGCTCCCGAATACCCATAGACTCCATGAATTCCGGCCGGTCCTCCGGATCGAGAGCTGCGATTTCCATCTCGATTTCGGCGCAGAACGCTGCACAGGCAGAATATCCCAGGGCCTCAAACCGTTTTTCATAGTCCTTCGCCATGCCCGATGTCAGGTCTGCCTCCGATATGTTGACGACGATCAAAAGAGGTTTCAGGGTAAGAAACTGGAATCCCCTGATAAGCTTTTCCTCTTCCGGATGAAAATCGTGCCCGATCAGCATGTCCCCGCGTTCGAGGATGTCGCGGCAGGTCTCGAGAACAGCCTGTTCCGTGAAAAGTTGGCCCGATTTCCCGCTGTGAAGTTCCTTCTCGACACGTTCGAGCCTGCCGGTCGCGATTATCAGGTCGTTCAGGGCAAAATCCTGAACCACTGTCAGCACATCGGTTTCCGGGTCGGCTGACTCGTCGAAAGCGTCGAGCACCACGATGAGCGAATCGGCGTTTCTCAACGTCTGGAGAACCTGCGGCTCCATCGCCCTGTCACTTCCGACCGAGCTTCCTGCAATGTCAAAATACTCCATGGTGGCATACGTCTTTTTTTTCGGCTGAAACACCTCGAACAGCCGGTCCAGACGCTCGTCGGGCACAGGAATTATCCCGACATGGATATCCTTGCTGTGCGAGAACTTATTGTAATTCTGACCGGTGAGGGCACAGAACAGAGTCGTCTTACCCGAGTACGGCAAGCCCGTTATACCGGCTTTCATCAGAACTTCCCTTATTGATTTTACAGGAGTTTGTTTTATATTTATCCCATGAATGCCCGAGCGCTCACTATCACAAGAACCGCATTGTTCGCCGCACTGATCTCAATATCGGCGTATCTCAGGATTCCAACCCCAACGGTGCCGCTGACCCTTCAATCCGCCGCCGTTCTTATCGCCGGTTATGTGCTCGGCCCGAAATACGGTCCCATCGCCACAATCATGTATACTCTGGTCGGGCTCGCCGGAATTCCGGTGTTTGCGTACGGCGGCGGTCCGGCATACGTGCTTTCGCCGACATTCGGCTATATCCTCGGGTTCACCCTGTGCGCATGGATAACCGGCCTTCTTGCGCGTCTGAATCCCCGGGGCTCCGTCCTGAAAGCATTCCTGATCATGCTGCCCGGGCTTATTGGAATCTATCTGCCTGGAATCGCCTGGCTTGTCATTGCCATGCACTGGATGGCGGCCGTTCCGACGAGTGTCATCATGCTCTTCAAAATCGGTGTTCTGCTTCCCCTGCCGGGCAACATCATCACCGCGGTCCCTGCCGCTGCTGTCGCCGTCGCAGTCAGGAAAAGAATCTCCCCGACAGAATGATGTCTTCAACCACCTCCGCCAGGCCTGAACAGTTATTTGAGGCAACCACGACCCGGGCGAGCCGCTTGATTTCGTCCGGGGCATTGCCCATAGCCACACCGATGTCGGCGCCTGCAATCATGTCGGCATCGTTGTAGTTGTCACCGACAGCTACCAGCCTCCCCTTCGGAACCGCGAGGAGTTCGGCCATCAGTCTCAATGCGATGTTTTTACGCGCGTTCTGAGCAACAACCTGCATAAACCAGAAATCCTTGCTCTTTCCACCGATGTGCGTGCTCTCATAGGGGAGTGTCATCACCGTCGCGTTTACCCCGGCGAGACCGGCGCGGATATCGTCAATCACATCCTTTTTCGCAACAAGGCCGACCTGAAGGACATCATCGGTATGGTCAAGGACATCGTCAACCTTGACCGCCCGGGGATCAAGTTCGATATACGACCTGAAGTATTCACAGGCGCCTGCGAGGGTATCGTAATAGATGTGCTGATCCTTGAAATCCGTTGTATAGAGCACCGGAATCGACCCGTTCTTCCTCATCACCTCGACGACTTCCCTGACAATCGCGGAACCGAGTCTCTCGAGATGGACAACCCGCAGGTCCCTCACATGGAGAATACAAGCCCCGTTGCTCAGAACGGTGTAAGTCAGAAAGGGCATTTGTTCGATAATAGGGCGGGCAGCCAGGTAGGTCCTTCCGCTCGCTAGAATAACCTCCCATCCTGATTCAACCGCCTTTTCGAGGGAGGCATAAACCCTCTCCGTAATACCGCCGTGGTCAGTTAAAAGTGTCCCGTCTATATCAACGGCTAAAAGGCCCGCCGCCTGTTTCATGATGTCCTCATCCTTCAGTGTTTAATAGACCACGGTACTCACATGCCGGGTAAATGTCAGGCATCCGGGCAGCTCCTGTCGATCCGGAATACCTGTCTCCCTTTACGGAACACCGGTGTTCTCCCCGCCGGTTCATTCACTGCCGGCGTTCTTTTTTTTTTCATGTTTTTTTCCGGCCCACCACTCGAGCCAATCACGGATCAGTTTTTCATGGCCGAACGTGGTGGGGTGATAATATGACGTTCCGGCCAGTTCGTCCGGGAAAAATTCCTGACCGGAGTATGCGTCCTCGAAATCGTGGTCGTATTTGTATCCCTCGCCGTAACCCAGTTCCTCCATGAGCCGTGTCGGCGCGTTCCTGATATGCATGGGCACAGGGAGGTCGCCGTACTTTCTCGCATCGGCACGGGCATTTGTGTACGCGGTATAGACGGCGTTGGATTTGGGTGCCGTGGCGCAGTACACAATCGCCTGCGCTATGGCGAGCTCTCCCTCGGGCGACCCGATGAAGTGGTAGGTTTCAACCGCCGCCGTGGCGATCTCGAGGGCACGTGGATCGGCGTTCCCCACATCCTCCGAGGCGAACCTCACTACACGCCGCGCGATGTACAGCGGGTCCTCCCCGCCCTCGATCATACGGGCGAACCAGTACAGCGCAGCATCGGGATCCGATCCTCTCATGCTCTTGTGCAGGGCAGAAATGATGTTATAATGCTCTTCGCCCGCCCTGTCATACCTGAGCATTTTGCGCTGGGATGCCCTTTCCACATCGGGCAGGCTGATAATGACTTTCCCGTCCCCGCACTTTTTTGCCAACATGGACGCTATTTCAAGCACATTGAGCGCTTTCCTGGCATCACCGCTGCTGAAAGCGACCAGGGCGGTGAGAGCATCGTCTTCGATACCACCGTACATGTTCCCTAAACCACGCTCGCCATCCTCGATCGCCCGCATGACAATGAGGCGTATGTGATCGTCTGTCAGGGCATTGAGCACCAGCACCCGAGACCGTGAGAGGAGCGGTGAGTTGACCTCGAACGACGGATTTTCGGTTGTGGCGCCGATCAGGATGATGGTCCCGTCCTCCACATACGGAAGAAAGGCATCCTGCTGGGCCTTGTTGAACCTGTGTATCTCGTCGACGAACAGGATTACCTTTCGTGAACTGGACCGCGCACGGCCTACAACCTCACGGATATCCCTGACACCGCTCATGACTGCGGAAAAGGAAACGAACAATGCGTCCGTGTACTCGCTGATGAGACGTGCGAGTGTCGTCTTTCCCGAGCCGGGTGGTCCCCAGAGAATAATGGACGAAACCTCGTCGTGCCTGATCGCTTCGCGGAGAAACGCTCCCTCACCGACAATATGTTCCTGCCCGACGAACTCCTCAAGCTTCCGGGGTCGCATCCGGTCGGCAAGGGGTTGTATCTTGCCGGATTTTCCGCCTCGTTTTTCCGATTCATCTTCAAACAGGTTCAATTCGTCCGGCACATCATCCGTCCTTTTCGGTGGTAAACCGGCACCATGCACCACCGGTTACAGCAGCTGTTTTTCACCGGTGCCCTTCTCTTCATCGAGCACCTCGTCCATAAGCCGTTTCGCATGGGCACGGGCGGTATCGGTCATCGTCTCGCCGGACAGAAGCAAGGCGAGTTCTTCCTGGCGCTCACTCTTGTCAAGCAGTTTCAGCTTCGTGACCATACGCCCCCCGTCCATGTTTTTACGGGCAGAGAAATGACGGGTCCCCATGACTGCAATCTGCGGAAGATGGGTTATTACGATAACCTGGCGGTTATTCGCGAGCTCCCGTATTTTCCTTCCGACCGCATCGGCGACACGGCCCGACACTCCGATATCTATTTCATCGAAAACCATGGTCGGGACTCCAACCGTATCCGCCAAAGCCAGTTTGAGCGCAAGCATGATGCGCGATATTTCACCACCGGAAGCAATTTTTGCAAGCGGCTTTTCCGGTTCGCCAGGATTGGTAGAAATCATGAATTCAACACGGTCGAATCCGTTTTCTCCCACCGGTACCATGCCGCCTGCCGCCGGAACCATGTCCGTGCCTTCGTGCGGGTCGATCGCGACACGTAACACCGCGCCTTCCATACCGAGCTGTGAAAGATGGTCCCTGACCTCATGGACGAGCCGAGGTGCCGCTTCCTTTCTTTTTTCCGTGAGGAGATGCCCCTGTTCGGTGAGACGGGCAGTGACACTATCCTTTTTCTTTTTCAGGTCAGCAATGTGTTCATCGGACGTTTCCGCCATTGATACCTTTTTTTTGATGTCTTCAAGATAGGCGAACACATCGTCGAGACCCGGGCCGTACTTCTTTTTTATACGCTCGACAACAGCCAGCCGTTCATCCATGCTTTTAAGCACTCCGGGGTCGTCGTCGATGCCTTCCGTATAATCGTGGAACGCGCGGGCGAGATCGTTTATTCCGATCGTAAGTTCCTCAACGGTTCTGGCATACTGCACCAGGTTCCCGTCAAACCGTGACAGCTGTTCAATACGGGTAATGAACGCCCCCAGACGGTCGCCGATCGAGTTTTCGGATTCGGAGAGTTCGCTGGAAATCTCCCAGCCGAGTTCCTTGAGCTCACGGGCGCGGGAGAGCCGTTGGATATCACGTTCCAGATCCCCGTCCTCACCGGGCCTTATGTTCGCCCGTTCGATCTCCTCTATCTGAAAAAGGAACAATTCACGCTCACGGTCGAACGTCTTTATCCGCTTTTCAAGACTGTCGATTTCTCTGGTCAGGTTCACCATTTTACCGTACAGAGCCCTGACCTCATCGGCGAGCTGGCTGATCCGTCCGTACCCGTCGAGAAAAACCACATGTTCCGCAACATTAAGGAGGGACTGGTGATCATGCTGGCCATGAAGGTCGACAAGGAGGTCCGCCAGTCCTTTCAAAGCCCTCTGTGTCACCGGGCGGTCATTGACATAACACCGGCCAGACCCGTCGGATCTGATTTCACGCCGTAGAAAAAGGAGCCCGTTGTCGGTGTCGAACGGGATGTCGCCGAGAAGCTGCTCGCCGGTTATGTTGAAAACACCGCATACGGACATGGAGTCCGCACCGGCACGTATCATATCGTTCGATGCCCGGGCACCAAGAACGAGTTCAAACGCGTCGATGACTATCGATTTCCCCGCACCGGTTTCACCGGTTATCACATTGAGTCCGGGAGAAAACTCGACCGTCATCTCATCGATAATCGCATAATTGCGAATGGAAAGCGATTCAAGCATTTCTCAGTTTCAGACTGACACCCCAGTTCAACCGCGTGTGCAGAATGTCGAAATAGGTTTTATCCCTGAAACGCGCAATTTTTACCGGCTCTTTATATCGCATCACTTCTACACGGCATCCGGCACTGAGAGTGACGAAGCTCTGACCATCTACAGCCATGCGCGCGACACCGTTGATGATATCGAGACCAACCACATGCGTCCCATCTATGATCAATGGTCTGAATGTCAACGAATGCGGGCATATCGGCGTGATGACGATAACATCACAATCGGGCATGACAAGTGGCCCGCCTGCAGAGACAGAATGGGCGGTCGAACCGGTCGGTGTGGCGATGATTATCCCGTCCGCGGTAAAATCCCCGGCATGAACACCGTCCACCGAGGCGGAGAATTCAAGTATCCTCGTATCGTAATTCCTGTCAATCACTATATCATTGAGGGCAAAAAAACTGTTCCCCTCGTTTGTCCGGGCAAAGAAAGCCAAACGCTCGATAATCTCATAGTCGCCGGTGTTCAGCCGTCGGGCAACATGCTCGATTTCTCCGGGCGATATTTCTGCGAGAAATCCTACTTTTCCGAGATTGATCCCCATGATGGGGATGCCTGTCCCGGCCGATATTCGTGCCGTGTGAAGAATGGTTCCATCGCCGCCGAACGATAAAATCATCTCGACACCATCGAACAACTCGCGTTCTGAGCGGTAGGACAGCCCATCACCCATGATAGCCCGGAGGTCCTCATGATAGACCGGTTCGATATAGTGTTTCCCGAGCGCATCATGAAAAACCGGCAGTAAAGCCTTTATCCCTTCTTTCGTTGTATTTGCGACAACGGCTATGCGCATGTCTGCATCACCCTGCGAACGGTTTCTGTGAGAGCGGTCGGGGTCAGGCCGTATTTTTCGAGCAGTCTCGCCCGCCCCGCATGCTCGATAAATGCATCGGGAATACCCAGAATGGTCAATGACGGCGAGCATCCCTTCCGGCAGTAATATTCAAGAACCGCCGATCCGAATCCGCCGCAAACCGAATTTTCTTCAACGGTTATGATCGGGGCTCCGGTGCTCCATGCCCTGTCGAGGACCACGGTGTCGAGCGGAGCGGCAAACCGCATGTTGACAACGGTGGCATGGACACCATCCTTCGCAAGCATTTTACCCGCTTCGCGTGCAACCGGTACCATCTCTCCGATTGCAAGGATCACTGTATCGCTACCTTCCGAAAGCACTTCCGCCCTGCAGGGTTCTACCGGATTGAATGAGGTGTTGAGATGTACCGCGGTTCCGATACCACGCGGGTACCGGATCGATACGGGGCCTCCGGTATATGAGGCGGCGAAATTCATCATATCGCGGAGTTCGTTCTCATCCTTCGGCGCCATCACCACCATGCCCGGTATCTGGCGCATGTATGACAGGTCCAGAATACCATGATGAGTCGAGCCATCCTCACCGACGAACCCGGCGCGGTCAAGTGCGAATACCACCGGCAGTTTCTGAAGGGCGACATCATGAATGATGTTGTCGAACGAACGCTGGAGAAACGACGAATAGATCGCCACGAACGGTTTCAATCCTCCACGGGCGAGGCCGGCGGCGAAAGTCACCGCATGACCCTCAGCAATGCCAACATCGAAAAACCTGTCGGGAAATTCCTCTGAAAACTGCTTGAGCCCGGTCGAATCGGTCATAGCGGCAGTAATGGCGCAGATGGTTGAGTTTTTCCGGGCCAGTTCAACGAGTGTATCGCCAAAGACAGCCGAGTACGTGGGACGGTTCGAGCTTTTTTTCGAAAGTCCGTTTTTCAGTTCGAAGGCAGAGATACCATGGAACCGTGTGGCATCCTGCTCGGCGAAGCAATACCCTTTCCCCTTGGTTGTGTATACATGGAGGAGAAGCGGACCTTTGATGGTCTTCAGTTGTGAAAGCACCTGCATGAGCCTCGTGAGGTCATGGCCATCGAGGGGACCGAAATAACGGAACCCGAGTGATTCAAACCACGAACCGGGAACGATCAGGCTCTTGAGGCTCCGCTCGAGACGGTTGAGAATAACCCGAACCTGTTTGCCGACCGCGGGAATGAAACCAGTGAGGTCCCAGATATCCTTTTTGAGCTTGTTATACGTCTGAGCCGATATGACATCGGTCAAATACTTCGACAGCGCACCCACATTCGGTGAAATCGACATTCTATTGTCATTCAGTATAACGATCAAATCGGTGTGCGATGCACCCGCATTATTGAGCCCTTCGAAAGAAAGACCGCCCGATATCGAACCGTCACCGACAACCGCAATGATTTTTTCATCGGTTCCGCGAAGATCACGGGCCTTTGCGAGCCCGAGAGCAGCAGAAATCGCCGTCGACGCATGTCCGGTACCGAAGGCATCGGCATCGCTTTCGGAGATGCTGGGAAATCCGGAGAGTCCGCCTTCGGTCCTGATGGTCGCAAACTCCCCGCGCCGTCCGGTCAGAATCTTGTGGGCGTATGACTGATGACCCACATCCCAGACAATTTTATCATCGGGACAGTCGAAGGTCGCATGAAGCGCGAGCGCGAGCTCGACAACACCGAGGCTTGGTGCAAGATGACCGCCGTTCTTCGAAACCACCCTGCAGATATATTCACGTATCTCCGCGGCAAGCGTCTCAAGCTGGATGACGGATAGTTTTTTGAGATCACGTGGACTGTCGATAGTATCAAGGAGCGTTTTCATGTCAGTTCACACGGTTGATGACAAAATCGGCCAATTCACCGAGCATGGTCGTATCTTCCTCGAGTTGTGCAAGGAAACGGTGCGCTTCGTCGATTGCGGCGCGGGCAAAAACTTTCGATCGGTCGAGACCGCACACTTTCGGATATGTCGCCTTATCGTTCTCCACATCGGAGCCGACATCTTTCCCGAGCACCTCGTCAGAACTTTCAATATCCAATATATCATCCACAATCTGAAATGCAAGCCCTATACGCGCACCGAATTCCCGGATTATGTCTGTTCTCGACAGTGCCGCACCTGCATGGACTGCGCCCATTTCGAGGCTTGCCTGGATCAGTTTCGCCGTTTTCATTGTATGAATATATCGGATATCCTCCTCGGTCAGATTGTCGAGACCGTTTGATGCAATATCTTCAACCTGCCCGCCGATCATCCCCTCCGTACCGATAGCGTGCGCGAGTATTCTCACCAGGCGGCAGTCTTCTGCACTCGAAACGAGGTCGAATGCGAGAGCGTTCAACGCATCCCCCGCGAGGACAGCGATATTTTCACCGAACACCTTGTGCGATGTAGGTTTTCCACGTCTGAGATCGTCATTGTCCATACATGGCAGGTCGTCATGAATAAGTGAATAGGTATGGATCAGCTCTATGCCCGCAGCGACCGGAATGATGGACTCCGTGCCACCCGCGAACGTATCGTTTGCCGCTATGCACAATGATGCGCGGAATCGTTTGCCGCCAGAGAAGACACTGTACCGCACAGCCTTGTGAATGATTTCAGGTCTGGCTGTTTCAGGCAGCAGATACCCGTCGAGAAACGAATCTATCCGTTGTTTCTGCAGGGCGAGATAGTCAGTCACCGTCAAACGGTCTTCTCCTCATCGAACGGTTCCAGAGTGACAGAGCCGGAACTGTTGGTAACCAGTTTCATGACTTTTTCACGTACTTCCGCCAGTTTCGCACCAAGCAGTTCCGTTTTTTTCATGCCTTCTTCGTACAGTTTCATGGATTCCTCGAGACTCAACCCGCCGCCCTCCATCTTCTCGACGATGTCCTCGAGCCTTTTAAGGAGTTCCTCGAAGGTCTGGTCCTTGCTGCCCATTACAATCCCTCACAGTCTGAAAAATGTACCGCCGGATATACCGCCCATTACGATCTCTTCAGAGGGCGGTTAAAAGTATTTTTTTCACGCGCCCCATAATGAAATATGTTGTCTATGTGCTGTCAAGGGCATGTAAATCAGCACTTCGTGCTGACCCTTGACAGCATGTATCTGCACTGATGATATTTTTCACCAGGCTTTTCAGGATTCTCACATAACCCTCTTGATACGGATTGCCCTGATTCCGCCTTCGTGATCTTTCTGGGCCAGTCATTCCTCAGTCCCCTCGACTCTTGCGTTGAGACGTCCCCGGGCAAGCTCCACCCTGATACCGTCCCCCGGTTGAACCATGACCGAATCGGTGACGACACGGCGGTCAGGCTCACGGTACACGATGGAATAGCCGCGTTCGAGGACCTTGCGCGGATTCAAAGCCTCGATGGTGCTCCGCACACGCTCCGCCCTTTTTTCAGTGTCCGTGAGACCCACAAGTACGGCGTTTTTCATGCGGATTGTCAATTCGTCGAGATGCTGGCTTTTTAGAAAAATTCCCTGCATAAAACGTTCGGGGCTGAATTCCCTCTTGAGCGAGGACACTTTCGCCATCATCTCCTCGATTACATACGTCATTCTCTGCCGCAGGAACGTACGGTACCCGTCAATGGACTGTTTTATCTCTTCAGTATTTCTGACAACAAGCTCGGCTGCGGCGGAAGGCGTCGGGGCCCGGAGATCGGCGGCGAAATCAGCAAGGGTGAAGTCGGTCTCATGTCCGACCGCAGAAACAACCGGTATAGTCGAGGATGCAATGGCACGTGCTACGATCTCTTCGTTGAAACACCACAAATCCTCTATGGAACCGCCACCCCTGCCGACAATGATTACATCGGCGTTCGTATACCTGTTCAGGTCTTGAATGCCTTCGACGATATCGGTGGCGGCATCCGCCCCCTGTACCTGAGCCGGCCGCAGGATAATCTGCACATGGGGCGCCCGCCTGCGAATCACGCTGATGATATCCCGTACTGCAGCGCCTGTCGGCGATGTGACAACGCCCACGAACGACGGGAATGGAGGAATCGGCCGGTGATTATCGAACACCCCTTCGCCCGCGAGTTTTTTCTTGAGCGCTTCGAGCCGCATGAGCAGATCGCCGCGTCCCATCGGCTTGATCGTCAACACCGTGAGCTGGTACTGTCCGCTGGGCTCATAGACCGTGATATTGCCGACTGCCCTGACCATCATTCCTTCTTCAGGCTCGAAATCGAGCTTTCCCGCCTGCCATCTGAAGAGCACGCATTTCAGCTGGCTCTGCGCATCCTTCAATGTAAAATAACGGTGACCGGAGGTATGATGAATGTAATTCGATACTTCGCCGACAACTGCCACAACCGGTATATTCGCCTCGAGAACAGTTTTGATCAGGCGTGTTAACTCGCTGACAGTCAGTTCACCTGAGAAGGGGCTCTTCACATGATACCCCTGATCCTCATTCATCGACGTATGGTTCAAATATTCTCTCTATCGATTGTGCCAGACCGGTGGTTTCGTCAATTTCAAGGATGACCGCTGAAAAATGCAGTCCTTCTTCGGCCGGTGAAAAGCGCACCGGAACCTGTGTCAGAAGCCGCTGGAGCGACTGTTCCACTTTTACTCCTATAATTGAATCATGGGGACCGGTCATGCCGACATCGCAGATAAAAGCAGTCCCCCGCGGCAGAATGCGCTCGTCGGCAGTCATGACATGAGTGTGGGTACCGAGAACGGCGCCCACCCTGCCGTCGAGATACCATCCGAGGGCCATCTTCTCGGAACTCGCCTCTGCATGGAAATCAATGATCATGCAGTTGGTCATCGCCCCGACCTGCTCGATGACCATATCGGCAGTTCTGAAAGGGCAGTTGACAGGCGGCATGAAAATCCTGCCGATCAGGTTGATCACACCCAGGGTCATGCCGTTTTTTTCCATTACAATAAATCCGTTTCCCGGAACACCGTCGGGATAATTCGCCGGTCTGAGTACGCGGTCAAATTGCTCGAGAACATCCCTGCTCTCCTGCGTATCCCAGATATGGTTGCCCGATGTGATGACATCAATGCCGTAGGTGAAGAATTTCTTCGCGATGTTTTCGGTCATGCCGAATCCACCGGCTGCATTTTCTCCGTTGGCAATACAGAAATCAATACCCCGTTCAGTAATATAATGGGGAATGAATTTCGCGGCGACACGTTTTCCGGGCCGGCCAAAAATATCCCCGACAAAAAGAATTTTCATGCATGCCTCTGTAGTGAGACACCATGCACCGGAATATCAAAGCGGATGATATGTCCGCTTCAGGTGCAGGATTGATGTCAACGGGCGTATTGGACAGACCGTGTTTCCCGGATAATTGTGACTTTAATCTGACCGGGATAGTCGAGTTCATCCTCAATTTTCTTGGCAATATCGATGGCGAGTTGTTCAGCCTGAGCATCGTCGACGATGTCGGTATTCACCATGACCCGAATTTCACGTCCGGCCTGGATCGCATACGTTTTTTCCACGCCGTCGAACGAATCGGCGAGGTCCTCGAGACGTTCAAGCCGTTTTACATACGATTCCAGGTCCTCGCGCCGTGCTCCCGGACGGGCGCATGATATGGTGTCGGCAGTCTGCACAATTGCCGAAACCAGATATTTCATCTCAAATTCCTCATGGATAGAGGAAATGGCGTCCTGAACGACTTCGCCTTCATCATATTTCCGGACAAGCATAAGCCCGATCTCGGTGTGTGTCCCTTCCATGTTGTGGTCGAGTGCCTTGCCGATATCATGGAGCAGACCGGCACGACGCGCATCCTGAACATCGAGCCCCAGCTCGGTCGCCATCAGACCTGCGAAAATCGACACTTCAATCGAGTGCTGGAGGACATTCTGACCGTAACTCGACCGGTAATTCAGCCGTCCGATGAGTTCAACAAGTTTCGGATGGAGGTTGTAAACCTTACACTCCATGGCAGCGTTCTCACCGAGCTCGGTAAATGAATCCTCCACTTCTTTCCGTGCTTTTTCAACGACCTCCTCTATCCGGGCGGGATGAATCCTGCCGTCGGCGATAAGCTTCTCGAGCGCTCGTCTGGCGATCTCGCGCCGTATCCGGTCGAACCCGCAGAGAATAACCGCTTCCGGAGTATCGTCGACAATGACATCGACGCCGGTTTCAATCTCGAAAGACCGGATGTTACGCCCTTCACGGCCGATAATCCTCCCTTTCATCTCATCGTTGGGCAGCGGAACTACTGAAACGGACGATTCGACAGTATGTTCGGCGGCGCAGCGCTGAATCGAACCAATGATGATCTCCTTCGCCTCTTTTTCAGCTTCTCTCACGGCCTTGTCACGTATTTCTTTGGCGATTTTCGCCGCCTCGACACGCGCCTCCTTTTCCAGGTTCGCCAGAAGCAGTTCTTTCGCATCGTGCGAAGTCAATCCCGAGATGCGTTCGAGTTTTTCATTCTGCTCGTTGATCAGTTGATTTAACTGATCGGTTTTAACTCTGAGAGCTTTTTCCTTTGCGGCAATTTCACGTTCTTTAATTACGATATTGCGTTCTTTCGCGTTGAGAATATCGACCTTTTTGTCGAGTTTCCGTTCACGATCGAGGAGAGTTTTTTCCGCCTCTTCTATGGTGTGGCGCTTTTCGTAGGTTTCCTTTTCAAACTTGGTTCGCTCACGGTACCATTCGTCCTTCGCTTCGAGAACAGCCGACTTTTTAATGTTATCCGCCTCGCGTTCCGCATCATGGGTTAACTTTTTTGCGTAAGCCTCAGAACTCTGCATTTTCGCATGATTGATTTTATTTGCGGCTATCCACCCCAGGATGAAAATACCCAAACCAATCACCAGGAATACAAAAACCAGTATCACTATTTGAATTATTCCCATATCCATATACTATCCCCCTATTTATGCTTAATCGGTTAAAAAAATCATGCCGTGAATTCACTCTCTGACCGTCCGGTCGTTCTGTGCATAAAAAAACCACCGCGTTTACCCTCTTCGGGGCATGAGCAATCACGAACGGTGGTTAACATGCACACGACCAGCACCATATTCAACGCCGAAAAGGTTACAATGTTTCGGGTCTCATATGTTTTTCAAGGAGCGAATTCAACTCCGTTATCTTCTGGTCTATCTGTGCGTTTTTCTTTTTTTCGCTGAAAAACTCATCCGCAATAATAAGCGCGGCAAGAACCTCACTTTTTATCTTTGAAGGGAACCTGTTTTTGGCAGAAATACTGAGAATTTTTTCCTCAACATACTTCGCCAGCCCGCTCAGGTAATCAGGATCGGCGTCGCTTTTAATAGGGTAGTCTTCACCCATTATCCTCACGACCGTCGTTGTATAAGGTTCTGCCATGATAAGTTCAATATAAAAAAGAAATTGTACTCCTATACGTCCGTGATATCATCTATTTTTAATCTATCTACCCGTGCAATCAATGTCCTTATGTGGTTGATAAGCGTTTTTTTCTTTTCCTGAAAGTCACGTTCCCACTCGTTATTGTCGCCTGATTGCAAACTATCGATCACTGTCAACGCTCGTTCGAGATCCCCGTGGGTAGTTTCAGCATCATGGACAGCTTTGTCACGCTCACCGCGCAAAACCTCACAGTCCTCGAGCAATTTTTGTACAGACGATTCAAGTTTCGTTAACGAATTCATATTCGGCAACAAGACGCCTGGCTTCACCATACTATCTGCATGCCAATAGAATTATCCGGGGCAAACATATATCATTTCAATATTCATATTATAGCAAATTAACAAGGTTGTCAAGAAACATTTTTATAATCACCAGAGCCCTCCGGTACAACCATGTATACAGTGAGGAGGGCTTTAAAAACCGTATTGAGCACCGTATCAAGGTACATGTATCGACAGATCACATTACTTCACAATACGGGAAATGAACTTTCACATACAAGAGAAATGATGCGCTTGTTGTGAATATTCAAAGCATACGTACTGGTGGATCAATCCGGACGATATCTTTTCTGTGTACCTCCCATGCATACTGACGTATGAAAACAACTGCAAGCACATGAGGTATACCCACAGTCCAGACCGCGGTTATCCCGTAACCATCGCCTTGTCGAATACGGCGCTGAATGCGCGCTCATCCTGAACAGCCAGATCAGCGAGAATCTTACGGTTGAGCCTGATATTGCTTTTCACCAGAGCATTGACAAACACCGAATAGCTCGTATTCCGCTGCCGGGTCGCCGCATTGATCCGGGCAATCCAGAGGGCGCGAAATGTTCTTTTACGCTGTTTACGTCCATAATATGCATGTACAAGGGCGTGTTCGACAGATTCGTCAGCGGTTTTATAAAGCCTCGAACGTCCTCCACGGTACCCTTTTGCCATTTTTAATACTTTATTTTTTCTGGCCTTCGATGCTACACTTGTTGAAACTCTTGCCATTTATCATTCCTCCGTTTACGGAATCATTTTAAGGACACGTTTATTGTCAGCCGAAGAGAGAATCGTCGAGCGGCGGTAATTCCGTTTCCGCTTGGACGATTTCTTTTTCAGAATATGGCTGGCAAATGCTTTGTTACGTTTTATTTTTCCCGAAGCGGTTTTTCTGAACCGCTTTGAAGCCGATTTTACTGACTTCATCTTTGGCATACTACATCCTTTTTGAAACAATTTATTGAAAAAAAATTTAACCCATCACTCAATAGTTAAAGTGTTCAAATATGTTTAAGAGAGAACGGTCAATCATCGTCAGACCGTTTTGACATCAAAACCATGGTGAAATTATTTCCCTCGAGGCGCATCGGTATTTCAACGGTCGCATAGTCCTCAATGCTCTCCATGACTCTTTTGAGAACCGCCTCACCAATATCTTTGTGCAATATTTCCCGTCCCTTGAAAACAAGAGTAAACTTGACTTTGTCACCACGTTTCAAAAATTCAATGGCATGCCTGATCTTAAAATTGAAATCATGATCTGAAATTTCAGACCGGAGTTTGATTTCTTTTACCTGTGAAACATGACGGTGTTTTTTCGCCTGTTTTGCCTTTTTAGATAGCTCATATCTAAATTTGCCGTAATTCATGATCCGGCAAACCGGCGGCTTAGCATTCGGCGACACCTCAACCAGATCGAGACCGGTTTCAAGTGTCACCTCAAAGGCTTTGTTCAGAGGAACGATACCGATCTGGTTGCCATCTTCATCAATGAGGCGTACCGGAGAAGTGTCAATTTGATCGTTTACTCTCACCCGCTTTTCGTTAATGAGAGAATCCTCCTTTCAATCCCTTGTTTTTTCATGGTTTTCCTTGATTATACGTGAGATTATCTCCTCAGTGGAAAACACACCGATATCACCTGCGGCATGTTTTCTCACCGAGACCGTACCCGATTCCACTTCCCTGGTGCCGGCAATGAGCATATAGGGTATTTTCATATCCTCCGCATCGCGAATTTTACGGTTAATCTTTTCATTACGGGAATCGAATTCAACCCGCAGTCCCTGCTCCTTCATCCACCGGAAAATTCTGCCCGCATATTCGTGGTGGGCGTCGGTTATCGGCATGATAACGGCCTGCACCGGTGCAAGCCAGAGGGGAAATGCTCCCGCGTAATGCTCGATCAACCCGCCGACAAACCGTTCCATCGAACCGAGCACTACACGGTGAATCATGGCGACGCGATGTTCGTTTCCATCCTGACCAATATAATTAATATCGAATCTGTCCGCGAGGTTAAAATCAACCTGGATGGTCGGCCCCTGCCATAACCGGCCGAGCACATCTTTCAGCTTGATGTCTATTTTGGGCCCGTAAAAGACACCTTCACCGGGATCGACCTCGTAAAAAACATCCTTGTTTTCAAGTGCTTTACGCAACGCCGCAATGGCTTGCTCCCACGATTCGTCCCCGCCGAGCGCCTTATCCGGTTTTGTCGAGAGAAACATGGCGTACTCGTACCCGAACACCTTCATCATGTCCAGAACGAAATCAAGGACGCCCTCGACCTCTTCGACCACCTGCTCCATTGTGCAGAAAATATGTGAATCGTCCTGGGTGAATCCCCTGACCCGCAACATACCATGGAGAACCCCGGAACGCTCATACCGGTACACCGTCCCCAGTTCACATAATCGTATCGGCAGATCACGGTACGACCTTAATTTCGACTGGAAGATTTTAATGTGGCCCGGGCAGTTCATCGGTTTGACATAATACGGCGTCCCGTCTATATCCATCGGGGAATACATATTCTCCGCGTAATTCTCGATATGACCTGAACGCTGATAAACACGCTCGGAAGCGATGTGCGGCGTATAGACGATCTGGTAGCCACGTTTGCGGTGTTCATCCCGCCAGTAATCCTCGATGACCGACCTGATAATCGAGCCCTTCTGATGCCAGAGTACAAGACCTGGGCCGATTTCCTCATCCATGCTGAAGAGATCGAGCTTCGCTCCGAGAATTCGGTGATCGCGCTTTTTCACTTCTTCGAGCCACTTAAGATGTTGTTCGAGCATCTTTTTATCCGGAAACGAGATACCGTAAAGCCGCTGGAGCATTTTGTTTCTTTCATCGCCGCGCCAGTAAGCCCCGGCGGTACTCAATAGTTTGAACGCCTTAATACGACCCGCAGAGGGAATATGCGGCCCCCTGCAGAGATCGACGAAATTCCCGAGACGATACAGGCTTACTGTATCATCTTCGATACTCACGGCCATCTCCACTTTATACGGTTCTTTCTCGCGTGTGAACAAGTCGATTGCCTCATCCCTGCTGATTACTTCCCTGACAAAAGGTTCGTTTTCACGGATGATGTTCTTCATCTCTTCTTCGATCCTACCCAGGTCTTCTTCGGTGAAGGGATGCTTTATATCGAAATCATAATAGAACCCTTCGTCGATGGATGGCCCGATCGCGACCTTCGCATCAGGAAAAAGCCGTTTAACCGCCGCTGCCATGACATGTGAAGTCGAATGCCAGTACAGCATGCGCCCCTCATCGTCATCGAACGTGAGAAACCGTATAGACACATCACCTGGTATCCCGCTGGAAAGGTCATACAGGACACCATCGACACGGGCGGCAAGGGCCTTACGTCCGAATTCTTCGCTGATTGCGCCCGCCGCATCATGAAATGTCGAACCCGGCGCAAATTCCTTCGTGGAACCGTCTGGATATGTTATGGTCATTACGCAGCGTCCATTAAAAAAAACGTACCCCGTCATATCTTCAAGGGCACGTATGTAATCACTTCTTTTTTACATGTTCAGTATAAACTATTCACCCCGTCATAACTATCGAAACACCGCTAACAGATTTCCTAAGTTCTGAAATATAAGTTAAATAATATATTAAAGTCAAGTTTTATTTGTTGTGTGTTTCATATTCCTGTTTTTTTCCGAGTCAAGTCCTGTTTTTTCTGTAAATTCCATCTCTCTATCTGACCCGAAGGGTCAGCCTGCATGGATTAGAGGGAAAGCACAGAGTTATTAATTGGTA
>Ga0315284_10001388_pt1 | contig 34543 bp, 60 predicted proteins | sample YL17G09_16_MG_FD_203696 | JGI IMG/M metagenome (GOLD analysis project Ga0315284, IMG submission 203696) | Sediment microbial communities from Yellowstone Lake, YNP, Wyoming, USA - YL17G09_16 | ecosystem: Environmental > Aquatic > Freshwater > Lake > Sediment | place: USA: Wyoming | collected... | reverse complement strand
CTGATGTTGAGTGGAGTGGCGCGAGTGGGAAAGTTATTTATTTTGTTCAGCCGAAGGATAAGATAGTTGAGATTGACAGGCAGATGCAGCATAGATTTACTGATTATGTGATAGTAACAAAGAATGATTCACATATTGTTGATCGAAAGTTTGATAATTCAGATAGTATTACGAAATACGTGTCTGAGATAAAGAGACTTCGGTTGACAAAGGTTGTTGAGAAGTATGCTTGTCCTCCGGTGAAAGAGGGACAGGAGCAGAAGTGGAAAGAGAAGAAGATTTTCACGGATCAGGAGTTCTTTTTCTTTATCAAGATGTCCATAGTCTTAGGCAGGTGGTATCACGAGCTTTTTGAAAAACAAGAGCGGATGTACCAGTTGTTCGAGGCATTGCGAGAATCTAAGGAGGCGTTGGTAGCAGAATATTTCTTACTTAGAAAGAGGTTGTCTGCTAATGAGATATTCTCCTCTGTCTTGACAATGTTATATAAGTTTAAGTCTAAGGATAACAGGAAGGACAAGAGATTTTCTGACTATTATCTACGATTATTGGCTTCTTTAGAGAATGTAATTAAGCCTGAAAGTATTCCTGTTGTTTTGAGTGAGGTTATTCGTATAAAGAATGAGGTGCCGATGGATAGTCGGGTTCTTTATTTTTTGTTGGCGTTGAGGGGGTAGTGTGGCTAAGGTTGTTGTTTTTGTAAATAACGAGTGTGTTTGTTGTGATAATGTTGAGAGGTTTATGGTTCGTGTAGGGTGCTTGACTTTTTGCATAAGGCATTTTCAGCTTGAGTTTAGATTGGACCCAGAAAAGTTTGATGGGATTATTGATGTTGACTTGAAAGGTAAGGTATATCAGAAATGGTTGGAGTGGTACAAGAAGAAGTACCTTGAAAATAATGCGGGGTCGTCTAGCCCGGTCTAAGACACATGGCTCATAACCATGCATCACTGGTTCAAATCCAGTTCCCGCAATTTACTTAGGAGTATGCGTGTCTTCCGGCGTTTTCATCAAGCCTTACACTAATAAACTGGTGTATGAGAGACAGGAGTACCAAGGGTATTATAAGTCTGTTATTGCTCGGTTTTCAGATATGGATTATCAGAAGTTTCGATTTATGATGTCGAATTGTGTGTCTTGTGATGCACGTAAAGAATCAAAAAATGTTGTGTTGTCTGAGGGAGATGTCACAGCAGATACAGTGTTTGTTGGTAGAAATCCAGGATCTACTGAGGATATTTACTGTAAACCATTTCATCCGTCTTCGACTACTGGTGCATGGTTTATGAGATACCTTGAGACTCTTGGTGTTGATAGATCAAAAATATACCTAACAAATGCCTTGCTTTGTCACACAGAAAAGGATCGTTCACCTACGGATGTAGAACTTCTATGGTGTTCTGTCTGGCGATATTTAGAGTTTCTTAGATTGAAAAATATGAAGTATCTCTTCCTTCTTGGAGGGGATGCTTTGAAGCAGACGATGGGTTACGAGTTTATGTCCATCATGCGGATATTTGGTGACGTGTATCAAGCCCGTTTTCATGGTAAACCTCTTCTTGTCTTCCCTGTACCACATCCAGCAGCTACACAGCGAGGTAATGAGCTTGCAGGGGGAGTGTTTTCTTACCTTACGGCTGCGAAAGAGATTATAGAGGCAGACAGAGAAGGAAGACTGAAGTGGCTTGTTTAAGAAAGGTTTTATATGAATATTTCACAGCCCCCGTCTCCAGTTACTAATCCTAATTCAGCTTACAATTTATCTTCTCAGGAAAGATTATTGAAGTTGATTTCTGAGTACACTATGGGTCTTGTGAATGATAACCCACAAAACGGGCCTATTGGTATAGCTTGTGTGAAAGTTGATGATTTTCCTACAATAAATGAGATTGTGAATAACGGTATTCTTAATTGGAGTTTTGTTGCTAAGTTGGTAGCACAGTATGAGTCTGCATTGATAAAGGTTGCTAATGCGATGCACGAACTGGCAACTAAGAAGATACAAGTGCGAGTTTTCTTACATAATACGGAGCGGGAGTGTGGGGAAGGTTCAGTAAAGAGTTTTGCAAAAGATGTGAACTTCTATATATCTCGGCTAGTGGATGTAGAGAATATACTGAGAAGTAAGGTGGAGACGCTTGATAAGTGTCATTGGGCCTTGAAGACTTTGAAGTATGACGCTCCCAAGTCAGATCGTTTACCTGCTCAGTTTATAGACAATTAGCCAAGGAGTATCTGTGTCTAAGAGACTTTATGTAGGTAATATTCCATTTAAGCTAACAGATGAAGAGTTGGTAGAGGCTTTTTCTACTAGCGGGAAGGTAATCGGGGTTTTTATTGTAAAGGACAAAGAAACAGGAAAATCTAAAGGTTATGCTTTTGTTGAGATGGAAAGTGAAGACCTTGTTAAGAAAGCTATAGTTGACATGAATGGGAAGTTGTTGAGTGGTCGTGTGCTTAAAGTAAGTGAGGCAGTTGAGAGGAGGGACGTGCGAAAGGATGTTGGATAGGTAAGAAGTTTACTTTTGTTTTTCTGTGTGTTTAGCGTAGTATTAGTAGTGTTGGTAAGATGGTCAGCCCTATCTGTTTTCTCTTCACTTTTTAGGAGGTCTGAGATGAGTGATTCGACTTTGGCGGCTGCGGTTGTTGCCCCTGTTGACCCTGTTGCCCCTGTTGCCCCGGTAGAGGTGGTTGCCCCTGTTGCCCCTGTTGCCCCGGTAGAGGTGGTTGCCCCGGTTGCCCCGGTTGCCCCGGTAGAGGTGGTTGCCCCGGTTGATGTCCCTGTTGTACTGCCAAAAAAACGTGGACGTAAAAAGAGGGTTTTGGTACTTAATATCAAAGAGATTGAGAAGTTTAAGGCGCTTCTTCAGGTCAACTTGTCGAAAGTCCTCATTACTGAGGGACAACCCCCACTTTCCCAGGGGTTGGCGTATGATCTTTTTGCTGAAGCCTTTGATACAATCGTGATGCACACGGCTACGTGCGAGAAAAGAAGGATTTCTCTGACAGGTATTGGGCGTTTCTATATTAAGATGGGGCATCCGCGTAGAATCAGCACAAAGCCTGTGAGCAAATACGCGGCTCTTGGTGAGATTCCGCATTTCCGTTGGAAGCCGTCATTTCGGTATTTTAAGTGGCTTATTCAAAAGATCAATAACGTCGATGTTGCAAAGCTCATTGAAGAGGGTGTGATTCAGAAGCCTTCAGAGGAATAACATTTTCTTCTGTTCGCACTTACAATAAAAGCCCGTAGTGATCCCTACGGGCTTTTTTCTGATGATTTTTGCCTTTGATAACGTATAATATACTGTGCCGATCATGTAATTCATATTATCTTAAAAGGTGGAGGTTTCTATGTCGGATGGTAAGCCGGGGATGGGTACGATGAGTCTTGATGATATTTTGGGTGGTAAGGTTCCTGCTGCTCAACCTACTCAAGTCGCTCAAGTTGTTCCGGTTGCTGCCCCTATTGCTGCCCCTATTGCTGCCCCTATTGCCCCTATAAGTCAATCACAGATATTGACTCCAGAGACAGTAGTGGAAGCTCCTGATGTAGCAAAACGTGTTTCAACTGCACTTAATACAGCATCAGCAGAAGTTCCTACTCCCGGTATGCAACCTATACAAGTTGCTCCTGTCAACCCTGCTATTTTTGCATCTCAGCAGGCATCTCAGCAGGCACCACAGCCAATGTTTGCACCACAGCAGGCACCTCAACCGATGCAGCAGATGTTTGGGCCTCAGCAAGCTCCACAGCAGGCACCACAGGTATCTCAGGCAATGCAGACGATGTTTGCACCACAGGCATCTCAGCCGATGCAGTACCCTACTCAGCAATTTCAGCCCCCGATGATGGTAAACCCTACAGCGTCAAATGTCTCAGCACCTCCTCAGTCGGGGTTTATGTGGGGAAGTTTTGGAATTGAGGTGCAGAGATACCCAATCAATCGTTTCAAGGCATCAGTTGGGCCTACCTATCGGCTATCTGTGATTGATCGTAATATCGGGGTAGTGCGTACTCACTGGCTAGATGATTTTGGATATTTTTACTGTTTCCAGGGGAAGTGTTGTGAGCAGATCGGGATTCCGTCTGTCCGGTATATCGTCCCTATCGTTCTTTATGATACTGACATGACCGGGCAGATTATTTCACCGAAGTTTGACGTGATGTATTTGTCAGTAGCCGATGATGAGTATAAGGCACTGAAGTCCCTTGATGCAAATATCCCTATTGACCAATTGGACTTCATTGTGACGTGTTCTGATCAGAAGTTTCAGGCTTTGCACATGCAGAATGTTGGACCCGCTACGTGGAGACAGTATCCTCAGTTGGGAGAACAGGTAATGCAGAAGTGGAACGGCAATCCTCAAGCTGGTATTCCTGCTTTGAGAGCGTTGCTTCCTACGGTCATTGCTCGTGTTCTCAACGAAGCATCTTTTATGAAAGTTATTTCAGGACAATCGGATGCTTCTCAGCCTATTCCTTCACAGGGAACGAACCTAAAATCGTTTCTGAGGTAGTCGTACTTTTAAGAAAGTACGTGGATTGAAACAAACCGAGGTAATTTTGTGAAGTACCGCTATGTGTGTGGGATAGACCCGGCTCCCGCAAAGTTGGGTCTATCCTTTTTAAGTGTGGATACTTTGGAAGTTACTACCTTTCTATTCAAATCAGAAGGGGAGAAGGATTTTCGATTTCACGCATGGCTTGGTAGGGTGGGTGACATCTATGACCTACTGACTAAGACAATTGAGGAGTTTTTGAAGAGTAAGCAGCTTTCAACACATGAGGTTTTGTTTGTTTCGGAATATCCTGTCCCGTATAATCTAAGTTCTCCATTGTTGTATGCTCTTGATTATATGATAATCATTCAAGGTCTTAGAAATTGTGACTTGCTTTTAGCTCATCCAAATAAGATTCACATGTTGATGGGTAGGAAGTCAACAAAGACCGAGATAAAGAATTATGTCGTTTATCTGTCACAAGAGAACAAGTTGAAATTTTCAACTTTTACGAAAGATGGAAGTATTAAGATTGTGAGTGACTGTGCGGATGCGTTGTTGTTGGTGTTGTGGGCCTTCCATAATTTTGTTCGTAAGCTGAATATACCGTTGGATCTTTCTGTGAAGTGGGAGGACAAGTTTTCCGTATTAAAGGATAGTGAGTCTTTGAAGATGCGCGGGTTGATGGTTAGGTATATTGATAACTGATAACAGGAGGAGTTTTCGATGCTTGATCTTGATAAAAAGAAGAATGGTGTTCCTGCTGTAGCAAGTATTCCTCCAAGAGAGAAGCCTTTGATTACTCCAGAAACCGTAATTGAGAAGTCAGAAGCTCCTCAGCCTTTGATGAGTCAGACAGAGAGTGCGGGAGTTTCTGCCCCTACTGCTTCTGTGGTGCAAATGGAAACAGCTACACCTGTTGTTACTATTAAAGGGAAGTCTGGTAAGAGGGGATCGTCAAAGGAATCTTCAAAAGACTACGACACTTTATGCCAGAATTTTGCAGAGAGATTTACAATTAGTAGTGAAGTCAAGATGATTGATAGTGGATCAATTGGGTTTAATTATATTTTTGGTGGTGGGATACCAAGAGGTAGGATCATAGAGCTTCACTCGGATTCAGGTCTGGGAAAGACTACTTGTGTCCTTTGTTGGTGTCTGAAGGTTTGTCAGATGGGCGGGGTTGCTCTGTACTTGGACGCTGAGAAGGCACTTAATGAAAGTTTGATTTTTGGTGTGGGGTTGGAACCTTATTATAAGAAGTCATTCACTGTTTTGAAGGTTGGTACGTTCGCACATACAGAAGACATCATGGATTCGTATTTGAATTGTAATAGAATACCAGATATTATTGTGGTGGATTCTGTTACATCTTTACTTTCTGAGAAAATTGTTTCAGGGGAGTTAAAAATTGAAGAGGTTGAACCGGGATGGCATTCAAGGATGTCAAGTTCATTTTTGATGAAGTATAAGGATGCTGTTGCTCGTGCCGGATCGAGTCTTGTCATTGTGAATCAAAAAAGAACCAAGATAAACTTCTTTGGTCCTTCTGTTGTTAAGGCAGCGGGAGGTGTTGCCTTAGAGTTTTACCCTGATATTCGGGTGGATATGTCTCTTGCAAGTTGGATTGAAGAGGAGTCCGGTGGTGTAAAGAGGAAGATAGGAGCAGATATTACTGCGGAGTGTCCAAAGAACAAAGTAACTATGCCTTTTGTGAAGACAATCATATCAGTTTTCTTTGGGAGGGGGATTTCTAATATTCGGGCCTTTACCTTCCTTCTTCAGGAGGAGGGGGCGATGACTCAGAATAAGTCATACTACTACATTGACATGAATGGTATGAAAGAGACTTGTCAAGGACGGAGGCAGGTAGAGGAGTGGGTTATTAAGAACGAGATTGCGGTGATAGATTTTTTGAAATCAAAAGAAAGACTTTGAGTTTACAACACTATAGTAAGGAGCAGCATCTATGAGTGAGAAGATTTTTGATCGAGGATATGATAGAGAAGATGTTAGAGGGGGTTATTTGACTCGTGAAGATATATATGATCTTGAGGCTGGTGAGAAGATGGACCAGATGATAGAGGATTCTTTTGATGAAAGAAAAGAGGGGGATGAACCTAGACCATTTTCGTCTAACATAGGGCTGTGTTTTGAGTACATAGTAGCTGGTTTTTCTTGGTTTCGTTTGTCAAAGAGTCACGAAGATGATGATTTTTGGTGTGAGCTTCGGATTTTTCCAAAAGATTACCAGAAGAGGGGTATTTATTATAAGCATTTGGCGAGATCAAAAGACCCTACTTTGGCTATCTGCAAAGCCTATCTTATTTTTGTAAATAAGCGGGGGAATAGTTTTGGGGACTATCCTGTTCGGAATGATGACCGGGAATTTCGTAGGGATTTAGGCAGGGGTGAGTGGGGTGATAGGGATGACCGGCGTGATGATCGTGATGGTCGGCGTGATGATAGATATGAGCACCGGGATGATCGTAGCTTTAGCAGGAGATAGTGATGATAGCAATAAGTGTCAAAGGTTTTCAGATCATAAAAGAAGCTGCTCTTGCTGTGGATGGTATTACCATGATTGTTGGTTCTACCAATCACGGTAAGTCAGCACTGACTCGTGCAGTGGAGTCTGCTTTATGTTCTAATCAGGGCAGTGACTTTATCAATTATGATATGGACCAGTGTGAAGTGTCTATGCAGTTTCCAGCGGATGATGAGAGAAAAGATTTGGATCTTACATGGACAAAGGGGAGGAAGGGCGGGTCGGAATATGTGATTGATGGTGTGGAGTACAAGAAGACAGGCAAGACCGCGCCGGATGAGTTAGAGAAGTCGGGTATTAAGGACATAGTGATTCGTGATAATAAAGAACGGCTTTTCATTTGGAGACAGATGGAAGAGCCTTTTCTTGTGTTTCGTGCTCCTTCGTATATTTTCGACTTTGTTTCTCAGTTGATGCAGGACAAGAAACTTACACCTGTTCTCAAACAGATGACGGTTGACTCGAAGGCGATACGAGTTGATCTTGTCTCCTTGGAAGGTCAGATACAAGCGTACCAAAATTCTCTTATCCAGTTGAAGCAGCGTGAGGGTGTGTTAGCACAGATTTCTACTATTCAAGATGATTTTGTAAATTTACGGAAGTGGAAAGTTCGTTATGAGAGGTTATTGGGGATTCAACAGAGTTATAATGTTGTTGTTCCTCAGTTGGAGCAGGTTTCAACGTCAATATCTTTTTTGGATAATGAAGTAGTTACTCCGTTGATAGCATTTTCAAACGTACCATCACAGGTTTCAAAGTGTCAGAAGTTGGTTGGTGTTGAGTCCGAAATTTCAAAAATTGATTCTGAGTTGTGTGGTGTTGATGTTGCCGTGAGTGGGAGGGAGAAGATAGTTAGTTCTATACAGATTCCAAATAGGAGTAGTCTTGATAAAGAAGAAAAACTTCGGGAGATAGCAGTAGGTCTTTACAACACAGATATGCAGCTTGCAGCGTGTTTTGATGAGCAAGGCAATTGTGTTGATATTCTACATAAGGCAAACGTACCGGATAAGGGATTGGTTGAGAAGTATGTCTTTTTGTTGGGAGAGGAGATTAACCTAAGTAATTTAACACTGTCCTTGTTGGGTGTTGGTGATTCTGTTGTGAAAGATGAAAAGGTTTTGAGGTTGTCTATTTCCGATCTTGAATCGTATAAGAAGGATGTGGGGGTGTGCCCTCTATGCCAAACGTCATTTGACTCACACAAGGAAGGTCTACATGGCAAACCAGTTAGTTGAGAAGTTCAATTTGCTTAGTTCAAAGGTGGAGGCTGTCAAGGACAACTTGAAGAGGCTCCAAGCGCGTCAGACTGCGTTGAATGAGCAGAAGACCGCAATTCTTCAAAAGTTGCAGCAGGAGTACGGGATTACTACCTACGAGCAGTTGAAAGTAGAGATTGAGACTCTGACTTCTTCTTTGAACCAGAGTCTTTCTACGATGGAACAGGTATTGTCAAAAGTGAATGTGTAGCTATGAGAAAAAGAACTAAGCAGAAGAAGAGGTCATGCTCCTTATGTAAACCTTATAAGAATATGTGGGCTGATAAGCGGCATATTAGTCAGATACGGAGGGACATCAAGGATTCCGAAGAACTTGGAAAGGTACTGTAGTCTATGCACGGAAAGTTTGTTTGTATTGAGGGTGTTAGTGGTTCGGGTAAAACTACTGTTATACGGAATCTGAAAAAAGAGTTCCCTGATGCTGTGCATGTAAAGGAGCCGGGAACTACTTATATTGGTGGGAAGTTGCGTAGTATTCTTCTTAACTCAAGGGAAAAACTTGAAAAGCAGACAGAATTATTCTTGTTTGTTGCTTCGATGGTTGAGGCTTCAAATAAGGTGGTGAGGCCAGCATTGGTTGAGGGTAAGTTGGTTATTGCAGATCGTTGGTATTACTCTACAAAAGCACATCAAGAGTTTTCTTATGGGATAGAAAAGTCATTTATTGATAAACTGATAGATACTTCAGATATTTGTCACCCTGATTTGTGTATTATTTTGGATCTTCCTTTTGATGTTGCAAGGAGTAGGATACAGAGGGTTGACAATATAGAGACTCGTGGTGAGAAGTACCTGAAGAGGGTACATCTTTACTACCAGACGGAGTGTGATGGTATTATTGTGGATGCTGAAGCTTCGTTGTCGGTTGTTCTTGGGCGTGTAATTCAGACTATCAAGATGCTTGATGAGCAGGAAGGGGCTGTGTGATGGGTGCTGAGTTGATTTTATCAAAAGCCTCACAGCTTGAGGATTTGTTTGTGTCTTGTCAAGCTAAACTTCAGTCTACCCGTGAGACTATTAACGGGACTGATATTAGCTTGGGAAATGTGAAGAAACAACACGCGGATAAGATTGTCCAGCTTGAGTATACGGAGAAAGCAATTGAGGTAACAAAGCTGTTGATTGGTGAGTTGTCTGAGAAGAGTATCCGTAAGTTGCAGGAGTTGTTGACTTACGGAATGCAAACCATTTTTGATGATAAGAATTACTCTATAGAGATTGAGATTGCTGATAGGGGTGATCTAAAGACTGCTGAGTTCTTTCTTGTCGAGAGTGTTGGAAATAATATCCATAAATGCAAGTTGCGCGATAGTGTAGGTGGAGGGGTTCAAGTTGTTGTTTCATTTATACTCCGAATTTATTTTATGCTTTCGTTGGGTCTTCGGAGGTTCTTGATTCTGGATGAGTCCTTGTCTCAGCTTTCAGAGGCATACGTTGAGGGTCTTTTTAAATTCATTCGGCAGTGTAACGCTGATTTGGGGTTCAACATTCTTTGGATAACCCATGATGTAAGATACATTTCTTATGCTGACTCTATTTATCGGATGACTAACGGGAACCTGAAAAAAGAGAGATAGTATGGCTATGGTTTTTCGGGATGATAGTGTTAGACTTTCGGAATCTCAAAAAATTCTTTTTGATTTGTGGGATGGCTTAGATGAGATTACTCCACCAAAGGGGTCTACTCACGACGGGTCACATGTTGCAGTAAGGAAATACCTGAAAAGTAAAGGTGTTCTTGGGTACTTAGAAAGGTCTGGCCTTGTTTCGCCTGTTAAGGTTGATGAGTCTGTTAAGCCTGTTGGGTCTGATAATGTTTCTAAGACTGAAGTACAGGATGTGGACCTAACAAAATTCATGGATTAGGAGGCGTAACAATGTCGAGGAAAGATTTTACAGAAGATCCGTTGTTTCAGGAAGTTCCAGACGGGGATAATGAGTTGGTAGAGAGTGAGAAGTTTCCAGTTGATCGAGATTTACTTGATAAGATTGATGAGGATGATGGAGAGTTGATTGAGGACAAGTTGATGGAGGGTGAGGATAACGATTTGTTGGACAATCTTGACGAGAGGTAAGCGATGACCGATTTCCCTTTGAGGTTTTTGGACAAGGTAGTAGCTGAATTTCCTGAGTCACGGAAGGAAGTTCGGTTCTTGTATTTCTCAGACCCTCATGTAAACCATGTTGGGCCTATCTCAAGACAAGATGATTACCCTACTGTTATTCTTAATAAAATCTCGAAGATGGCAAAAGTTTCCGCTGCAATGGCATGTGATTTTGTGCTGATTGGTGGGGATATTTACCATCAGAAACCTCAGACGGATCTTTACAAGACGAAAGTTATTCATACGTTTGCAGAGTTTCAAGTCCCTGTCTATACCATATTTGGAAACCATGATGTGTACCATGCGAATCCTGACACGGTTTGTAAGTCTCCTCTTGGGGTATTACTTTCATCTGGTCGTTTACAACATCTTGGGTCTTTGGTTTTTAACGTGGATGGTAAACGAGTTCTCTTGCAGGGTGAGGACTACTTTTTGAATCCGAAGCTGCCAGAGCCTTCTGTCCATGCGGACTACAATATGTTCTGTGGACATGCCTTTGTGGTAAATAGTTTGACAGTTATTACAAAGGATGAGGCTTTTTTACATGACGAAATTAAGGATTCTAAATGGAATTGTCTTTTCTTGGGGCATGACCATGTGCCTTATCCGGTGATAGACATTGGCGGGAAGATTGTAGTTAGGCCGGGGGCACTATCACGCGGTACAAAACATACTGTGAACCGCGTCAGGGATGTGTTTTTTGATGTGGTATCTGTGAAGGTGGTCGATGGTCAGGTGAAGGTAGATGTGAGGCAGGAAACCTTGCCAGTGGCTCCAGCAGAGCAGGTATTCAGTCTTGCGAGGATTGAGCGTGAGTCAGTCTCACAGAAGATGTCAGAGTTTATTTCAGTTTTGAAGGATAAGTCAAAGCAGGATGTTTCTTCTGAGATAGGGAGTAGTCTGATGAAGCTATGTGAGAAGGATCTTACGTTGTTTCAGTTTATCAAGCAATACTTTACTAATTTCGGGATTTCTGTATGACCATACTTCCAATTTTGTTTATTATTGTTGGGGTTTTGGCGTTGTTGTCTGCACTGTTTTTAGTTTGCGGGTTTGTCATTTGTAATGAGCGATGTGATAGGTGCCATACAAGGATTGGTGTTCCGATGATTTCGTTAATAACCATGCTTGTGTCTGGTGTTTCTCTTGTGGTGATAGGTGTTGCTATGACAGGGATGGTAAAACATATTGGAGGGTAGGATGGGTGATGTTTTTGAAGGTCAGGTAGTCGGGGATATTTCCAATGATGAAGTGGTTTCACCAGAGGATCAGTCTGTTGATGTTGTTGCTGTGGATCTTCCTAATAGCGTGGATTACCTGGAGTTTGATTCTTCTATTCTCCATAAGTTCCTTGCTCCTTTTGTAAATAGGAAGTCCGCTGCAAGGATGGTGATTTCTCGTTCTTTGAGAATTTCAGTTGTCAGTGATACTCAAGTAAAGTTTGAACTTTGTGAAGGTGTCACTTTGATGTCCTGTCTTGTATCTTGCAGAAACAATCATTTCCCCGATCATAAGATGGTTGACGTGGAGACATTTTACAGGGGGGTGCGAAGTCACAAAAGGAAGACGTACCTGATTTACCGTAGTCCAAATATGTATGTCAACTTCTTTGGTGGGGAGTTGTACATTCCTATGTTCAATTTGGATGCAAATATTTACAATAGTCATACTGTAAGTGGTTCTCCGACATCTACCGGAGTTACCAAGTCACCCGATCTTTTGTCTTCGATTCAGACGTTAAGTCCTATACTTTCCTATGTGGATGTTTCTGATTTTGACTACATCTTTGTTGAGCCTGACGGGATCTATGCTTGTAATGGTGCTGTAGTTGGTAGAGTAAAGAGAGACAGTTTTCCGGTGGTGTTTCGTAGAAGTGACATTTCTTTGATTCAGTCAATATTGGCAGTGATTGGTAGTTCTGACTTGACTATTTCTTGTTATGCTGATAAGTATTTTATAGATTCTGATAAGTTTAGTTACGTTTTTCCTAAGACAACCACTCAGTTTGTAAATCAATATAAGGCAGCATTTGTTAAGGGTGCAGGTAGTTATTTTGTTAGTGTTCTGTATTTTGTATCTGCAATAAATACCTTGGTAGGGTTGCCGGAATCTTCTGGTACTGTGGATTTGGTTTTTACAAAAGAAGCATTGAAGTGTGTGTTTAAGACCCGTAGAGGTGATGTATCTACGTTTACAGTTTCAGATAAGGTTGATGGTGTTACTTCAGAGGCGGTATTTGGGGTTTCTTTGAAGACTCTTTTGACTGTTATCAAGGTGTTTAAGGGAGATACTATTGTTAGTGTTACTTTTATCAATGATAAAGTGACATTTACGGCTGGTAATAAAGAGTGTGTGATTATTGTCAAGAAGAACTAACGGTTATAGAATGGACTGAGGTATGACTGATGGTACTGGAATTTATGTGAAGCCTAAGTGGGACGATTATTTCTTTGGGATAATGGATGCTGTCTCCAAGAGAGCTACCTGTGATCGAGGTAGGTCTGGCTGTGTTATTGTAAAGAATAACCATATCCTGTCTTGTGGGTACGTTGGGTCTCCAGCGGGATTTCCAGAATGTGACAAGGTAGGGCACGAGTTTGAACTACGTTCTAAAGATTATATAAAAGGGACAGGGAACCTTGATATAAGGACGTTTTCAGAGCACTGTGTTCGTACCATTCATGCTGAGATGAATGCAATTCTTCATGCGGCAAAGTACGGGATTTCTTTGCAGGACTCTATGTTGTATTGCCGGATGACTCCTTGCCGAAAGTGTGCCGAAGCGATAATTACTGTAGGAATCACGGATGTCTTCTGTGAGAGATGTTATCAGAAGGCAAAAGAATCTGAAGACATTTTTGCTTTTGCCGGTATACACGTATATTATAAGTACAAGGACGAGGTTCAGTCTTACTCTAAGTAGTAACTTGAAAGGAAGGATAGTTTATGCGTGGTCTAGTAGCAAAGAATATTGAAGAGCTTGTTCCTGAGAACCCGAAGCAGTCTTACCTGTCCTCTAATGGTGTTCGGAAATGGAAGAAGAGTTTTTGGAATAAGTTGAGCCATTTTCAAAGGGGGGAACGTCGAAAGACCATTGCAGTAACATAAGGATTAACAAGGCAGGTTGACATACCTGTTCTTTTTATTTTAACTTTTAGGAAAGGTTATGACAGACAATATTTCACATATAGCATTATTACACCTGCTCACAAAAAAGAACATCATCACAGTTGAAGAAGCGAAGGATCTTCGAGGAATTTCATATCTTCAAAAGTTGTTGCAGGATAAGGGCGTGATAGTAGGGGTTGATTTGGAGATAATGGAGAACATATATTCAAAGATTGTGGTGTTAGTACGTGGGTATCTAACTTCTAAGGAGAAGGAACAGCGAGAAGATATTATCGTTAATCTTGAAAAGGTTTTGGGGGAATTGTGAAAAGAGAAGCTGTGAAGCCGGGTATGATGGTTCAGTGGACGTGTGGTATGGGTATTCTATACATTGGGAAGGTTGTTGCTTTAGAGGAGAAGGGTGCTCTTGTCGTTGTGGAGTTGTTTGGAGGGGCAAGGAAGTGGGTACGGGTAGAGGATTTGACAGAGAAGGTTTGACAGATGGAATCCGAGTCTCAATTAAGGCGAGAAACAAGCAGGGGAGAGATGTTTCCCAATGGAGCATCATATATTGTTGTTAGGTATTGGGAAGACTTTTATTCATTTGGTGGTCACTGTACTTTGTGTGAGGATACTGGAATCATAGATACTTCAGATAAGCCACATGGTCGAAAGAATTTCTGTGTTTGCCCGGACGGTCAAAAGTTGAGGAAGGACAGGTAAAAATGGAGAAGATCAAGAAATGCTTTGTTGTTCCAATATTTAATGGTCATATAATGATTCAGGAGAGAGCTATTGATGGTACGTGGGGATTATTTGGAGGTCATAGGACAGGCAATGAGAATACTGTAGACTGCATTAAGCGAGAGTTCTTCGAGGAAACAGGGATACCATTGAATCCATTATTCCTTGGGGTTCCTGCTGAGTTTGGTGACAATAAGATTTTTCCGTATGCTCCGGGTGAGAAGTTAATGAAGGTGATACCAAATATTGAGACGAAGGGGTTTGCATGGGTGCTGCCAGAGGACTTAGAGGATCTTTCATTGACTGATTCTTTTGAAGATTATCTTGATGATTTTGTCCCGTTTATCGTATCATGTATGGAGGACTTGTGAAGTTAGCGTTGGACCATATCTCGGTCTGGTCCTTTGAGAAGGCACCAGAGGAGATCCAGAAGATAGCAGATCAGGGAGGGGATGAGGATTGGGTTGTTTTTGTCCCTAAAGAGTTTGGCTTTGGTACATGCGAGGATCTTGAAGGTTGGAAACCTTATTGGCTTGATGTAATGGACAGTTGTAGACAGCCTGTTGTTATTACTGTGGATGATGGAATTTTTTACGTTGGATGTCATTGATGAGTTACGGTTACGAGACTGTTAAGCAATTTGATGAAGTTTATGATAGTTTAGCCTCTCTCCCTAAATTCAATTCTCCCGCGAAGTGGGCAGTTGTAGCTAAAGTCTTTGACTTGAGCCACTTGAAAGTTATTACTCCTTATGATGTAAGACAGGATTCTTCCTATATATCAAATTTTATTAGGTCGGTTGGACCGTCTGTGATGTATCCGTTGACGTTTGGGCAGGTTGTTTTTGGGTATGCGTTTCGTTCTCTTGCGGATAAGAATTTCATCCTGCTGTCATATTCCCCGTTAGCAATCTACAGTTCTTTGAGGACAATGTTGAGTCCAATGAAGGGGGAGATGTTTGTTTACGGAACGATACTGGTGATTTCTGAGGGGGTACTGGACGCTGAGGCGTTGTCAATGGCGTGGCCGTTTTCGTATGCTTGTTTGACGAATCATGTGAACGATTATCAGGCCCAATTGATTTCGATGTTCACAAATAAGGTGGTTTATTTTAAGGATAACGATAAGCCGAACAGTCAGGGGATAATTCCGGGGGACGAAGGTGCGAGAATAACTAAGAAAAATTTGCAAAAGTATGATGTTACTTGCCATATATCAAGAATGGGTCAGGAGTATAAAGACCCTGGTGAGCTTATCGAGGGTATTGCTGTGAATGGTTATCTCCCAAAGTACAGTATGGTTGTAGACCAGTTGGTTCAAGAAATTCAGTCATATCAAAGGGCGTAATATGAATTCAATATGTCCTATTTGTAAATCCGAGAAGATGAATTCTCAGGGTCGGTGTGAGAAATGTCGTTTTCCACAGAATCCGGTGATAGTTCCGGTAAGTGGGGGAAGTCAGCATAATATATCGTTTAGGGTTATGTCTGATATTGAGTTTGGGATTCTCTCTAAGAAGTAGAGTTTATGATAAACACCATCATTTGTGGTGATTGTCTTGAGGTAATGAAAGACATACCAGATAAAAGCATTGATATGGTGCTTTGTGATTTACCTTACGGAACTACACAATGTAAGTGGGATACAGTTATTCCGTTTGAGCCTTTATGGGAGCAGTATAATCGTGTTTGTAGGGGTGCAATTGTACTTACTTCTCAATGTCCTTTTGATAAGGTACTTGCGACTTCTAACCTGTCAATGCTTAAATATGAGTGGGTGTGGCATAAAACAGAAGCTACAGGTCATCTTAATGTTAAAAGGGCACCAATGAAGGCGCATGAGACAATACTTGTTTTTTATAAGAATCTTCTTACTTATAACCCACAAAAAACAACGGGGCATGTTCGTAAGACAGCAACTGCAGACAGAGCTAAAAAGATGAGTGATTGTTATGGTATTCAATCAGGGATTACATCTTATGATTCAACTGAAAGGTTTCCACGTTCTGTTTTGATATTTAGCACAGACAAGCAACATTCTAAATTACACCCAACACAAAAACCAGTAGCTCTTTTTGAGTATTTTATCCGTACATATACGAACGAAGGTGATGTTGTTTTGGATAATTGTATTGGCTCTGGCACAACGGCAATCGCTTGTATAAAAACAGGAAGAAACTTCATAGGGATTGAGAAAGACGAGAAGTATTGTCAGGTAGCAAGAGATCGGATTGCGAGTTTTTTGGGTAGAAGTTCTCGGTAATGGGTGAAGATTATTCTTATTTGTATCTTGATGAGAATAGAGAAGAGGCTGATGATATGGCTTCTTTACTAAGAGAAAGGTTTTGGACGGTAATACGGTCTTCTTTGTACAAGAAGATTTGTAAGGGTAAGGGTGGGTTTACTCAGTGGGCGTACATAACAGGGAGAAAATCAAGGGATAGTAAGAACAGGAAAATTGTATTGTCAAAGGATAGTCTTTTGGTTTTAGAAAAAATAGTTAATTATCTGAATAGTTCTGACGGTATAGGGGAGTTGGTGGATGTGGGGGTGCTTAATCCTCCAGAGCATTATGATGATTTAATTGGTATTATACGTGAGTCAATGAATGTCCGTGATATGCAGCGGGAAGAGTTTCGGGCTTTTTTGAAACATAAGAATAGGGTGTTGTTTTACTTGTCGAAGGTTTTGTAAGGAGATAGTATGGGTGATATGATGGATGATGAGGACGAGAAGAAAGCACAAGAGTTGAAAGCTCTTGGGTGTTGCCCATCAATATTTGTTGCTCGAAAAGCAGTGTATCAAGGGAAATATGAAAAATATCGTGATATTGCTATAAAAAATAGGTTGGAGATGGCAAGCAAGAATGAGAAGCCCGGCACTACGACATGGCCGTGTCCTAAGTGTAAGGGGATGTTGATTAGGAGAAAAAATAAGTTGACTAAGGAGATTTTTTTAGCTTGTGACTCTTACCCCCTTTGTAGATACACACAAAAAGTAGAAAAGTCAGATGATAGTGTAGGTATTGCTGACGCGGCTTCGGTTTGGGAATGATGGATTGATAAACCTTAACGTGAGGAGAGTGTAGTATGGCGTGTACTCCAGAGTTTGTGGATCTTGTGGAGAGAATTGATGACTCGGTTGAGGAAGTGGATTTGGCTAATAAGTCTTTTACAAAAGTTGACGGGGCTTTGGCGATTGATGGTATTGGGGTATTTTCAGAGAGGGCGGTTAAGAATGTGTGTAAGTGGTCACATATTCCAAAAGGTTTGCAGCGGGAACTTACGCTTCCGATGTTTAACCAGCTTTTGCAGGAGCAGTTTATTCGCCGGAATTATGCAAAATTTCGTATAGGCAAGAACCCTTCTTCTCCGAATCAGGTTATTTTCATTCAGCCGATTCAGGAACCATACCTCCGGTATAATGATCTGATTAAGCCTTTTGAAAAAGATGTGTGGTCTATTTATGGTGATCCTCTTGTTGATGATTCCTTGAGGATCATAACAAAGAGTATGGAAATTAACCCGATTGGGGAGGACATGTTTGTTGGTCAGCGTATTCGGGTATCGAATATCAACTACGGGAAAATCAGTTCTGACTTTATGACTTATCGTGTAATCTGTAAGAATGGCTTGATAAATGCTACACATTGCCAGACCTACAAGATTGACACAAAGAACGCAACACCAACATTCATTGCGGATGTTCTTCAGGCTCGTGCAAGGGATTGTGATATTTATGGTGCAGGGATGAAGCAGTTTGTTGAGGAAGCTGATGCCAAAAAGGTAGATGAGCCTGTCGAGGTGGTGTGTGATAAGGCAGAAGAGGCAAAGATGATTCCTCGTAGAGTTATTAAGGATGCTCGTGTTAAGGGAGCGGCTATCAAGTCAAACGAAGAGAATCTTGTGAGTGCCGGGATACCCTCACTTGATTCAGTGTGGAATTGGGTGAACCTTTTCACTTTTCTGTGTCAAACGTCAACCCTTTTTGCAGTAAGAGAGAATTGTGAGAAGGGTGCCTATGCTTGGGGTAAGAGCCGTTTGTCAGCGTAGAGGTTGGTGGTGTGATGGGATGTGGCTGTGACATTATACTATTAGTGTCACAGCCACATTTTTTAGAGAGGCAGGCATGAAAGTAACACTGTACACGAAAGACAAAGACCAAAACAATTTTTCGGTTATTGACTCGGAGCTATCAGACAAGATTGAGATTGAGGTTGAAAAGGATGGTGTGATTTCTCGGTGTGTGATAGATGCTATTGGGGGTCACATTAACGTCCACATGATACCTCAAGGGAAAAATACTAACAGAGAGCGTCAGTAAAGGCGTATAAAGGTGTATGGACAGAGCGACACTGAAGAGTGTGTTATTTGCAAAAAACCAGAAGGTGTATGCAGAGTTCCACATAAAGGACACACATGGTATACCGAAGGATGTTCTAAGGAAGGCGATCTATTTATTTAGGGATGAGATAAAAAACGAGGAGAACTGGCTTGGTCGGGTGTGCTATATCAATTCTGAGCTTGGGATTTCAGGTGCGGTGTGTGTTATAGAGGAGATTTTGGATGACTTCACCGTTAAGGTAGAGGTACTTAACACGCCGATGGGTAGGTTGGTCAGGTCTATCTTACTTCTTGAAAAGAATGCTTTGGATCTGGCTTTTCAGGCGAGTGGGGTTAAGAACGCAGTCGGAGTTTTTGAGAAGTTAAAGATACGGTGTTTTGTGGTTCATTTGAACAATGATGTTCTTGTCCGGGGGTAATTTGTGGATAATTCTGCACTTTTGATGGATCTCAGTGACGCTTTTGATACTGTTGGTGCGCCAATGTACTCAACTGAGTTTTGTGTTTGGGTGCTGGCATTTTTGGCCGTTTATGGTGGGGATCTTGGTGAACAGGTTGTCTTGAATAAGCCGTTTTGTACTGTTCTTTTTATAGCACAGAAGAAGCTGAAGATTTTGGGCGGGGAAGTTCCTGTTTGTGTTGATGAGTTGCAGAAGGCGATAGGGGGGATGAAGTCGGGATCAGAACTTGCCTTGGTGTGGAAGAAGAAATTTTTAGAAAGATACAACTTAGATTTGCCGAAATCTTCGAGGTGACTTATGCATTACGTTGATGTGTACGTGCATGGATCTGATGACACACTTTGGGATATTGGAAAAAAGATTGGTCTTACTGAGGATGCAGTAAGTATGTTTTCTCATGCGTGTGATGAGGTGAAGCTGAGTCTTCTTGTTCACGAGGATGGAAAGGCTGTAATAGTCGCTGTTGACGGTCACGATCTTGTAGGGTCTGTCAAGAGAGGAGACACTTGTTCTTGTAATTTTACGATTGTGAGTGAGCCACATGACGCTGCTATGGTTTTTGGTATTTCCTCTTGTCCGGTACATAAGATTTTGGTGGGGAAGTAGATGTTCACACAGCAGTATAGGTCCAGAATATTTGATGAGCTTTACGGGCAAGATGCTCCTGTGGAGATTCTTAGGTCCATCATACGGAATCCTATCAATGCGCCAAGATGTCTTGTTATGTCTGGAGATTTTGGAACAGGAAAAACAACATCTGCCCGTTTGCTTGCTCGTGGTCTGAATTGTAAATCACATTCAGAAAAGAAGCCATGTGGTATCTGTGATATTTGTCAATCGGATCTTTCGTTTGTCCCGTTCTACCAAGAGTTTGATTCAGGAGATGTAGGTAATGTTGATGCTATTAAGGAAATGAAGGGGGTGTTTTTTACTGCGTCTACAGTGTGTGATTGGCGTGTGATTGTGTTTGATGAGGGACATCTTATATCTAAACCAGCACAAGGACAGTTGTTAAAGGTGCTGGAAGATTTACCTGAGAACATGTTTGTAATTTTTTGTTCTACAGATGTGGAGAAGATTGAGAATACTATTCGTTCTCGGTCAGTTGAGTTGGTGTTTCGCACGTTGACTGTGGAGGAGATTACCGAGAATCTGAAAAGGATTGTGAAGTCAGAAAACATAGTAATATCTGATGAAATTCTTTACTATATAGCAATAACAAGTAAGGGGCACGTTCGGGATTCGGTCATGCTTCTTGATCTGTATGCAATGATGGAGGACAAGAGTAAGTTTTTCGCTTCTGTCAGGTCTGCGGAGAGCAAGGTACTTGATTACTTGTTGGCGGTAAGGACAGTTGATGAAAACGCGGTTGCGGAGACAATAGTTGAGTTGGTTACGTGCATGTTGGAGTGCATTAAGAACGACATGTATCTTGTTGTAAATAATTTGATCTATAGTATCTCGTGCAATAAGATAAGGTCTTCTTACTTTGAGGATCTTTACAAGAAGGCCAGTGCTGTTTGGAATCAGGACATTTTCAAACTTTTCACTATTTTGATGCAGGATTGGGCAGTTAATTCTTTCAAGAGTGACACCACACTACAGGCGTTGTTGTGGTTGATCTACAATCAGTTTAAGAATTGTGCCCCTACAATGTCTTCGGGGAGTCAAAAATCTGGTGGGTCACTTGTTGATAGGAATAGGACGGCTGCACGGTGAAGATAGAGACAGTGTTTGATTTATTTGAGAGAGTTAAAATAAAAGAGCTTGATATGTCTGGTGTTGTTGTTTCTGTCTGGGTTTCAAAGTCTGGGGTGCAGTACGAGACAAGGTACTTTTTGAATGGTGAAGCAAAGAATGTCTATATGTTTGAGACGGAACTTGATAAGGTGAACAGGAGATAGTATGTCTACTGATGTTCTATGTAATGTTCCTGAGAATGATGAGATTGTCCATCACATGTCTTATCAGGCTTTGTTGACATGGGAGGAGATGGATAAGAGTTTCAAGTATTATTTTGATAAGGTGAAGGTAATACGAAAGACGCATAAGGACGGGTGGGAGAGTTTTGCTTTCAGCTTTAATTGGATTGACCCGGATAATCGTAGGCCGTATCTTTACTCTGTGGTAATTGACAAAGAAACAACTGTGATTGTTGACCCTGCTATCTATGAAATCTCGTTGAATGTTACTGCTGTGGATGCTACTGCAAAGAACATCCTGATTTTGGGTGTCTGGTCTGAGAAGGGATGGCAGTATGACTTCACTGTGGCGGGTAAGAGTTTGTAAAAATGAAAGACGGAGGCACATTAAAGATGCAGAGGGTATGGGCTATGCCGAACAGTCTTACCTTTAGCATAGGTCCAATACATGATCTTATTGAGTCAGTGCTTGTAGACTGTAAGATTATCTGTGATCCTTTTGTATGTAAAAGCCCTTTTAAGTCACGGTGTATTTCAAATGATTTGGATACGGGTATTGATGCTGACTATCACATGGACGCGCTTGATTTTATGAAGTTGCGGAGTGATTCAGAATTTGATGCTGTACTTTTTGATCCTCCGTATTCTGTTCGTCAAGTTTCGGAGTGTTACAAAAAGATGGGACTGACTGTAAATATGCAGACTACACAGTCCTCGTTTTGGACAAAGTTGAAAAAAGAAGTATCAAGGATAGTCAAACCAAGTGGTGTTGTTGTGTGTTGTGGGTGGAATAGTGGCGGTATTGGGAAAACATTCGGGTTTTGTCTTGAGCAGGTGTTGCTTGTTCCTCATGGTGGTCCACATAACGATACTATTGTGACAGTTGAAAGAAAAGAATGGGGATTACATGAAGGATCTTGACTTATTCAAGAAGCGTTTCTTATCTTATGACAAGCAGTATATATTGATTGTCGAGGATGACCTGATACTTGAGGCACTTAATAAAAAGCCTTTTTTGGCTCAAAGACTGTCCTTGGGGGACAAGGTATATCTTGTGATGATCCAGAAGCTCGTGCATGATGATCCGGTGATGCCGGAGTACAGCTTATCCCCGGAGTCTGTTCGGGAGGCTGATCTTCCGCGTCTGATGCGGGAATTTTACTACCTTCGGAAGCTGCCGAAGTCGGGGGTGCCTGTCTTTTCCAAGCGAGTTTTCCCAGAATTTATTTTAGATTCAAAAGAAAACACTGTTCTTGTTGATGGTGAGGACACTGCCGCGACGATTTTGAGAAAGGTTTTTGATGTTTTGGGGTGTGGGGCTTTAAGTAAAGCTAAGAAATATGTAGATGATGCTAAGGAGTGCAATAATCGTATAACTGAATTGAACGTCTGGTATGACAAACGGACCACGGCTGAGATTATAGCGGACATCTTTTCAGATTATGTGACAGTGAAACAAAAGGAAGTTGCTGACTATTTGATTGAGGAAGTTGAGAGGAGTAAGAAAAGCTGATGTTTTTTGGTGAGGATAACGTATACTATAAGGATGTCTGAGTTGGATGGATGTTATTTTAACTTTAATCAAAGGATGGTGTGTATGTCTTTGTTGAAAGAGTCTGTGTACGATTTGAGTGTGGTGTTTAATTCTCAGGTTCTTGGTAGTCAGCCGGGCAATGATTCCATAGCTCTTGACTACCTGATAAAGAAGATTTTGGAAGAGAACCCACACCTTACTCCGCAGCAGGTTCAAGAAGAAATTGATTCGTTGCCGGATGAGGTGAAGAAGGGTACTACGTGCTTTCATCGGGATGCAGACGGGAACCCTCTTCTCTATACGTATGTTGTGAAGGGTGCCATGAAGGATGCCGCGTCTACGTTGAATGGTTTGGCAACGGGTAAGATGGTTACTAAGAAGAAGAAGAAAAAGGGTGATGATAGTGATGGTGATGATGTTGTTGAGGTTGGTGAGAAAGTAACTGCTTTTCTTGCCAACGTGACAAGGACAGTTAATGTCAATCCCAGAAGGATTCCCCTCATTACAGATAAGCCGATTGGGTTTCTGGAGCGTGGAGTACGTGTGATAGGTAAGGATGGGCCGCGTGTGTTTCTGTTGCGGAGTGAGATGATTGAGGAGGGTGCTCATTTTGATTGTCAGATTCAGTGCTTGGAGACACCAAGGTTCACACTGACCGAGGAGTTGCTGAGGACGTTGCTGGATTACTCTTCCCGGTATATGGGTATTGGTCAGTGGCGTAACTCAGGCATGTACGGAAGGTATGACTACACCTTGACAAAAGTAGTTTAATGTAATGGTCGGGTGTCGTGGGGTGTGATACCGTGCTGTTAGGGTATGGTTTGGTGCGGTGGGGTGCAGTATCGTTCCGTGCTGTTATGGTGAAGTTGGGTTAAGTGACATCGAGTTTCGTTACGATATTGTGATGGTTGAGTTATCTACTGTAAAGTGATGTGACGGTGAGGTTCTGTGAAGTGGGGTGCGGTCAGGGTGGGGTTAGGGTGAAGTCTGGTTGCGTAGCGTGAGGTAGTGTGTGGTTCGGTGATGGTGAGGTCGTGTTAGGTGCAGTATTGGTGAAGTTCTGTGACATCGGGTAAGGTAACGTGATGATATAGTAGATTGCTGTGGAGTATCGTGTCGTGTCGGTGAGGTAGAGTAGCGTAGGATGCGGTTAAGTCCCGTTATGGTACGGTCTGGTTCCGTTTCGTTTTGTGCCGTTTTGTTATGGTGATTTAACAGGAGGTTTTGATGTCTAAGCAGGAGATAGTTTGTGGTTTTTGTGGCCGGGCTTGCACCCCAGAGGAGGATGTTTCTTTTTTGAAATTTCCTGATGGTGAGCGTAGGCCGGTGCATGTGGCGCATGAGGGAGTGCAGCACGAGATGAGTTGTCAGGGTATTCCTGTTTTTGAAAAGAAAAAGGATGAGTGAGGTGTTTGATGTTGTTAGGGTGATGTTGAATCATCCTGGTTTGTCTGTGGTAATCCTGTCATGGATTATCACAGGCATTCAGTCTATGGTTCGTAAGGATGACTCGTATTTTTTGGCTTTTGTGTTGACGATACTGTGGGGTTTTTATCATCTTGTAATAGGAACAGGGAGATAGATCATGGCTAAGAAGGTATACACACAAAAGGAACTTGTTGATGCTCTAACTTTTGCACTTGAAGAAATGCCTGAAGATTCGATGTCAAAAATTGAGACTAAGAAGATGTTTGTTCTTATATCCAAGAAGATTAAAAATGGTGTTATTAAGACTCCAGAGGGTGTTGTTGTTGAGTTTATGAAAATGAATGTTTGATGTTGGGAGCTTTTGAGGGATTGAAAAATTCTTAACTTACTTTTACTTGGAGATAGATCATGGCTAAGAAGGAAGAGAAGCTGCCGCCTAAGACCACAACGGTTACGTTGACTACTCCGTGGGGTTACGCGCATGTGTCACAGATTTTTCGTGGTAAGGATTTTCCTACCATTGTTGATGTATCGGAGCGTGCGTTGGAGTGGCTGAAGAAGAACGGTTACAAGGAGAAGGACATTGAGGTTGTTGGTGTGAAGCCGTCAAATTGGGATGAGATGTACCCTCCACCTCCTGTTGTGGTTGAGGAAACTGTAAAAGAAGTTGCCCCGGAAGTTCTTGCTGAGGTTAAGCCAGTTATCGAGCCAGTTATTGAGCCTGTTGTTGAAGGTCTTAGCATTGCTGTAAGTGAAGCTACAATTATTGTCCCTGTTGTGGAGCCTACAATATGAGAAGTGAAAAAGAAATAAAGGCGAGTGAGGCGTTGCAGCGTCGGATTGACGGGATGAATAAGCTGCATACTGCACAGGTAAAACAGATTTGTGAGAGGTTGGGCTATGGGTTTGTGATGCAGCAGGCAAGTTTACTTTGGGGTGAGCGGGATTATGGTGCGGCGCATACGGTGGGGCCGAGTAAGGCATGTACTGTTGCTTGTGGGTGTAAGGTTCCCTACGAGTGTGATTGGTGTTGTGGTGCTGGATGGTTGATGTTTTGATCTTGAGAATGGGAATGCGTGGGTGTTGGATGATCAGTATAGGAGTCCTAACAAGCAGGAGATTGAAGAGGTCAAGAAGATTCTGAGAAGGAAGAGGGATTAACTATGAAAAATATCAAAAAGAGAATTATTATACCTTTGAGGTATAAGCCAACTGAAGTAATTGCTGGTGTTTTTGATGGTGTTGAGAAGAAGGTTTCAGAGCTTACGGTTGCTGAGTTGAGGCAGACTATTTGTGAGGCTTTTTATTTTTTGGATAGGGTAGATGATGCTGATGTTCGGGAGATAAGTGCAGTTGTTACGGAGATTAGTAATTGGCTGGCAATATAAAGGAGGATTTGTATGTTGTATCTTGTTCGGAATAATGTTACTGGCAGTATCTACACTGTAGGTTCAAAGGCAGTTGCTACAGAGTATGCTATCAAGGAAAATCAGTCTACAGATAGTCACCCATCCTTTGATTTGTTTAGTGTTAGTGATTCTCACCCGGACGTAGTTACTCCTGTTCAAAAAGCAATTTATTTGGGGACTTTAGGAAGGCGATTTGGTACGGACATGTTTATTTGGGAGTTGTAGAGGAAAATATGAATTACAAGAAATTCCCACATACTATTAGATACCTTCAGAATAGGTATGACGAGTTGGAGTTTATTATGAAAAGGTATGATTCTGTTCGAGATATAGATGATTTTAATGAAGTGTTAAAGCAACAAGAGGAAGTTAAGAGGGCTATTGATGTTTTGACTTCTGTTGGTAATGGGATTGGAGCTTAAAAGAAAATGCTTTGTGATATTCTTCCTCCTCGTGAGATACTTGATGTTTTGCATGAAGCAGAAGCGGCAGGTATTGTTGTGCCGAAGGAGGTTGATGAGTGGTGGGAGAAGCAGACTGTTATAGATGCGAGTAATGCAGAAGCAAAAGAAAAAGAAGTATCTTCTTGGGTAAAGAAAAGGTTGCTTATTACAAAGGGTTCTTGATGATAAAGAATTACACTTCGATGGTTTCCGCAAGTAAGTCAGTGCAGCATATTGAGGACCGGCTTATAGCTGCTGGTGCGAAGACTGTTGTGAAGATGGCAGAGAAGGGGAAACTTGTTGGTGTTGCTTTTGTGATATTTGTAAATAATCGTGATATGTCATTTAGATTGCCTGCGCGTATTGATAGGGTGGAGGAAAGGCTGAAGAAGGAGATTAAGAAGCTGCACGAGGGTACATTGGATCGCATTGCCGCACAAGCAGAGAGGACGGCGTGGCGGCTTTTATCGGATTGGATTGATGTGCAGATGAGCTTGATTGAATTGGATCAAGCGGAGTTTATAGAGGTGTTTATGCCGTATTTGTATGATCATCTAAAGGATCAGACATTTTTTGAAAGAATGAAGTCACAGAATTTTTCGATGTTGGAGGATCGGAGAGATAGAAAAGGAGCAGAGAATGATACTACATTTTTTGATGTTGCATCATAGGCTATTGGTGATTTACTTTGTAATAAGTTTACTTTTGGTGATTGCGTATTTGAGGGATGTTTGGGATGTTGAGTATCCGTGGTCATGGTTTCATGTTTTATCTTCGGTGATGTTGTTGGTGTTATTTGGTCCGCTGATGGCTTTACTTGTAGGAATGAGGGAATTGATGAGGAAAAGATTTTGATGGTTATTTTGAAGGGCTGAAAAGCCCTTCTTTCGTTTTGGGGGCAAATAAGCGTATGAGTAATAAGATGCCTACACAGAGATGTTGTGGTACGTGTAAGAGATGGCACAAGGCGAGGGGTTATCATTGCTAGTATTCGGGATATTGGGGTGGTAACTTGAATTATGTTGATTACTGTAAGTGGATTTTCAAGAAGGCAAAAAGAAAGGCAGTGAAGTCTAAGATTAAGGTTAAGAAGAATAAGAAGTAAAAAGGATGATGTTGTGCCAAAGGAAAAGAAGTTGGATGAAAGAATATTTGTGAGTAGACACTGTAGTAATTGTGGGGTTAGTTCGTGTGGTAAGAGATGGCGTGTTTTCAATAGCGTGTGTGATAGGTGGATAGTGGAGAATGTAAATGCAGTGGAGAATGTAAATGCAGTGGAGAATGTAAATGCAGTAGATCGAGTAATAGAAAGTAAGGTCAAAAAGGTTTTTGTTCTAAATGATGTTGATGTAACTAAGCAAATAAAAAAGGATGTTGTTATGCTTGGCAGGAAGAAGGCTATTGATTATCATGTTGTGATGGGGCTTCCTAGGATTCACGAGAGGAGTATTATGCAGAGTAAAGTAAATGGTGTTGATAAGGGTGATAATAATGGTGATAAGGTTGGTGATGTTTCTTTACAAAACAAAGGGAGTGGAGTTATGTCACAGGACATGTTTTCGGATGTAAAGGATTGTAGTAATTGTGGGGTTAAGATGTGTGGTAAGAGGCGTATTACTGCAAAGCATGTGTGTGATGGTTGGCGGGGTTTTACTCCAGAGCAGGTAGAGGAGCGTGCAAGGGTCAGGGCAAAGATGATAGCGGGTATGCCGGTGGAGCAGCCAGTCAAGCAATCAGTCAAGGATGGTAGTGTTCCGTTGGTTGATAAGGGTAAGGTTGACAGGGCGGTTGGTAGTGCTGTGGAGCGGTTGGAGCGATTGAAGGAGAAGTACGAGAAGGATTGTGCGGCTGTATGTGAGTCTACTGAGGATGAGATTCAACGGATGTCAAAGGTAAGGACAAAAGGTGAGTCAAAGGGTGAGTCAAAGGGTGGGTCAAAGGATGGGAGTAAGGTTGGTCAGGTGATTGAGACGGCTAAGATGGTTTCTCAGGGGGCACAAAGTAATAAGTCTGTTCGGGTGCAGAGTTCAAAGATATTAGGGGCTATTCCGAAGGTACGGGAGTTTACTCATCCTAACACGTGTGACGTTGTAAAACAGGTTGGGGAGGTTGTTAAGAGTAAGGGTCAGGGTGGTCCTGATGAGGGGGTCTGGGTATTTTAAGGTTGACAAAAGACCTAATTCTTCGGCTGTATGTGGTCTTACAACTGATGCTTTGGATGAAAAGATAAATAATTCTTATCGTGCTGGTATAGATAGGGGTATACGTGCGGCTTCTCGGATTGTATTAGATAAGGCTGTGTTGGAGTTTCGTGCTGGTATTGTAGATAGGGCTGATGATTTTCGTGTTTTGGCTGATTTTATAATTGAGGAGTATGAGAATAGGTTGGCGGATCGTTTAGATTCTGAGTTAGTAACAGGAATCAAAAAGCAAAGTTAAGTTATGCCTTTGGATTATTGATTTAATTCGGGGCATTTTCTTTTAGAGGGTTATGTGGGGTTGGGGTTTGGTTGGATCTGGTTCAAATTTAGATCAAATTAGGTTCAAGTTTGTAGACATATCATGCGGTTTTCTTGTATTATGAGTATGGCTTACATAATTGGAAAATCAATTCATTTTTGGTATTAAGAATGGGTAGTTTTGGGGTATATGTGGGCAGGTTTTGGGGTATTTTTTCAAGGTCATGGTGCGGTGCAAACTATTGATTGACAAAACGGAGTTTTAGCAATGTATATTTTGCAAGTTGTATCAACGGATCATCCTATTTTATACGATGTATCTATTACACAGGTTGTTGAAAAGGGTGAAAAGGGTGGTCAAGGTGGTCAAAGGGGGCTATTTGATCTTGACAAGATACAACTGGATATTGGGGGTAGTATTTCTGATTTGTCAACTATAAAAATACCTAATGGTGGTCAGATGGTTGAGTCAGCTCAGGCTATTACCATAATTGTATATGAAAATACTCAGGGTGGTTTGGTGGTATTTGATGATGTCACGCATAAGTGTAGGGTTTATTCTAGTATAAGCATATCAGTATTTGTTAAGATGTTATCGGATTTATGTGGATACACAGTTCAGGTGTATAAGGCGGTATACGAGTTTTCGGCAGATTCGGGTTTACAAAGGAAGAATCAGAATGGTATGTTTGTTATGCCGTATGGTTCATCTTCATCTGCGGCTGTTGCGGGTCAGGTAGATGGTTCAGCCAGTGGTTCAGCCAGTCAGGTGACTTCAAAACCTGTCCCTAAAATGTATCAAAAAAGTGGTGTTATACCTATACATTTTGAGAAAGTGTATGGATCTGAAATCGAGTCTTCTCTTTCAGGCAGAATAGAGACGGAGAAGGAAGGGAGTAGAGAGAGGAACAGAGAAGATGGAGTAATGAATGGAGTAGAGGAGGGTACAGAGGAAGAGCAGTTGAGTAGAATGGAAAAGAGATACCTACAGGAATTAAGGAAGGATTTCTATGTTAATGCTTTAACAAAGAAGAAACCTGAAATAGTAACAAAGATAAAGACAAAGAAAGAAAAGAAGAGATGGATATTCTGGTAGGAGTACGTATAGGGAGAGAGGATATGGCTATAGGATTAGAGAAGGTAAGATAGTACGGTTATGATAAGGGGAAAGGATAGGTGATAGTAAGGGATGTAGAAATCTGATGTTGGTACACGGGTTTTGGGTACTTGATATTTGGGGAGAGATTACATATATTTACAGGTGGGATAGAGGTTAATTAAAGATGAGAAGAATAAGGAAAAGTGTGGATGGAAGAGAACAAAGAAGAACAAAGATTAACAACCGGAATTTGTGCCATAAACCGTGTTATTGTTGCGTTTTGTCAATAATTAAAAATGACTTTTAAGAAAATGGTTATCTTAACTTATAATAATTCTTCGGGTTTTTATTTGAGCCGCGTTGACTTTCTTTTGTAAATTTTTGCTTGTATAATCTGCTGGTATATCTGCTACTTTTTGTGTTTGTCAAGTTGGTTGGTTTTAATTCCTTTTTTGGTATTCTTTGCCTGATTGTCTGCTGGTGACTACTGGTATTCTGTCAAGTGTTGTTACACCACAGATAATAGGGAGTGTTTTGTTATGCGAACAGGATTAGCGGGGGTGTATGCACAGAGTAAGAGGCCGGGGTGGGAGAAGAGAATATCAGATAAGAATCTTTCATTGTTTGTGAGGGGTGAGAAGTACGATAAATATTTGTTGGAGGCTACGATTTCAGATGTTGTTTCCCTTGTAATAAGAAGACATTTTTTGCCAAGGAATCCACATCTTGATATTAGGGAAGTTTTCTCATTAGGGTATTGTAAAGCGTTTATAAAGCTGAAGGAACCTTGGATAAACCCAGATATTGATTTGGTAATTATAGTTTATTCGACGGCAAGGAACGAGATTGGGAATTTTCTAAGGAAACTCAGGAGAGAGAAGTTGACTCCTGACGAAGACTTTGATTATTTGATGGATGATGATGAGCAAGGGGATGATGGTCATGCTGCGCGTAGTGCCTTGACAGTGGGGTATGAAACAATATCTGAGAGATTTAATAAAATGGGAATTACAACTTGTGGAATACAGTCATTTCTTCCAGATGAAAGTGAGATGATTAGTCATGGCAGACACGACAGCGAGCTTGACACCGGACACTGTAGTAGACATGAGCGTAAGACCGGAGTTGATTGGTTCTCAATCAAGTCAGCGGTTATTAGAACAATTAGTTGCGGAGATAACTGATGCAGACGTAGATAATAGTGGGGATAGTAGTGAGGGGGATAATTTACATAACAAGAACAAGTCATTGTTTAATTTTTCCTCATCCTTCACAGAGAATGACCTGATAGTGATGGTAAGTTTGCTATCAGGATTTTCAAAGAATGATTTTTATTGTAAGTTGTATTCATTGTTTGGGAGGGAAACCATCTTATTTCTGTCGATGTTTAATGGGTGTTCAATGAAGGTGCCGGATATACGGTACTTGTTGAAGTTAAAGAAGTTTTCTAAGATATATCTTTACATAAAGGAGAATGAGTTTACAGATGAGGCTTATGAAGCTGCATCTAAAAAGTATAAAAAGTCAGTAGAGAAATTGAGGATCATAACGGATAAGGTCAGGACGTGTATGAACCAATTCAAGGAGTTGTTTACATGTGGCGACAGTATTGGACCGACAGAGAGTGTGTTGCCTACGGAATTATTGCAGTAGTAGCAATGGTAGTATCTCTTTTTATGAGAGGTTGTTGGGGTTTTGGGAAGTAGTAGTGTGAGATCGGAGTTAAGTAAATAGAATATACATGATATTTGATAATGAGTTAGAGTCTGTTTGACAAAGGCGAAATATATTCTTTTTGTAAAAGGAAATTGTAGTATGTCATTGATTCCATCGCGTAGAACGAGCTTGGGGAGGGCAGGGAGGCCGGTGGTGCCGAAGCCGAGGTTTACAGAGGCATCTGAGGGCATATCGAACTTGGTAAGTCGTAGCTTGCAGGAACATAGAAATTTTGAAAAAGTTAGCCCAGAAGACACGCAGTTCAAGCCAGCGGGGCAGCAACCTGAGTTGCAGCCTAATCCAACGGAGGAGCTTGCGAAGAATTCGGTGATCCCGAAGGAGATTTTCGAGTGGATGCGGGGCGAGAAGACGGTGCCGCCGAGTCAGTTGGCTAAGATGATGGCTGATATTTCAAATAAGATGGGTTATTACATTGCCTATGTGATAATGCAGCGGATGACAAACCTGAATGGATTGCTTGGGCAGCTTCACAGAGTAGAGGACAAGCTGTTAATTGACAGGAATATAGATGGATTAAGTGATGCTCAGTTGTTTACACATCATACAAGACTAAAAAATACCGTAAATGACTTCTTGGAGTTTGCAAGAAGATTCTCTGTAGAGGCAAAGGAAATTATCATAGACCCAGAACGTGATGAGTTGGTGAATCTGGTGAGGTCATTGGACGAGGAAGGTCTGAAGGCAGTTAAAGAGATGCTTGGACAGGTAAAGAAGGCCAGGACAGGTTCGTCGGTGGGGTCCAGCAAGAAGGGTGTGCGAGTAGAGGATTTCGAGAAAGGTCAAGGGAAGCTATAGAATTTGAAAAGTCTGTGGTGTAGCACTGAAAATTGATTTGGTAAGCATGATGTAAGGACGGAGATTTGGGTTGTTAAGTCATTATGTCAAGGATTATGACAGGATTTTGAGAAGTTGGTGTTGGTACACAGGTCTTGGAGTTTATTTATCATTTGTCATTCGAGTTTGTCAAGTTAATATTAGTTAATTTTTGATTTAACTTGGTTAAAATCAATGCCAGTTTTCAAAAAGACGTTAAGTAGGTTTACGAGTTCTCGCGTGTCAAGTTTGGTAAGGGTCAAAAGGTGGTGAAGGTTTCTATTCCTATAGGCAAAAGTCAACAAGGTCGGAATTAAGAAGAAATCATAGATATAAGAGGGAGTGTGCTTTGAGTGGGGTTAGAGGGTTCTATTCCTACAGGCGAAAGTCAATAGGGCTGGTGGTCCTTATGGCTTTGATGCTGGTTCTGGATGGTTGTACAGCGGTTGTGACGGTTTCCCGGCTTGATAGATGGACTTTGATGCAGGCCGGAATAGGGTATGCACAGGTCAGAGGGATCGAGACTGTTATCGAGCCAGTGGTCCTTGGTGGGGGATTGGACAGTGTTCTTTTTAAGATTCGATATAGGCGGTAGGGGGTCGGGAGCCTGATGCCTGATGGTGGAGGGAACGGGGAAGTGGCAGTGGGGGTGAGTTCCGGGCGTAAATTTTAGGTTTATTTAGATTTGAAAGGAGCGGAGCCTGATGGTGGAGGCGAGCCACAGTGGACTCAGGTAGGTGTGTCTGGATGAATCTTTAAGAAAGTTTGGTATGCAGAGCGTGGTTAAGACGGGGTGGGGGTTTTTGGTCGAGTTTATCGGTTAAGTGCTGTTAAATGGGAGCATTAAAATTATCGTACTGCACAATTTACCTACTGGCGATTTTGGCGAAATTAGGGCACTATTTTTTCTGAACAAGTACAGGGTTCAAAGCGACGGCGGTTCCCTTTTTCATCAGAAATTCTTTTAGGGTTTTTGGAAATGGCGATTTTGGCGAAATTTGGGCAGTGGGTTTGTTTTGAGAGAGCTAGCGGTTTGGTGTTGGCGTTAACCAAAACTAGGTCTATTTAACGGCATTTAACATGGTTTTGGATGTGAGGTCATGGTCAGGGTGGTGGGGTCAGGGTGGTGGGGTCAGGTTTTGAGGCTTCGCCCTTGCGGTGTTGTGCGAAGCCGTGAGGTTCCAGTTCCAGACGGTTTTGGGTGGTTTTACTCTGGTTTGCGGTAAAATAGCAGTAATAACACGCAATGTACAGTCGTTAAGTAAACATTGCGAAATTAGGGTTATTTTAACTTAACGAAAAGTCTAAAAGTTGACAAACGGAAGCAATTTAAGCCAGATATATCATGGGGTTAGAGACGCATCCCCTGTTAAGTTTACGTAATGTATATTATGCGACATTGTTAAGTACGTCTGTTGTTAAATAGCCAAGCCTTGTTGTAGCTGCGATTTGCTGGATTGAGTCGGAAGCGAGTGTGTACTTAGGGTGGTGGGTGTCGGCTGGATGAAGTTTTTATGATTTTGGAGGGGTGGGGGCCACAGCCTGGAGGAGAGCAGTTGCTGGAGCACGAGTTCTTTAGAGGGTCAAATTCTGCTTAATTTTAAGGCTTTTAACTTAATTGTTAAGTGCCAAAAAGCGTAGTATTAAAGGTAGTAGTTGGCGCGGGTTGGTGGGGGTGGGTGAAGCGGAAGCAACCCTAGTGTGCCCCGTTTATCCTTTTACGGGGTACTGAGTGGAGCCGCCCATTGATCCGCGCCTTTGTTCAAAAACTGAGGGGGTTCTATGAGGGATAGGAGTCAGGTTGAACTTGAGAGTTATCGTCCAAAGGAGCCGGTGAAGGTTACTTTGGAGTTTTGTTATCAGCAGTTGATTAGGGATAATAAGCACAACATTGAGGATGAGATTGTAGACAGTCTGACATTTGAGGAGTTGATTGGGGCGTTGTTGCAGTGCAGGGATTATCTTAAACTGAATCAAAAGTAATAAGGGGGTTTCAGATGTCAGATACGGTACTGAGTAGTTACGATCAGATTACGCAGATGCTCAACATGATTTTAGATCAGGAGTTGAGGGAGAGTTTGCCGTTGATGCATTCTAGTTTGAAGGATCGGATTATTTATTGGCCAGCGTCAAAGCGGCATCATCACGCTTGGGTAGGTGGGTATGTGGATCATGTAAAGGAAGTGATGATGTTGGCGATTCAGAGTTACTATAATGTAACAGCCTATTGTGAAAAACTTGCAGTTAATCCTATTGATTTTACATTGGACGATGTAATACTTGTGGCTTATGTGCATGATCTTGACAAATTATACAGGTACAAGGATATGCCGGAGGGTGATTACAGAAGGCAAGCAAAATATGGTGGACAGATTTGGGAAGTAGCAGACGGTATTACATATCCTGATGAAAGTGCAAAGGTAACTCAGCTTTGTGCTTTACATGGGATAATTTTAAGTGACACTCAAATAGAAGCGGTTGCACACCATCACGGAGGTTGGTCTTGTAACTTGTCAAGCCCGTACAGTTATATGAGTGATGGTAGTGGGATGACAAAGTTTTCAGCTTTGATACATGGCGCGGATTTGATGTCCACACACATGTTTGG
>Ga0315284_10001387_pt1 | contig 34556 bp, 37 predicted proteins | sample YL17G09_16_MG_FD_203696 | JGI IMG/M metagenome (GOLD analysis project Ga0315284, IMG submission 203696) | Sediment microbial communities from Yellowstone Lake, YNP, Wyoming, USA - YL17G09_16 | ecosystem: Environmental > Aquatic > Freshwater > Lake > Sediment | place: USA: Wyoming | collected... | reverse complement strand
GGGGGAACTGCCGTTCCCCCCTTACCCCCCCATGCTAATTTAGAAAATTGCCAATATTGGGAAGTGTTTGGGAATTGGAATGGAATAAAAATTGCCAATATTGGGAAGTGTTTGGGAATTGGAATGGAATAAAAATTCCCCAGAATAATCGCCACATTATCGCAAAATTATTTATTAAATAATTTTATTCAATTAGTATTCTATTAGTATTTTGCCCCAATGCGGCAATTGCGGAGCTGCAAGAGCATGGGGGGGTAAGGGGGGAAGAGCGCTTCCCCCCGGGGGCTGCAAGACCATGGGGGGTCCGGGGGCGTGCCCCCGGATATGGGGGGGTAAGGGGGGAACGATAGTTCCCCCCCCAAAAAGTGGAAGTTAATTTCCCACATTTTGGTTGATACCCCCGGGCTGTATATCCTATACGCACCCCCCACAAATGTCACAAGAACAACAAGAGAGACCCTCCGAGTTTATCTCGACAACTGAGATTCACAAAATTCTCCTAGGAGACAAAATTGAGGTCACTTTTTCCCCCAATTCGCAAAAACATTTTGCAGACCCAAACTATGACTACTATTTCCCAACTTACACGGGTACTGTTATTTCATCCAATCACACAGTATTGGGTGAAATCATTCTCGAAGATCCTATCACAAAAAATACGTTCCGATGTGAAGACAGAGCCGGGACGAGTGCAAGCGCTGGAATCAGGCGTTTCCTCGACTAGTAGTCTAGTTTAATGCCGCCAATCCAATCAAATTGTCTGATTCAACCGGAATCATATATGGTTCATTAAATTTACCGACTCTATCATAACAAGTTGAAAAACAACTCGGGTCATCCCTGCAATTCCCAGTAGTATGTATACAATCCATATTCTTCCCAGTCTTCAGATCCTTCCCGCAATTATAGCCATTCTTATTCAACAGCCCACAGTCTTCACCACCCATTGTATCCCAACAATAAGAATTATATGCCCCACTTGCAAAATCCTGATTATTAATTGCAGGCTTACAATATCCCGGATTGGGCACTTTATAATCACTAAATTTCACTGTGAATGATTCCATCTCCTTAACATCACGCCTAACAATAAACACACTTAACACAATAATAAAAATAAATAATAAAAAACAGGACAATAATGTATGCATTAATATTAAAAATATATTTTATAATCCTACCTCCCTAAAATATTCAATCGTTTTCATAAGTCCTTTTTCTAGGTCATATTTTGGATCCCAATTCAGTATATTTTTTGCTCTACTTATATCCGGTTTTCTATTAGTTGGGTCATCAGAGGGTAATTCTTTATATACAATACTAGAACTCGATTTCGTTAATTTTAAGATAGTATTTGCCAATTGCATCATATTTATTTCATAGGGATTGCCAATATTTACAGGATATACATAATCACTATTCATTAATTTTATTAATCCATCAAGTTGATCATCAATATAACAAAAACTTCTGGTTTGCTCTCCATTTCCATAAATTGTCAAATCACTATTAGTCAATGCTTGATTAATAAGATTACTAACTACTCTCCCATCATTTTTATCCATTTTTGGTCCATATGTATTAAAAATTCGGGCTATTCTAGTATCAACATTATACTGATTATGATATTCCATCATTAATGTTTCAGCTACTCTTTTTCCTTCATCATAACAACTTCTAATACCAACTGTATTTACATTTCCTCTATAATCTTCATGTTGAGGGCTAATTTCAGGTTCGCCATATATTTCAGATGTGGATGATTGTAAGATTTTTGCCCCTTTAATTTTAGCCAATTCAAGCAAATTTAGAACGCCATTAAAATTACATTTTAGGGTTTCAATTGGATATTTTTGATATTTTGGTGGAGAAGCTGGACATGCTAAATTATAAATTTCATTAATTTCTTCATCTATTTCTAAATAATTAATAATATCGTGATTAATAAATTTAAAATTTGCATTTACAAAGAATTTATTAATATTTTTAATATTACCTGTACATAAATTATCAACGCAAATTATTTTATGACCATCATTTAATAATTTTTCACATAAATTGGAACCAATAAAACCAGCACCACCAGTAATTAAAATTCTTTTATTCATAAATTATAATATATTATAATATTATGACATTTTGTAAATTTTCAGAATTTAAATTAGAAAAAGATATGATTATTACTGCTGACAGAATTTTAAATTTTATAAAATCACTAAATGACCCAAATATTATATATATAAAAACTGATTTTATAAAAGATAGAAATAATCTTTTGGTTAAACAGTCTAACTGGAGAGATTTTAATGTTACTTATAATTTAAGGAATGTAAAAATATTAGTAACAGGTCATTCTGATTATGAAATAAATAAAAATGAACTAGATATCCTAAATAATTCTAACTTAAAATTATTGCTTTGTCAAAACAAAAATTACAATCATCCAAAATTATCATCTATTCCAATTGGATTAACTAATTGGCAAGCAGATAGTGAGATACATAAAATTTTTGGTAATTTAGATGTTGTCTATGATACATCAAAAATAAAAAAAGAAATAATAAATTTAGTTTATTTAAATTTTAGTTCTTGGACTTATCCACTAGAAAGAGAAAAAGTTGTAAATTTATATTCAAATAAAAATTGGGTTACATATGAAGAATCTGTAATGACCCATAAAGGTCGTGAGAATTTTCTTCAAAAAGTAAATAATCATAAATTTGTTTTTGCTACAAGAGGAAATGGGATTGATACACACAGATTATGGGAATCTTTATATTTAAGAACAATACCTATCGTTAAAAGATGTATTGGTATGGAAGATTTTAATGATTTACCAATATTATTTATAGAAAATTGGGAAGATATAACAGAAGATTATCTGAATGAACAATATGAAATAATTATGAATAAAACATATAATTTAGAAAAATTAGATGTTAAATACTGGATAAATTTAATTAAAAATTTTTAACTTGAAAAAACTTTTTGAATTTTATGCTAAAATTTAACTAATAATAATTATAATCCAGATATAAAAAATCAGATATACATCCTTAAAGATTTAAAATGGGACAAAACCCACTAAAATCAACAATGTTTGCCTATTTCAAGGAGTGTAAATTTTGGTTTTACTGACTCGTCTAAACTAGTTGAGGAATTCTTGCTTCTGATTACATATTTAACTACATCTCTTGCAAGCTGCCCCATGATAAAATTTACATGGGTAAGTCTCACCAGTATCTCTATTCACCCCACAAACTTGTTTTATATCCCTCAGTTTGCAACAATCTCCATATGTCATATTCCCATTTCCTACACATCTAACCGCTACATTATCAATATCCGAAAATTTTGAAAAATCTGGTCCGCAATATCCACCCTCTGCTTTTGGGTCATATTCCGCATTTTTCCATTTTCCTAGTGTAAACAGTTCATATTTTTGTCCATTCCAAGGAATCAAAAACAATGCAAATAAAAATAATATAAAAATAACAAAAATAAAACCGGCAGAGTCTGTCATACATATTTATTAGAAAAAAAATGAATTATAAATCAGAAATCACAGGCTATAATTATCAAATCCTTGGTACTGAAAGTTAAACATACAGATTGCTGCCTCCCCCGGCATCTTTCTTATTTATAAATAAATCATGCATTTCACGAAACTTTTTGCTCATACCCGAACTGAATAATTCATTAATTTTCTTCGTCCTATTTTCAAATAAGAATTTTTGTGCCAAAGCTCGACTAGGATTCAAATATGCAATTTCATCATAAAAATCGCCCGCCATTTTTATGTAACCTTCTCCCACTCCCACTCCCACTTCTTGATACTTAACAATAAATTCCGCCATTTCTTCAAAACACTTTTTATCCGCATTCTTAAATTCAACCAGCATATCAAGCCGCCCTGGTCGCTTAAAAACATCCGTCAATACATCAAAATGATTCGTACTCATAACACAAATAATTCTATTTTTTCTAGCTAATCCATCCAATGTGTTTAAAATAGTACTCATAGTAATATTTTTTCCACCACCTCCACCACCTCCCCCCGACTGAAATAATACGTCAATATCCTCCATAACCAACAAAGAATTCTTATTCAGCCCACTGATCAACTTTTTGAATACTTCATCCGTAATATTCACCGAAAATGAAATCAAAAATACATTCAATTTGTATTTCCCAGCGATGGCATTTATAAAACTAGTTTTCCCATTCCCCGGTGGTCCATGGAATAGATAATTCCTCTTATAGGGATGCCCAAAATACAGATAATCCCGCTCACTCCCAAAAAATTCATCCAAATCCGCCAATATTTCATTTTTCCCTCCAATAAATACAGTATCCACTTCTCTTTTAGGATTCTGAAATAGGTAATCCCAGAATCCTTTTTGATTTGGTCCATATACTTTAATATAATTGTGTTCCTTTTTATTCGCGTGATTATAAACCTCCCCCAGAAATTTCCGGATCTCCAAATCATCCCCATATATATTCACCCATCGATGTGGCATCAAATTGTGACCAACTACAAATATTTTCTCACTAAGCCGAATTTCAACAATAATTTCTCCAATATTCCACCGCCCCTCCCCCAAACTATAAGTAATCTCTTCTCCCTTCATCGGATAAGACTCTCCTGCAATGTCCTGTAAGTCACAAACACGCTTAATGACCATCTCACCGCCGTCATTCTGTATAACTTTCCAGTCATCTAGCCGTCCCTTGGCGGGAAAGGCATCCGTCATTATTAGCTTGAGGCTGGCATAATTGATAATATCTTCTTGAATCGATGGCTCTTCAATTACAATATGGTGCTGCGACATTTTTGCATATTTTTCATTATAATAAAAACTTTAAACCGCCGCCTATTTCTAAAAATAATTTTGTAGTCTAAGAATATGAGTTCCGAGAGTCAATTGGTAGTTCCAAAAAAACAGTTGTCATTAGAGCTATCAAAAACAATAGATATGTCTAATGATGCTGTTTATTCAGCGGGAAAACACATTAAAAAATACAAAAGGCGCATAAATGATACAATTGACAAAATGGAAGACATTTTAGAAAAAGAAACAGAGATGGAGAGAAAAGAAGTTGAACGCGCCATGCAAAAATTGCAGACAAAAGTTATCGAAGTTAAAGATAAAAAAAACTATAAATCATTCGAAAAAGATTTACAAGCCCTGGAGTCCAAATTAAATATAACAATGGAAAAGGTATTTGAGCAATATTCCCGGTGTATACGAAAGATTTGTGAATGTTACCCAGATCAGAAAATACGTGCCCAACAATTAAATGAATTTCATGAGGTATTAGGAGATGCTTTCCTAACGAAAGATGAGAGAAAGATTATTTCACTTATAAAATCCAGGATTAGCCAGATGCCTACAACTGGGCAGAAAATGTTGGAAATGTAGGAGGTTGGATCACCTCGCCAAATGTATATTTCCGTCCTTTCAAAACGGCATTTATTATTTTCCGCTCATGACCAAGTTTAATGATTCTTTTATTTTTGTCATCCCATCCAGGAAATGGACTCCGCACCAATATATCATCAATCACTTCCCGTAATTTTCGCAATGTTTCATCCTTTAAGACTACCCCACTTCGAATCCGGTGAATGGAAATTCCCAAAACAAAATCCAGGTCGTTCCAAGCTACGACATCAGAGAGATACCCTTTGATGTCGCGATCAATTGTTTTTGGACTATTTTCGTCCACATAATCCCAAACTTCATCATAGCAATAGCTATCATAGCCCCATCGGTATTTCTCCATCCTTTTCATACATCTTCCAATCTTTCAGCGAAAAAAAAATCATTTTTTCAATCACATTCACCATCAGAAGAATCAAAGCAAATACCAGAAAATCCCTCTATATCCTCTTCATTGGGCACATGGTCATATAATGACCACTTTTCGACCCCATTTTTCGTTAAATATGCTTCAATTTCTTCAAAACTTATGCTATGATTTTCCAATTTAGGGTAGTAATCAATTTCATCATCTTCTTCTTCGTCAACCCTCAAAAATAATGCATAACATGGCATACTATATATAATACCCCTATTTTTATTCACATTATTGAACAAATTGAGCAACAATATTTTTTATCCTCCTCCAATTCACTTTCGCCAATTTCCACTGAATAATTCCCATTATTTTTTATTTTGGATTCATCCCTAAATCCAGCAATATTCCGGAATAATCCAGGATTCATTTTGTAATCTTCAAGGACTATTTCCACCATTTTCTTGCATATTGCTCCAGTCATTCCCGGTTTTTTAGCATCTACTTCAATGTAGTATGCATTATACTTTTTACATAATTTCTCTATTTGTTTATAATCTACTAAATAAGTTGTATTAAAAATATTTCCAATGATGATAATAGATCCGTATGTTTTACGATATTCTAAATATAAACGAATCCAGCCTTCAATTGACTCAAATGACTCGAAATCATTTAAATTGCAAACAATAAATGCACCAATACAACTACTAAGATATGTTTTTAAAATATTTTGATAATGAATATTTCCAGATGTATCCCATATGTGCATTTTAATAGTATTAGCATTCCATATAATATTTTCTGTAATTAAATCTATTCCAATTGTAGTATCAATATCCTGATTTTTTCCAGATAATATTGTAGATTTACCAACCCCGGAGTTTCCAAGAATAATAGTTTTAAAAAAATAATCAAACATAATATATAAGATTTTTTCTATTTTTTTTAATAATAAATAATTTATGATTCATTTTGCTTTAGTTCAATTATCAAAAAAACACACAGAAATTTTTGGGACATTTATTGAAATAATAAATTATTATAATTGGGAATTTACTATATATTATGATAAAGATAATGATCCATATACATTCATAAATTATTATATTAAACTTTTTGAAACCACCTTAAATATTCTTCCAATCTCACAATTAGAAGATGACAAAAAAAAATATGACTATTTTATTTTTACAACAAGTTCCGATGAATTATATATTTCAGAATACTTTAAAACACCTGAAATGTCTAATCGATGTATTTTTGTAAATCATCAAGCATCTTATTGCCTTCCATTTATGAAGAAAAATATTCAAATGTCTCCAATTATTCAGATAGAAGACAAGTCCAAATTATTATCATGTATTATCCCATTTTATCGCCAATATAAAAAAATACATTCAAAATACAATTCTTCAAATTTGGCAATTATTGGGGCAATAAGACCCCATCAAAAAGATAAAGACTTAAAATTATTAGTTAATTTACTTAAAACACCTAACCTCAAATTAAATATATATATTTTTATGAGAAAAATAGATTGGAGAGTGATATCTAACCACTATAAATTTATGAAAAATCACCCTAATATTAAATTTTATCCAGGATTATCTACAGATGAAATGATTGAAAAACTAAAAGAAGTAAAGTTTATTCTTCCACTATCAAAACAAGATGGTTGGTTTTATTGGCAACGTTTAACAGGCACAATTCCTCTTGCAATTAATTTGAATATACCACTTATTATGGATAAGAAACTATCAAAAATATATAATTTGGACAATTGTGGTCTCTTATATGAAACCGAAATTACGGAAATATTGGAGTCAATTATGACAATTTCAGAGGAAGATTATTATAAAATAGTGGAAAATATTGTAATCTATAAGAAGAAACAAGCCTCAAATAATAGAAAACAATTTTTAGATCTATGTATGGCAAAATCGGCTTATTCATCATAATCATCTCCATCACCATCACTATCACATTTTTGAATGTTGTATTCTTGCTCATCATTTTCATCTTCTGAAAAAAAATTGCTTGATCCTCTTTCTTCTTCTCTCATCATTCTAATTGATTTTTTCAAGTTGGGAGAAGGAGAAGAGATTGGAGAAGGAGATGGGAGGTGTGCAATTGCTCTTGCAATTGCCAGACTTTTTTTTTCTTCACCACCCCAAAAGCCAGTATTTTTTACTGGAATTACTGGCATGAATGAACTTACTAGAGAGGGGAATACATCTTTTTTTGATTTTTCTTTCACAGGAAGAACGGTTGAAACAACCAGTTTTTTATTTCTTGATTTCTTTGGCATTACAATCTTAAATTCTTCTCTCTTTTCTTGTTCATCAACATCTACATCACTTATGTAATCATTGCTTACAAGATCTGCAGATGCAGGGGAAGTCGGTTGAATTGGAGTTTCTGGAACAATTGTTTTTGCAACTGTCTCAGCAACAATTGGAGTTTCTGGAACTCCAATTGTCTCAGCAATAATTGGAGCTTTCTTCACTCTTACATCTAATAGACGAAGAGCATAATTTATTTGTTCCAGTGCACTCTTAATTAATTGAAGAGGGTTTGCATCAGTATCAAAATTATTAACCAATTGCAAAGTTTCTTGGACAATCTCTTGGACAACCTCTTGGACAACCTCTTTGGGAGTCTCTTGGACAACCACTGGGACAGCCTCTTGGACAACCTCTTTGACAACCTCTTTGGCAGCCTCTTTGGCAGCCTCTTTGGGAGCCTCTTTGGCAGCTTCTTGGACAACCACTGAGACAGCCTTTTGGACAACCACTGGGGCAGCCTTTTGGACAACCACTGGGACAGCCTTTTGGACAATCACTGGGACAACCACTGGGACAACCACTGGGGCAGCCACTGGAGCAGCCTTTTGGCTCATTTCAAATTGTTTTCGCTTGTATCTGTTAATAAAATCGGAGTCTATTGTTTGCATCTTAGATTGTCTAGATAATTAAGGTGAATATATATGTAAAATATTTATCAATTTTTTCTATGATATTTTATGCAGAGTCTAAAAGAATTTTTGAATGACTCTCAACAAAGTGCAATATCTGATTACAAATATATTCCAGATGCAAAAATACCAGACTACAAGATGAAAAAAGGAGACTATATAAAATTTATGCTTAAATCAAATTATCAATTTAATGAGGGAGGAATTATTATAAATATAGACAGATATCCTATCATCACTCTAAAATCATATCAACAACCCATATTCCAAATTTATTCAATAGATTTAACCCAAATTTATGTATTTCATAAGAAAAATAAAAAAAATCAGTCTCGCCGAGAATATTTTGAAGAATATTTAAGCAATATTTCAAAAGAATCAGCAAAATAATAAAAATATATATAAATATTATGAAAACCTATATTGTATATCAAAATGGTAAATTAACAATGAAAGAGAATGGTGAGAATAAAAAAAAGGCTTCTAATTTTATTAAAAATACTATTCCACCTCGTCTTTTTACTACTAAATCAACTCCCACTCCCACTCCCACTCCCACTCCCACTCCCACTCCCACTCCCACTCCCGCTCCCAATCAAAAACCACGTTCATTAGTTGCACCTCCAATAATAAATCCTCTAAAAAATACATTCATAAATAGACCACATCAAACACCTCATGTATCGCAATCTGGTGGTAAAAAAATAAAAGTAAATGAATTACAATTGCAGCTATTTTCCAAATTATGCAAAATAATAAATATAAATAGTAGTAACCCAATTGGAATTGCGATTCCATTTGATAAACTACAAAATAATAATGTCATACGACAATTATATGATATTCAAGATAAATTAAAAAATGTATTCCCTAGCAGTAAATTAACTGCTCTTCACACTAATGCAATAAAAAAACAGTCATTCCCAGGGGTTAATATTGTTCGACAGATTTTTAAGGAGATGGGCTATAAATTAAGACCAGTAAATACATCAGAGGGATACAATGGTAAAAAGAAGATATTGAGAAGAGAATACCATATTGAAAAATTATGATTTTTCATATACCATATTGAAAAATTATGATTTTTCATATACCATATTGAAAAATTATGATTTTTCAGCTTTATCTACTTCATCTACCTCTTCTAATTTTTTAATAACAACTTCTTCCACCTCTTCCACTTCTTCCACTTCTTCCACTTTTTTCACCTCTTTCACTTCCTCAACTTTTTTGACATTTTTAGTTGCAGTCCTTTCATCCACAACAAGAGCTGGTGAAACATCCTTCACTTCTTCCTCTTTCACTTCAACTTCTTCCTCTTTCACAGGCTCTTTTGGTCGCTTCCACATTAAAAATAAGAATCCCGCTAAATCTACAGTCACTAACATCACTAAATTTCGTGTATAATTTGGAATATCAATTCCCGTAAATCGAACCGTCATATATAGCAATCCAAATATTAGCACTGTTATTAACATCGCCAATATTTTTCGGAACCCAAAAGAGCCAATATTATACCTCGAGAATAAATTGAATAATATATGACTAATCATTAAATTACCCATATATATTATAAATCCATATTTTCCTCGTTATTCTTTTTTAGAAAATGTCCGCCGCAAATTAATTTTCTCCTCAATTTCCCGGTTTCCCAATAGAAATTCCGTGATTTCCTCACTTCTTTTCGCATTATTCAAATATGTCGACAATTTCCCCACTAAAAATTCCCGATTTATGGGCTTCTTATGGATAGACACTGAATATTTTAATTTTCCATTATTGGTATTGCAGTCTTCTATACTATGTTTTGACATAAATTCAATAATTTCCGGTGTAATCGTCTTCTTCTGTTCATTTAATTCTTTTTCCGCCTTTTTTAATTCCCGGATATTATCATCAATTGTCAGCCATTTATGCACTAATTTTTTAAATTCTTCAACTTCAAATTCAGGTAATTGAGCCATATATTTTAAAATATTTTTATTATTCAAAAAAAATGTAAATATAAATAAAAAAAAGCAAAATTCAAAATATAAAAAATTTCGCTATAAAAAATATTTTCATTTTTATTTATATCTATTACAATAATCAATAGTGCAACAATTTCCAAATACAATGATAATAAAAGTATTGAGTGACATTTTGTTAAATAACAATGTCTAATCATAAAACCCAATATACCAATAAAAACCAAAAAAGCAAAAAAATAATGTATTTTATGTGTCTCATTTATATAAATAAGACCATATAAACCAATCAATAATATACAAATTATTATTTGAGTTATCCTATCATTTCTTTCATATTCATATAATAATGTTCCAATACCCATTAAAAACATAAAAAATAATATGTAATTTCTACAATTAGTATTACATATTATGTTAGATATACTATTATTGGAATTATAATTATAAAAAACAAATAAAATAGGCAATAAATAGCTAAATAACATGAAGGATAATAATAGATTTTTATTCATATTATTTTCGCCCAATTTTTTCCTTATCTTTATCCTTATCCTTTCTTTCGTCAAAAACATACCTATCCCCCCCATTCTCAATATATTTGTAATATTTATTCTGACTAATCGACAAATGGTCCGCCGTTATATCGTTTAATTTCTCTTTTACTATCTCTCCCTCTTCATTACTATAATATACGGATTTTATCCCATATAATTGCATATAATAAATGCAAGTATTGCAGGGCTTACTATTAACTAAATCCCCCATCTGATTCACACGTATCACAAACATCTCCAATTTCTTTCGCAAACAGCGATGTATTTTATTACTATTTGATGCCAAACTTTTTTGATTCTCGTAAAAGATAGGATTTTTTTTTCCTACCCATCATCGTGTAATGCGAATCATTCATAAAACTCCTCAAACCATATGCGTTATTCATATTAAAATAATTATTCAATACATGCATCTCCGCATGACACGATAAAATCAATTTATTGGCGTTACAACTTCGCAAATGGTTATGTCCCAAACACATCATTTTTCCACCACTCAGCAATGTAGCTGAATGCTTACTAACCATATTACTCAATTCACTCTGCGGAATCAATTGTTCCAAAATACGCTGAATCTTACTACTCGGGGTGCTCATTTTAATGAGCTTAGTATATTGTTTTTAAGTCCTCCAAAAACTATAAAAAATGAATTATTTTATAGTTAATCATATAATAGAAAAAATGGAAGAATTATTTGGTGTAACGCCGATTCAAACAAAAAAATACGATGGTTCCAGTTTCCCCCCACTTGTGAATGAAATTCTCCGAAAATACAAAAATAAAGCATTTTTTGGTGGAAGCTCATTAATACATGATGCATTCTTCAAAGATGAGCATTGGGCATCAAGAATTGATTATGATATTTGGTGCAAAGACAGTGTGTATCAAAAAATATTGTCCGATATTGAAGAGAAAGGACTAGTCAAAATTCACCATTCAAAGTATGATGCAAAATACTATCAGACTTTTAAAATTAAAGAATTGGCTGATTATGGATTTGAAATTGATAGAAAACAATATATTATTCAAGTCATCAATATTGGATCTTGTTTTTACTCTCTTATTGAAAAAATTGACTTCACATTTAACACAGTTCTATACAATGGAGAGGATATAATATTTTTCAGAACGACTGAAGCCGATGTTCGCCAAAAATGTGGTAAATTGCAAATAGATGTGATTACAAATAAATGCACATGTGAAGAATGCAAGGACAAAAAAGTATCCCAGAAACAGATTAGTAGGATTCACAAATATAAGGCAAGAGGATTCGAAATTACAAATTTCTGCCCTTTTTGCAAACCCGACGACTATAAAATTATTAATGTCTCGCATTTCCAATCATGCATCCTCAATCTATCTTTTCCACCCTATGTTTTGAAGCTTGAGGAGTCCCAATTTCAAAAAATTATGGATATTGTGCATGAAACTACAAACCCAAATGTAATCCTCTGCTGTTTGAATATTATTGCCAGAACATTGCACATGGAGGAATTTTTATCCATTTTTGATGAAAAACAATGTTCCAGTATTATTGACACAAATTCACAACTGTTTAATGATATATTGATTGATTTTACGGTCAATGGACAATACACATTTTTCAAATTATTCTTTGATTTGCTGAAAACTAAAATTCGACTTACCGCGACCCCAATTCAAATATTATTCAGAAAAGCGTGTGCATTTAATTGCATTAATATTGCGCTGTATATTTCATCGCATTCTCAGCGATATGAATTGCTAATATTCGAAGACAGAATATATCAACACAATATTCTGACTGTTTTTGAACATTATGTCAAATATAAGGATATTCAAGTCATTTTGGATGAATGCCCGAGTATAACACTAGTAGATTTAGAAGAAGATGATGAAGATTCAATTTGTTCGATTTGCAAGGAAAATCAAAGCAATATAAGATTACCGTGTGGACACGAATTCTGCGATTGTATTTTCACCTATTTCGTGACAAGTTTTAGCACAAAGTGCGGGATCTGTCGGGGGGGAATATAAATTATTCATTTATTTCATCTATGTTTTCTTCTGGGTTGTGCTCTATAGTAATATTTAATTGTTCAAATGCTTTTATAATTTCATCTTGTATTTGTTCAAAATTTGGAAAATTATCTGCAATCATAATTCCCGATTCGGTAATTATAAATGTTTTACTCTTTTCTTTTTTTCTCTCTTTTTCTGGATTATAACGACCAACGGTCGTATATTTTTCCATGTTTTTGTCAAATTTTGTATTGACTTTTATTTCAGGAGTTTCTGTATAAATACCTTTAAATTTTTCTTCTAACTTAGATTGTAATTGTTTTCCTTTTGCCATATCTTTATACCAATAATGATATACCTTAAAACTACCGCCCCGCATTTTCTTATTCTTAAGTAATTTTGCCACGGGCTTATATCTTATTACACGCCCTTTTAGCTCAATTGGTTTCTTAAGTTTCTCAATATACCCCATATAAGGACCATAAACCTTTTTAATAGACGCTTGTGTAGTTTCCCGCATATAAAATTCCACTTTCCGATTCTTGTTGTCAGCACATAATTTTGATACTGCTTTTCTTGCAGCAGATGATGGGCTAGACGATGTGTATGTTCCCTGCTCCTTCTTTCCAATAACTGCCGTAAAATGGCGTTTTGAAGATGACATTATATATAATATTTATAATTTATTTTTTAGGAAGAGGGACTATTGTTCCTCTCCGATTATTTTTCCGAATATCTCCCCAATCCGCTCATCATTCTCCTCAAAATCCTCATTTACGTCAATCACTTTAATGTTTAGACTTGGATTCCCAATGAGTAATTCTTCATGGTATTGGTGCAATGATTGCAGATATTCTAAAGTAATGGACGCCTCTTCAGGGCGATTCCTCTTCTTTACGCGTTCATAAGCTATTTCAGGAGAACACCGCAAATAAATCATGGCGTCCGGTAGTATATTAAAAGCCTCTGATAGCCATTTATACCATGCGACATATACTTGCCATTCAATCAGATTCATTCTACCTTCATCCTTCAATTTTTTGGCGAAAATGTAATGATCACTGATGATGCTTCTTTCGACAATGTTGATTTTTGTCTCCTGCTTCTCGCGATTGTTCTTTTCAATTCTAGTTTTCAAGGCGTTCATTTGGAATGAGAATGCATATTCGGGGATATCATTATAGAATAATTCCAGAATATTCTGATTTCCCTTGCTTTCATCAATCATTGCCTGCCAATCATCTAAAGGTTCGCCAATGACATTGATGAGTTCTGGGTATCTTTTAATTAATTCTCGAAGTAGAGTCGATTTTCCGGCTCCAATATTTGCTTCAATGCTGATCCACATTTTATATATCTTATAAAATGAAAGTTTTTTAATTCACTTTTTTTGGGGGGAACGATAGTTCCCCCCTTACCCCCCCATGTCCGGGGGCGAGCCCCCGGACCCCTAGCCACGGATCTCTTAGTCCCTAAGATTATTAGGAGGTCGCTTATGGGGGAACGATAGTCTCCCCTTACACTAACGAATCGCTTGCGATTCGTTATCCCCCATGTCTGGGGTGAGCCCCCGGACCCCCTTCCTATTATTTAAGAGTATTTAAGCATATTAGGAGGGGGCTTACGGGGGAACCTAGGTTCCCCCGATATAGACGCTCTTATCCGTAGTTCCCGCAGCTATAGCCGCCGTATTAAGAGAAATCCGGGGATTACTTCCAACCACCCCATTATAGCAAACCGGCGCAAGTGGTGTTGCATCTGCTACTAATTTTTCCCTGATTTGTGCCGGTGTATACCCAGAATATGCTGGGTTGGCAATCATATCTACAATAGCCCCCACCACCATTGGAGCCGCCATACTCGTCCCACTTAAAACCCGATAACCATTTCTTAACCAACAGCTTCTTATATCTACTCCAGGTGCCTGTAAATCAATGCCACTTCCGAAATTAGAAAAGTAAGCCAATATATTATCCCTATCATCATATGCCCCTACAGTTATTGCCTCTGGAGTTCGCGCTGGACTAGTATTCACCGCATTTTGGCTCTCATTCCCAGCCGCAACTACAACAGGAATTCCATAATTATTAATAAGATTTTGTATAGAAGTATCCAGTGGTTGGGAAACACCACCTCCAAGCGACATATTTACAATTCCTTTCAAAGTGGGGTTCGCAGTTTTCCATTGTGCCACGTAGTTTATACCAGAAATAATATTAGAATATGACCCAGAACCAGTCCTATCCAAAACTTTAACAGCAATTAAATTCACATTCGGTGCAGTCCCAACTATGCCAATTGTGTTATCCTGGGCTCCAATAATTCCAGCACAATGTGTGCCATGTCCATTATCATCATTCCATTTTGCTTGATTTCTTGTAGTAAAATTTTTACTATAAGTCGTGGATATTTTCGACTTCAGATCAGGATGACTTGCCAAAATACCGGTATCCACAACAATCGCATAAATATTTGCTGGCAAAGGAAAAGCTGGGTTTCCAGTTCCAGCTCGTCTTGAACTATTTTGAACACCTAGCCTTGGAATAAAAGTTCCGACAGTTTGGACATTTGTTCTAGCAACTCCATCTTTATCACATCCGACTAATTTAGTGCAATTCTGCTGCTCAAATTTCTGCACATTTGCATGATCAGAATAGCAACTAAACCCATTCAAGACATCTGTATATACTTCTTTTACTTTCATTTTGCAACCAGTAAAGTTTAAATCTGCCATACTCATATTTTGACACATAGTGATAACCCATGCACAATTACATCCGACAATTCCACGGCTTATTTTACAATCTAAGCATCGTAGCCATTTGGCATTATCTGCAAGTATTTGGCTGTCCGTGAATTTATCATAACATATCGCAATGCATTTATCCGCATCTTCATTCACTTTTAAAATCAATTTCCTCTTCCCATCACAAAATCGAGTTGAAAAATCAAATATTTCCTTGCTGGATAAAATATCCTCAATTTGCTCAGTTATCTTCTCTTGAAGTGGACTACTCATATATTATCAAATAAAAAAATTTAATATATTCCGGGAATTTAAAGCCCCTAGCCAGCCCCTTTAAAAAAGGGGCTAACCCCCAAACGCCCCTTTCAAAAAGGGGCTACCCCCCCCATTTAGAAAATCCCGGGAATTAAACGCGCTGGCACCCTCTTACAATATTCATCCCAATATTTGCCGTATTTTACTCGGCATTTATCTTCATCTCTGTAAATTCTGTGTACTAATAGTGCAATAATGTATCCTAAATAGGCAAAAGGAGCTATTCCAAGAGGCGCTCCAACGGCGCTCCAACATCCAGACAGTCCAATTTCATACGTGTAATTCATGTGCCGACTCTTACCCCACCAGCCACTAACCAGCAGTTTTGACGGTTTTTTTCCTTCTTCTTTAAAATCACAATTTAAAAATGTAGCCTTTTTCCCCCAAATCTTACAATCCGGGTTCGCCTTAAAATCCTCTTTTTCTTTATCAACTTTGTAATTCATCCAAATAAACCAGCAGCCCAATAGTAAAATCACTCCGCCCACTAGTCCCGATATCATTGAAGGATTATTCGCCAAATAATAGCAAGTGAATGTGTAAAATGCCGGTAAAAATACTAAACATCCCCAGCAAATATAATAGCCCGCTCTATCCAAAGTTATATCCAGCGTATTAAAATATCCGGTTTCCCACCAGAAGAATTTGGCAATGTATATGGTTTGCAAAACAACAGTCACCCACATTGCGACATTAAATCCCCCAGAATAGTATGAAAAAAACGCAAATATAATAATAATAACTTGCCAAAAGATCATTCCAAACCGGCAATTTGTCAACTGTTTGATATCAACCCCCGCTATTCTGGGGTGAAATTCTAGCCCTCTATAAAACCTAAATAGCCCACTATATTCCTTTTTGTCATCTTCTTCTTTCCCCCAATATTCTTTTCGCCCCACAAAATATAAATACCCAACAAATAGTAGCCCAAAAATATTAAAAGTCATTATGATTGGAATAAAGTTTGTAGTTACCATTTCGGGCACTTTCTTCCATTTCAAACATACAGCCACCACAACAATTACGCTTGCAATCCAAAAGCGGAATCCATTTCCTTGATATTTTGGAACACTCCCGTCTACATTTTTCGGTCCATCAAAATTTTGTGGAAATAGTCGTAAACTAGCATATCCCCATATTAAAAATACCAATAATACTATCAATGATATCCAATTTGGGAATATATTCTGGCTGACAGTTGTGGATTTTTTCAAAATATAGAATAGAATAATTGGCACAATTATCACAAACAACACGGGGGCACCATAATTTTTATACATTGATAGTGTTTCTTTTGGTGGCTCTATTTTTGGCTCTTCCATTGCTAATATACTAAGATCTATTTTTTACTCAACAACCGCTCTTCCTTTATCCTCGCACCAGTCCATTTCCGGTCTATCTAATTTATTATTTCTCTCAATAGCGGCTTTCAAAATATAACTTTCCACTCCATTATCCTTAAAATCATTCCATAGTGCAGAGGTATCCTTTGGAAAACATGTTCCTCCGAAACCCCTATGTCCATCATTTCCTGGCACCATCATATGGCTTTCTCCAATCCGATCATCTAATCTGGACATTTTTTGCACCACTTCATAATTCACCCCCCGATTCTTGCAATAATCATAGATTTCATTACAAAAGCTGACCTTCATTGCTAAAAATGTATTCCTAAAATACTTCGTCATTTCTGCATCTTTATTCTCCATAAAATGGATTCGCTTAGACATAATATTGCTGTTTTTGCATGCTAAATCCCAAATATTTATTATTTTATTACTAAAATCAATATCCTTGGATAATCCCTGCAATCCAAATAACCAATCAGAACAATTCCTAAAATTTTCCCGCCAATTTCGCTCAGTCAAAAATTCTGGCATAAAATAGCAGCCCAAACGGTCAGATGTGCCCACTAAAACAGTCGACCGAATAACAAGATGAGTTTTTGATACATCAACAACTTTTTTCAAAGACTCAACTACAGATTCAACAATTCCCAGATGATTCCTCCCATTTTTATCCATTGGTGTGGGAACACAAATGAAAATAATATCACACCCACTTAAATCTTCTAGCTTCGTGCCCAAAGGCTGACATTTTTGGGGGTCAATATCGTAAATCATCATCTTAATATTTGGATTATTCTCGGCTAAAATTTGTGTTGCTTTGCCAACAAAACCATTTCCAATGACTGCAAATGACATTATAATATTTTTAAAAATATTATAATATTGGGGGAGGAAACGCGCGGGGGGAACTGCAGTTCCCCCCCGTTAGAAATATATTTTATATTTTAATAATATATGAACATTGAAGCAATCACATGTATTCTAAAAAGATGTATCCAATTACTAAAAAGAAAAAATGGCACTACAAAAGTAAAAAATGAATACCATTATTGGATAGATTGGCTAAAAAAACAATTAAAAAATTATAATAAGTTGAATATTCAAGAAAAAGAAATTATAAATAATTTAATTAAAAAGACCAAAATTTTAAGTGAAGATTTAGGAATTATGTTATAAAAATGCCTCAATCTGATCATTATTCACAAAACACTTCTTCAAATCATAATTTTTGCTCAATTTATTAAAATTATCCAGTGCATAAATAATTTTCTTCTCCCATTCTTCATGATTGTAGTTATTAATAACAAAATACTCCGGATAATCCTTCGGATGGGCTACATTCACACTAATAATTGGGATCACACCTAACATCACTGCCTCCCGAAATGTATTGGAATTGGAATCAAAAAGGCTAGGAATAAGGATCACCCTTGATTTCTCCAAATATGCATCCACTTCTTCTTGTTTTTGAAGTGGGAGTATCTCAACGCCTTCAAATCCCGAAAACATTCCCTCTGAATTTTCCCCAATTATCATGATTTTATATTTCTTAAGTTTCTCACTATAAGCCAATAATTCTCGAATAAATTCAATATTCTTCACCTTCCTATTCATATTGCTTGCAACTACAATAATATCAATTGTCTTATTAAAATGCCGACTCACATTACTGAAATGAATGGTATTATATTTTGTAGAGTCAAAAGGCGCCATTGCTAAATTATTCTTCTTTACAAAAGTTTCCTTGTATATTTTACTATAATAATCCAATGTTAATTGAGAATTGCACAAAACAATGTTAGAAATAAATATAGCATCTTTTTCCTGTTTCTTCTGAATCAAGGAATAATCCCTTATTTCATTCGCCCCACATTCTATTTTAGAAAACCCCATAATCCCCGAAACTAAAAATATAATAGCCGCATTTGGAAATATTTTTTTTACAATATTTGGAGCCATACAATTCTTGCAAAATGCAATATCTGGAGATGACCCATATTGTTTATATAAATAATAGAATATTTTCTGGTCACTAAAATTTGAATAGGATACTCCGCAAATATTTTCAAGATTATCTGGATTAATCACACTATTATCTATCACATTATTAATGAAAAGTCCACATATTTTTTTATCTCCATTATTTTTATTTTTACTCTGAAGATATCGAATAATATTGTATGCATTCGTTGCTGCCCCTCCATAATAAGGATATTGTGTCGACGAAACTAGAACATTTATCTTATCTAAAAATGCAATTTCGATATTCTTAGTATATATAATCTTATTAAAATATTCATCAATTTGATACTCTTTTGAAATAAATATTTTAGTATTCTCCTCTACTTTAAAATCACTAATATTTAAGGATCCAAGTATTTTCAGCTCGGGACTAGCAAATATTTTAATATTTTTCTCTGGGAAATATTTTTTATAAAAGACAAGATAATCCTCTAAGAATTTAATATTATTTTTTTCTTTTACTATAAAACTTATATTTTTACATTCTTTATTTTCTCCTGATATTTCATTTAAAATAAATTTTTCATGTATATAAATAATATTATTCTTCATTAAACAAATATCTTCATTTGATATAAATATTTTACATACATTTTTTCTTACTAGAGATTGAAGATAATTTAAGTCATCTGATATAATAATAAAACTTTTATCAATATCTTCAGATAAGCATTCTAAATTATCGTATTTTTTTGAAGCATATAAATATTTAATTTGATTCGGAATTTTGGAAATAAAATCCACATATTTTTTAATATATTCTATATTCATTTTAAAAAATATGTATTTATTTATTATACTTTTGGGTAAATCAATAAACTTTTTCATATAAATATTTGAATTTAACTGATAAAAATTATTAATTTTTATGCAATCAAAAAATGATTCATATAAAATATTTACATAGGGATTCCATATACATTCTAATTCTTCAAAAATAATTATTTTTAATTCAATCACATTAAAAATATTATTTGTTTGATTAATATAATTAATGAAATTATTTGAATTATCTTCACATTCAACAATATTTTTTTGATTAAAATATATGACATTTGTATCTTTTTCAATATCAATTGTATTAAAATCGAATTTAATAACATTTGCACTAAATCCAAAGTATTTCAAATAATATGTAGAATTTAATGTAGATAATGAGAAAAAATTTATTTTACTCTTATTTATCAATAAATAATCCAATAATTTTTCATTTTCTAATTCATATCCTAAAATCAAAATATTTAATTTATTAATTATTTTGATTTTAGATGGGATACCAATAATTAATGTTTCAGAATCGATTTTTCCAATATTTTCATTAACATTATCAAATTTTTTTATTACTAATTTATCAAATAAATTATCATAACATTTAATATTATATTTCTTCAACATTTCAGAAAAATTATTTTCCATAATATCTATCTATTATATATTATTCAAAATTCTAACATAATTTTCAAAACCATTCTGATTGGAGAAATTCTTTCTCACATAATCTCTCCCATTTTCAGCGATCATTTTACCTTTCCCTTCCTTATTTTCTAAATAATATTTATAATATTCAACATCTGTTATTAATTTTCCATCTTCTTTATTAGTACATGGAACATAATGTTTCATAGCAATAAGCCCCAATTCTTTTTTAAGAAGAGGGCTATATTCAAAAAATCCAATGCATCCCATGGACAATATTTCAATAATTTTTGCAAGATTAAAATTTAAAGGATATAAATAATATCCAAAGAAGGCTCCTTTAAATTTCACTAGTTCTTTGTAATAATTATTTCCATATGGAAGAACTTTGTCACCATTATATTCATATTCTTTTACTCTTGGTTTTTCCAAAAAATAACCAATTTCTTCAAATTGTTTGTTAATCCTTATCTCATTCCGAATAATTGCTCTAATAGGATAACCCTTACTAACACAACCAGATAAAATTATTTTATTCTGTCTATCTTCCCATTTTTTATAAAATTGATCATTCACAGTAAAATCAATTGAATAAAAAAAGAAAGATGTTTTCGATAAATATTCAGCTGCTGTATTTTTAAAAAATATTGGCGAAGGTGTAATAATATGATCAGCATAATCTAATTTTTTTATGGATTCAGGTGTTTTAAAAAAAGCATGTAAATCATCTTGCCATAAAATAATTTTAATATTTGTATATTTTTGTAGTTCTTTATGATATTTTATAAAAGGTGCGAATGGTACTGAATGAAACCCTAAAAATATTATTTTTTCATATTTACTAGATATATCTGGAAGTATTAGCATAATATTTTCCATAGCTATCAATAATTCTTCATGTAATTGTTCAATAGAAATATCATGTAAAAAGTTGTTATTATCTTTATATTGAGGTAGAAATTCTAGAATACTAGTCATTTCAATATTTTTTTCTAAAAATTTTTTTTTCATTTGATGCAGAATTTTAAAATTATTAATAATTGGGGTGCTATAATAGTATTTATCTTTATAACAATAAAAAAAAAAGATCTTATACATGTCAACTATTAATATATAATAATTTGTTTTTATCCGTAAACTTTTATATAAAATATAATTATGCAAGATTTAATTAAAGAATTCACAAAACAAAAATATTTTATTAGAATTTATGAAACGACTAAATATTATATTTTTTGGAATGACATAAATATTTTTAAAAAAATACCCAAAAAACAATTAAATGATATTTTAGAAACTGTATATATTAAAGATTTTGTTAATGAATTAATTATCTTAATTGATCAACAAATTAATCAAAAATATTCTTCCAATAATCAAAAAGTGAGTGTAATAATTCCCAATTATAATAATGAATTATTCATTGAAAAATGCATAAATTCAATTTTATCAAATACCTGGGAAAATTTAGAAGTAATTTTCATAGATGATCTTAGCACAGACAAATCACTTGAAATAGTAAAATCAAAATTCTCAGATAATGCTAAAGTTCATATTTATCAAAATCATACTAATATGGGAACATATTATTCTAGAAATAAGGGTATTATTTTAGCCACTGGTCATTATATCTTGAATGTTGATGGCGATGATTTCATAGAACCTGATATGATTGAGATGTGTATGAAATCTGCAAGTTTGAAAAAATGGGGCTATGGTGTAAATTTCCAGAGGCTGTATGTAAAATCATATGATATTGATCAAATTACAAATATTAATCGCTCAAATAGTTTTGTATTTTTATTTCGCAGAGAATTATTTAATAGACTCGGATATTTTCAAAATTCTCGTTTTGGAGCAGATTCAGAATATATAAAAAGGGCAAAATTTTGGGAATATGATCTTGAATATATTAATCTTCCAAAAATTTATTACAATGCTTATACAATTATAGGTAAAAATCTAACTCAAGTTGTCGATTACAAAATTTTAGCCCGCGAATATATAGATAAATGCATAGATATATTAAAAAAAAATGAATATATAGAAATGGCATTAATAGAAAATCTAGATGAAATTAATAAAATATTGAATAATTCTTTAAAAAAAAATAAAATTGGAATTATTGGTTTAGGATTTGTTGGATCAGCAATAATGCAAAGTTTTACTCTCAGTGGGTGTCAAGTTCATGCAGCTTATGACAAATACAAAAATGATGGTGTTGGAACTCTAGAAAGTCTATTGGAATGCGATATCATATTTTCTGCATTGCCCACTATTTATAGAGAATCAATCCAACAATATGATAAACAGCCATTAGAGGAAACTCTCGAATTTTTGAAAAATCACCAATATACCGGGATTTTTGTTTGTAAATCGACTGTTGAACCTGGAACTTCTAATGATTTAGCGAAAAAATATGGGATAAAATTTATTCATAATCCAGAGTTTCTTACAGCAAGGACAGCCTTTGACGACTTCCACAATCAATCTCATATCGTTTTAGGCTCTACATCATTAATTCAGCCAGAAGATATGAACAAAGTTGTTAAATTTTATAAAAAATACTATAATAAAGCTGAAATCAGTATATCTACCAGTGAAGAGAGTGAATCTATGAAAATATTTTGCAATTGTTTCTATTCAGTGAAAATCCAATTTTTCAATGAGCTATTTTTAACTTGTCAGAAAAATGGCAGCGACTATAATAAAGTTCGCGAGATGATGTTGAAAAATAATTGGATCAATCCAATGCATACAAATGTTCCTGGTCATGACGGTAATCTGAGCTATGGTGGACTATGTTTTCCCAAGGATACAAATGCATTAAATCATTATATGGAGAGACATGAAATACCTAATAAGGTATTGAATGCGACAATTGAAGAGAGAAATGAGATGAGAGATGATAGGGATAATTGTGCATAATTCATTCTTTAGAATAAATATGGAAGAACTAGATGAATACAAAAAAATAAAGATAGAAGACAAACAATATTATATGAAATCATTGCAGAATTTCCGTTTAGAATTGGAGAATTTCATGGGCTATTTCAATATATTTTTACCAAAATCAAAAAAACATTATCGCTTTTTTTATAGAGGAGGTATAAAAGAAGATTTTTTCCTGTTCCATAATCCACAATCTTTCCTATTTTATTTCGAGGGTTTCCGCGATATTAGTAGTTTTTGCATTGTTCCAGAAGATTACCAGATCAAATATATACAACAGGATGACCTTTTTTTGAAAAATGGCTATACTCAATTCATTATTTCACAGGACCTACTCCATCTGAAAAATAAGCTCAAAGAAGCCTATGGATTAGACTATTGCCAAAATAATGAGACCAACCTTCTGTGCTTTGGGCTATATAATTACGCAGATCTGGAGCTCCTGGAGGCATTTGACAAAAATAATGACAAAAAAATTGGAATTTTGTGGGGTGGTAGTGACATTATGCTGAAAACAAAGCTAAGAAGCCGGATATTGAAGCTTATAATAGAGAAAAACTATGAAAACTTTGCCATGAGTGATTATATTTGGGACAAATTGGAGCACTTGGGCGTGAAAAATAAGAGGAAGGTGTGTGTATCATTTTGCTGGAATAACATCAATTATTTGCGGAAGATGGATCAGCGGGCGCAGAGTATTTTTATTTATGATGGTATTGGGAAAGATCATCGGAAAGATGAGATTTATAATAAAAAGATGGTGGATAAATTTACAGAATTAGTGTCTTCTTATCCAATTATTCGGACATCTGCTGGAGAATTTATTAAAAATATTGATGAAATACAGGCAAATTCATTTGTCAGCCTTAGGCTAACAAACTATGATGGCAATGCTAATTCTGCACAAGAATGTGGGATGTTTGGTGTCCCAGTAATATCTAATCAGGCAATGAATCATTGCGTGAGTTGGCAGTCATTGGAGGAAATAGTAAAAAAAGTAAAGTTTATCCGGAAAAATAATGTACGCATACATTGGAGGAAAGATGGGGTAAATTTGCTATTTATATCCAATGACGAGATTGGGAAAGGAGGAGGAGCGACATTTACAATTCAATTAAAGAAGTATTTGGAGAAGAGGGGGTTTAATATTTGGGGTGTTTTTTTGAAACACCGTGACTCAGAAATCGAAAAAATAGCTGTGGATTCCTCTAACCAGATAATTCAAATGAATTTTAATACGAAGAAGAAATGGCGGATATTGGAGAAATTGGAGAAAATAGAGGACTCCAATTTCCGGAGTTTTATGAGCCTGAATTATACAATGGTTTTGAGATCATACATTCCAATAAAGGATTTTCGTGAATTGCAGGCGATTAATCCGAAGATTCTTTTTTTCATCCCGGGGCTTTTTAAAAATAGTTTGGACAGGGATTGGAAGACAATGACAGAAGATAAAATTTTGCAGCATTTAAACCTGTCGAACTTTAAGATTGCCAATGAGGTGCCAAGTTTTTGCAATAGTCGTCTAACGAGGTCTATTTATCAGAAGTATGGTATTTCAGATGTGGGCGTTTTGGAGATAAATTTATTGCAAATGCAGGCTCCTTGTAAAAAGTGGGAGGATTCCGAGAGAAATATTGACTATTTATGTGTGGTCAGTGATGTAAAAAGGATGATAAAAAATATTCAATTATTTTATGAGTTGCGCAAGAGACTTCCTGGGCATTTTTGCGTGATATCCGGTGAAAAAGTAGAGAAGAAAGTTGCGGGTATAGAGTATATTGAGGGACTAACCCCTGAAAAATTGGAGAAATTCTATCAGCGCGCGAAAATACTGGTTAGCCCATCTTTTTTCGATAGTATGAGCAATACAGTATTAGAGGCGATCAATTGTGGCTGTTATGTGCTAATATCTGAGAACCAGGGAGTCTATGTTCGTCCAGATGACCATATAGTTCTTGATTATGTGGTTGAAACTTGGGAGAAGAGGTGCCTAGAAGTAGCGGATATGTGGCAAAATAATCCTGAAAAAATGGAAGAAATAAGGCGGAAAACAAGGCACGCTTTATTGGAGATAAGTTGGGAAGTGGAGATAAGAGTTCTGGAATTACTGTCAAAAAATTAATCTTGTATAAATTATGATTTGTCCAATTTGCCAATCAAAATTAAAGAATGATAGGGAATACATTAATCATTTGGAGAAAAAGCATAAAGAAGAGGGAGATTGTGGGTGTGATAAGGGAGGCAGTGGCTGCAGTAGCGGTGGGGGTATAAAAATCACCACAAAATTGGAGAAGACTATTGAAAGGGCGAAGAAAAAAGTGGAAGACGCGGAGAAATCTATGAATATGAATGCACTGGAATTTGGATTGAAAATGAAGAAGAAGGAATTGGATAAAATCCCGGTGGATATTAGGGATAAGGTGAAGAGTGTTTTGCTGGAGAATCAATATTTACGTGGGATTATCGACGGAAATAATAGGCAGATACAGGCTATGAAGAAACAAGTGGAATTATGCATTATGCAGATTGGGGCGCGGCGGTTATAAGCTAGCTTCTAGGTTGGCTAATTCAATATTAGTTACTAATTTTCGTAATAATCTTAACTTATTTTTTTCTGAATTATTTAATTCATAAATTTTTTGTTTTAGTTCTAAGTCGCTTATTAATGATTTATTATTATTTCTTGGTAATTTATTTAGTTCTTCTAATAATTTTTGATTTTTTGTATTATTTCTTACTAGATTTGTTGGAGTTATAAGATTTGCATTTTGTTTGTGGTAAATTTTTGATTGAGTTTGGACATCAACTTCTAATAATGAATCAACAATTTGTTTTTTTTCTATTAAACCTAATTTTATTTTATTGACGCTATTTTTGCTATTTTTTATTTTATTTAATTCTGACATTAATTCATGGAATTTTTTATAAAAATTATTATAATGAAACGCTAAATTTTTTTCATTAGTTCTATTATTGATACTAGATGTAGTAATAAAATTATAACTAGTAGAAATATCAATTTTATTCATATATAATATACGAATAAAATTTATTGTTGATAATTAACATATTTTTGTTTTTCTAATATTTTTTGACTATAACTTTGCATTTTATCTTCAATTATTTGTGCTTGTCTTTTTAATTTTGATTTATTATTATCATTAAAAGCCCATAAATATTTACTATCCCATTTAGTAAAATTAACCCATAAATCATATAATTTTTTAATATTTTTTGCTAAATCTTTATTTTCATAAACAGCATTATTGACTAATGAATTGTTCATATCTTTTGTTATTTTTTTACTATTTCTTATTGTATTCAAAAATTCTATCGCTAAATCAAATTTACGCGAAAGTAATTCAAAAGTTTCATCAGCTATTTTTTTAATTTGTTCTTTATTTATATCAGTTTGGCTAATTCTATTTTCTAATTTTTTTGGACTATTATTTACTTGAAATTGTTGCGAATTATTTTGCTGAAGTCCGGTTTGATTAGGTATATTTATTCTAGATATTTTTTCAAATAATTCTGATAATCTTTTTACTATAGAATTTATTGAATTATTTGTACCTCTTTTAGTAGCTATATTTATAAAAAAATGTGAATATTTACTAATATAATCTAGAACTTCTTGTTTTAATTTTTGTAATGTTTGGGAATTGTAATTTGTTTGAAGTCTAGATAGAATTTCTTTTTCATATTTATCTAACATTGCAGCAATAAATTGATTTTTTTTTATTTTTACAGAATCTATATTATTTCTTTCACCACCTAATGAAATTATTTGATCTGATAATTTTTCAAAATCTTGTAATATAATCAATAATTCAGAAAAATCATATAAGTTATGATCTTCTTGAAATATTCTATCATATTTTTTTAATTTTTCAAATAGTTTTTGGATTAGTGTTTCTTTCACTTGTTCTAATAAAGGCATAAGACCATTTTTATTTTTAATTGAGTTTGCAAATTTAATTAGTGATTTAACTTTTGTATTTAAATTATTTGCTGAAATTTTATTTGGATCTATTTCACTATAACTTTTTTGTAAATTTTTAATTGTACTCAAATGGATATTCGAATTGACATTATTACTGGGTTTTTTTTTAAAAAAAAATCCATCAAATAGTCTACCACCATCCATACTTTTCTTTTTTCCAGTCATTTTATATACTTTTACGAAGAAATAAAAGATTTATTTATTGGTAATATATTTTGTAGTTATTCATCTAAATAAACGTAGATGAAATATAGGTAATATGATTATAATGGATAGGTCGCTTTTTCAAACATATCCACTTGTTCGTTGTGTTTAATCATATTTATTTTTTTTAATTCATTATTTTTGTTTCTAAGATTTATTGCAATTCTTTTTTTATTATTAGCTACTCCTTTGACATTTTGTAAATTTTGCCCATGTTCTCTAAAATCATCTATAAAAATTTTTTTATATATAAAATATAATTTTTGTAGATTTAATACTAATTTATTTAAATATCTACTTGATTCTAAAGTTATTGCTTTGTCATAAATTTTTTTAGCTAATTCAGCTATTCTAATAGACATCTTTTCTTTTTCATCATTGCTTAATTCTATAATTCCAGTCATTCCAGTTTTATTTGGGAGAAGTTCTGCATTTAATATATTAAATTCAGAATTCAGGGAAACATTTTGTTCATTAACTGCTAAATGTTGGGTTCGGTTTTTTAGGTATTTTAATAATTGGGGGTTATCTGTAAAATTATCTAAAGGATATTTTTTTTTAAAAAAATTATAAGCAATATAAAAAGTTCCTTTTTCTCTTTGTTGAATTTCTTTTTTAATAATTTTTTCAATTTTATCTGGATATTTATCAATTATTTTTTTAAACCAATCAGATAGTTTTTCTATTCTAGTTTCATCTAGATTATTTCTTAGTTCTTCATGTAATTTTTTAAAGAATGCATCTATTCTTTGCTCAGCCCTAAGATGATTTGAATTAATCCAACGAAATCCTTTCATTTTATTTTCTTCTTTCTTTCCATTAATTATTTTAGTTGCTATATCATTAATATTTTTATTTTCATAACTAGGAATTAATCCAAAAATACCGCCATCCATATTTTCTTTTTTCTTTTTTCCAGCCATTCTATATACGTTTACTTAGAAATAAAAGATTTATTTATGATGTCAATTGCCATACTACGATCACCAAATCCTTCAATAACAGTCACTTTATTCTCATTATTCTTGTAATTGGCAAAAAAATCTTTCAAAATCAATTTATCAATTTCGCGGATGTCATGTATATCATTAATAGTCTGATATCTTCGGTCAACACTATCCGCCGGATAAACGAGTATTTTTGGGTCCGATTCTAAACCATCCTTCATAAATAAGACGCCCACTGGTTTCACTTTAATAATCGCCATTGGATAAATGGGCTGATCGTTAAGTAAAACCACGTCTAAAGCATCGCCGTCATCAGAAATTGTATTTTCAATATATCCGTAATTAAACGGGTAATTGTAGGCAGATGGCAAAATACGGTCGACCCTTATTTTCTGAGTTTCAGTGCAAAATTCATACTTAACTTTTGAATTCTGGGGGACTTCTATAATCGCGTCAATTTCCATAATAAACCTATGAGATATAAAAACACTCAATTTTACTTAAACTATTCTCCTTTGTAATCATTATTTTCTCCTGGATATTCTCTTTGACCGAATCAAGGTGCGTAATTAGCACAGTCTTCGGAAAATAATTTTGGATGAATGAAAATAATATGTCAATATTCGCCAATCGTTCGCCGTCAAATGCACTAATTCCTTCGTCCAAGAAGAGGATATTACACTTCGGCAATTTGGCAAAATTTGACAAAGTTATTTTGAACGCAATGTCCAATATAAAGCTCTCCATTCCACCGTGCATAAACACCGATTTATCTGCGCCCTCATTTGGGAATGAATCCAAAATCAGTTCATCATCTTCCACTCTCAGGCATATTTTCCGCGAAATAAACGGACGGATAATTCCATTGATTTCCTCCGTTATTGGAACTAAATAGTTCCGCAAAATTTGCAGTGGTAATCCATCTTTATTGAGGCTCTCTTCCAATGTCTTCATCATTCCATATTCCCTGGTTTTCTCCAATAATTCGCCGCTTATCCGCTCAAACTTCCGGATTTCATCTTGGGATTGCGCAATTTGCTGCTGGATTTTACCCATTTGAATAGTTGTTTCCGAGAGGATTTTGTCATTCCGCTCTATTTTCTCACGAATGCCCCGGGTTTTCTCGTAATTGGTGATGCAAATTTCTAGGGTTTCATATTGGGGTTGCAGATCATTGCGTACTTTTTCTTGAGCGACTAGTTCGTGGTATTCTTTAACCCACAAACTGCCATCTCTTGTGCTCCGAAGCGCCTTAGTCTCTAATGTAATGCGGTCTAATTCCGCCTGAATTTCTTTGTTTTTCTCATTAATCTGGAAGTTCTGCTCTGAATGGACGTATTCCATTTGAAGGTCATTGATCTGGGTTTCTAGGCGATGAATAATACTCCGCCCATAAGAGCTCTCTTTTTCGTTTTCCATTTTCTCTAATTTATCGCGCTTGATTTGGAGAGTTTCTCTCAGACTACTGAGTTCTTCATTCTGTTTCGCATATATTTCGACTTCGTTCTCTTCTATTAGGAAGCTAATTAGCTGTTCGATCTTGGCAATCTTGTCATCAATCTCCACCAATTCCCTCTCCTTTTTTGCCTTTTGTTGGACAATTGGGTTCGCTACACAAAATTTGCAGTTGGGGTCGTACTCATGCGAGCCCAAATTGGCGATAATGGTGACAATAGATTCCCGGATATTCTTTTGAATAAACAGTTTGCGATAATGCGGCTCATTCTGGAGGAATTTTTTGATATTCGCCTCATTATATTTCTTCAGGTCGTCCTCCATTGTCGCAATCTTTTCGCGGATGACTTCTATGATCCGGTCATTCTTTTTCATCATTTCCGGCGTCAGAATGGGCGCTTCATTATCCACAAATTTATATTTCATTTGGGCAGCCGTGAGGTCTAGTTTTGCGGAATCTAACTCTGGTTTTATGATGCCAACTGAGCGCAATTTTGCTGTGGGAGAGAAGAATCCGATGAGTTTATAGCTGCTTTTTTCTGCCTCCAATTTCTCCAAGTTTTCCAGAAATTCGGCTTCCTTATCTGTGAACAATTTTTTTATTTTTTGCGAATTCTGAATAAGCCCTAATGTCGCCAATTTCCGCCCAATTGCCGCAAATTGGGATCTTGATTGGGCTATTTCTGTGGCAGATATATGACTCAAGTGTCCCCCAATTTTCTCCAAATTAATTTCCTTTTCATAGAGTTGTTGTTCATATAACTCTTGGTGGTCCTGCATTTTTAGCCTCAGTCCCGCCATATTTTCGCGGGCTGTGTCGATATTAATATTCTCAATAGTTTTCTCAAGGTAGGTAATATGAGCCTTCATGGGTTTCACATCATTTTTGATTGCGTCTACCATATGATTCCAAACATCTAATTTGAGGATTTTATAGAGATAGTCTTTGCGGTCCTTATCCGTCATATCTTTGAAAGACTGATTGCGATTCTGGAGTTGAATATTAGTGAAAGTCATGTCGTCATAGCTGCCAATAAGTTCACCAATAATTCTGTCCGTTTTCAGCCGGTTTTCATCCGTCATGTTGATGACCTCTGCTAATTCCACTGATTGTTTGAGCAATTGATTCTGGGTGATTTTTATTTTATCGGATTGCTCCCTTTTGCCTTCTTTCTGAATTGTATAAATATCGCCGCCGATTTTGAATCGCAGCCGGACACTGAAGCTCGTGGCGCCAATATTTATGATATCCTTGGAGATCGATGTTCCCCTAGTTCTGGAGAATTTTGAGAATAGGGCAAAAAGGATGATATCAATGAGTGATGATTTCCCGTAAGAATTGGGGGCAATAATGCCAATTGTTGATTTATCGGAGAATCTCTGGAAATCGATGAAATTATTGGGACCATATCCGAAGAGATTGGAGAATTTGAGGTCAACGAGTTCCCATCTCGCCATATTCCGCTCATTCATAATGGCGGCATTACTGGCGTATTCCTGGTATTTTTGTGTTATGAACTGGAGCTCATCAGTGGCAATATTTGGGCGGATCTTTTGAATATGTTGCACAAGTAGCGCCTGAAGTCTAGAATCATCATAAGTAATTGGGTCTTCTTGTTGCCTAGAGGTGGGATTTGCGGCTGCGAGATAGTTTGGGATGATTTTGGCGTCATTGGAAACTGACTGGATCTTTTGCTTTATTTCAGTGATAAAATCGTGGGAGCAATTCTGAATATTGAGCTTAATTTGCAGAGAAGCCGTAATATTTTGTAAATAATTAGGGATATCATCTTTGGCAATTTGCGCATCATTGACGAATAGCTGATTATTGTCCATATTCAGGACAAAGAATCCACAGGGGTTTTCAATTGGGTGATAGATGTGTTCCAATGTTTCCAGATTCCAGACGAGGACACCATGAGGGTCCTGGAATTCGGAGAAATTCTGGGCAATAAGAGAGGATGCATATGCCATTCGTTTGGGAACGAGCCATTGGTATTTGTGAATATCTCCCAAGAGTGTAAAATCGTAGCCATCAAAATCGCTTACCAATTTTTCGCCCCTTAGGCGGTGACCTACGCCAGTATCGACGATTCCTACCCCACCGTGATAGAGAGCAATTTTGTGCTGGATCTGCGCCGGTGGCTGGAAAGATTCAGCACGAATCCATTGATTGTCGAGAATGGAGCAGACGGCAATGGCGACATTTGCGGCGAGATAAACGCCACTATTTCGCAAATAGAAGAAATTGGGGATCCGTATATTTTGAACGATTGCGGTGATGGAGTCCTCGCGCTGCTGATTGGTGAGCATTGCGTCATGATTTCCGGCAATGAGAAAAGTGGGGCACAGAGCCGCCAAATTAATGAGGAAATGTTGGGTGATCAAGATGGATTCGGGGGATAGATTATTTTTGGAGTGGAGTAGGTCGCCTGTGATGATAATTATTTCTCGGTTAGTGGAGGAGTTCTGTTTGATATAATCATATAATTTTTGGAATACATCTTGATATTCTTTTTGTCGGTTATAAAGGCGAATATGAATGTCAGAAATATGGAAAATTCTTTCAATTTTGTGGATATCAATAGCCAATTCGATCATATTGGTGCGGGTATTATCTTGTTCGCCTTCTTGAATACCCGGCTGATTATAATAATCAATAAATTGCTGGATTTCATTTTTTTTATCAGTGCTGGTGCTTGGATGATTTAGAGATCTTATGAGAGTTTGCATGATTTTTTTGTCATTTCGCACTAATCCGGAGATTTCTTCGAATGATTTGTTTTTATATTTGGCGTGAAATTGGAACATGTTTTTTGTATATTAATAAACATCGTTTTTTAAAATCAATTTTTTAGTTTTATAGTAATATATAATACATGGATACGATAGTAAATTATTATAAGAGAATTATTGGAGGAAATATGATTCTTGGTGATGAATTGAAATATCCATTTATGGCGACAATCTGGTATTTGGATGGAGAGGAGTTCTCATTTAAATGTGGGGCGAGTTATATTGGGAAGAATTATTTTATAACGGCTGCTCATTGCCTAAAACAGAGGGATCCAAGAATGACAATTATTCGCATGGGTAGCAATAATTTATCCAATTTGACAGATATTTTTAGAATAAAGCATATATATATTCATCCAAAATTTAATCGAGAGAATTTAAAAAATGACATTGCAATCATTGAAACTACTTCTGAACCGGATTCTATAAAATATACTCCAATAAGACTACCATGCAATCATTTGTTAAATATTTGTTATATAATTGGCTCATCTGTGAAAGTTATTGGATTTGGAAAAGCTGATAAAAAAGGAAATAAAGAGTATATTGAGGAATTGAAAGAGGTGGATTTGAAAATAAAAATGCTTTATGATACAAAATATAATAGTAGTCTAATATGTTCAGATGTTTTTTTAGCGGGGGATGAGAAAGATGGGGTAATCCTAGATTCTTGTACTGGAGATAGTGGTGGACCATGTATGAAGAAAATAAAGGATAACTGGGTTTTAGTGGGGATAGTAAGTTGGGGGAGTGGTTGTGGAGAGGATAAATATCCAGGGGTTTATACAAAAGTTCTTTCATATCATAATTGGATAAGAGAAATATGTAAATTTCCGGCATGTGCCAATCACTAGACGATTTAAAAATGATGGAATATTAAATATTATACGATGTGTATGCAGGTGGAAAAACAGAAGGCTTCTTTTGTGGCAACTGCTGCTTTTTTTTATGGTTTTCTGGGATTAATATGTGGGCTGGAAAAAGATGATACATTATACACATTCTATAGTGTTTCATTAGGAATTTACAGTTGTTTATATCATTATT
>Ga0315284_10001386_pt1 | contig 34563 bp, 27 predicted proteins | sample YL17G09_16_MG_FD_203696 | JGI IMG/M metagenome (GOLD analysis project Ga0315284, IMG submission 203696) | Sediment microbial communities from Yellowstone Lake, YNP, Wyoming, USA - YL17G09_16 | ecosystem: Environmental > Aquatic > Freshwater > Lake > Sediment | place: USA: Wyoming | collected... | reverse complement strand
GCGTTTGCGGCGGCCGGGACGGCGGGACAAGGCTGGTTCTCTACGCTGGACCTCACCGCCAGCCCGCCCAAGCTCCAGATCGACTACGCGGTCGGCGTGACCAACGGTAGCCTCGTCGCCGACCCGAACGGCGTCGTCGCCCTGCCGCCCAAGTCGTTCGCCCGCCCGCCGCGCGACCAGGTCTGCGTAAGCTGTCACCCGCTGGCCACGATCACCGGCACGCTGTGGTTCGACAGCCGCGACGTGATGTACCGGATGATCAACCACCTGAACGATGCGGACCCAAGCAACGATATTCCGGTCAGCCGGAGCACGGCCTGCAACTACTGCCACCGCGGCAACCTGAACCACAACTTCGCCAAGGGCAACAGCCCCCAGATCCAGTACCGCAACGAGATCGACGGGGTGAACCTGAAGTCGTGCCGCAGTTGCCACCTGGCCAACAGCCCGACGCATGACCCCAACGCCCCGCCGTACCCGGGCTACTCGCTGATCCACCAGGTCGCGAACAACCCGACGGGCCCGATGTACAAGCTGTCCTGCCAGGCGTGCCACATTCCGTACGCGCTGACCGGCGCCCTGGTCTTCCGCGACATCACCATCCCCGGCGCGACGGGCACGACCGCCCGCTACTACTCCGCCGACCCGCTGGATCCCACCGATCCGGACAAGAGCCGCTGGTATCCGACATTCATCTGGAAGACTGACACCGATGGCGTGCAGCGGATATTCCCGGCCAACCTGTGGATCAACATCTACTGGGCGAATTGGGATCAGAATGGGACGCCGGACGATCTGAGCGACGACATCATTTCCCCGCTCCTCTCCTGGCAGATTCGTCAGGCCATCGGTCCCAACCCGCTGCCGATCGTTACCGATGACAACGGCGACGGCCAGCTCGAGATCAACCGCCCGGAGGAAATCCTGGCCTACATCGAACGGCTGAAGGGCAACGACAGCTACGGCCACCAGATCGCGGCGAACCCGGTGCTGGTCCGTGGCTATCGCGTCTGGTACGAAGACCCGGAGGAGCCGGGCGGCGTGAACTCGTTCGACCACCGCGGCACGGGCATCCCCATGACGCCTTACCCGTACATCTGGGAAATGGACCACAACGCCCTGGCCCGGCAGTACTCCTGGGGCTACCAGGAGGGTCCGGAGGATGCGTGCTGGCACTGCCACCGCGTGTACAACGGCAATCTGCCCGTCCCGGTCTTCGATCGCCTGATTCTCATCGACCCCTATGGCCCGGATGGCCAGCCGGTGTACGAGACCGTCCGCCAACTCACCGGCGTCGATCCGCCCTGATGCCGGCCTGTAGCGTCGCCCCCCCGTGGGCGACGTAGAAGAAGCGTGACCCCTCGTATTCCACGTCGGCCACGGGGGGCCGACGCTACCTTTGCCGCTGCCTGCGGCGGCGGCGTGTCATAGGCACGCGGGCATGATGTTGGCAAAGGCCGTAGCTCCGGTTCTGTGCGCGGCGGCGCTGCTGCCCGCGTGTGCCACTGCTCTTGAGTCCGCCGCGGCGGACCCGGCCCCGCGCCAGGATGCTCTCGTCTTCACACGGATCCCGGCCACTGCAGAAAGCGCCGCGGTGGAGCTGCCGCTCGGCAGTCACATCGCGCGTCTCGATTTGCCGGACGCGGCGCATCCCTTCAGCCGTATCACCAATCTGACACCCGATTTCGCAGCCGCTGGCCGGCCGGATATCTCTTTCGACGGTCAGCGGGTCTTGTTCATCGGCCAGCGGACCCGCGACGATTGCGCTTCGGTCTGGGAAATGAATGCCGACGGCACCAGCCTACGACAGATCATCGCGGGCTCGGCCCCGTGCAGCGCCGCAATCTACGTGTCCACGATCTACACTCTCGACGCCGACGAGCCCGTCTACCAGCTCGCGTTCTGTGCCGGACCCGGCCAGGTCGTCGGACTGAACGAGCCCGGCGCCGTCCTGTTTACGCCCACAGCCGCGCTCTTCACTTGCCGGCTGGACGGCAGCCGAATTCAGCGGATCACGTTTGCCCCGGACGGCGTCTCCGACCCGTACCTGCTGAGCGACGGCCGCCTTCTGTACACCGGTCGTGCGTCCCTCTTCAGCGTCAACACCGATGGCACGGAGGTCTCACTCTTCGCGGCAGCGGACGCGACCGTGGCCCGGTGCGGCCGCCCATGCGAAACCGCGGACGGCTGGGTTACGTATGTCGAGAGCGGCGCGCTGGTCGCCGTCCGCCGGGCGCGCAGTCTGCACACCCGCCGGCTCGTGGCGGCGGCCGACGAGGGGTTGTACGACTCGGCTTCGCCGCTGCCCGGCGGCCGTCTGCTGGTGTCGTTCCGCAGCCGTACCGACTTGAGCTATGGGCTTTACGTGCTCGAGGCGGAAAAAGGGGTCAGGAACCTTTTGCCGGAACGGCCCGAAGGGTGCTTCGCACAAAAGGTTCCTGACCCCTTTTTCCGCCGCGTCACGTGCCTGGTGAATGCGCCGGAATGGCACGAGCTCGACGGCCACGTGCTCGGCCCGCGGCCCATCCCGGCGGGCCGGTCGAGCGTGGTGAGCGAAAGCTCGACGACGGGGTTTGCGTATGGTCTGAACGCCTATCTGTCCGACACGAAGGCGGGGCAGCACATCGCGCCCGGTGAGATTCGGCGCCTCCAGGTATTCCGGGCCGTACAGCCCGCAGACGCCCCTTCGGTGAGATCACGCACACCATCTGCCGAGTTGCTCGGCGAGGTGCCGGTCGAATCGGACGGCTCGTTCTTCCTGGAAGTGCCCGCCCGCGTGCCGCTGCGCTGGCAGACGCTCGGCGCCGACGGTACGGTCCTGCAGGCGATGCAGAGCTGGGTCTGGGTCATGCCACGCGAGGGGCGCGGCTGCATCGGCTGCCACGAGGACCGCGAGCTGGCCCCGCCCAACCGCTTCACGCTGGCGCTGCGCGCGGGTCCGCGGCGTGTCGGCATTGCTTCGCCGCCGGAGCAGAGCCCGCCCCCAGCAGCAGGCCGTCCGGAGTCGATCGGCGCCGGAGGCGGCGCCGGCCCCGTTGCCCAGGAGCCCGAGTTGCCGCTGTACGTCGGCCAGGCTGTCTGCGGCGAATGCCATGCGCCCGGATGCGACGGCGGCGTGTGTTCCATCCCGCCGGTGCCGGCCCACGCTCAGGCGTGCAGCGTCCTGGACAACCCTGAGTCGGTCGAGATCGCCGCCCTGAGCGGTATCACCGGAGAGCCGCGGCGGAGCGTGATCTGCCTCGGCTGTCACGCCGCAGCGGCGGAAGAAGGCCCGCGCTGGACCGCCGGGACGTTCAGTCTTGCGGACGGCGTGCAATGCGAAACGTGTCATGGCGCCGGCAGCCTCCATATCGCGCAACCGACCGCCGGTGCCACGCTGCGGCACGTCGATCGGCTCATGTGTGGCGTCTGCCACCGCGAGCTGCCTTCCCACGCAATGGTGCTTGAAAAAGGCTACGTGCGATCGCCGGTCGATGCCCAGTACAAGACGCCGGTCAATCTCGCCGCCTCGCCCGACGGCGCGCGGCTCTACGTCGTCTGTGAACACAGCAACAGTTTGCTCGTCGTCGATCCGGCGACCGGCGCAGTGCAACGCGAGATCCCGGTGGGGCTGCGGCCGAATGACGTGGCGGTGAGCCCGGACGGTCGGACGCTGTTCGTGACCAACCGTCTGAGCGACAGCGTGGCGGTCATCGACACGGCCGCGGGCCAGGTAGTCGCAGAGATCGCGGTGGGCGACGAGCCGCACGGCGTGGTCCTGGATACGACGGGCCAGCAGCTTTTCGTCCTCAACACCGGCGAGAATTCCATCTCGGTGATCGACACCGCCGCGCGGACCGAGCTCCGGCGACTGGCGGCCGGGTGCGGGCCGTGGTCAGCGGCGCGCACCCCGGACGGCGCGTCGCTCTATGTCACCAGCGTACGGCCCGACCTGGGCGGGTTCTGCGAGCCGTATCGTTCCGAGATTACGGTGATCGATGCGGCGCGCGGCATCGTGCGGAACCGAGAGTCGGCGCCCGACGCCAACATGCTGAAGGGCATTGCGTGCATCCCCGCCGGCCCGTATCGCGGCGTGGCGCTGTTCGTGATGATGCGCACCAAGAACCTGGTGCCTACGACGCGGGTCGCGCAGGGGTGGGTTATTACCAACGGCCTGGGCCTCCTCTGGCCCGACGGCCGCGTCGACCAGGTGTTGCTGGATCAGCCGGCAGAGTGCTTCCCCGATCCGGAGGACGTGGCGATCAGCCCGGATGGCCGCTACGCCCTGGTGACCAGCGGCGGCTCCGACCAGGTCGCGGTCGTCGACGTCGAGCAGCTCGGCCGGAGCCTCGCCCTCCCCGATCAACTCGGCCTGAGCGACCGCTTCGTGCTCAAGCGCCTCAAGGTCGGCCGTAATCCGCGCAGCGTCATCTTCGCGCCGGACGGACGGTCGGCGTACGTGGCCAACGCGCTCGACGATTCCATCACCGTCATCGAGACCACCGGCTTCACCGTATCCGGCGTGCTCGATCTGGGCGGCCCGCGGGAAGTGACGGAGCTGCGGCGTGGAGCGCGGCTCTTTCACAGCGCCGACATGACGTTCGCGTGGCAGTTCTCCTGTCAGAGCTGCCACCCCGACGGCCACCTCAACGGCCTGGCGATGGACATCGAGGCCGACGGCATCGGCCTCAGACCGGTCGACAACCGGACGCTGCGCGGCATCCTCGACACGGGCCCGTTCAAGTGGGAGGGCCTCAACCCAACCATGCAGCGGCAGTGCGGGCCGCGCTTCGCGGTGTTCTTCACCCGGCTCGCCCCGTATCCGCCCGCCGAGCTCGACGCGCTGGTCCGCTACATGTGCACCATCGAGCGGTCGCCCAATCGCTACCGGCCGGCCGATGGGCTGACGCCGGCCCAGTACCGCGGCAAGCTCGTGTTCGAGCGGACCAGCGACAACAGCGGTCAGCCGCTGCGGCCCGAACAGCAATGCCTCACCTGCCACAATGGCCCGTACAAGACCGCGCAGATCAACGCCACCGCGCGGAGCACGATGTGGCTCGACGAGCGCATGAACGTCCCGCTCGCGGAGACCGGCTTGCCCGGCAGCAAGGAGTTCGGCGATCTCGGCATCTTCTTCTTCGCGGACACCGGCGTGCGCCCTAATCTGCTCGACGTGCCGCAACTCAGCAACCTATATGACAGCCCGCCCTACCTGCACAACGGCGGGGCAAACACGCTGGAAGAGATCTGGACGCGCTTCAACTACACCGAAGCGCACGGGCTGACGCGCGACCTCACGCGGCGGCAGTTCAACGACTTGATGGCGTACTTGCGGGCCCTATGAATGCCGATCGACGTGCGCAACTTCGTTGTGGCCCTCGCCTGCCTGGTGGCGACTGCAGCTCTCCGCGCCGCGGAGTTGCCGTTCATCTATCAGGACTGGGAAGTGTTCACGACGCGCGACGGGCTGCCGCACGATGCGGTCCGCAGCATTGGTGTCCACGGCGAACAGGTGTGGGTAGGCACGGAAGGCGGCCTGGCGGTCCGCGAAGACGGCCGGTGGCGAAGCTGGACGCACCTCGATCCCCAGCACTCTATGGCGCTGCCGGCCATCTCCGCACTCGACTTTGATCCCGACACCGGCGACGCATGGCTCGGTACGTGGGGCAGCGGGCTGCTGCGCTTCACCGCCGGCCGCTTCGACCGCTTCGACCAGTTGAACAGTGGACTGGCGGGGAACCTGGTCTTCGCCGTGCTCGTCGCCAACGGGCGGGTCTGGGCGGCGACCAATGGCGGGCTGAGTGTACTTGATCCGCGCGACGACACGTGGGATCTGATCCTGGAGCGCCGCGCCGCAGGGCCTGAGTTGCCGCTGTTGAGCCTGGTGCCCGAGCCCGACAGCAACGGCTTGTACGCCGCCGCCTGGTGCGCCGGCTTGTACCGGATCGATGTACAGCGCGGCACGGCGAGCGCCGTCCCTGCGCCGTGGGAGGCCGCGGCCGATACCACGCTCGCGGTGGCGCAGGCAGACGGAACGACCTGGTGGGTTACGCAGACCCAGGTTGCCCGGCGTATCGGGTCCGCATCCTGGGAGGTGCGCAGGATCGCCAGGCCTCGACCGCCGGGAGGCTCGGTCACCTGCGCTGCGGCTCGAAGCGCGACGGAGGTTTGGCTCGGCACCGACCAGGGCCTGCGCGTGCTCGCCGCTTGGCCGAGCGACACGTGGGTGACGTACCGGCGCAGCGGCGCCGACACGACGATGCTTGTGGCGGTGACCCGCGCCGGCGAGACGCTCGAGACGCAAGCGCTGTCCGCCGGGCTTCCCGACAACCGAATTCGCTGCCTGGCCACGGACGGCGACGACATTTGGGTCGGCACCGCCTGCGGCTTGGCGCACGGGACAAGGAAAGGGTGTCAGGAACCTTCTTCCGCGGGCTCTGCAAGAACGGTTCCTGATACCTCTTCTGCCCCCGTGGCTATCGGCGTGTTATCGTCGGTCAGCCGGACGATGCCGTTGCCGGGTCAAGCTACGCAACCCACCGATGTCGCCGCGCTGGTTGACGTCTCCGCCGTCCAGCTCGCCGTCGAGGATGCCAACGCGCGCGGCGGCTATCGCGGGAAGGTGCCGTTCACGCTCGTGACCGATCCGTACGGCTACACGCGGTATGGCTGGACGCTGCCTGAGGACGATTTCGCGATGCTGGCTTACACGCACCCGGTGAGCGGGATTGTCGGCTGCGTGGGGCCGGAGCGGCGTTTCACGACCGCGGCCGCGTGGCGGACAGAGGTTCCGCTCGTCAATGCGGCGGATGAGCCCGCGACGATCGACGAAGCCGTCAACCCGTGGATGTTCCGCGCAACGCGTGCCGCGCGCTCTGATCCGGACGCCCGGGCCCGTTTCGCCGCCCGCTTTGAGGCGAGGTTTCAACGCGTCCCGCGTGCCGAGGCCTTCGCCAGCTACGTCGCGGCCGAGCACCTGCTGCGTGCGATTGAGTTGGCCGGGCCAGAGCGGGACGCGATTCGGCGTACGCTCGACGAGATGAATCGCGCGACCAAGGCCGCGGACGGCCGGCCAATCCGGGGCCTTCCGCCGCGCTAAGCAGGACGGCCGGGAGGCGACCCTGGCACGCGCTCATCGGCCATGAGGTTTACGGGGATTTTCTCCATCATCAGCCCCACCGCGCTGCCCTGCTCATCGAGCAGCACCGTATCGTACGTCATGAACATGGTGTCGCCGACCGTGTTGAAACGCGGCGGTACCCCCCGTCCCGAAAGGACCGCGGCGATCCGCTCCCGCATGGGCGCCTGTGCGCGATCCGGGTGCAGGACGACAATATCCTGGCCGATGACCTGCGCGCCGTCCCACCTGCGGAGCGTGACCTTCTCGATGTAGTGGACCATCGCTGCGTTGAGATACGTAATCCGGCTCGATGAATCGAGCAGCAGTACCGGATGGTGCAGCTTGTCGAGGACTTGCGTCAGTACCGCGGCCGACAGCGCGCTGCAACTTGCTTCACTCATGGCCCGCCTCTTCCTGCGTCTGAAAGCCAGACACCTTCTCTCAGGGATGCCCGTACGGCGGCGTCAGGTAGGTTTGCTCCGTCTTGTCGTCGGGCAACGGCCCGGCGTCTTTTTCCTCCCAGGCGCCGACGTACCCGATGACGTGGCCCTGGTCATCCCGTACGCAGTCTGACCGCGACCGCCAGCGGGCCCCCTTGATGCTCCAGGTCCCCCACGCGCCATGCCGCTCCCGCATCGCTTTCGTGAAATCCTTGAGGCGGTGCCACTTGGCCATGGGTGTTCCGACCACGTCATAGCCGGTCCGAATCTCCGGCATGCCCAGCAGCGCCCCGAGATTCTTGATGCTCTCTGCGGCATGCGGATTCACATAGAGGATCTTCCCCTCCTTGTCGCACAGGCAGATGTTGAGGTGGATCTGATCCAGCAACGGCTTGGCGGTCTGCACCAGCCTGAGGTATTCAGCTTCGGTCATCAGGTGCACCCCGAGAACTAAGGCCGGACTCTTTTCCAATCACTCACTTTCGCGGCTTCTCACGCGCGTCCGAGACGCCGCTGCCGTTTCAGTCGTTTTCTCCGACGCGCTCGGCGAAGGCTGCGTAGTCCTGAAGATCCACGTCGCCGTCGCCGTCGAAGTCAAACGTCCACAGACACTCATCCGGCGTCACGGGGTCCGGCGGGGCCGGGGTTGTGCTGGGTCCGGCCATGCAGCCGGCGAAGTAGGGCAAATCGACCGCGTCCACCAGCCCATCCCCGTTGTAGTCGCCGTTGCCCATCGCCCCGCTGGCGGTGTACGCGTCGATGCGGCTGTAGTTGTTTGTGACGCTATACCCGCCGAGGATCAGGAAGGCCATGGACTTGTCCAGATAAATGCGAAAGTCGCTGCTGGGCAGGTCCGGATCGGCGCTCGGCTCCGGCCACGGCGGAGAGTACCCGTTCGCGATGAAGGCCGGGATGAGGATGTTCTTGGTGGCCCAGATGTCGAGCGCGACCGGGTCCTGGCTCGCCACGAGCTGATCGCGGCGCGTGGCCCCGCTGTACGGCGTGGACGGCCCGCTGTAGGGATTCGCATTGATCCAGATGCAGTCGAGGATGTTCAGGTCGGCGGGCTGGATGTGGCAAAGCAGGGCCCCCATGATGCCGCGCGCGATGGCGCTGTGCGAATTGGTGTTCAGGTTCCCACTCACCACGCCCATGTAGTGCTTGATGCACGCCGTCACGCCGTACGTGGCATGGTGTGACTTGAGCACGGGGAGATTGATGAACTTGAGATGCGCGCGATCATAGGTGCTCGTACCAGGATCCCAGATGCCAAACTTGAGGCTGAGGCGTGTGCCATAACTGGTCATGAACTTCGGATAGGAAATCCGACCCTGGAACTGCGGATCGTAGGCGAGGACGATGTACCCGTCGTTCGGGTCGCCGGCGGAGTACTCGTTGACTTGCGTGTCGCGCCGCAGCGTCCAGTCATACTGGCCGACCGTGTAGCCCTGGGACTGATACCACAGCACGACGTCGTGCGGCGATAGCCCGTGGTCCTGGGCGTTGTTCTCCGCCCGATCGAAGTTCGCGGTCGAGTTGAACTGCGCGTTCTCGCAGACCACCACCTCGCCCGTGAAAGTGTCAGGGTGGTCGACGAGGCAGCGGATCAGGCCGCGCAGCACGTCGGTGTTCGTCCCCCCGCGCTGATCCCACTGGTAATTGATCTTGACCACGACCGTGTCGTCCGCGGCGATGATCCCGTCGGGCCCGGACAGCAGCGAGACGGTCTCGGACTTGTAGAACTTGAGCCCGTGCTGTCCCATGTGCGCCAGCAGGTTCTCCACCCCGAGGAAGCGCTCGCCCAACGGGTCCTGCGGACAATCGACGACGCGGTAAAGCTGCGCCCGGTACTCGCGCGGCGGTTCGGCCCGCGGCCCGGAATCCGCGCCGGCCTGCGACAGGTAGCCCCCCACACCGAGCGTCGCGAACAGGCCCAGTGCCGCGACCGCGATTCCCCAGCGCGCGTGCAGCCACCCAACCAAGCGCCGCCGCACGGCGATCAGCGCCAGTACCACCGGTACGCCGAAGGAGAGCGAGGCGGTCGAGAACGCTGCCTGCTGGCAGGGGTAGGTCAACCGGCTGGGCTTGGTCCCGCTCCGTAACAAGAGCCAGACCAGGGCCAGGAAGCCACTGAGTAGCGACCCGGCCACCAGCCAGCGGTTGAGCAAGCCGGGTAGCAACCCGGTCGGTCGCGGCTCGCCGGGCGACCGATGCGGCTCCGTGGGTGAGTGAGGATGGGGGTGCATTTTCTTGACCTCCGTTGCGGATGTCAGCGCCGACTCATCCCGTTCATCATAACCGCCGGCCGACCCGGCACCAAACCGAATCCCGTTCTCCCCGAACATCGTCCGGAACAGGATTGACCCGCGGGAACCGGCTTCGTTACGATCAGTGGCAGCGAGCCCGTACGGGGAGGCCAGCGGCCTGCCGAGCGCCGCGCGGTCCACCGTGCGACCGCGGACAACCCGCGAGGTCGATCCACCAACATGAGCCGCAAGGCCGGGAAAAGGTGTCAGGAACCTTTTGTGCGAAGCACCCAGCGGGCCGCTGCGCGGCAAAAGGTTCCTGACACCTTTTCCCGGCCCGAGCCGGCGCCCATGCCGCCCTGGCCGCGCCACAAATACGCCCGCGCGCGGGCCATTTGCCTGTCGCTGGTCTACATCGTCTTCGCCATCCACATCGTCCACTGGAAGCTGGCCGGCAAATCGCTCGCCCCGCTCGAGCTCAACGAGGTGATGTACACCCTCGAGCTCGGCATCATCACGGCCGGCTTTCTGTTCATGTGCTTCCTGGCCCTCGGCACGCTCGTCTTTGGCCGGTTCTTCTGCTCCTGGGCCTGCCACCTCATGGTCCTGCAGGACCTTTGCTCCTGGCTGCTGAGCAAGCTCGGCCTGCGGCGCAAGCCGATCCGCTCCCGCGTGCTGCTGCTCGTTCCGCCGCTGACCGCGTTCTACATGTTCATCTGGCCGCAGCTCGTGCGCGCCTGGCAGAACCGCGCGTTCCCGACGTTTCACTGGGCGACCGACGCGGAAGGCTGGGCCTCCCTGGTCACCAACAACTTCTGGCGCAACCTGCCCAGTCCGCCGATGATCGCCCTCACGTTTCTCGTCTGCGGGTTCCTCATCGTCTACCTGCTCGGCACCCGCACGTTTTGTGCCTACGTCTGCCCGTACGGGGCGATCTTCGCGCTCACCGACCGCTTCTCGCCGACCCGGATCCGCGTCAGCGACCAATGCCGGCAGTGCGGCACCTGCACCCAGGCGTGTACCTGCGGCATCCGCGTGCACGAAGAGGTCCACCAGCACGGCATGATCGTCAATCCCGCCTGCCTTAAGGACCTGGACTGCGTCGGCTCCTGCCCGCAACACGCGCTGCGGGTCACGTTCGCGCCCCCCGCGTTGTTCAAGTCCTTCAGGAGCGGACGATTCGGCAGCCTGCCCTATGACTTCACGCTCGGCGAAGAACTGCTGCTCGCAGTTGTATTCCTCCTGGGCCTGGTCACCTTCCGCGGCCTGTATAGCCGGATCCCGTTTCTGCTGGCCCTGGGCATCGGCGGCATCCTCGCCGTCCTCACCGTCGTCACGCTCCAGCTCTTCTACCGCCCGGAGATCACGCTCGCCACGCTCACGCTGAAGCACAACCGCCGTCTCACGGCGGCCGGACGTGCGTTCGGCGTCTTCGCAGTGCTCCTGGCAGCGTTTGTCGGGCATTGTGCCTTTGTCCGCTACCACGAGTTCCTCGGGCTCTGGCAGACGCGCACGATTCAGGCGGCGGCGACCGCGGCGGAGGCGAATGCGCTGGCCCCCGTCGCGTACGCCCATCTGCGGGCGGCCGACCGTTGGGGCCTCATCGGCAATCCGAACGTAGAGCGCAGCATCGTAGCTCTATCGTCGCGACTGCTGAATCTCGGCGATGCCGAACGATACGCGCAGCGCTTGCTGCTGCGCTACCCGGACGACTGCGGTGTGCAACTCCAGCTCGGGCAGTGCCTGCTCCGGGAAAACCGTGCCGCGGAGGCCGAGCCGCATTTCCGCGCCGTGGTCGCCCAATCGGGCGGCAACAGCATCGAGGCCCGCACGCTCCTGCTCGAAGCGCACCAGGCGCTGGCAAGTATGCTGCTACAGCGCGGCGATTTCGCGGGCGCTGCCGCCGAGCTGCGCACCGTGCTGAAGCTGGACCCGCAGCAGCCGGCGGTGCAGGCCCAACTGGGCGGCGTGCTGGCGGAGCTGGGCCAGACCGACGAAGCGATTGAGATGCTCACCGAAGCCACGCGCCGCGACCCGACGCGGGCCGGCGCGCACTACAACCTGGGCGCGATCCTGGGGCACCTGGGCCGCTTTCGGGAGGCAATCCCCTGCTACGAGCGGGCCCTGGCGCTGACGCCCGATGACGTCGACGTGCTGAACAACCTCGGTTTCGCGCTTTGCCGCACCGGCGACCTGGACCGCGCGCAGCAGCGCCTTCAACGTGCCCTCGCCCTCAACCCCAACAGCGCCGCGGCCCACTTCAATCTCGCGGACGTTTTGACCGCGCGCCAGCAGCCCGACCTGGCGCTGCCGCACTACCAGGCCGCAGCGCACCTGGACCCGCGGTACGCCGTCCCCGGCGGGGCTATCCAATCGCGGCAATTCCCCACCACCCCATGATGCAGCACGGCAGTTGGCCCGAAGGAACTGTCGCCGTAAGCTTCGCACCTCCCGGTACTTCCGAATCGGGGCGACAAGATTCGAACTTGCGACCTCGTGGACCCAAACCACGCGCTCTAGCCAGGCTGAGCTACGCCCCGGACCTCATGCCCGTATCATAGGCGGTGGACCGGAGCGCGCGAATGGGGGCGATGCACGAACTCACCGCCCTAGAAAAACGGTTCTTCACGGAGTTCCGGGAAGCGCCGATCCGGCGCGGGAGGGCGAAGCTCCTGCTGAGCCGGGCAGGCCAGGCGTCAAGCCGGCTCGGCAGGAGCCTCGCCCTCCCGGCCCCGCAAATCCATGAAGAACCCGAAAAACGGCGCCGGGCCGATCGCCTCCACGGCGACCGGCCCGGTTTAAGCACCACCGCCCGGGATCCTCCCAGCGCTTCGTCCTCCGGAGTGCACCGGCCGAGCACAGATAAGGCACGGTGCTGTCCCGAACGAGCGGTGCTCACACCGAAATCCGCGACCACGAGGCACCGGTGCTCGTGATGCGGAGGCTGGGGCGCCTGAGCACTGCCGCTCCTCTTACAGGGGGCGACGCCCCAGCGTAGCTTGGAATGCGGGCTCCAACGTGAGATTCAAACGTGGATACGGGCCGCAAACGGATTCGACGATCTCCAGCCTCGCGCAAGCACGCGCGGCACCGCCGCGCGTACCCAACCTCACACTCGGCTCCGCGGCCGCGCTTAGCCAGCACCGCGAAGCTCGGAACACGCTTACCGGCCGACCGACATGTCTGGCCGGTCAACGAACCGAGGGGCCCGCTCCCGGTTCGCGCTCGGCCACCGCGGCGGCACCGCGGCGACCCTTATTACATGCTAGGCAGCGCCAAGCGTCTCCGCCACAAATAACGGCCGCTGCTACCCCGCGGCCCACCGCACGGCTTCACACCTACAACCCACTCAGGCCCGCCGGTATAATGGCCGTGTTGCGGAATCGTGTATGACCATGTACCAGCCGGGCCGGCGGCGGCGTGGAATGCGCCCGGCCGCCGCACAGGGAGAACGGATGCACCGCATACGGATCTATCGCCGCCTCTGCTTGCTGGGCCCGGCCATGGGCCTGCTCTTCATCAGCAATTGTCTGGCCGCGCTCGAGCGTAACATCGACATCCTGCTATCGCCGGAAGCCGCCGGAAACATCACCGCTGCGCCGTACAGTGCCGTAGCGCCGTTGCTCGAGTTTCTGGCGCGTGTCGCCCGTGGATGACGTGATGCCCGCGCTGGTCGTTCGCTTCCGCGACGGGGCCTGCCGGACCGTGCCGCTCTCCCAGCGGCCCGTTACGCTGGGGCGCGCCGACACGTGCGACATCGTCCTGCCGCATGATGGCGAGGTGTCCCGCGAACACGCCCTGGTCTGGCTGGACGAGACCGGGCGCGTCCTGGTGGCCGACAAGGACTCGAAAAACGGCACCCGCGTCGACGCCGGCGAGCCATTCCACAACGCCGTCCGCCCGGCCGCACAGTTGATCCGCGTTGGCGATTACGAGCTGGAGATCGTCGGGACGCAGCCCTACGTCCTGCACGAGAGCCAGGTCCGCTTCCAGCCGGACCTGCCCAGCGACTCGGACCACACCCGCTTCTTCCCCTCGACGCGCGGCTTCGACCTCAACCAGCAACGCTTGTCGCTGCTGATGAGCCTGACCGAGCGGATTGGCGGGACGTTCGAGCCCAAACAGCTCCTGCAGCAGGCCCTGGACGCGTGCTGCGACGCCCTCGGCTTTGAGCGTGGCCTCATCGCGCTCAAGACGCCGCGCGGCGAACCCGAGCTACCCGTCACGCGCAACCTCCCGCGCGACGAGACCGGGGCCTACAAGGTCAGCCGCACGCTGATCAACCGGGCGCTGGTTGAAGGGCAGCGGGCGGTGGTGAACAACCCGGCCGTGGACCTGGTCGACAAGCTCAGCGAGAGCCTGGTGCGCTTCCCCATCTGCTCCGCCCTGTGCGTGCCGATTCTGCATCGCGAGAAGATCCTGGGCGTCATCTACGGCGACCGCATCACCCGCGCAACCACCTACACGCCCGAGGACGTCGATTTCCTGGCGGCGATCGCCCAGCAGGTGGGCGTCGGGCTGGAGAACGTGCGGCTCTTTCAGGCCTACCTGGAAACCGAGAAGCTGAAGCTCGAGTTGCACCAGGCCCGCGCGATCCAGGAAGACCTGTTCCCCAGCGGCGCGCTGAAGACCGGACGGGTCATCCTGGCCGGGCACAACGAGCCCTCGGAGACCGTCGGCGGCGACTACTACGACTACTTCGACCTCGGCGACGGGCAGGTCGGCCTGATCATCGCCGACGTGACCGGGCACGGGTTGGCCGCCGCGCTCGTGATGGCTCACCTGAAGGGGGCGGTGCGCGTCGCGCTCACCGCCGATGCACCCTTGCACGTGGTGGCGGCGGGCCTGAACCGCATGATGTACAGCAGCACGCGGTCCAATGTCTTTATTACTGCGATCCTGGGTCGCGTGGATGTGACCACGGGGGCCATCGAGTACGTGAATGCCGGCCATCCGGGCCCGCTGCTCCTGCGCCACGGACGCGCAGAGCCGGAAAAGGACGGCCTGGCCCTGCCGTTCGGCATCGAGCTCGATGAGCAATACACCGTACAGCGGATCGAGCCGGCCCATGATCTGGAGGGCGCCCTGTTCTACACCGACGGGCTCACCGAGGCGGCCAATCCCACGGGCCACCTGCTGAGCGTGGCGCCGGTGGCGGACGCGCTGGCCGCGCTTCCCAGCCGCTGCACGGAGGCTGTGCTCGACGCACTCCTCGCCCTGGTCCGTCAGCACCTGGGGTCCGGCAAGTGTGCCGATGATCTGACGCTCATGGCCGTACAGTACCTGTCCTAAGACTTCCGCAAGCTCCTGAGGTTCAAGAGCTTGCAGAAGCGCTCCTGGAAGGAACGGAGAGGGCGGGATTCGAACCCGCGGTACAGCTTTATCGCCATACGACGGTTTAGCAAACCGTTACCTTCAGCCACTCGGTCACCTCTCCGAATATCGCCCGGACCGTATCCTGCTCTCCATCGCCACGGTCCGCCGGTCTGATAAGTGCGGCAGGAGCCGATGCCCGGCAGACACGCTCCAACGATCCGCATTGTATCAACGCCGCGGTTTGACTTCAAACCGGCGTGAATTGAATACTGGCTAAGGGCACGCCGCTTCCGCGGGACGCGCAACTTCCGACGGTTCGTTCGCCAGTCGGAGAGCTGCCATGTTCGGCCCGGACTTCTCAACAGGTGCGGCTGCGATCACCGGGATCGTTCCCGTGCTCGCCCGCGGACCACAGCCGGCGCAGCGCGTCGTCGAAAGCACAGCCCGGTCAGCCTTGGAACACTCGGACCTGCAACAGCTCAGCAAGTCGGCCCGCGAGTTTGCGGACCTGCTCGACACAACAGGCGACGTCCAAGTGGCGTTGGCGATCAGCGGCTTCCGCGCCGGACACCTCGACATGTACGTTTAGCCCCGCCTCGGGCAGCGACCCGCGCGGCGTACCTTCCCAAGCGATGCCGCTAGGCCACCCGCAGGATGCGTCGGTGCGCGCACACCCGCCGCACGGCCGGAAACACGAACCGCTCCGCGACCACATCCCAGCTCATCCGCCGGGCGAGCTCGGAACCGGCCTCCATCAGACGCTGCTCTTCGGCCTCGTCCTTCGGCAAACGCTTCACGAGCTGTTCGGCAAGTTGCTCCGCCAGCTTGGTCTCGACCTCACGCCGCTCGTCCGCCCCGATGGCCAGCGCATCCTTGACGGTCCGCGGCCGGCGCACCAGGTCGATATAGTTCGCCAGAATCACGTTGGGCGACCGCTTGGACGCCAGCGCCTGCTTCATGAACCCCGTGCACCCACAGGTCGTGCTCACCAGGCAGAGCCCGCCGTAGGTCAAGGTCTCGAGCGGCGAGATGCCGAACGGCTCGTAGAGGCTCAGGCCGAGCTCGACGTCGCTGGCCCGGCGGATGTCGAGGAACTCCACGTCCTCCGGCACCCGGCGGCCGCAACGCTCCCGATCGAAGCCGAACTGGTTGAGGTAGACGATCTTGACGTTGCGGCTGCGCGCGTTGAAGGCCTGCACCCATTGGTAATAGCGGGCCTCTCCGCCGGTCAGGTCCGGTCCGCCTTCGCGATGGGCCAGCGGCCAGGCATACTGCTGCTCCATCTCCAGAATGTCGGCCACCGGGCGGCGCGGCAATTCGGTGGACAGAACAAAAGTGACGGCCGTTTGGCCACTCTCGCGGAACTTCACCTCCAGTGCCGCGAGGACGTCCATGTCCCGCCACATGGCCTTGCTCTGCGCCATCCGCGTCACGTGCGTCAGGATGTGATCCGGACGCCAGCCGAGCAGATTCTGGCTGTAGTCCCGCATCCGCTCGCGGGCGGCCCGCCGCGCCTGGACATCAATGCCCCGCGACGGCACGCCGTTGTAGGCCAGCGTGATGTCGGCTTCCTCCAGATCGCGGCTGATGAAGCGCAGCTCATCGACCACGTGGTGGCCCACGGCGAGCAGGCCATCGCAATGCCGGGCCGCCTCCACAACCGCGTACTTGAAGTAATCGTGCTGCGGGCCAAACACCTGCTCCAGGTGGAGCCCGCCTTCGGCCGCCAGGTGCAGAGCGTTGTAGAACATGACGTCATGTCCGGGGTGCCGCTCGACGATCCGCCGGATGGGCGCCACTTCGTGCGCATAGAACAACGTGCGGTAGCGCTCCGGCTGCATGCTTTGCAGGGCCAGCGCCGTCGCTACGCCCATGAACTCGTGCGCGAAGACAACCGCCGGCGTGTCACTCGTGGCCAGCCGCATCGCCTCCAGCGCGGCGACCGCGGGCGCGGCCAGTTGCACGTACTGCTCGTGCTCCCAGATATGCTCGTAGGGGTCGGAGCGCAACCCGAAGTGCTCCCAGAGCCGCCCTTTGAGCGCGTTCACCCGCTGCTGGTTGATGCCGCGCAGGTCGACGAGCAGGACCTCGCACACCGTACGCCGCGCGGACGGCTCATCCTCCAGCGGTCGGCGCCCGTACGCCAGGCGCACGCCGAAGTCGTCCTCCACCTGGCGAAACGCGCTCGCGTAGGCGCCGCCGTAGGTCTGGTCGAGCGAGGAGTACTCGAGGACGCCGCCGGGGCCCAGCCGCTGCGTGTTCTCCGGGTAGAACATCGGGCAAACGAGCACGGTCCGCGCGACGCCGTCGCGATAGGGACGGCTGTTGATGAGGCCCTCCAGCACCGTACCGATGCCGCCGACCTTGTAGACCGCCTCATGCGTGACGTGAATGGCGTTAAACACAGTCAGGCACTGCCAGCGCGTGGGGGATCAGCCGGTCGCTTTCTGTTTCAGCGCATTGAGGCGCCGGGCCAAACGGCTCTTGCGGCGGGCGGCGGCGTTGCGATGGAGCGTGCCGCGGTTGGCCTCTCGATCGAGCGTCTGGCAGGTCTCGCGGATCGCGCCCGCCGCGGTGTCCGCGCTGCCGCGGGCCAGCAAGTCACCGCACTTGCGCAGCTTCGTACGGAGGGTGCTGCGCCGCGCGCGATTTATCCCACGCCGGCGGACGTTTTGGCGGATGCGTTTCTTAGCGGAAAGCGAATGAGCCACAGTTACTCCCTTTGGCAGTGCCAACCGTTACGTCAGTTTCTCCAAGCGTTTCCGGGCGTCGCCATCCATGAAGTTGTAGTCCTGCCGCAGCAGCTTGCCAAAGGCCTCGCGGGCCTGGTCGCTGCGGCCGGCGGCCTCGCCGGCGCGCCCCAGCCAATACAACAGTTCCTTGCTATGCTCATCGGTCAATTCGTAGTGATCGATCGCTTCACGCAACACCGCCGTCGCCTGCAGCGCATCGCCCTTCTCGAAGAACGCCCGGCCCATGAGGAGCTCACAGCGCGCCCGGCTGCGCGGGTCCACCTGCGCCATCTGCAGCGCCGGGATGGCCTCATCATACTCCCCAGCCTCAAACAGGATGGCGCCCAGCTTGAACCTGAGCCGCAGATCCGTGGGATATTTCGCGACCCGCTCGCGAAACACTTCCAGCGCCGTCTCACGTTGCTCCAACGCGGCCAGGCGGGCTTGCTGCTGGTCTTCCGCCGCGCCACTTTCCCGGGCCCGGGCGGCCAGCGCCCGGGCGTCGCGCGAGAGCTGCCGCAGACGGACGTCGTCCGCCCGCGACTTGAAGCTGTAATTGCGCGCTTTCTCGAAGGCCTCCATCAGGACCTTGACCGCCTCGTTCTCCTGGGGCTTGTGCTCCGTCCTCAACAGGGCTTCCACGTAGGCGTTCAACAGGGCCGGGGTGGCCGGCGCCGCCTCCCACGCAAGCTGCGCCGCCAGGAGCAGGGCCTCGAGCGTTTCCTCGTCCTGCTGCACGCGATCCGAATCGTGCAGGAGCTTCTGTTTCTCCGCATCCTGCAGCGAATCGCGAAAGTCCGCCGCGTTTTCGTACTTGCCGCGCGAAATCGTATGCTTGCTGGCCAGGTCGCGCTGCTCGTTCTTTAGCTCCTCATCGCCGGGGCAGCGCACGATCAGGTACTCGAGCGAGTTGACCGCCTGTTCGAGCAACCACGTCTCCAAACCACTGTCGCCCCGCGCGTCCGCCAGCGCCGCGGCTTCGAGCAACGCGTCCCGGAATATCTTGAACCGCGCCTTATTCGGTTTCTTGTCCTTTCTCAGCGTCTCAAAGACAACCGGCGTGGCCCACTTCAGGGTGGCGAGCAACCCACCCTTTATGGCGTTCTTCAGCAGCGCGTCCGCGTGGGCCCCGCTCTGCGGATCCATGGCCAGCAGGCGCTCCGCGCTCAGCATGGCCCGCTTGGCATCCCGGCCGCCCAGCGACCCGCGCACGCCGTCCATCAACCCCGGCTTCTTGCCACCCGCCTGCTGCCGCTGGATCGCCAGCGACCGCAGCGGCATGTGCCCCTCGTCCACCGCATCCGGCCAGTACCCCAGCCCCGTGATGTAGCACTCAATGGCGTAGTCGTACTCGCGGCGCTCGCGACACTCGGCGGCCTTGTCAAACCACTGGCAGGCTCGCGCCTTGTCACCCTCCGAAAACTCCGGGGCTTGGGGGGCCTCGCTGGGTTGCTCCTGCTTCTTCAACATCAAGCTCTTCTTTCGGAACGGGCGCCGGGCAGCCTTCCGTAAACTGGGGCCTGCCGCCATGCCGTCCCCTGCAAGCCCGTTAAATATAGCAGGTCCCCGAACTTAGTTGAAGTACCACGGCCCTGTTCTATCGGTAGGGCAGGACGCCCTGTGCCAGCCCCACGACAATCTTGAAGGCCCAGCTCCCCAGCAGGAGCACGAGCAGCGCAAGAAACAGCCGGTAGGGCGTAACAAACGGCAGGCGCACGCGCGGCCACCGGCCCCGTACCAGGGTCCACCCACACACCCCAGCCGCGCCGATCACCCCCACGACCAGGATGAATCCCGCGGGCTGCACCAGGAAGGCGCGCCACCACTGCCCGCGCACGGTATGGGCAAAGGCGGTCGTCATACCGCAGGTCGGGCAGGGATACCCGGTCATGATGAGCACGCCACACTGCCCGGTCCAAAGCTGCACGTGCGTGCCAAAGCCGCGTGGGTCCGGTTTCAGATATGCGGACACCCCCAGTATCGCGCAGCACGCGGCCAGCATGACCGCGGCCCACAGCCGTGGGCGCAAACGGTGCCCCGCCCGGCGCGCTTCGTCTGGCGCGGACCCGCTGACCCGGCCATTCTCCTGGCAATCGCTCAACGGCTACGTCCGCCGGGGGCGCGGTACAGGTCGAGCGATCGCCGTCTGCTTTCGCCGCGGGCGGCGCTCCGCGAGCACCTGGATCGCCTTCTTGAAATCCGAAACGCGAAACACGCCGACCGTGTGCCCCCCCGCTGCTCCAGCCGTGCAGTAGGCATAGCTCACCCCGATATGGTTGCTGGAGAGCCGCTCCACGACGTCGGCCATCGCGCCCGGTCGATTCGGCAGCAGTGCGAGCAGGACTGTGGACTCCGTCATCGGCACGTTGAGCGCGCCCAGACTACGGCGAGCGCTCTCGGGGTTCTCGACCACAAGCCGTAACACGCCATGTTCGCTGGCGTCCATCATACTCAAGGCGAGGATATTGACCTTGTCATCGGCGAGCTGCTGACAAACCTGTGCGAGGATGTTGGGCTTGTTGGCCAAGAACACGGAGAATTGCGTGTCCGTTCTCGTCGCGCCGTTGTTGGGTCTCATCGCTCTGGCTCCTTTGACATTAGGCGCAAATCCGCTCCACCACCGCCTGGCAGCCGCAGGCCGACCGCCGCCCACGGCCACACTCAGAATCGAAGTGTGAACGAGTCACTTCTAGCGTCTCCCCCCTGGGACCGCAAGGCACCCGTCTACCCGGCATCCCGTTCTCCCGCCCTCAGACCATTCGCCACACCCCATCCTCAATTATACCCGCCTGCGTCGTCTCGTCGCCGAACTGCGCGCCCACGACGCGCACAATCCGCGGCGATCCCGGAGGCGCCGGCGGCGTCCGCAGGCCGTGCGGGGCGCGCAAAAAAAGAGGGCACCAGGTGCCCGAAGGCGTCCCGGTGCTCTCCGGAGGGGAAAGAAGCCAGGTACTTCTGACCTTGCCCAGCAAGGTCCGGTATCAATCCCGCCGCTTTTAAGTATAGCGCACCGCGGCCGACATCGCCGAAAAATGGCCGCCGGCCCATCCTAGCGTCCGGCTCTGCCGCGGCTCGCTATTAGCTTGATCGGCGAGTCACGGCGAAATCATAAGCCGTTGTCTGAGAAAGGCTCCCGGGCCGCGCTGGCGCCGGTATGAACATAAGTTGATTGCTATAAATGACTTACGTGAATTGGCACCGGTCGTTTGGCCCCGGGCCAACGTCTGCCGCTACACGCTGGAGGTGTCGCATGTGGCGAACCGCGGACACGACCACCTACTTCCCGACGCAGAACGCCGCGAATATCCGGTCTAGCAACTGCTCGTCGATGGCCCCATGTGTCTCTGCCGGCAGTAGGCCGTGCGCGGCCCGCAGTTCAAGCGAGATCAACTCCGGAGACGGCAAGTCGTCGTCCGAACCCGCCGCCATCGCCCGGGCGCGGCGCAGCGCGGCCGCCGCCGCCCGAAATTCGCCGCCGCAGGACGCCTCGCCACGCAAAGCGACGAGCTTCCCTAAATGACGGACCAGCCGCTCACGGAGCTGCCGGATTCCTACGCCCGCGGTCGCGCTCACCTCAGCGGCTTCTGCGAAAGTGACTGGCGCCTGCGACGCCAACCTCGCTCGGGTCAGGTCCGCCTTCGTCCAAACCAGCAGCCGGCGCTGCGGCGCAATGCCCTCACACGCGGCCGTCTCGCGCGGGTCCCAGGCCGTGTCCGCGGCATGCACCCACAGCACGAGGTCGGCCTCCTGAGCGGCACCCTCGCTGGCCAGGTGGCAGGCGAGCTCCAGCTCATCGGTGCTGCCGCCCACCCCGGCGCAGTCCTGGAGGATCACGGCGACGCCGCCGAAATCGGCCTCCGCCGACAGCACGTCGCGCGTGGTTCCCAGGACGGGCGAGACCAGGGCCCGTTCGTACCCCACCAGGGCATTGAAAAGCGTGCTCTTGCCCGCGTTGGGCAGGCCCACCAGGGCGACGTGCGGACGGCCGACGCGCAAGTCGGCCGTCTCGGGCCGGCCGGCAACAGCCAGGCCGGCCAGCAACGCATCGAGCTCCCGCACCACTTCCGGGGCCGTGATCAAGCGGACATCGTCCTCCTCCACGAAGTCAATGCCGGCTTCAACCACGGCCAGCAGTCGCAGGATGCCCTCCGCGCTATTCTCAACCACGCGCCGGTCCAGGCCGCGCGCCAGCCGCGCGGCCTGCCGAACGGCCGCCTCGTGTTCCGCTTGCATGAGGGCCAGCACGCCCTCGACCTGCGCCGCCGTGAGGCGACCGTTCACAAACGCGCGCGCCGTGAATTCCCCAGGCAAGGCCCGCCGCGCTCCCAGCTCGATGAGCCTGGCGGCCAGCTCGCGGACCAGCGGCAGGCACCCCACCGTGTGAAGCTCAACGACGTCCTGCCCCGTGTAGCTCCGTGGCGCCCGGAACCACACCGCGCTGACCGGCAGCGCCTGGTCCCCTTCGAGCCGGAGCCGGCCCGGCGTCCACAGCGGTCGAGCAGCGGGCGGGCACGTCGGCCGGACGCCGATGTAATCCGCCAATCCGAAGCTATCGGGCCCGCTGAGCCGGATGATCCCCACCGGACAAGGTAGCCAACCGCTCGAGACCGCGACGATCGTGTCGTGTGTGCTCGGCATCTGCATGGGCAACAATCCGGGCGCCCCCCCCGCCGGTCATTTCGAGGAATGAGACGGCTCACGAGCGGGCTGCGATGCCGCCCGCGTGGGCGCCGTCGTCGGGCCATGCGCCTCGGGCGGCGCGAACTCAATCCCGACCACCCGCCACTGCTCGTCCGGACCGCGTATACAAGCGACCTGCAAGACCGCCTCGCTGCCGCGGCCCTGGGCCGGAACGTCGACCACCGCCTTGCCGCCTTCCCCGGCAACGGCGCTGAGGCGCATCCGCTCCAGCGCGAACCCATCGGCGTAATACGCGCTGCCGGCCGCCCAGCTTTCGACCAGCCGGTGCAGCGCCTCAGTTTCGTCGCGCGCCGTGCGGCTGGAAAGCGCGTTGTACCGGGCCATGATCTCCCCGCGCGCCACGATCTCCTGCGCCGCCTGGTCCCGTAGGCGATTGGCCGTCCCGCGGTCGTGCCGCGCTATCGCCTGCAGGTGCGCCCGCAGCAATTCGACCAGGCCGCGCGTCGCCTCTTCGGGCGAGCGCAACGCAACTGCAACCCCGGGCGCCGCGGGTCCGGTCGCAGCCGTCGCCGGAGTTGCCGGGCGGCAACCGACGAGCAACCCTCCGCACAGCAGCAGCAGCCCGCAGACCCTCAACACGCCCACCATGAGTTCACCCCAAAGCCCCCGGCTCCAACTTGGCAAACAGGATCGTCGGCTCACCGAGGCGGGCCCCAGCGGCCGGCGGCGGCGGCGGCGCCCAACGAATCGTAGCGGCTGGCTGAGCGAGCATCCCAAGCAGCTTGCGCGCCGCACCAGGCATGAACGGCCAGACCATGATGGCGAGGTAGTGAATAGCGTGGATGCAGGTGGCAATCGTCGCCCCAGAATCGGGCAGGTTGTCTTTGCGCGAGGCCCACGGCGCCCGCAGGCTGAAGTATTCGTTGCACAGCCGTGCGTAGGCCATCATTTCTTCGAGCCCGGTGCGGAACTTGAACTCGCCCAGGCATGCGCCGACCTTCTGCAGCGCGTCGGCGGCGCGGGCGACGTGCGTCCGGTCCGCGTCGGTCTGCGCAGCCGCGTCCGGCACCTGGCCCTCGAAATAGCGGGCGGCAAAGGTGAGCGCCCGGTTGACGAAGTTCCCCAGGGCAGCGACCAGCTCCGCGTTGTTGCGGGTCACAAAATCTTCCGGGTCGAAGGCGGTCCGGGCGGCTTCGGGCGCCTGGGCCGTCAGGTAATACCGCAACGCGCTAGGATCGAGTCCGCGCCGGAGGTACTCCTCAATCCAGACGGGAGCGTCGGGGGCGGTCGTGCTCTTGCTGATCTTCTCGAGTTGCCCGGCGACCTTGTGATTCATGAAGTTGTTGGCGACGACGGCCGTTGGTAGCTGCGGCCGGCCGTCCGCCATGAGCATCGCCGGCCAGGTCAACGCGTGGAAAACCGTGTTGTCCTCGCCGATGAAATGAATGATGGCCGTTTCCGGATCGCACCACCACTTCTCATAGGCGCGCCAGTCGCCCGCGTGCATTGCGCACCAGGCGGCGGTAAATGACATGTAGCCGATGGGCGCGTCGAACCAGACGTAGAGCACCTTGCCGCGCGCGTCCGGGTCGTCGAGGGGGACCGGCACGCCCCAGGAGATGTCGCGGGTCATCGAGCGTTCCGGCAAGCCCTGCTTGATCTGCCCGAGCGCGAAGTTCAGCACATTGGGCCGCCACTGGCCCTGTTTCGACTCGAGCCACTGCTGAAGCGGCTTCTCAAAGTCGGCCAGGCGCAGGTACCAGTGGGTCGTTTCCCGCACTTCGGCCGCCAGACCGGTGATGACGCTGACCGGGTTCTTGAGCAGCAGCGGCTCGATCATCTGTCCACAGGCCTCGCACTGGTCGCCCGTGGCGCGCTCAAAGCCGCAGTGGTGGCACGTGCCGCGCACGAAGCGGTCCGGCAGGAAACGCCCCGCTTGCACGTCGTAGAGCTGCTTCGTCCGCCGCTTCGTGAAGAACCCCCGCGCGTGAATCCGCCGGAAGAAATCCTGGCTGAAGCGCTCGTGGAGCTCCGCGTACTCCGGATGGTGCGTGCCGCCGTAGACATCGAAGTCGATGGCCAGGCCGGCAAAGTCCTGTGCTTGCCGGTCGTGGTAGTAGGCGGCGATCTTCTCCGGCGTGCTGTTTTCCTGGAGGGCCGAGATCTCGATCGCCACCCCATTATCGTCGCTGCCGCAGATGAACCGGACGTCGTGCCCGGCGGCGCGCAGGTAGCGCACGTAGGTGTCGGCCGGCAAGTAAGCACCGGCGATGTGCCCCACGTGCAGGCGGTTGTTGGAGTAGGGCAGCGCCGCGGTCACCAGGTAACGGCTGGGCATGCGTCACGGCTCCCAAAGCCCACGGAAGCGCGGGATACTACGGGCTTGACCGGGGCCGTGCAACACGGGCTGCCGCGCCGGTGCCCCGGTGCGCGCAGAGACGCGCCGCCCACCCGCCGATGCGGCGGTTGACCGGCGCGTCTCAGATTCTGGCCATCCGGCCGCTGGCGCGGCTTAGGCGGCCGGCCTCAGCCCTTGTCCGATGACGAACGTCAGGGCGACGACGCCACCCCAGAAAAGGACCGGCCAGAACCCACCAAGCCAACCAAAATTGAAAAGCGACATTTCTTGCTCCGTCAACATAAATCCACTCGCCTCGGCCCCCGCCACGCCGGCGGGGAGATCGCCGCAACGAATTTGAAGCCACATTTTGGCGCCTCTGTCCAGAGGCGTCAATGGCCTTCTAGCCACAAAACAGAGAACGGATTGTCAAAAGCGGCGCGGTGGGTATCATCGGGCCCAATGTCCGAGGCACCCTCCTACGCGACGCCGACCCTGTCCGTGGTCGTCCCGGTCTTGAACGAGAGCGACAACCTGGCGCCGCTGCTCCAGCGGTTGCAGCCCGCCCTCGCCGCTCTCGATCCGGGATATGAAATAATCTTCGTCGGCAACGGCAGCCTCGACGACACCGCCGGCCGCGTGCAGCGGCTGGCCGCGCAGGATCCGCGCGTGCGGCTGCTCCGGATGTCGCGCAATTTTGGCCACCAGGCAGCGCTGGTGGCCGGCCTGGAGCACGCCCGCGGGGCCGCCGTCATTACCATGGATGGCGACTTGCAGCACCCGCCCGAAGTGATCGCCGCGCTGGTCGCGCAATGGCAGGCGGGCCACGAGGTTGTGCAGGCCGTACGTCGCGAACCCGCGGATGCCAGCGTCCTCAAGCGGACCGGGTCGCGGTCGTTCTACTGGTTGCTATCGGCGCTCACGCGTCTGAGCGTTACCCCGGGGGCTGCGGATTTCCGGCTCTTAAGCCGCGCGGCGGTCGACGCATTCCTGGCCTGTCGCGAACGTTGCCGGTGCAACCGCGCGCTCGTGCAGTGGATCGGGTTCTCCTACACCGAAGTCCTATATGACGCAGAGCCGCGCTACGCTGGCCAGACCAAGTACTCGTATCGGGCCCTGTTCCATCTGGCGGCCGATGCGATCTTCTCGTTCTCCACGTGGCCGCTGCGGCTGGCCGGACTGGCGGGGGGCGTGGTCTCCCTGGCCGCCGCCGGCTACCTGCTCTTCATCCTGTGGACACGGCTCTTCACGGACCACGTCCCGCCCGGTTGGAGCTCGATCCTCGCGGCCGTGCTGATCCTGGGCGGCGTGACCCTGGTCGTACTCTGGATTCTGGGCGAGTACGTCGGGCGCCTGTACGAAGAGGTCAAACACCGGCCGATCTACATCGTCCGCCCACCCACGCCCCCGCCCGCCCCGTCACGGCACCCGCACAAGGATTGACTTGGCGAACTCCGCGTCGCCGCAGAAATCCTCGGGCAGCGGGGCCGCCTCCAGCCACTGGCAGCGCCGCCCCTGCACCGCGGCAGCCGCGGCGACAGCTTCTTGCAGCCGGCGCCGTGAAGTGCCCCGGTGGTTCACGGACAGGTGGATCAGCCCGTCGCGCTCCAACAACGGCAGCACGCCGGCCACAAGCTGCTCCAGGTCCTGCGCCAGGACAAAGGTCTGCCGGCGGCCCTTCTGCCGCGCGAACGTCGGCGGGTCCAAGATGACAAAATCAAAATGCTCCCCTTGCCGCGCGGCCCGTCGGTAGTAGTCGAAAACGTCGGAGCAAATAAAGCGGTGCTGCTCGAGCCCCAGGCCGTTGGCGGCCAGGTTGCGCTTGCCCCATTCGAGAAACTTCCGGGCAATGTCGACGCTCACCGTCTCCCGCGCGCCTCCCAGCGCCGCGGCGACCGTAAAAGCGCACGTATAGGCGAACGTGTTCAGGACCCGCCGCCCGGCCGCAAGCTCGCGCACGCGCCGCCGGCTCAACCGATGATCGAGGAACAGCCCGGTCAGGTACCCGTCATACGGCCGAATCAAAAACGTCAGGCCGTGCTCGCGCACCGCGAGCTCCGCCTGCACAGGCGCGCCGATCCAGGGTTGGGAGTCACGATGTCGCTGTTCCAGGTCGCGCGACACCGTGCTGCGATCCTTGGGGTATAGCTTGCGATAGACCGCCGCCGCGCCGACGCGACGCGCGACATGCTCACACACCTGACGGACCGCGGTCTCGCTCAAGCGGAGCTGCCCTTCGTACAAGTGGACAACAAGCACGTCCCCCAGTTTTTCGACCACCAGCCCGTCGATGCCGTCCGCGTGGGCATGAACCAGCCGGCCGACCGTGGTCTGTGGATCAGCGAGCAGCGCCGCGCGGCGTGCCAGCGCGGCGTCGGCGAGCGGCGTCAAATCCTCCAGCGCCGTGGCAGCCCGCGACGAGCGACCGGCCGGCGCTGAACGCGGGCGCCTCATTCCATGACCACGTGCAACACATGATAGTACTTCTTGCCCTTGCGCAGGATGACAAAGCCGCCGGACAGCAAGTCGGCCCGCGACAGCGTGTAGTTGACATCACGGACCGTCAGATTGTTGACCGACACCCCGCCCGCGGCGACATCCTGGCGCGCCCGGCCGCGCGAGGGATACAAGCCGACGTCCGCCAGCACCGCCACCAGGCCCGCGGCCGGCGTCCCCAACGCGGCCGGCGCGAGCGGTGTGCGCGGCGCGCTGTGGAATGCCTCCCGCAGCTCCTGCGCGGACAGCTCGCGATAGTCCGCGTCCTTGCTGAAAAGCGCCGCGGTGGCCCGCTGCGCCCGGGCGAGTGCGTCGGCGCCATGGACCAGGCGCGTGACTTCCTCGGCCAGCAGCTTCTGAGCGGCACGCTGCTGGGGCGCAGCGACGACCGTTTCACCCGCATCCCGAATGGCCGACACGGGCAGCAGCGTGAGCATGTTCAAATACTGCACAACGTCCTTGTCATCGGTGTTAAGCCAGAACTGATAGAACTGATACGGGCTCGTGCGGCGCGGGTCGAGCCAGACGTTGCCCTCCTCGGACTTCCCGAACTTCTTGCCGTCCGCGCGCGCGATCAGCGGCAGGGTCAGGCCATAGACCTCGGCCCCCCGCAGACGCCGAATCAGGTCGGCGCCCGAAAGGATGTTGCCCCACTGGTCGCTGCCGCCCATCTGCAGAAGGCAGCCGTGCCGGTCATAGAGCGCCAGGAAATCGTACGCCTGGAGCAACATGTAGGAGAACTCGGTGTACGAGATGCCGTGCTCGCGCTCCTCCAGCCGCAGCCGCACGGAATCCCGCGCGATCATCTGGTTCACCGAGAAGTGCTTGCCGATGTCCCGCAGGAATTCGAGCAGGCGGAGCTCGGCCAGCCATTCGGCGTTGTCGATCAGCAGGGCCTGGTCCGGACTAAAGTCAAGGAAGCGCTCCACCTGCCTGCGAATGCCCGCCAGGTTCGCCGCGATCTGCTCCGACGTCTGCAGCGTACGCTCATCCTCCTTGCCGCTGGGGTCCCCGATCAGCCCGGTACCGCCGCCCATTAGCGCGATCGGGCGGTGACCCGCCTTCTGAAAGCGCATGAGGTTGATCAAGGGCACCAGGCTGCCGACATGCAGGCTGTCGGCCGTCGGGTCAAACCCGGTGTAGGCGACCACCCGCCGGGTGCGCAGCACCTCGGCCAGCTCCGGCGCCGAGACCTGCTGGATCAGTTCCCGCTGCGCGAGATCCGTGCAGAAGTCAGTCACCATACGAAATCGTCAGTGTGTGTCCGCGAAACAAGACCAGGGCGTCACCGGGCGGAAGCGACCGCGGACTTCGCCCGCGCCGCTTCCTGCCCGGCAACGCCCCTGCCGCGCGCCAAGTTGCCTGCGCTGCCGGAGTGCTATCGGCCTATTTCAGGCGGAACCGGCCACGCCCGACCTTGGTCACGTTCCTCATCTCGGTCAGGGCAATGCCGACGCTCTTGGCGAGCGTCTTGTTCTTGGTCCTGTAGCCGCCGGCCAGCACGCCCGCCGTGATGTCCTTGACGGCCATCACGCCGCGCCCGCTCAACACGTCCAGAATGTAGGCTTTCAGCGAACCGGCGCGGGGCGAACGTCCGCCGGCGCGTGGGCGGCCCGGGGGCCGCCCGGGGCCGCGCCTCGGACCGGGTGCACGCCCGTACGCTGTCGGCATGCCCATCACCGCCAGGGCATTCTGGACAGCCTGGATCTGCGCGTCCAGGGCATTGCGCTGCCTCACCAGCTCCGTGTGGTAACCCTGCAGGCTACGGAGGGCGCCGTGCATGCCCACCGCGCCTCCTTTCCACATCGCCCGCTTCCGACCAAGCCTCCGCTTCGCAACCGCCTTGCGGCGTTTTCTCCTGGGCATCGCATTTCTCCGCTTGAGTGCCATGGAAACAGTGCAGTGCCGGCAACCGCAGTACCCAGCCGGCAATACTACCGATTGTTTAGACGCAGCGGCGGTCGGTGTCAAGGGGTGGACTTCATTTCTACAGAAAGAGCCAAGAGCGACAGTCAGAGACCCCCTCGGGAGCCGCGGCCTTCAGGCCGCGCGGAGCGGCCGCGCGACATGAATGTCGCGGCTCGGACAGGTTGCGGTTTCAATGAGTCGCTACACTAGAAGGAGAGGTCCGGATCACCGGGGACCGGCTGCGCCGCCGGGCTCCGCGAGCCGATGATGGGCAGCAGCATGTCGCGCAGTTCTTCGGGACGGAAGGGTTTGCGCACGTAGCCGCGGGCCCCGGCGGCCAACAGCTCGTGAATCTGCGGCTCACTGCCGGCGGTGGACGCAATGATGACCGGAATTCCTCGCAGCCGCTGGTCATCGTGCATCCGCGACAGCAACTGGATACCGTTCATCAACGGCATATTGATGTCCAGCAGGATCACGCTCACCGGATGCTCGTCCATACGGGCCAGGGCCTCGATTCCGTTGGACGCCTCGAACACCTCGCCGATGTCCAACCCGCTGATGGCCAAGGTGCGTTTGATCATGCCGCGCATGGTCCCCGAGTCGTCCACAACCAGAACGTTGGCAGACATATCGCCACCTCTATGGCTTGCCGAACAAGGCTTGCACCGAGCGCAACTCGCCGACGGTCTCGGCCCCGATGTTCTCCAGGTCCGCTGCGGTCAGGCCGTGGCGCGCCAGGGCGACCGCGCTGGCCCGGTAGGCCAGGCCGTCGTCCCCCGCTCCCACGCCCAGCATCAGACCGACCGAATCCGCCAGATGCACCGCGTCCACGACCGCGCTGGGCGGCGTGTTTTGCTCGGGCTCGTGATGGTAGCGGATGCAATCCACAATGGACGCGGGCAGCTTCCACGCTTCCGCCACGCGCGCCCCCACCTCGGCGTGCGTGTAGCCCAGCACCTGCCGCTCAGCGTCGCAGAACGAAAGCCGGTCTTCGACCACGCGCCGCACGATCTCGGCGAACTCCGCGCGCACGAACTCGTTCAACACCACTTTGCCGCAATCGTGCAAAAGGCCCGCGGTGAACAGCAGCCCCAGTTGCGGGCAGTTCATCCGCTGGGCCACGAGGCGGCCGGCGAGCGCCACGGTGACGGAGTGGGTCCACAGCGCGCCGGCCGGCAACCCGTAGCCTTCTTGCGGCGCCGCCAGCATGGCGCGGGTATAGGCCGCCATCGCCAGTTGAAATACCTTGGTCGTCCCCAGCAGGCGGACGGCGTCGTCCAGGGATTCGACCTCGCGCGCGACACCGTAGTAGGCCGAGTTACACATCCGCAGGAGCTCGGCCGTCAGCACGGGATCGTACCGGATGACTCCGACGATCTGGGGCAAGGAGCTGCGCGGATCGCCGACCACGTGCGTCAGGTGCACGATCGTGTCCGGCAGACGGGGCAACGTCTGCACCCGTTGAACGATCTCGTCGAGCACGTGGGTCGTCACAGTGGCACCTCCTGGTTTCGCGACCGCACGGTGACCACGCCGGTGCCCACGTCCAGCTTCACCGTGCGGCTGATCGAGCGGCCGACGTCCTCGGCCCCGATCATGATCCCATTTTTCCAGAAGATCTTGCGGAGCGCCAGGTAATTCCGCTTCCCGATGTTGAACATGCCGTTGTCGTCCAGCAGTTGGGCCCCGCCCGCGATCTTGACGACCAGCCGGCTCTTGACCGCGCCCAGCTCGTAGGCCGCCCGAAAGAGCCGCGGCATGCCGGTATCACAGAACATCCCCGGGTTGGTGCGCGCCCGCTCGGGGGACAGCTCCGACGCGGGCAACATATAGTGGAGCAGCCCGCCCACGTGAACCTGCGGGTCCCAAATGGCCACGCCAATGCAACTGCCGAGCGAATACGTGACCAGCGTGACCTGCGGGTCGGCGGAAACAGCCAGGTCGGCGATGTCCACGACCACGGCCGGCATCAGCATCCTCGCAGCCCGTCGAGCAGCGGCAGCGCCAGACCTCCGCGCCCGGCGTCCGGCAGCCGGCTCATTCGGCTTCGGACGCGGCCGGGATCTCCTCGAGCGCCGCGGCCAGCTCGTCGGAGTTGAGAACCTTGTCAATGTCCAGCAGGATCTTCACGTCGTCCTTGACCTTGCCCATCCCCAGAATGAAGGTCGTGTCGACGGAGGCGCCCAGCGGCGGCGGCGGGTCGATCTGATCGGCGTCGATATCCAGGACTTCCTGGACGGTGTCGACAATAATGCCGACCAGGGCGCCCACGTCGACCACCACGATGCACGTCTGCTCGGTGTACTCCGTGGGCTGCAGCCCGAATTTCAGACGCAGGTCGATGATGGGAATCACCTTGCCGCGCAGGTTGATGACGCCCTTCACGTAATGGGGCATCTGCGGGATCGCGGTGATGTCCATGATCCCAATGATCTCCCGCACCTTCAGGGTTTCCAGCCCGTACTCCTCGGAGTCCAGGTTGAAGGTCAGGTACTTCCCCCCCCGGGCAATGCTCCGCACGCCGCGGCTTTTCTCGACTTGGACAGCCTGCATGACGGTCACTCCTACAGCGGCGCGGCGACCCGCTCGGCCGGACTCGCCGCAGCGCGTTTGCTAGAGGTTTCCTGCTCTGGGAGGGCAGACGAAGCCCGCTCAGGACCGTGCTCCGGCGCGGCCGGGCCCGCGGTCGGCTTACGGTCGGGGCTCGTCGGGCGCGGGCCGCACGCCGGGCTGCCCTGCTGGCCGTACAGCGCCAGCAGGCCGGTGGGCTCCAGGATCAGGCCGACCCGGCCGTCGCCCAAAATGGCGGCCCCCGAAATTCCGAGCACGCGCTTGAAGCGCGCGCCGAGCGTTTTGATGACGACCTGGTGCTGGCCAATCAGCTCGTCGACGACCAGCGCGATTTTCTGCCCCGCGCAGCGCACGATGACCACTAAGTCCTCGCCGGGATCGGCCGGCTCCCCGTACCCGAACAGGGCGCGCAGCGGAATCAGCGGACACAGCTCGCCGCGCACCTGGAGCATGGCGCCCCGGTGCTGGACGGTGGTGATGTGCCGACGCTCGGGGCGCAGCGACTGCTCGATGAGGATCGTCGGGATGATCATCCGTACGCTCCCGACGCGCACCAGCATGCCGTCGATGATGGCCAGCGTGAGCGGCAGGCGGACCCGGAACACGGTGCCGCGGCCCTTTTCCGACTGGATGTCAATCTGCCCGTGCAACTGCTCCACGTTCCGGTGGACCACGTCCATCCCGACGCCGCGCCCGGAAATGTCCGTGACCTTCTCCGCCGTGGAGAACCCGGATTGCAGAACCAGGGCGAAGGCCTGCTGCTCGGTCAGCTCGGCGCCCGGGCTGACCAGGCCGCGCTCGATCCCCTTGGCGATCAGCTTCTCGCGGTCCAGACCGCGCCCATCGTCGCGAATCTCAATCACGATGTTGTCGCCCTGGTGAAACGCATTCAGCGTGATCTGCCCCACCTCCGGCTTGCCCGCCCGGCGGCGTTCCGCGGCCGGCTCGATGCCGTGGTCGATCGCGTTTCGCACCATGTGCACGAGCGGGTCGGAGATCTGCTGAATCACATTCTTGTCCAGCTCGGTCTCCTCGCCGTTGAGCGTGAGCTCCACCGGCTTGCCGGCCTTGCGCGCCACGTCCCGCACGACCCGCCGCATCTTCTGGAACGTCTGCCCGATCGGGACCATGCGCATCGCCATCGCCGTTGCCTGCACGTCGCGGACGATCTTGGTCACCTGGGACACGTTGCGGTGCAGCTTCTCGTCTTCCCGCACCACGTCCGCCAGGCTCACCATCGAATGGGCGATGACCAGCTCGCCCACCGCGTCGACCAGCAGGTCCAGCTTGCGCGTGTCCACCCGGATCGCCTGCTCGGCGAGCGCGCTCTCCGTTCCCTGCCGGCTGAGGGCCCGGTCCACCGTCTTCGGCGTCGTGACCCCTTGGTCGACGAGGATTTCGCCGAGGCGGCGCCGCGGCAGCGGTTCACTGGCCTGTATGTCGAGCGCGGTCTGCACGTCCGAGCGGGTCGCCACACCCTCGGCCACGAGAACCTCGCCCAGTCGCGGTCGCGCCGGCGGACTCGGGGCCGGGCTGTCACCTTGGGCGGCGTGCCGCAGTTTGCCGATGATCGTTGCGACTTCCGGCTGAGGACACGGCCCGCCCGTCGGCCCGGCGAGGTATTGTCGGATGGCCCCGAGTTGCGCCTTCAGGACATCCACGCCGGCGAAGATCAAGTCGATGGTCGCCGCCGTGACGCAGAGCTCATTCTTCCGGCCCAGATCGAGGATCGTCTCGATCTCATGGGTGAGGCGATTGATGTCGCGCAGGTTGAGGAACCCGGCGATGCCCTTGATCGTGTGGAACGGCCGAAACAGTTCGTTGATCCGGGTGGTGTTTTCTGGCTCGGCCTCCACGTCGAGCAGACCCGCCTCAATCGCGTCCATGTGCTCCGCGGCTTCCTCCAGAAAACCCTCCAGGTGCTCGCGCTCGCTGAGGTCCAGGACCAGGGGCTCACTGGTGTAACCCTCGCCGGCCGCGGCAGCGCCCCGCGCCGGCATGGCGTTGGCCTGCGGCTCTGGAGTAGTCGCCGGAGGCGGGCTGGCGACCGGCAGCCCCGCGCCGATCGCCTCGTTGATCTGCTGGAGCAGGGCGTCCGTCTCGACCGAATCCCCCCGGTAGGCGCGCTCGATGACGCGGACAGCCTCCATCGCCAGCACGGTTCCACGGTCCGGCTGCGCCGCTTCATCGAGAATGAGCCGTTCGAGCAGCTCAACGAGGCGATGCGCCACCTGTCCGACCGCCGCGCCGACCACGGGCCCGCCGGCCGGGGACGCCGCTTCCACCAGGTTCTGACCCCACGAGTGCATGCGGGCCAAACGGCCCAGGTCGTTGCGCTCCAACGGCACCGCGACCGCCGCGAGCAAGCCGTCCACGGCGGCCCGCGCTGTTGCCCTCATCGCTGCTTGATCTGACATAAGTCCGTCCTGAGCGAACTTGCGTCGCCACCTGCCGCCCGCGCGACATCCACGCTGCAGCGGGAGCAAAGAAACCGGGGTTAACCACAGGCCTGCCGTGCCAGCACTGGAGTTATCGAACGGCCCAGGGAGACAATTGAATAGGCCACGGAGGCGCTGGGCGGCAGGACTGGCTAAGCGTCCCTGCTGCCCTGGTCACGCGTCGGCCATCGCCCCCCATGCGTACAACGGCGCGCCGTCGCCCGATAAACCACCCGCCCTAGCCCGGATTTCTCACCGGGGGGATAGAAGAAGGCTGCCTTCTGTGGCATAAGTGCGTTTGTGGAACAACACTTGTGCCGATGCACGGAGGCAGC
>Ga0315284_10001384_pt1 | contig 34580 bp, 62 predicted proteins | sample YL17G09_16_MG_FD_203696 | JGI IMG/M metagenome (GOLD analysis project Ga0315284, IMG submission 203696) | Sediment microbial communities from Yellowstone Lake, YNP, Wyoming, USA - YL17G09_16 | ecosystem: Environmental > Aquatic > Freshwater > Lake > Sediment | place: USA: Wyoming | collected... | reverse complement strand
GTGGTATATGAAAGATATTGTATATGACAATGAAGATGATTTTGATGTAAAGAGAAAGGAAGATGGAATAAAAATATTACCACAAAATAATAGTGCAATAATCCTATTTCCAAAAAGATTTCCACTTACATCAGTATTATCTCATAGTATAGTTACCACATTATTTCCTGTGGATGTAGATATAGATATTGTACAAAAAGGAATTAAAAAAATTGTGTGGATTGATGCTACAACATTAGGATTATATGTAGAAAGTTTTGATGATCTTTCTTCAGAGACTATAGGACTTTTTGATGACTTTCAAATAGTTTTTAAGGAGGTAAAATGAGACTTTTTCATTCTGTTTCTGGGTCAATTCATTTAGTGGGGATTAAATTTTCTATGGAGTTTGTTGCATCTGATTTTGTTTTTGGTGCTTCAAAAAGTATTGTTCCAACACAAACTTGTGTTGGAGATAACGTTTCAAGTCCTAGTGTTTTTTATTGTTATGATTGTGGAACAGTAATAGAACCATCATTAATACTTTCAAAATGTTTTAAGTGTGGAGAATTATTTTCAGCATCTGCTTTATTGGCACATATAAAAACAGGATTGGTTTATTGTGAAGACCATTCAGAAAGATATAAAGAAGAAAAAGAAACTACTAGACCACTTTTATCCCACTTATCCACTGTTCAAGTCAAATAAAAGGAGAAAATAAAAATGGAATTTATGTTTGGAGCAGACCCAGAATATTTTGTAAGTAGAAAAGTTAATGGGGAAGATTTTTGTGTTCCACCAATAACTATTCGTAGAAAAGGATTTAAATTAGTTAAGGAAGATGAAAGACATCCACAATTTAGAATTATTCCTGGAATTGGTGGAGAAATTATTATTCATGAGGATGGTGCAGCATTTGAATTATGCATTCCTGTATCAAAAGATATGAAAACTGTTTGGAAAAATTGTAAAATAGGACAAGAAGAAATTAAAAAAATTGCAGAGGAATATGGATATAATTTTAGTCCTGTTCCTACAATTGCTTTTGATACACACGAATTTAAAAATGATGAGCAAGGAATTTATTGTACAAGATTTGGTTGTGATAGAGATTATGATGCTTGGGAAACAGAAATAGAACAAATGGAAGAAGATGCTTCAGAACATAAATATAGATATGGTGGCGGTCATGCACATACTTCTATAAAAGATTCTAATATTTTAAAAAATTCTCCGGTTCCTGCTATTAAAGCATTAAGTTTAACTGTAGGAAATTTTATAGTTAGTGTTTCTCCATATCCAGAATTAGATAAAATTAGAACATATAGATATGGAAGACCCGGAAGATTTCGCCCACAAAAATATACAAATGGTGCTTTTGGAATAGAATATAGAACTCCTAGTAATGCGTGGACTACTCTTCATAGCGAATCTATTATTGAGGAAATGGAATATTGGATTAAAATAGGAATAGAAAGAATTTTAACAGACCCGGATTTACTACTTGGTCTTACAATGGAAATTAAAGAACAAACATTTAATGCAATATTAATGTGTAATCAAAAGTTAGCAGAGAAAAATCTTCAATACATAAAGGATGTTATGCACCTATGATTCTATTAAGTTACCCATGTTTTTTTAGTTCTTTTCAAGATAAGTTTAATGAGCGAATATACCTTCTACATCATAAGGGTATAGAAGAACAAGTAAAAAATTCTAGACTTGTTATTTTTACAGGAGGAGAAGATTTAAATCCATTACGATATAAAGAAAAAAGTATTGATTCATATTATAATGACGAAAGAGATATTTTAGAATATGAATTAATGGGTTTTGCTCTTAAGCATAGGAAACCAATTTTAGGAACTTGTAGAGGACTTCAATTAATTAATGTTTTCTTTGGTGGAACTCTTCATCAAAATATAACTTGGAACCATACTCAAATAGAGTTTGAATGGTATAGTAAAACGCTTAAATCATTATTTCCTTTTACTAATTCTATGCATCATCAGGGAATTAAAGAACTGGCTCCTGATTTTTATTCTTTGGGTAATACTCGTGATAAACTAATTGAGGCAATTTTTTGTCCTCGATTACGAATTTTAGGGTTTCAATTTCATCCAGAGCTAATAAAATCTGACTTCTGGATGAAAATGTTAAATCCAGAAATCTTTTATGATTTATTAGAGGAAGAAAATGCAAAGACTTAGTTACCATACCATTTATTCATTTAGTGATACCTTAGATAATATTAGTTTAAAGGATTTATCTGCCTTTTATACTGCCGGTTGCTTTGACCAGTTTTGGGGAAACTATAATTCAAGCAAAAAATATTTTATTTTTGGCTGGTATGCGGTTCCAGAATATATAGATGAGGTTGTGGCTTCTTTTAATTACTTATTTAAAAATATTAAGATTATTTTAGTGGACGCAAAACTAATAGAATATACATATATGAATATAAATGATGTATATCAAACTACAAAGGCAAAGGCAAATGCAAAATCAGTCTTATTATCTTTAGAGGTAAGTTCTAAATATAATATATGTAGTATTAAATATTTATATTATATAATTCATTGTTTATTTAGATTATTTTCTTTGACCGAGGAGGTATATCTTCAGCAAAAGAAAAGCGATTATACATATGTTATGGATCATAAAGAAAGAGATTTTTGTTGCTTGGTTTCTGATATTAACAAATATTGGTTATCATGGAATTATTCATACAGAGGTATGGGATACGCTTTTTCTCCAGAAAATGTTTTGTTGCTCGATGATATAGATTTATGTAACAAGGTATTTGATTCCTTTAAGAATAATACACATAAACAAACAGATATTTTATTTACTCTTTTCTATGAGTCTCCTATTTTTATTCCATATTCTATAAATACAAAGGTGGATGAAATTAAGAAAGAAATGAATATAGTTAAAAATAGTAATGCTCTTGTATTATATCCTAGAAGGCGTTTTGGTATTATAAAAGGAGTTAGGTCTAGTATTCCTTCTTGTTCTGGTCTTATAGAGCAAAAAAAACTATATTGTACAACAAAAATAGATTTGTCTCTTTTATTAGAGTCCAGGAAGAGATTCTTTTTTGGAAGGGTAAACGAAACATTTATTGTTAAAGATGGTATTCTATATATAAATAATAGGGTTTCTAGTTTGAGTTGTTATGGTTGTGGAAAAAAGATTACTATAGCACATAATCTATTATACTTTGGATTGTGTAGGTTATGTGCAGAAACTACATCTATCTCTGGAAAACTAAAAAGAAATGTGTGTTTAAAACATATATTTACATATCACTGTAATTGTTCTTCTGAAACCCGTAGTTTGGTTACTCCAATAGAAAATTCTAAATTAGCTTTAAGTTCTCTAAAATTATTATCTACTGACGAATAAAACCTTGTGGTGTAAACCAACTTAAAAAGGAGTGTAAAATGGAACGAAATATATATAGGCAACGAATGTATCTTATTACTAATAAAGAAAGAACACTGTTTTTATGTCATGGTGAAGAAGCTTGTTTTGCTCAAACTAAAAATATTCAATATGCCGCAAAAATTTGGCCAGAAAAAAAAGTAAAACAAGTATTAAAAGGATTATTACTAGAAAATCCCATAACACCATTAACAGAAATTCTTCCTATAATTATGACGTATAGTATTATTGTGGAGGATTAAATGATTAGAATTCATAAGTCTGGAAATTATAATTGGGTATTTGATACAGAGACTGGATATTTTATGCGGTGGGGAAAAAATCACCAAGATAATCCAGAATATTCTGAAGTTGGTCCTGAAATATTAGATATAGAAGTGTCTACTGTTTGCCATCAGAATTGTAATTTTTGTTACAAAAATAATCTTTCTGTTGGAAAGAATATGTCTTTTGAAACATTTAAAATTATCTTTGATAAAATTAAAGGTAATTTAACACAGGTTGCATTTGGTATTGGTGATATAGATGCCAATAAAGACTTAAGAAAAATGATGAAATACTGTAGAGATAACTATGTTATTCCTAATATTACTATTAATGGTTATAACCTCACTGATGATTGGGTAAATTATTTATCTTCAATGTGTGGAGCAGTTTCTGTAAGTAATTATGGTAAAAATGTTTGTTATAGTGCAGTAGAAAAACTAACAAATGCTGGATTAAAACAAGTAAATATTCATCAATTACTTTCTGAAGAAACTTTGCCACAAGTTTACTCTTTATTAGAGGATTCTAAAAAAGATACTAGATTAAAAAAACTTAATGCTATTGTATTTCTTTCTTTAAAACAAAGAGGAAGGGGTGTTAAGTATCATACAGTAAGTGTTCCTGATTTTGAATTATTAGTTGAAACATTATTTCATGATAGAATTAAGTTTGGATTTGATAGTTGTACAGCAAATAAGTTTTTAAACTATATTAATAAACATCCAGAACATAAACCACTAGAACAATATGTAGAGCCGTGTGAATCTGGATTATTTAGTTCTTATATTAATGTAGAGGGAATATTTTATCCTTGTTCTTTTACAGAAAATAGTGTTGGGTTAGATGTAGTAAATTGTAATGATTTTGTAAAAGATATTTGGTATAATGCTGCGGTTATTTTATGGAGAAATCTTTTACTTACTTGCCATAGAAATTGTCCGGTATATAATATATAGGGAGAAAATATGTATACATACATAAGAATGGAAGAAGATGGACTATGGTTATTCCCTACTGGCTATGCAATTAAGTTATATAAAGATGGAACATATAAAATTACTGGTGATTCAGAAGGAGGATAAAATGAAAAAAGTAGTTAATCCACAATACAATAATTGTATTATAACTTACTATCAACACTTTACTAAGGAATATTATGAAGTTAAACATAAAGAAACTAATAGAGTAATACATTCTATTTCTTTAGCAGAGGCATATAAAGTAGCGAGTTTATTAGAATTGGAGCATAAAGCATGTTTATTGTTGGAAGAGCAATAAATGGTATTGGTATTAATGGCAATGAATACTTATTAGATGAAAAGAAAGGAATAAAAAGATTTGATTCTATGGATTCTGCAACTAACTTTTTAAAAGATATGGGTTTTACAGACCAAGAAATAGAAGAGTGTATTTCTATAGAGGAGGAATAAATGAATGACCCAGAAGAATATGATGAAGAATTGGATTCTAAAGTTATGGAGGAAGGAGATTAATTATGCTTATTATAGAATATGATCCAGAAAGTACTGTATGTGTTCCTGATAGTAAGGTATTGGATATGGCAAAAAAATATAATAACTGTGCTAAAAACTATCCAGAAACACATCTAATATTTGGTCAAGGACTAGTTATAGATGCTTTTCGGGTATTAGTTACGCTAAAAGAGATTGATTACAAAGAAATTCGGTTTAAATTTAAAGACCAAATTATGATGGTAGATAGAAATGGAAGGTTAAATATTTGGCCTAGGGGTTTTTGTGACATAACTGATAGTTTCTTAGATATATTATTAGATTGTGAAATGGAAAAGGAGATAACTAAATGAAAATACGTTCTGGTTTTGTTTCTAATTCTTCAAGTAGTTCTTATATTATAGATATTAGTAGAACTCTTCCTGAAATTATAAATGAAATTGACCCTCCAAACTCCTTTTATACACACGATATGATTCCAAAATTAGAAGAATGTATCATAGAATATAAAAGAGCTTTAGATGAAACATCCCGTAATGCCTTATTTATTTCTTGGGCAAAGGATTCATATAAGTCTTGTATAAAAGAAAACAATGATTTACTTAAACTTGCTAAAAAAGCACAAAAAAATCCTAATAAATATGATTATGATTTTATTAAGGCAGTTCTTAAAAATCAACGCATAAGTCTTGAAGAAAGAAATGGGCACACTATTTTTAGATATCAGTCATCTATCCATAATAGTTTTAATGATCTTGGAGAAACCCTTTCAGCAATTTGTTTATGGTATTTATTTAATCACCCTAATTTAATTATTGCAACGGAGGTAGCACAGGGATGAAAATACGAAATGGATTCGTAAGTAATTCTAGTTCTAGTTCTTTTATTATTGCTATTAATCCTGCTGTTGTTTGCTCTACTTGTGGAAATAAACCTAATAGTATTAGAGATAAAATTAAATGTTCTGACTACAGCGGTAATGAAATAATAAGTGATGGTATTCATGAAGTTTTAAATACTATTATTAGAGATAAAGAATATTATGATGATTTTGATGCTGTAGTAAACAAAATTACAGATGCTTCTTTACAAGGAAAAGAAATTTTACTTGTTAGGATTTCTAATCATGATTCAGAACTTCATGAGTTTATACACTCATCAGCAGTAGTAATACTTAAAGATGATGGGGATTGTGATAATGGCTGGTAAAAAGGAGGTAATATGAAAGTAAGACAAGGATTTGTAAGCAATTCAAGTAGTTCTAGTTTTCTATTTATTGGAAAGGAGATGAAGTTTGAAGATATTTGTTTAAATGATATTAAACAAATTTTAGTTGTTGGTATGTTTCTTGAAACTGGTCAGGATGTTTTTCCCCTAACCAAACAATTATTTATGGAGTTATATAAAGGGGCAAATATTTATGATATTTCTCGTTGTCGTTTTTATTATTGCTATATTTCTGGAGAATATAGAATAGAAATTAGTTCGGATAAATATACAAAGGGTGGGAAAACTTTTGCGTTATCTGTAGAAAGAGATATGGATTATACTGAAACCTTAGAACAATTAAAAGATAGGTATCCTAGAGGAGAGATTCGAAACAATGCTATCTAATGGTAAGTTAAGTATAAAAATAAGTAGTGATGATGGAAATCAAGACACTAGAGTTATTGTTATTTTATCTTTACCGGAGGTATCAAAAGAAATTATTTATGAAGAGGTATATTTAGAAGATTTTGATTCACCAGAATTTGTACTTGATTGGCTTGAAGATATAAAAAGAGATGCTGTATTATTAGCTTGTGATTTTGAGTGTGATACATTTGAAAAAGAACTAGATGATATATTTTATTCTGATTTTGAAGAAGATGATTCTGATTTTATATCTGTAGAAAGTTAGCAATTATTCCTATTATAGATTAGCTGGGGGAGAGATAGAACTTTACAATTTAATGGAAATAAAAAATGAGCAGTCCTTAAAAAGTCTGCTCATTTTTTTTATTAAAAATTAAATTATGAACTTTTTACAATTACTCCAGAGTTACATCCAGCAACTGGAATATTATCTGCTACAACAACAGAATTATGTTTATCCAATATTAAATAATACATTGTTTCTGGATAATCATTACCAATGCTGGAAATGATTGTAGTAATTTTATGATTTCTTCTATCATCTGCGTGAATAGAACTATGCAAACTGTTTGAAACTAATTCAAAATTACCTATATGATTGTTTAATTTATTATAATCCTTGTGGTGCAAAATAATTCCTGATGGAATCTTCCCATGAAAATATTCCCAAACCATTCGTGCAACATACTGATGTTTTGGTTTATTATTAACAAACCCATGAACACGATAATGTCCATCTTTATGTAATGACATAGAAAATGCTCTTATGGATTGTCCGGGTTGTAAAGTTTCTGCTTTTTGTGGGTGAGCACGAAAAGTTAAAAATTCTTGTTGGGGAGAGCAAATAACATTTAGTCCAGAATCAAAGTTAATAGAAAAAACGCAATCCTCTTTACTTTCTACAATCTCTACTATTCTAGAAATTGATGGAAGTTTTGTTTCTTCGTCAAAAGAATATAACAGAAAGTCTTTTCGGTCTCTAGAAAGAATATTAGAGATGGAAATAGAACCTTCGTATACAGATAACAGCCTAGTGTTGCCTGACAGCATGAATACCTACCTTTCGTTTTACAGTAACGGACTATATAAGTTTATTGAGAAGTTTCAGTTAATACGAGTCCACAAGAACTATCGGGACATTTTTTAATATTATTTATTTCAATTAATTCTTTACTACAAATTGGACAAAGATTTTTCTTTAAATTCTTTGGTGATAATACTTCTTGCTTTCTTGACATATTTCTATACACGGTTAGTCCTTTACAACCAAGTTCCCATGCTAACATAAAAGAATTATAAATGGTTTCTCTGTGTGTGTGGGAAGGAAAATTAATGGTTTTACTAACACCAGAGTCCACATATTTTTGTGCGGTTGCTTGTGTTTTAACATGTTCTTCCCAAGTAACTTCTGTTGATCCGTTGGCGGAAACAGCACATCTAAAATATGGTTTATCTGCTAACTTTTCTTCAAAAGTATATGTTCCAGTTTTATCATTTCTGATAACAATTTCTGAAAAGATAGGTTCAATTCCAGAATTGCACCCTGAAATGATTGAAGTTGTTCCAGTTGGTGCGATAGTGAGCAACGTAATATTTCTTCTGGGGATTGGCAATTTTTTACAGGCTCTTGGGATTCCATATTCATCTCCTAATTTTATAGATTCATCTTCTGCAATTTTATAAATATAATCTAAAATAAAAGATAGGCTGTCTAGTGCTTCTTCTGAACCATAAGGAATTTCTTTCATTAGATAATAATCTGAAAGTCCCATTATTCCTAAACCAACGGGGCGGTTTTCTTTAGACCATTTTTCTATTGCTTCTGTTGGATAACTTGTTTGTTCAATAACTTGGTCAAGAAATCTAATACCGAGTCTTGTGGTGACTTCTAATTTCTTTAAATCTAAAAATCCTTCTTTTATAAGAAATTTAGAAATGTCTATTGCTCCTAAATTACAAACACCATTAAATGGAATTGGCTGTTCTCCACAATTATGAACTACTAATCCATTAGCCATAAAATTATGATATTGTTCAACTTCCATGTCATAAACATCTTCTGTATATGGAAGTGTTTCTACTTTTAGAATCTTTAAATTTGTACCAGCATAGTATCCGTCTAATTTTAATTGCTCTTTTTTCTTTTTAGAGTCTTTCTTTATAAACCTTCCCAACTCATCGTGTTCATTCCAGTCTTTATGCCCCAAATTACTAATAGAAGAATGATAAACATGCTCTAAAACTTCCAGATTAGATATATTGTTATTTAAAGTGTTTCCGTCTTTGTGATGAACGTCTTTTCCTAAAATGTCATAATAATTACCGGCTATAAATCTATGTTCTCTAATATATTGATTAGTTCCTGTAAGAGAAACGGCACTGTATTTTTCTCCAAACATCTTTCTATTTAAACCAACTAATCTATCTTTTCTAGTAAGGTTGATTGCTGGAACATAGCCTCTGTTTTTAGTATAAATAAGATGGTCAGGAGTACAAATTAAGTCTCCTCTGGTAGTAGAAATTCTAACAATCTCTGCGTTTTGCTTAGTTTTTCTTATATTAAATGCTTTACTAATTCCTAAAGTATCTTCATCCACTTGGCAGTAAACATCTACCTCTTTACCTACTAAATCCTTTATTTTAATAATTCCTTGTGTTGTTTGAATTAAAGTATCACCAGATAAACAGGGGTTTGTTGCTAAGATTTCCTGTTTAGAATATTTATATGGTGAATCATTCATTCTATCATAAAATAAAATTCCTGGCTCTCCATTTTTCCATGCACCTTCTACTATTAAATTAAAAATATCCTTTGCTTTATATGTTTCTCCAAACTCTATTCCATCTTTTCCCTCAAAATAAGTTCTATAATCTTTATCTTCTTTAACATAGCTCATAAAAGCATTATCAACCACAACAGAAATATTTGCGTTTGAAATCTTTCCCTCTACTTCTTTTGCTTGAATAAACTTAATAATATCTGGATGATAAACACTCATTGTAAACATAATAGCCATTTCACGAAACCCTGCTTGTGTTAAAGCAGTCATATCATGAGAAATGGTATCTGCAAATTTAATTGGTCCTCCAGCATATCCATGAGCAGAACCATTAACTGTAGACCCCTCTGGTCGTAATTTACTTAATGTAGTTCCACATCCCCCACCTTTTCTAGCAATCTTAGCAAAATCAAATTTAGTTTGATAAATACCTTCTATAGTGTCTGGAAAATCTACAACAAAACAGGCAGCTAAACCACCATTTTGTTTTCCGGCATTAACTAAACAAGGAGAATTAGGTACAAAATATCTATTAAGAATCATTTCATGTGTAAGGATTCTTTGCTCTTCATCCTCACAACCAATTAGAACTGTGTTTACAGTTCTATCCACTATGTCTTTCCATGAAGATTCTATTGGTAAAAGATATCTTTTCTTTAGAATATTTTTGGCTACTTCCGAAATAGGTCTAACGTCTTTAAAATACATAGTTACTCTTTAATGTATAAATAAATATTATCTGGTAGTTTAGAAACTATAGACATAACTTCATCAAAATCTAGTTGTCCTGCACCAATTCCTGGAAAATTCATGGCAAAAGTCCAATCTTTGTGTGATTTAGCAAAACCAGTTAGTTCATAAGTAGACCGTCTAATTAATTCCAAATCTGCTGGTTCTTTAAAACTATATTTAACTTGAAATATACCTAGACCTTGTCGTAGAATTAGTCCATAATATCCTGTAGAATCCATTTTTTCTTTTACTAAGGTACTAAAACTTTCAAGCACCGGATATTTCTTTTTAAATGCTAATGCCGCCCCTTTACCCATAACTAACATACCATTTTTATCAAACGAATTACAAGTAGTTACTATGGTATATACACAGGTGTTATTAAGAAAATCATCATATATAATATTCATTTTATCTCTCTTTTTTCAATATCATTAGTAGTTTCAAGAATCTCTCTTTCTCTATCTAAATCTCTGTTTAATGCTTCCTTTGCTGTAAACTTATCTTTATATCTAACTTGTAGTTTAGCAGAACACCTTGCTAAAATTTCTTCTATGTCAAATTCGTTAATGGTACAAAATCCTATAATATACCACATCAAATCCCCTACCTCTTCTTGTATATTAATCCAATCTATTTCTTTTCCATATGCCATATTTTTCTTAAAAACATCAACTAATTCTCCAACCTCTGTCATCATTCCAAAAAGCATGTGTGTATTATCCATGCCTTTAGTTTTTAATTCTGACCGTGTAAGTTCTACACTATTAGAAAAGTCTTTTAAGTTCATATGTTACTCCATTGGCTTGCCATACTATCAGCAATCCCTTGATGTGTTCTAGAACGTATTTTTGCTCTGTCTGGGCTTGGTCCAAGTTTATTTTGATGACTTGGTGTTTGATTATCCCAATAACCTTTTTCTGGTAATGGAAGTATTCTTGTTGGTATTAATTTAGGTAAATTTTTTAACCATAAACAAGTATTTTTACTCTCTGGTTGTCCAAAATAATAGGGTTGTATGTACTGTGTTGGTTTACCTAATTTACTTTTTGTAGATAGAACCCCTATAGGGTTTTCGATAGCGATTTTTTCTATTGGTGCTTCCCAAAGTTTTTCTACAAAAATCATAGCTTCCTTACGCAAGTCGGAATTAGCATAATATCTATTACCACTTACTGCTAAATAAGTACATGGTGGATGTGCAATCATTAAATCCCAATCCATATCTATTACTTCAAAAATATCACATTCAAAATGTTTTCCGGGAAGTTCTGTAGGTAACAAGTCACATGACCAAGCATCGTGTCCTAATTTGGTAAATGCTTCACGAACGATACCAGAAAATTCACACGCAACCAAAACCCTCATTTATAATTTATCCTCTTGGATTTTTTAGATATGATTTCTATTTTCTTTGGTATGCTAATAGAAACTCCCTTACTAATCATAAAATCGTCATCAAAAGTAAATATTAGTGCTAACTTTAGTTTATCTAACAATTTTTGTAGGTTGTAAACTTCAATAATTAACATATTATTCCACATTATCCGATTGTGGTATGTCTTTAGCGTCTGGTTCTTTTGAATCAATACTACCCTGTTCATATCCGTAATCAAATGCCATTGAAATGGTATGATTTAAAGTATCTATAAGATTTTTTAGTTCTTCGTCATTACTTTTAATAAATAATGAATATAACTTTGTTTTTCTTTCGTGTCTTGTATCCATTATGCACCATCGCTTTCTTCGGGAATATGTTTTTCATTTTCTTGGGATTCTGCTTCTTCAAGCCATCGTTGATAATAATAATCGTGTCCATGACCAACATCTCCATAGCACATTGAACATGTTTTACTTCCTTGATTTTCTGGTATTGGTGCACCACACATTGTACAATTAGGCATCTTTTATTCTCCTTTCAGCGTCTTTAAAATAGTCTTCTCCAAGTTCAATTCCAGTAAAATTATATTCTAAATTTTTACAGGCAATTCCAGTAGTACCAGAACCCATGAATGGGTCTAATACTCTTCCATTTTTGGGAGTAATAAGTTTAACTAAATATTCCATTAGTTTAATTGGCTTAACTGTTGGGTGTGTACTTCCATTTTTTTCCTTTTTATTTGCTTTTGCACAATAGAAAAATCTGGATGCCCCTCCTATGTCCTTATATCCAACAAACTCTCCATAATCTTTCTTTTTATTTTCGTCTGTAGATTCTGTCCAAAGGGTAGATTTTTTACCTCCACCGCCCAATGACTTAGTAATTCCTGTTTGTTCATCTAAAAGTTTTCCTGCTTCTTCATCAAGAATAACATTAGCGGGCCATCTTCCTTTTGTATTTATTTCTTGTTTATATTCTGGTCTTATTTCTTGTCCAAAACCAGACCAAGACTCTAGTTTATTTATTGGAACAATTTCTCCATTAATTTCAATTCTAGAATCATCAATATTAATTCCACCTGTTCCCCATTTCAAAACATTTAGTTCTACGGTTTTTTCTGATATTGGTTTTCTTGCTAAAACAATGGGTTCTACTGCTGGTTTTAAAGCAGTTCCAATTCCATCTCCAACAGTATGAGATTTTGGAAATCCTTGACCATAAATCCAATAAATAGAATCACGAATTTCAAAACCAGCATCTTCTATTGCACAAGTAATTCTATGCATTGTTCTAGTTCCACCAAATGCTAATAAATGTGCTCCCGGTTTAAGTGTTCTATAAACTTCTTTCCAAAATTCTACAGATTTTTCTATTCCAGAACCATCCCATTCATTCCCCATAAAACCTTTAGAAAGTCTTTGGAATCTCCCGTCTGTGCTATATTTACACTCGGCGGATGTATCTTTGCCAAATCTTTTTACTATAGACACTAAACCATATGGTGGGTCAGTTACACAAGAATCAAAAAAGTTTTCTGGATATGTTTTTAATACTTCTAATGAGTTTCCACAAATCAATTCCATTATTTATCCTTTAGTCACAAGAATTTAATATTTCTAATAATAGTTGTTCCGGTACCTTAGATTTTTCTTCATAAGATAAACTATTGTTTTGTGTTCCAGTTTTACTTCCTCTTGGAGCACTAATATGACAAGGGTCTTTTCTTTTGCACATTGGTCTTGGTTTCCAGATAGTATTGTTTGTCCAAATGTCTGTGGGTTTCATTCTAAAATCTCCATACTGACAATAAGTAACTGTATGTCTAATTGGAAAATAACACATAAAATAAAGTTTTCTTAGTTTTCCTCTGGGGTTTTCCATAAAATAATATTTGGGTTGTATTTTATCTATTAGGTCTATGGTATGTTTTACTAACTCTACTGCTTGTTTTGCTCGTTCCGTTTTGGGGGTATTGTCTTTATTCCAATGTACTCCTATGGAAGAAACGCTGAAACTTTCACATGGTGGGGATGCCCAAATAACATCAGGAACAAATGGTATTAATTCCTTTGTTAGTTTATTTATATCTAGGCACATATCTGGATTAAATTTATTGTTAAAATCTATTCCATAATATTCTATACCTAATTTATCACAAACGGGTTTTAATGACTTAAGTCCACAAAATAGGTCGAGAATTTTCATATTTTGTTCCATAAATAATTAAATAATTCTACATGTTGTTTAATTCTTGGGTGTCCCTGTTTAAATTTAATGTTCATAAATTGTTCAAAGGTTTTAGTTTTTACCATATTAGGTTGATTACACCAAGACGCTAATGCATTAAAAAAATCCACATGCTCTCCGTTTAAATATTTTTCATGTCGTATCAAGTATGGAAGAATTTTATGTTCCATACAAAACTTTATTCTTTTTATATCTTCTTCTAATGTAGTATCAAAAGCAGATAATATATAGAACTTGGCTGTCCAAGGTCTAAAGTATTTATCAATAAGCCACATCTTTTTTTCATATAGTGGTATATCTTTTGGATTATCAAGTGCAAAATTCAATCTACTATCTTTTCTTATTTTAAATAATTCTAGTATCATTTCTTCCGTAAGAAGTTTAAAATCAAAATTTTCAAACTTAATTGGTTTATTTATTTCTTTTATTTCTTTTAATAAATCTTTCCACCCATGATAGGCTAATAGATTATTATCTAATATTCTTACGAGTGGAAGTTTTTTATCTACAAATTCGTTTGGATATGCATAAAGTTGTATAAGTCCTTCTTTTTTAGGAACTACACAGAAGGAACAGTCTCTGCAACAACCCCTAGTTAAATAACCAATAGAATATTGGTTGTCTGGATATAATGAATAATCTGGAAATAAGTGTTCTGCTTCTTCTGGAAGTTCTGTCTCTAAAGAAATTCCTGTACCCCCTAAAGTAACATTACCTTTTATATTATCTTTATTCTTAGTAAATATTATAGATGAATATGCTATATCATGAGTATCTTTATATTCAAATACTTTACCATCTAACCTAATGAAATCAACCATATCCCCCAAGTTCTTATGGTAAGTAGATAGTTTCATTAGTGCTATGTTTGGTATTTTACTGTCTGCGTCTATTAAAAGTATTCTCATTGATTATATGATATTATTAACATCCATACTATACAAGATATGGGAATAGAAAAAAACATGATTAATACAAAAATATACCAAACCCATTCCCAAAAAGTCCTATGATAATTACCATCTATATCATACATATTATTCTCCATTTTTTGAAAAAGAATTTATTGCTTCTTGTAGATGGATGATAAGGTTTTTAGTAGTTTCAACATCTAAATATAAACTACAAGACGAAACCTCGTCTGCCGTATCTGCTGTTTGATAAATACCAACCATTTGTCTAATAAATAATTCATTGCCTATTTTATAAGCTTCTACGGCAATTCCACTATCTTCATTTATATTTTTTTTATAGAAAGATACAAACATTTTTATTATCCCTTTCTTATAAATCGGAGGATGAGATATATATTTCGTCTGCAAGAATACATGGTTTTCCTTTTCCGTCTGGATGTTTTGGACGAATATTTCCACGAACTTTACATCTTACTATGTATCTATTTTCTTTAATTCTAAACATTTTTATAAAAAAAGTATCTGCATCTTCTTTAGATGCGAGACAATGCCAACCAGAAACATATTTTTTCTTTTGTCCACTACCATCTTGAACAAGTTTTTTATCACATTTATTCCATTGGTCAAGTTTAATTTCACGGCTTTTATTTGTGCCATGAAAAAGAGACATTACTTTTCCGTTCTTTATTTCAACAATCCTGTAAGCAATCATTATCCTCCAAGGCTTGTGGTGTATTATTAGTTTGACCCAATTGCTCTATACTTATTCAAAGATGACATTAAAGATTCTGTAATAAGAGAATCATCTTTTAAGTGCATAAACATAATAAGTCTGTTCAAATCTTGTTTAGAGATTTGTACATATATTAAATCATGGGCATCTCTGCATGTGTCTGCTTCTTGCCATTGGTCAAACTCTTTTAGACAATATGAACAGATGTATTTACCTGTTAGTCTATTAATATTAGCCATTATAAAAATTACTCCACTCCTCATAAGAAGCAAACCTGCTATGGTATTTCTTTTTATTCCATAGAAGATACCACTTATCCCAAGGAACGTCCACATCTGGTAATGAATATGGTTTTACACCATAAGTATTTGCACCCACCATATTAGCAAGAGATAAAGAAGTTGGAAAGCATTTAAGCTTATTTTCTGATAAAATCTTAAACCCATGTTCCAAAATAGCCTTAACTTCCCAAGGAGACTTTTCTTTTCCCATAATCATTCTAAGCCTACCAGAATGAATAAAGTTATGGCAATAGTGGCATAATGGTTCTATGGACTTAATCTTACAAATTCCTTTAGAATAATTAATATCCCAATACTCATGAGCCTCTAACCATTTATGTTTCTTTGCATCAAGTTTAAAAACCCCACAAGCAATACAATGATAATTATACTTTTCATAAACATCATGCCTAATACTATTCCACCAATCGTCACCCTCAATGGTTCTTGGGGATAAGCCATGCATTGGCTTAGGAATGTTTGGATGAGTCAGTATTTCTGGTTTTAGTTTTAGCACCTTCATCTCCTAGGGGGTAATGGTCATCAAAAATTATTCGAGGTTTTCGAATATGCCTACATTATACCATAAGATAGCAAATCTGTCAAGGTCACAAGGGTCTTGACAGAACATGGAATCTATAGTATAATGTATCGTAATTATACCACAATATCTTGAATTAGGGGTAGACAAGAATGACAAAGTGTGGTATAATTAAGATATAGTCAGAAATCTTTGGCGGGTAGCTCAACGGTAGAGCAGTGTGCTTATAACGCATTGGTTAAGGGTTCAAGTCCCTTCCCGCCGACAGGAGAACATATGATAACTATTTTAAATACGCAGTGTAATTCAGAAGGTTCTATTAGAGCGAGTTGTCATCATGATGTTACTAATAAATTAGCATTGTGTATTTCTATTAAAGATATAACTATTGATTATAGCGCAGAACGATTTGTAAACTGCGTGTGTTATATGGTAGTGTGTTTTCCTTGCTTTCTATATTATCTTTTACATGGGTGTGTCTTGCTTACAAAACGAAGTGAACAACGATATATGAAGCAAGACCAATAAACCGAGCGTGTGACCTAAGAGTGACAGTCTCCCAAAAAAGTGATAGGTTTGAATGGGACTAAGTAAAACCAGCCCTCGGCAACTTTTATATAAAAGGATAAAAATGTTTTCTAAAATAGCAGGAAGTAAAATAACTACATTAAATGATATTATAACCTTTGGTAAATATAAAGATAAAACAGTAAGACAGGTTTTAAATACTGATGCTCAATATATTAAGTGGCTTATTGAAAATACAGATAAAACCTGTCTACCTATGAAGGATATACAATTAGTTCTTGATAGGTCTGAGGACGAACACCATAATTGGCTTATAGATGAGTATAGTTGGGAAGATGACCATTATTAATATTGGTACTAATTTACCCTTGACAAATATAAAAAAGAATGGTATAATTAACCCATACCAGCACCAAACAACAAAAATAGCTTTTAAATTCATAAATAAAGGATAAAGAATGAGTATTAGTAAAGAAGAAGCATTAGAACTTCTTAGTAAATATTTAGATACTTGTTATTTAACAGAAATAGAGATAACTGCTACTGGTTATAAAACAAACATAACTGGTGTTTATCCAACATTTGTAAATACAGGACAAAACGTAACTTTTGTTTTTCATAACAAAAACAAAGAATCTTGTTGATGCTCTTCGAGGCTACGCCTCGCAATGCCATAATTCTGTCAATTTAAATCTATTGACCAGCTTAAAAAAAAAAGGAATCATGTTGTATATCTTAATTGAGAATTTAGAACGAATCGTAGAATTTCAACACGAATTAATTCTTTCCAGCGTTCTTACCTTAGATACAGAAACATCTGGATTAGATATATTTTCTACAACTTGGTTACTTCTTCAAGTAAAAACTAATAATAAAACATTTATCTTTGATGTTAGAAAATTAGGAACTCGTATTAATTATATCATAGAACTAATTAAATCATCAAATAAACTAGTTCTATTACACAATGCTAAATTTGATATGAAAGTTATATTTGTTAACACAGGAATTATGTTAACAAATGTTTATGATTCTATGGTTACTGAGGTTCTAATTAATCAAGGAATTGGTAAACAATTTTATTCTTTGAAAGAATTAGTAGAAAAATATTGTGGTATAGTTTTAAATAAAGAAGTTAGAGAATCCTTTTACAATTATGCAGAGGATACTTTTCCTAGTGAGTTATTAGTTTATTCTGCTCTAGATGTTCAATATCTGGAACAGATTTATAATGAACATATGAAACTAATTTATTTTTCTAATCAAGTAAAGATATATGATTTGGAAATGAAATTATTAGCACCAGTAGTTTCTATGGAAATAAACGGAGTTCTTCTTAATAAAGATGAATGGATAAAATTACAGATTACTGCTGAAAAAGAAATTGCTAGAGCAAAAGAAGGAATATTAGAATACGTTCTTTCTAAGATAGATTTTTCTAACTATGAAAATGCGTTTGTTGCTGCAGAAGCACTATTAATTCCAGTGGAAACTAAAAAGATATCTGAGGCATTGAAACAAATTACTAACCCAGGAGTAGTAAAAAATTGGTATAAAGAACAAATAAATATAAATTCACATAAACAAATAAAGGGAATATTTCATCTTTTAGGAATTCCTTTAAAATCTACAGAAGAGAATGAATTAAAAAAGATTCAACTATCTTCCCCACTAGCAAATTTATTACTAGTTCATAGAGAACACGCTAAGAAACTTTCTACCTACGGAGATAAATTCTTAGACCATATAAATACTAAAACAGGTAGAATTCATTCTGAGTTTAATCAAGTAGGAACAACATCAGGAAGATTTTCATCAGATAGTCCTAACTTACAAAATATTCCAAAAGAAGAAACTTATAGAAGTTGCTTTATTTCTGGAGAGGGAAAATCATTTCTTTGTTTAGATTATTCACAACAAGAATATAGATTAGCTGGAGCAGTGTCCAAGGAAGATAAAATTATTGAGGCATACAAAAAGGGTCTTGATATGCATACTGCTACTGCATCTGCTATTTTTGACATTCCATTAGAAAACGTAGACAAAGAACAACGTAACAAGGGAAAAACAATAAACTTCTCAATTTTATATGGGTCTACAAAATATGGACTTGCTCATAAACTTCAAATAAATATTGACCAAGCAGAATTATTTTTACAACAGATAGAGGACGCATTTCCAAAACTAACAATATTTAAAACTATAGTAAGTAACTACATTTGGAAAAATAAAGTTTCCTGTACTCCACTAGGAAGAAAAAGATATTTTGATACAAAAATCCTATTCGCTGACTATAAAGAAGCTCGTGCCTATGAAGGAAGAATAAAACGAGAAGGATTTAATCATATTTTCCAAGGTGGTGGAGGAGACGCTACCAAGATAGCAATGTGCAATATTTATTATAATAATCCATTTGGAGATAAGTTAAAATTAGCAATGCAAATTCATGACGAAATTGTTACAGAAGTATCTGATGATATTGTAGAAGAAGCCAGAAAATTTCAAGAAAAATGTATGATAGATGCACTACAACCATTTTTAGGAGAAATTCCAGCGGTTGTCGAAGGACCAATTTCTAAAGTTTGGAGACACTAATGACTATTCCACATCCGTATGCAATGTGTTATCATCCTATAGCCTATCCACAAGAAGATGGAACATTTCATGTAATGGGTAAAACTTATCCATCACGGGATAAATTTAATATGGTTGGAGCAAAGTGGGATTCAAAAAATAAAGTTTGGATATGCACAGCAGAACAAATTAAATTATTGGTAAAAATTACGGGTTTACTTGTTATGATTAGAGTACGTGTTGCTAAACATTGTCATGAAGAAGAAGAGGATAGATATGTAACACACAAAGAAGTAGAATATGGTGCAATGTTGCTAGGTTGTGGTTGGTGTGACACAATAGCAATTTGTGGTGATGGTGTAAAAATATTAAAAGTAATTGATGAAAAATCCTATAATTTAGTAAAGGACATTAAATGAAAGATAAATTTATAGAAGAATTAATTGAAGAATTTGGTGATGGAGTACACTCCTCTAAAACAGAAAAATTAGAAGTAATTCCAACAGGAAGCTTATCCCTAGACGTTTCTATGGGAATTGGTGGTATTCCTCGTGGAAGATTTACAGAAATCTATGGGCCAGATTCTGCTGGTAAAACCACTTTAGCTTTGAGTATTGCTAGGTCTGCAATTAAACAAGGATTAAAAGTATTATTTGTGGATGTTGAAAATCTTACAGACTATGAAGCAGTAGAAGGACTTTTAGGAGAAACGTTACCAGACGATAAGTTGTATATTGTTCATCCAGAAACAGCTGAGGATGCTTTTGTAATAGCTGAAAAAGGAATAGACTCTGGAGAATTTGAACTTATTATTTTTGATTCTGTTGGAGCTTTAGCACCCAAAAAAGTTAAGGATGATGATTTTGCAGATGCTAATGTAGCGATTGTTCCTAGACTTCTGACTAAGTTTTTAATTAGAAATCATTATTCCATACGAATGAAGAAAATTGCTTTCTTATTTATTAATCAAGTTAGAGACACTATTGGTGCATATGTAAGTATGTATTCGACTCCGGGTGGACACGCCATTAAACATTTAGCATCAATAATTATAGCAATGTCTAAGGGGCAAGAAATAAAACAAGCAGACGAAACTATAGGATTAAATATAAAATTTGTAATAAAAAAGAATAAACTTGCTGCACCCTTTAGAGGATTCACCATACCAATTATCTTTGGAAAGGGCATTGATTCACTAAGAGACTTTGTACTGTTCTCTGAAATGCTTGGTGCATTGAGTAAGAAAGGGGCTTACTATGTCTTTGATGGGACTAACTTAGGGCAGGGAGTAGTCAAGTCTATGGCATACCTAGGGGAACATCCAGACGTTTTGGAAAAGATTAGAACACTAACATTCTCCATCATCAATAAGACCATACCACCCAAAGAAGAGGCACTAGTAGAAGAAGATTTGCCCCTTGACATATTACAAGAAGTGTAGTATAATTGGGGTATAATCAGATTTTATGCTAAGAAAGGACAAAATGGAACGAACATATAAGTTAGAACGACTTTATCCACTAGCACAGTACGCCAATATTAAGTTTGTAGACGAAATCTCTAACCTACCAGACGCAGTAGTTTTTGATTCAGAATTAGCAAGTAGAGTTAGATATTTACAGATGTTAGAAATAGAACTTGCCTACAAACAATATGTTAATTTATTGAACACCGTTGGTGAGTTACCATCAGAGGAGGCAATCGTATTTTTGAACACAGAAAAATTAGCCACACTACAAGAAATCGCCACTAAATTAGATAATACAAAAAAGGAGATATAATATGTCATTCGCCACAATTAGCCAAGCAAGTACCAAATCAGATTTTAAAAAAGTAGAATATATTAAACTACCCGCAGGAAATACCATCATTCGTATTCTTCAACCAAAAACATATGATTATTTTGTTCATTACATTAATGCTGCTTATCTTATGTGCTTGGGAGATGAATGTCCAATTTGTGCAAGCAATAGAAAACTTATTTCCGAAAATCCAGAAAAATTTAGAGAAATTAAGGGTTGGAGTTCTAGGTCAGAACGGCACTCAGTAAATGTTCTAGATAAAACCCTTGTAAAGATTTGTTCTGGTTGTAAGGAAGAAGTTAAGAAAGTTGGTGCTAATTTTCCAACTACTTGTCCCGGATGTGGTGTAGTAATTGTTGCTGAAGAAATAAAACCACTGAATAAAATTAAAGTTCTTTCAAGAGGAAAAACACTATTTGAAAACTTCAATGGTATTGAGAATAGCGTTTTAGACGATGAAGGAAATCCCGTACCACTAACAAGCTACGATTTTACTTTATTTGTTACTGGAACCGGAAGAGAAACAAACATTACTGTTATTCCTATGGTTGATAAGAAAGAACCATATGAAGTTGTAGAAGCAGAACTATTTGATCTTTCTAAAACAGTAATTACTGTTACTCCAGAAGAAATGAAGGAAGTTCAGCGTGGAGTATCTATTAAAGATATTTTTGCAGCTCGTAAGGCATCTGAACCAAAAGAAATGTCAGAAGCTAACGAAGAAGCTGTAAAATCTGCTGAACAAATAGTTAATGAACTTATGGGAACTACTAAATAATTAGGTTTAGTTACCGTGTCCGAGCGAACAAATATCGGTTGTATGTCGGCGTAATGACACCGAGCGGTAACTTACCCAAAAAAGGAAATATGAAATTTTATATTATACTTGCCACAATTATAATAGCTCTTGCTTTAATAGCACCAAGTTGTCCACAAGGATGCACGTATTACAATAATTGTCCTACGTGGATATTAACTCCAATAACTGTTGATGTACCAGTAGCAGGTTCTATTCATATAAATTATTTAGCTACGGTTGGAGATACTAGTGGTGCAAACTGGTCTGGTTCTCCATACGGACACGTTATTGTTATCTTAGACGGAGAAGTTACATGTCCATCGTGTGGAACAGAAGTTTCAGAACATACTGGTATTTTATTATTTGAAAGGTCGGACATTTTAGGTACTTTTTCAGGAGAAAATACCTATGTTGGTATTGACACATCCAAAACACACACCATTTCTGTATATTTTGGTCAAACTAAGTGTGCAAACTGCGGACAATTTTTAACCATAGATACACCCACATTTACAAGTCCTCCAGAACCAGAATGTGAATCTGTGGACACTGGTAGAGTTGTAAATGAACTAGTTATGCTACATACAGACTTTCGTCATTATGGCTATTGGACACCAACAGGAAAAACAGGAATTTGTAAAATAGAGGGTCCAAGTAATATACCACTAAATGTACAATCAATTCAAAAAGGATGTAATTGTCAAATGCCATCTGATTTTACTTGGGAAACAGATAATGTTATTGTTTGGCATATTATGAAAAGCTGTAGTGGTACTTTTTTTCTACAAAATGATGAAACTAAATTAGTTGGTAATCCATATGGTGGATGGATTTTTGGTAAATATTGTAATGTTCTTGGTTGTAGATAGTAGTTTGATGGGTTAAGAAGACAAGGTCTAAGGTAGCTGTCACACAAGGCTAAAAGATACTATGGAACAGCAACCCATCTAATATCCACCGTGAATATATGGCACAGACCTGAATAGGTTGTCGCACCGACTCCGTGTGCAAAAACGGGTAAACGTGTGCTAGAACTAGGAACAAGCGGTGGAGAAATAAACAGCATAGTTCGTAATAGTCGGCATGAATAGGGTGCAAATCCATACCTATGCTACTGCGGGTGGAAGGTCAGTTTATCTTCGAAGCTTCATAAGCTTCTAAAATTGGGTGCAACTCCCGAACCCGCTACCATGTAAAGGAAAATTTATTATGTCTACTGTAATGGAAAAGAAAGAATCGGGTAATAAAAGTTGGTGGAAGATTTTTGGAACGAACTTGGATACTATTTCTCAAGTAACAAATACTCCAATTAAACCACCAAAAAATAATCAACCAGCTCATATAGATTTAACAATAAGAATTAAAAAAGGAAAATAACTTTGAAACTAAACTCCGTAAAGGTTCTAGGAAAGAAATATAAAATTACATATGTACCTAAAATAGAAAATGTAAACACGATTGGAACAGACCAATGTTTTGGACAAATTAGATATGCAGAAGAAGATATAAGAATCTTTAGTGGCCTGAAAGATTTTGATAGACTACAAGTTCTTTTACACGAAATAGTTCATGGAATTAGCACTGCATTGGAATTAGGATTAGATGAACGTCAAACAGACATGGTAGCGTTAGGAATAGCTAATGTTTTAATAGATAATAAGATGATATCTTTAAATGAAAATAAAAAAACTTCTTTACCAAAAATGGATAAAAAGTCAATTACACAGGTATCATAACTATGGAAAATTTAGCAGAATATTATTTTGAAAAATTACCCCAAGACTCAAATCCTGGGTTACTATTGGCTAAGTTTTTTTGTCAATGTATGGATACAACGGTATCTAAATCAGAAATTATTGTGTTTAATAGGCTAATAAAGTTATATGGAAGAACCATTCCTTATTTTGCAATTTTAGATGTTGGAGGAATGGAAACAGTCAATCTAGATAATCCATTTGCCATTTTAGCATATTTTTGTAAGAAACGTATAGAACAAAAGAATCCAGAAGTTTTTAATGGTGCATATACTAACTTAGATAGCAAAATTGAAAAACTTGGTGAACAAATAATTGCCCAAGAGGGAAGAAAAAAACTAAAGATAAAGGAATTGGAATAATGGCAAAAGAATTATTTGCTAGTGATTCAGAAATTGCAGTTTTATCAATCATAGGAAAAAATCCAGAATTTATTTTTAGTATAGATGGTTTAAGACCATTTATGTTTTCATCAACAATACACCAAAACATATTAACAAATATGTTAGACCTAAGCACAAAAAATCTATTACCAGATTTTGGGTTATTGTACAGTTCTCTAGAATCTAATGGAAAATTACCACAAAGTGGTGGAAAAGAATATATAGAATATTTATCATTACAAGTATATAATAAAGAAAATTTTTCAGAACATTTAAGAATTATAAAAAATAACTACAAGATTCGTTCTTTCGTTAGTTTATCTAGTGGAATTACTACAGATACTTTAACCATAGATAATATTGACTCCACTATTTTAGCAACTCAAAACTCTCTAGAAAATCTAGAAAGTTCTGTTGGTGGAGAGGGAACATATCTTTTAGGAAGTTTATTAACAGATGCATATAAAGAAATTGTAACTAGAATTGATAAGCCAGGAATTAGAGGAGTTTCATTAGGGTCTAAAAAAGTAGACTTAATTACTGGTGGTTTGTGTGGTGGAGACTTGTGGTACATAGCAGGTAGACCATCAAGTGGAAAGACAGCGGTTGCAATAAATACCGTTTTAGATAATGCTGAAAATGGTGTCCCAACACTTTTGTTTTCTAAAGAAATGTCTAAGCAACCATTAATTGAAAGAATGTTAGCAATAAAAACAGGGTTGCCAATTTTCAACATTAGAATGGGATTATTGAAACAACCAGAACTAGATATTCTTTATAACGCAACAAAAGAGTTAAAAGACCAACCAATTCACATAGATTTAAGTTTCTCATCTAATATTGACCAGATGGAAGCAGTAATTAGAAAATATAAATCTTTACATGATATTAAAATAGTTTATATTGATTATGTGCAACTAATGGTTGAACGAGATAATAATCAGACACAAGAACTAGGCAGAGTTTCTCGTAGACTAAAGTTAATGGCAAATACTTTAGATATGACTATGGTAGTTCTTTCACAACTAAATCGTGAAGTAGAACATCGTGATAATAAACGTCCAATAATGTCTGATATTAGACAATGTGGTAACTTGGAAGAGGATGCAGATTTTGTAATAGGTCTGTATAGAGACGAATATTATAATAAAGATACTAAAGACAAGGGAAAACTAGAATTTATTATTCTTAAACAACGAAATGGTCCTACGGGTACTACAATTCTAAAATTTAATGCAGAGACTAATCAAGTAAAGGATGATTAAATGAAAATTTATATAGGTGGTAAGATTTCAGGTTCAACATATAATGAGTGTGCAGATTATTTTAAAAACACTAAGAAAGAACTTGAGGATATGGGATATGAGGTTTTTTCTCCCATGACAGCAAAAGAATATCTTAGAAATAATTATGAATTTAGAGAACTTCCCGCTGCTGGATTATCGGGTTCAATTAGTCCAATTTCTACTAACCACGCCATATTTGAGCGTGACCAGTGGTGTGTCAGGAATTGTGATATATTCTATCTAAATTTACTTCCCGCTGATAAACAAGCATCTCTTGGTGGAACTATGGAATTAGCTTGGGCAAGTATTCTTGGTAAACATACTGTTGTTTCTATGCAAAAAGAAAATATTCATAGACACGCCTTTATACTAGAAGGGGCAGATGTTATATTTGAAACTCACGAGGACGCAATGCTCTATTTATCTAAAATAATTAAGCAGGAAAGCTAAATGGTGATAAAATCACCTAAACAGAAGGGTAATAAGTGGGAAAGAGACGCATCTAAATTACTAGAAGAAGCAATTCCAAATAGTGTTTGGAAACGTATACCCGGAAGTGGAGCAATTGGAACTATAGTAAAAGAATCTTTACTTACTGGAGACATAACCGGAACTGTAGAATTATATCCTAAAAAGTTTAAGGGGGAAGCTAAAATAGGATATGGTGGGGCAAAACAATTAGCACTTAAAAAAGAATGGTTAGATAAAATTGTGGAAGAAGCCAAAAACAACTATTCAATACCATTTCTTGTAGGAAGATTTTCTGGCTCACGTTCTGGTGTAGGAGAATTTATTGTTCTAGACATAGAGACTTTCGCAGGACTAATAAATTTATATACCGAATTGCAAAGGACATTATTGAAAACCAATGAATAAACAAACTCACTCTGGATGGAAATATTTAGCAACCTTATTTAAAGAAAATTTTGGTGTTCCGAATGATGTATTTGCTGCAATGTGTACTAGAGCAATTTTATTACTTTGTGCTACTGGATTATCAAACGAATCCATCGCCCTTTTTATACAAGCAGATAGAAAAACTGTAGATGATTATGTAAAGGAAGTTTTTGGATTTTCTGGTTGGGAAAAGGATTTAGACTTCAACCCACTGTATTATTTAGAAACCGGACGAAAACTTTATACAGAACAACAGTCAAAAGTTTGTAAAGCTTACCTTGACCTATTTTCTGAATCTTCTAAAATAGAATCATATTATAAATAAAGGAAAAATAAATGGAAACCACAGCAAGTAAATTTCTAAGTAAATTACCAGATTTTGAGGTACTCTTTGAATTAGTAAATAAAGCCGCAGAAGTATCATCCAAGAAGTTATTTTTAGAGAATGAGATAAAGCAAAAAGAGGCTGAAACAGTACTAAAAGTTTCTACGAATGAACAATATTTTGTTGGTGGAAAACCTGCATCAATGTCTTATATTGAAAACACCTATAAATTTTTAGGTACAGATGGTGAAATGGTTCCATTAAGAAATGTATTGGCAGAAACTATTGCAACCCTTGAAAAACTTCGTGGAACTTTGGATATTTATAAGGAAATGTTGGGTGTATGGCAAACGCTTTCAGCAAATGAAAGACGCATTGCCCTATGAGCATATATTTATCTGCAACAGCAATAAAAGATTATATTCAGTGTCCAAAACGAATTTTCTACAGAACTAACTTCCCAGAACTATCTGAAACAAATCCAGATATGCAAGCAGGTACAATTGTACATGAAGCAATAGAAAAATTTTGGACAAACAAAGACGCTGCAATTGAGTACAGTAAAACCAAGATAAAAGAATTCTTTTTAGATGGGGATATGGCAGTAAAAATACTTACTTCGGTTAGTAATTTCTTTACCCCTCCAGTAAAAGAAATGTTAGGAAGGGGAGACCTTATAGAACATAAATTTAAAATAGTATTAGATAATAATAGTTTATTAGTGGGAAAAATAGATAGAATTACTAATAATGGAATCGTCATTGATTGGAAAACTTCCACCAGAACGCCAAAGAGTATTGATAAAGACCCACAATTTCTTACCTACTTTTTAGCATATAAAACACTTTTTAAAAAACCACCAACATCCGTTTTATATGTATCTCTCTTAGAAAATAAAGTGGTAAGATTAAATTTCAATTCAGATATTTATTATCAGTTATTCTATAAAGTAGTTCCAAGTATTTTTATCAAAATAAAAAAGAATGATTTACCACCAATAGGCCTTTTTAATGGAAGTTGTTATGGTTGTAACTTTAAGAAAACGTGTTCAAAAGATATGGAAAATGAGTCAGGAGTATAAATGAGTTGGAAAATTGAAACTCTTATAATTAATAGACTTCAATTAAAAGAGGAACATGATTTAGCTTCCGATGACTATAATAATTTGCTAATATTAGAAAAAAAAGCAAAAGAACTTTATATGTTAGGAATACTAACAATTATGGAAGTAAAAATATTAAATTTAGTTTCGAATGGTTCAATGTTATCAGACGTTAATAAAGAAATTCCACTCGCACAGAAAACTATAAGTTTAATTTTTAAAAGTGCATGTGAAAAAATTTCTTTTTGTCTAGGAGGAGAATTTACAGACTTTGGAACAGTAGACGAATTAAGAAATAAGTATGAATTAACTAATGAACAAGTAGAAAATTTAATACATTATATGAGTTCAGAGCATAAACATAAACTTTCGAGGATAAAAAAATAATGACACAAGAAACAAAGAAGATAAACCCACTAAATTTTAAGTGTATTCATAGACACTCTGGAGTTACGCATCCAAAATGTTACCTTAGACATTTACTTGGTGATACAAGTACAACTAGGAAACGCCCTAAAATACTTGTTTTTGATATAGAAACTTCACCACTAAAGGCATATATTTTTGCAACCAGACTTTGGAATACAAACGTAAATGAAGAACAAGTTTTGTCACAATGGTTTGCTTTATGCTGGTCAGCAAAATGGTTATTTGACGATAAAATTATCTCTGATAGACTTACTAGTAAGGAAGCCAAAAGAGAAGATGATAGTAGAATTGTACAAAGTATGTGGAATCTTCTAAACGAGGCAGATATTGTAATTGCTCATAACGGAGATAAGTTTGATGTACCAAATATGAACACTAGGTTTATTGTAAATGGCCTACCTCCTACATCCCCCTACCAAACCATAGATACTTGTAGTATAGCTAAAAGACAGTTTGGATTTTCTCACAATAACCTTAATGCTTTAGCTAAAGTATTTGGTTTCAAAGTAAAAATAGAAACCAACTTTGAGTTATGGAAAAGATGTGTAGATGGAGAAGAGAAAGCACTCCAGTCTATGGAAATATATAATAGACGTGATGTAGAAACACTAGAAGAAGTTTATATGAAGATTAGACCTTGGATACATTCACATCCTAATTTAGGACTTTACACTGAGGCTACAGAACCCATTTGTTCAAATTGTGGTAGTAGAGACATTACCAAAACAGATAAATTCTACTATACCATGACAGGAAAGTATGAATTATATCTATGTGAGTGTGGTGCATATATACGAGTTAGAACTTCTTCATTATCGAAAGAAAAAAGAAAGAATTTATTAATAAGTGTTGCTAAATAGATAGGAGCATATAATATGATTTATGGTAGTATTAGTTATTTAACTGATTTTGATGCAAACTTTGTTAATAGTAAGTGGGAAACTACATACACTATGACACAAAGTAGAAAAAATCTTAGTGGAATTAAAGAAGAAAGAATTCTTACTTTTAAGACAAAAATAAATAGTTCCAGCTTTGATTCTGCTTATACAGCAGCCATGCAAAATGCTCTACTTGAACTTTCTGGATATGGTTTTGATTTATTTGTTATTCCAGACAACATCTTTATTTCTTTAAAAGAAAGGTTGGAAAATGGCCCAATTAAAAATAACAAGACTACCAAAGACTAATACACTTATTATTAAACAAGAAGATGGAAACGATTTCTTTATTGGTTCTAGAAACTGTTTGGTAATTAATATTCCAAGTTATATATTTATTTTGCACTTTTTGGTTCAAAATAATTTAATGGACCACCAAACCCTAGAAGGTATTTTAGAAGATTATCATACAGGAGGTTCAAACTTAGGTGTATAATAAAACGCTAATAATTCTATTATCAGGAAAAGCAGGGGTTGGAAAAAGTTACTTTGCTAAAAAATTAGCCGAACAATTTACTTTAAAAAAGCTAACAGTAGCTACATCCTACTTTGCTTTAGGAATTAAGGAAGTCGCTTCTAAATATATTGGTTGGGATGGAAAAAAAGATGAACGGGGAAGAAAACTTTTACAAGAATTGGGAACAGAAGTAGGTAGGGCATATAATCCAGACTGTTGGATAGAGTATCTTTTAGGAACCCTTGAAAATAATGCAAATTATCCATTTGACGTTATAATCATAGACGACTGGAGATTTCCAAATGAGTATGGATACTTATTGGGAGACCCTATTTATACTCCAGTAAAAGTAAGAATTATTTCTGATAAAGTAAAAGTAACTATTACAGAAAAAAGTAAACAACACGAATCAGAAATGGCACTTCCAGAAAATGAATCTTATTATAATTATGTAATTTTCAACGATTTTACCGACTCTAATTCATTAAGCAAAGCAATAGATTTATGTAATGAGTTAGATGATTTACAAAGTAAACTTTAAGGAGAATAAATAAAATGTTAGAAACTATTGTTACCGCAGGTGGATTTTCAGCACTACTTTTACAGGGAATTAAGTGGCTTTGGAGAAAGCTTGTAGCCAAAGACATGTTATATGAGTTTCCTGCTTGGTTCTATGCACTAATGATTCCAGTATTAAACATTGTTGTAGTACCAGTATTAGCACTTATAGGTTTTATTGGCTTTTCTATGCCAACTGATTGGTTAGGTTGGCTACGAGGAATTGTTCAAGTATTAGTTGGAACTGCCATATCATTATTTACTTATAATCAAGCCATTAAACCATTTAATACTTATAGAGCAACACTAAAGGGATAATATGCGTAAAGAAATAGTACTAATAATAACACTATTAGCACTCGTTTTTCTTTTGACAACATCAGTACAGATACAAAACATAGGGGAGCAAGTACACTCCCCTATAGTTCCTTTAGTAACGAAAGTCATAACAGTACCTATGTCAGTAAGTGTACCTACCCCAATTCCTACATTTTCTAGTCCACAACGAATTATACCAGAAGTAACAACCAATTCAGAAGTAACAGCACTTTGGAACAATGATGATATAAATGTTTATAATGGTTATAACTGGTATGGGCTTTGGGTTCCGGGAATGGTGTCCTTTGAAACACAATACCTAAGATTACCCACAACAACCATAGGTTCTGTAGTATTTTATGCTCCAGATGTTATGAGAGCAAACGTTGAATATTATGGACTATCAATGGATGGTTGTGTTGGTGCTGTAGCAGTACCATTCGCATCTGAAATTGGACATAAGGTTTGGTTAATGCGTCCAGGATATGATTGGGAAGGCCCATTTATAATAGCAGACAGCTCTAGAAGAAATGATATTTATGGACACATTATTTATCGTGACCAAATTGCAGAAATAGATTTCGATACTGCTGTTCGATGGGAAATGGCTCGTTATGGTGGAAATGGTAACAAAGGAATGAATAATGAAGGTAGATGGACAGCCTTGACAGGAAGACTAAATCATGTTATAATGTCCTTTGTACCACCAGAACAATTTGATGGAACTATAATTGATTTAAACGTATGGTTCCTACAAAATGTTAAGTATGCGGAGAGAACAGAAAATAGATATCAAGTAGAAAACTATGTACCTCCGGGTTATGTTGGTGAAATTTGGCATGGTCTTGGATTTAATAATCCATCAGACACCCTACCAATGTGGCTTATAAACGGAGAATGGGTTTCTTTCCCATGAGTAAAAAATGTCCAATATGTAATGGTTGTATCACACCAACATGGATACTTGATAGAAAAAGAGTTTTTTGGTGTTTCCTGTGTAGAAAATACTATGACATAGTTGATGGAAAATTAGTTGAAGTAGACAAGGATGAAATAGAAAGGGAGTTAAAAGGTGTATATTAAACAAGGATATGAGTTAAAAGATTTATTATTAGTACCAAAACAATCCTCCGTAATTAGTAGGGATGAAGTAGACTTATCTACTACCATTGGTAATTTATATCTTAAGATTCCTTTTATAGCTTCTCCAATGTCTGGTATTGTTGGTGTAGAATTAATAAAAGAGTTGGGTAGGTTAGGTGGTATAGGCATTTTACATCGCTTTTATAACGACCAGAAGAAAAGATTTGCAGACCTAACTTGTTTAGAGCGAAGTGCTACAAACTTTGGAGTTGCTGTAGGTTTAAATGATGATTTTTATAAAAACGCTGTTATTGGTGGAGCATCTATTATTTGTATAGATGTTGCTAACGGCTACCTAGATTCTGTTGTGGAATTTACTAGTAATGTTGCTATGTATATCAAACTCCTTGGCTATAATTGTTTAGTTATGGCAGGAAATGTTTCTACATACGCTGGTGCAGAGCGGTTATATTATGCTGGTGCATCCTTAATTAGAACAGGGATAGGTTCTGGTCAGTTGTGTACTACTAGAAATAATGCTGGTATTGGTGTTCCACAAGCATCAGCCATACAAGATTGTAGTCACAAAATGATAAATACTCATATAACAGATGTTTGTATGCAACAGTCAGATGAAGCATCATACTGGAATACCGTTGCGGATGGGGGAATAAAAAATTCTGGTGATTGTGTCAAAGCACTTGCTTGTGGTGCAGATTTTATTATGCTTGGAACACTATTTAGTAGATGCTTTGAATCAGACCACAATGGAAAAATTTATGGAATGGCATCAAAAGAATTTCAAGAACAATTTTATGGAGAGGTTAAAAAATCTGTAGAAGGAGTTACCCATAGTGCAGATAAAAATATTTCATTGGAAAATCTTTTAAATGAGTTTTGTTGGAACATCAAATCTGGATTTACTTATTGTAATTCAAGAAACATTTCTGAGATACATAAAAATGCAGAATTTATTAAAGTTGGTTCGGAGAGTATAGTACAAAAATGAGAATAGAAAAGTGTAATAAAAGAGACAGGCAAATATCTAGACGAAAACACGGTCATGTTATTGATAATCGAAGTATTTTCATATTAGAAGAAATTCAACGTAAAAAAGCAGAAAAAGCAAAAAGAAAACAAGAAAGACGACTTCATAAAGAAGATATTGCTGAGAAAGAAAGGGAAGAAGATGGAGAGTCTTCTAGAAAAAGTAATTAGTCTTGATTACCGTTTGCGGGGTGGAGGAGATAGATGGCGTTCAACCGATGAACATTCAAGTCTCGTTCTTGACCTAAAGGAGCAACTATGGTTTTGGAATTCTAAAGGTTTATCGGGAAAGCCTATAGACTATCTCCTCCTTATAAAAAAACTATCAAGGCAACAAGCAGAAGAACTAATAAAAGACTTATTAGAAATTTCTTCATCAACAAAAATTCCAAAGATACGAACATCAACACCAAATGAAAAGCTTGTTAAAATCTTTTGGGAGAATGGTAAAACAGATAGGGAATATTGGTACAAACGAACCCTTACAGACAGCACAATAGATTCATATAGATTAGGAAAGTATGATGGTTTTTCTGTAGTACCTATTTATTATAAAGATGAATTTATAAACTTTCAATGCAGAAGAGATAATCCTAAAAAAGTAATCATTCCTTGGTATAAAGGAATAGGCCCAGTACTTTTCAATTCCAATATTCTACCATTACTCACTACAGTATTTATTACAGAAGGATTAGTAGATTCCATATTATTAAATCAATTAGGGTATCCAGCAATCAGTCACACTGGAGGGGCATATGGTTGGCAAGGAACATGGTTTTCTGCCTTTACTAACATAAATAAAATTTATTATATAGCTGATAATGATTATGCCGGACTATTTGCCGCTAAGAAGGTTGCTAATTGTTTAGGAACTCAAAAAGTAAAAATAGTATTATTTAATACTGATATCGAAAAATATGATACAGCAGACTTTTTTAGAGCCGGAAATACTACCAAGGATTTTGAAAAACTTTTAGATTCTTCCAAATATTTATTTGAACTAAATAAGGAATGGTTTAAAAATGATCGAATATAATTTTAAAAGCTGTGGATGTGAATTATGTGAATTAATACATAAATTGCATAATGAAGGCTTTATGAGAGATGGTGGTTGGTGTGACCCAAGAAGATATTATTTTGAAAATGAAGAAGAATTTATAAAACGAGTACCAGATGGTATATTACGTTGGCCCAAAGAACACATAGATATTACAACAAAAGAAGAAGGAGTATTTCGGTGGAAAAAGATAGTGTAAATGGAAAAAACTTTAGATTTCATTTCTGTCCAGAATGTGGAAGTTCTTTAATAGTTTATGACCATCTTAGATTAGAAAAAGGTAGACATAGATTATGTAGACGTTGTGGAAAAAGATGGATTGTTATTTGTGATACATTTAATGATTTTGGAGACCCATCACCAAGTCCGTATGTAGGAGAAAAATGATACCATCAATAATAGACCTTCAAGTAGAGTATATTTCTAAATTATCACAAGAAGAACGAGAGAAAATAATTTTATGGTTGATTGAAAAGGAAAAGAAACGTAGAAAACTTGATACTATAGGTAGCACGATATCTTTTATTTTATTAATAGCATCTATTGTTATAATATATCTTAGGTGTGCTGGAATAATTTAATGGAAGAAAAAATTAGATTTGATGTAGAAGCAATTTGTGAAGGATGTGGTAAAAAAGGTGCTTTTGTTTATTATACTGGAGATACTTTTTGTTTTGCGTGTATGGGCATTACTTTTGAATTAAAAACAAAGGAGACATTGTGATTATTGCTTTTGACTTAGATGGAGTTCTATATAATTGGCACAGAGCAGTATATTCATATCTTACCGAACAAGGAAAAGAACTACCTAGTTATGAAGAATTATGGAAA